>Ga0209582_1000066_pt1 | contig 120258 bp, 103 predicted proteins | sample KloWWTmetKNB5Kit_FD_187176 | JGI IMG/M metagenome (GOLD analysis project Ga0209582, IMG submission 187176) | Active sludge microbial communities from Klosterneuburg, Austria, studying microevolution and ecology of nitrifiers - Klosterneuburg... | ecosystem: Engineered > WWTP > Aerobic digester...
ATTCAAACAAGGCACTTCTGTTATATGCAGTAGTTAAGCTGCGCCAATGTTGCTGTTTCCATTTGCCATCAATAATTTCAATTTTACTTATTGGAGTTTTTACATGATTTTGCTTTATTGGAACCGTAAGCATTTGTATGCCATTTGGGCCAAGTATATGACAGCGATTTCTGTTCGTCTGATGTGGAAAATATTCATGCTTCTCGATAATTATCTCATCGAACTGAAGAAGAAGTTTAATGTATTCCAACGAAGGAAAATATGCTGTTGAAAATACAGCAACAGACATTAATGAATAAAGTTAAATAAACGACTCCAACGGATTTTATCGAAGAAGGTGCCATTGGTGTTCCAGCTAAGCCAGATAAACACAGCTTTGCCCACAATATGATCTTCCGGAACAAATCCCCAGAAACGGGAATCAGCACTGTTGTGTCTGTTGTCACCCATCATCCAATAATAATCTTGTTTGAATGTATAAGTTGTAGTTGGTGTTCCGTTAATTATAAATTGATTGCCTTTTATGACTAAGCTGTTATTTTCAAATTCAACAATGCAGCGCTGATAAAACGGAAGGTTTGCTTCTGTTAAAGTAATGGTGCTTCCTGCTTTCGGAATCCAAATCGGACCGTAGTTGTCAATATTCCAGTTGTAGCGCGAATCAAAAGGAAACAGTTTTTGAAACTGACTTGGTGCACCGGGTAGTTGGTTATATAATTCAACACTTTTTATGAATGGTAGTTTCTTCAATTCATCAGCAATTTCATGAGTCAATGTAAACTGATATATTCCATTTCCAAGATTAGCACCTTCATAAATATTATATTTTTCTAATGTTTTTGGATTGATAGTGTTGCCATCAGTAATAACGGTGTAAGTCATTTGTCCATGCTCAGGTAGTGGAACGGCTTTATTATTTATATACAAAAGTCCATCTATAATTTTTAAACTGTCACCTGGAATTCCAACACATCTTTTTATGTAATGCGTCTTTTTGTCAATAGGTCTTTTCAAATCATCGTCAGGATAAAATACATTTCCAGGATAGTTAAAAACAACAACGTCATTGTTTTTGATATTGCCGAATCCCGGCAGACGATGGTAACCCCACTTCACAGCATCACTGTACGATTTTCCACCCACAATTGGCAACTCCTGATGTACAAAAGGAAAAGAAAGTGGAGTCATAGGTGTTCTTGCGCCATAACTAACCTTGCTCACAAAAAGAAAATCGCCCACCAACAACGATTTCTCCATTGATGGTGTTGGTATAGTGAAAGCTTCGATTAAAAAAGTTCTGATTATAGTTGCAGCTACAACAGCAAAAACCAATGCATCAATCCACTCGCGGGTTTTACTTTTACGTCCACTGCTTTTCCAAAATTTCCAGTTCATTTGTAACAGGTTATATTTATTCCGGGACGAAAATAAGATTCCTTTAATAATAAATCCGAAGATTTACACTGCAATTTCAACCGGTTTTTAAGACTTCATCACATAGTCACAAAAAGTCATTTAGACATCAATTTCCCTCTATGATAGCTTAACTGGTATAATATTGTTAATACTGTTTGTTGAAAAGTACATAAAGTACAAAGGAAACCTGCATACTTAATCATGTTTCTTTGCCCGAAAGTGTTAGAATATGATTTATCTTACTTATGCCGATCAGCCTTCTGGTGTTTATTCCAGTCAGGTAGTCGATGTATGTAATTTTTTGAATGATAGCCACAATGCAAATATCAGACTGGTGTCATTCATTTCCTTGCACAATTTTAGTAACAACAGACAGAAAATTAAACGCGAAATGCACTCGGCAATTGTCTTGCCAATGCTTCCACGAATGACAAGTTTTGGATTTAATACCCTGATGCTGTTTTTTGTTTTGTTATTTCTGAATCAGCGAAGTGTTATTGCCAGAAATGTTCTTGCAGCAAAATTAGCATTGCGTTTAAAGTCTTTCTTAAAACTAAAAGTTTGTTTTGATGGACGTGGTGCCATTGCTGCTGAATGGAATGAGTATCAGGTTGTGCCACTACAGGAATGGAAAACCAATATTCATGCATGGGAAAAGTCTGTTGTTTTAAACTCCGATTTTCGGATAGCAGTTTCAGAAGAATTGGTGAATTATTGGAATGATCGTTATTGCTACAGTGAATGTAAGCATGTTGTTATTCCATGTACACTAAACACAGGTTTTCATCCTGAAATGTTGAAGCAGGAAGAAATTGAAAAAGCAAGAGAAAAAATGAACTTTAAGTCAGATGACATCGTTCTGGTTTATTCCGGTTCAACAGCAGGATGGCAGTCATTTGATTTGTTGCAGGGATTTTTGCAGAAGATCATCAATCAGAATGAAAATATAAAAGTGCTGTTTCTCTCCGAAAAGGATAAAAATGTAGATCAGTTAAAAACAGAGTTCCCTGATAAAATTTTTCAGACTTTTGTAAAACACAGTGAGGTGTCTGAAATTTTGAAATCATGTGATATAGGAATTTTAATTAGAGAGAAAAGTGTTACCAATCAGGTTGCATCGCCTACTAAGTTTGCCGAATATCTTTCTGCAGGTTTACCTGTAATAATTTCTGAAGGTATTGGAGATTATACTTCTTTTGTACGGCAAAATAATTGCGGTTGGGTTTTTGACAAAACACAGTTGCAGTTGAATCGTTTGGATATTTCGGAAAGAAACAGACTGCTTCAACTGGTAATTGACCACTTTACTAAAAATTCTCATAATGCAAGTTATACCAATTTAATACAATTTATGACTTAAACTTTTTTATAAAACATTCGTACAACAAGCCTTTATTAGAAACATAGAAATTTATAACCACCATTTTTTATGAAACGGATATTAGTAACAGGCGGTGCAGGATTTATTGGATCAGCCGTAATTGCACACCTTCAGAAACAAAAACATGAGATTTTTGTAATTGACAATCTTTCATTTGGCAACAGACAGTTTATCAATATTGATGACAGTCATTTTTTTAATGCCGATATTCTAGATGAACATCGTCTTGATGAAATTATAGGCAAAATCAGGCCGCAGTATATCATTCACCTGGCGGCAGTACATTTTATTCCTTATTGCAATCAGCATCCTTACGAGAGCAGCAATATCAATATCAGAGGAACAATGCACCTTTTGAAAGCAGCACAAAAATATACTCCCGAAAAAGTGTTTTTTGCTTCTACAGCTGCTGTTTATCCAATTTATGACTTAGCTGTGAGTGAGAGTTTTGCCACCGGCCCAATGGATATTTATGGATTATCCAAATTAACGGGTGAACATTTATGTAATGAGTTTTTTTTAGAGACTGATATTCCTGTTGTAGTTTGCAGGTTTTTTAATGCCTTTGGCCCTAATGAAACCAACCCACACCTGATACCTGAAATTCAGAAACAGGTTCTCGAAGGTAAACGGGTAATAAAATTAGGCAACCTTACTCCCAAACGTGATTTTATTCACACCTATGATATGGCTGCTGCAGTAGAAACTTTGCTTACACATGTTGAAGGAGGTATTCATACTTTTAATCTTGGTCGCGGCATTGAGTATTCGGTTACTGAAATTGTTGATGCTTTTTCCAAAGCAATAAATGAAAAAATAGAAATTGAAGTGGATCAGTCAAGAGTGCGTAAAGTAGAAAGACAACATTTGCTTGCAGATGTTTCAAAATTGAAATCACTTGGTTGGACTCCTAAAATAGGAATTGAAGACGGTATTAAAACATTGGTGCAATGAGTCAATCTGTTCAGGTGGTTTTCTGTACAGATGGTGTATATCCGCAACTTGTTGGTGGTATTCAAAAGCACACACGTTTATTAGTTGAAGAACTGGCAAGAACAAAGGAAATTAGCATTGCTGTTATTCATCAGCATCATGGGCAGAATGTTTTTGATGCATCTTTGAATATTACTGAAATTGGCATTAAGCGCAACAAACATAGCAGTAATTATCTGTTGAATGAATATTACTATTCTAAGCAGGTTTATGAGGCATTGAAACAATTTCCTGATGCTATAATTTATGCACAGGGAATGGCTGTGTGGCATAATATTGATGAAATTGGGAGCCGAGTTATTCTAAACCCACATGGATTGGAGTTTTATCAGGCACTTTCCGTTTCTGATAAATTAAAAGCAATACCATTTAAGTTTGTTTTCGGCTATCTTTTTTCAAAGGCTGCAAAAGTTGTTTCGCTTGGTGGCCGTTTGACACAGCTTTTAAGAAGTAATATTAAAAATCATAATAATAAAATTGTTGTATTACCCAATGCAATTAATTTGCCTGCTCAAAAATTTGAGCGAACATCATTTGATCAAAGGCCGTTAAAAATTTTGTTTGTTGGAAGATTTGCTGCCAATAAGGGCATTCATGTATTGATGGATGCAGCAGCTCAGTTAAATAATGGTGGGTATAAAAATGAACTTGAGTTTCATTTGGTTGGCAAAGGTCCTTTGTTTGAACATTTCAGTACTACAGTTAAAGAGCAAAATGTGGTTTTTCATGGTTTTGCCGATGATGATAAGTTAAACAGCCTTTATAAAGATTGTGACGTTTTTGTTTTGCCAACATTGTTTGAAGGAATGCCAACAGTAGTGTTAGAAGCAATGAGTTATTCTTTGCCAATAGTTGTAACAGATACAGGTGCAACAACCGTTATGGTTGATTCTTTGAATGGCTATATCATTGAAAAATCTGATGTAAAGTCGCTTAAAGATGCTATTTCAATGTACTTTGTTTTGAACGAACAGGCAAAGAAACGAATGGCTGAACAATCTTATTCACGAGTAAAAGAGAAATTTACCTGGCCTGTTATTGCACAACAGCATCTTGAGCTCTTTCAACAAATGGCTGAACAGAAAACATAAATGTTAATTTTGTAATTCTAAACCACCAAATGCTTCAGTTTATCAGAAATAATGCACAGTTTGTAATCATGTGTTTCACATGGGTTTTCTGTGGTATGGTAAATGAGACTCTTGGTGTTGCTGCAGTTGTGTTAAGTGTTATTATGCTCAAAATAAAGGGCATGTACAAAGAACTTATTCTTGGATTGATATTTCTGCTTATCATGAGTGATAGCAGACAATTCGAAGCTTTATATGCCGCACAGGCAAAGAATTTTTATATCGTTTTGCTTTCAGTCTTTTATTTTTTTGACAGAAAAAATTTCACAGGCACAAATGATTATTTTAAACCGTTCATTCCATTCTTCTTGTGGAGTATTGCTATGCTGATGCAAGCACCAACGGTAAACCTTATGAATAGCGCTATGAAGACATTAAGTTACATACTGCTGTTTACTGTTGTTCCGGCATATTTTTTAAAAGCTTTTAGGGAGCTTGGTGAAAGTTTTTTGCGTGACGTAATAATGCTCTTTTGTTGCATTTTATTGGCAGGAATAATTATGATTCCACTCTTCCCAAACACAGTGTTTCTTGTGGGTAGATTTAGTGGTGTTTATGGCAATCCCAATGGTATTGGTATTGGCTGTACACTGTTGTTTATATTAGTTTACATTTCATTAAAAAAGTTTCCGGGCCTTCTTGACCAGAATGAAGTCAGACTTATATACGGCCTAATTATTTTAAGTACGTTGTTGGCAGTTTCACGAAACACAATGATGTCAATCATTTTGTTCTTACTTTTTGCTCGCTTCTATGAGATGGGTTACCTTGCAGGATTTGCAATTCTGGTAGTGGCACTTGTTGCTTATGAATTAATCAATCAGAATATAGTTGCTATTGTAGAAGCATTGGGTCTTGGACATTATTTGCGTGCAGAAGCTATTGAAGATGGCTCAGGCAGATTAATTGCATGGCGTGCTGCATGGAAACAAATTCAATCACAATTTTTTTTAGGTAGAGGCTTTGCCTATGATGAATGGTATTTTTATGCAAACAGACATTGGTTAAGTGCATTAGGTCATCAGGGAGGGGTACACAACTCATGGCTTGCTTTATGGATGAACACGGGTTTGATAGGACTTATTCTTTTTGCAGTAGGGTTTATAAAAACTTTTGTCAGAGCAATGCATCATTCTAAATTGGCTTTCCCAATTTTATTTGCTGTAATATTTTCAGCTTCGTTCGAAGCCTGGATAATGGGTTCATTAAATCCATTTCATATTATTTTAATTTTAGTTTTGAATTTAATCATACATTATAATCAATTTAATGCCGATCGCGAAGAAGAAAGCCTTGTTTCTGTATCTTGAACCTGCCGGTTATGTTGAAGCTTGTTTTAAAAAGACAGCCCTAAACTATCCATTGGATTTACATATTGTAAAATATCCGCTTGATCCCAATGCGCCATTCCGCTTTGATGATGTAGAAAGCATTACTTATTACGACAGAAATCAGTATCAGGAGCAGAAGCTTAATGACCTTGTTGCTTCTATAAATCCTGATTTTATTTTTTGTAATGGATGGATGGATAAAGGTTATGTAAATGTCGCTAAACAATATTCCGGAAAAATACCAACAGTACTTGCCTTCGATAATTTGTGGGAAGGAAAACTTAAACAGTATGTAGCATCGGTAACAGCTCCATTTATTTTACCTCGCATTTTTTCACATTGCTGGGTGCCGGGTCAGCCGCAGGTTATTTATGCAAAAAAACTTGGCTTTAAAGAAAATCGTATTGAAACAGGAATGTATTCTGCCAATTACGAATTGTTTGATCAGGCATATCAAAAAATAATGCCTATAAAAGAAAAGAATTTTCCTAAGCGTTTTATTTTTGTTGGACGTTATATCGAAATAAAAGGTATTCGCGAACTATGGCAGGCATTTACGCAGTTGCAGAATGAAATGCCTAATGAATGGGAGTTGTGGTGCCTTGGTAAAGGTCCACTTGAAAAAGAATTTCCGCAACATCCTAAAATCAGAAATGTAGGATTTGTTCAACCTTCTGCTATGGAAGAGTATATGCGCCAGACAGGTGTATTTCTTTTACCAACTTACGATGAGCATTGGGGTGTAGTAGTACATGAATATGCCATTGCAGGTTATCCGTTGTTGTTAAGTACAAAAGCGCCTGCAGGAACTGCATTTTTAAAACAAGGTGAGAACGGATATTACCATGAGCCAAGCAATGTTGATTCGCTCAAAGAGGCACTAAAAAAAATAATACTATTGCCCGATAGTACTTTAATAGAGATGGGTAAAAAAAGTCATGAATTGTCAAAGTCTATGACACCCGATACGTGGGCTGCAGTAGTCTGGAAAATTTTAAACAGTAAATAAACTATGTGTGGAATAACAGGCATTTATGGAATGAGCAGTGAGAAATCGGCATCAACAATAAGGTTGATGAATAATGCTATTTCACACCGCGGCCCTGATGATGAAGGATACTATGTTGACGAGCAAGTTGCTCTTGGTCATCGAAGATTAGCAATAATTGATCTTTCTCCTGCAGGCCATCAGCCAATGCATAGCAATGATGGTAATCTTGAAATTGCTTTCAATGGTGAGATTTATAATTTTCAGGAAGTAAAAAAACTTCTTTCAGGATATGCGTTTAAATCAGGCAGTGATACTGAAGTAATTCTTGCAGCCTATCAGCAATGGGGAAAAGATTGTTTGCAGCATTTTAATGGCATGTTTGCTTTTGCCATTTGGGATAAAGCCAAACAAGAACTTTTTATTGCACGCGACAGATTGGGAATAAAACCTGTTTATTATTTCAGACAGGATAAGACACTTTTGTTCAGTTCAGAAATAAGGTCATTGTTGCAATCAGGAATTGTACCTCGAAAGATTAACAGTAAGGTTATTTATGAGTATTTTACTTATCAGACCATTCATGCTCCTGAAACATTTATCAATAATGTGTTTATGCTCATGCCCGGACATTACATGACAGTTAATGCCTCGGGAATTAATATTGAACGTTATTGGCATATTGTAGAGAATACAGATTTTTCGTCCTCAGGAAAAAGTTATCAGGAGGTTTGTGCAGATATCAATAAATTATTTTTTGATGCTGTAAACAGACGCCTTATCAGTGATGTTCCTTTTGGTGCATTTCTTTCTGGCGGAATAGACTCAAGTGCTGTTGTAGGTGCCATGAGTCGCATACACTCACAACCGGTTAAAACATTTACCATTGCATTTGATGAATCAGATTTTAGTGAAGCAAAATTTGCTAAATTGATTGCTGATAAATTCAAAACAGATCATCATGAGTTTTTACTCAAGCCCGAAGATTTCTTAAATCAGTTACCTGAAGCAATGAATGCTCTCGATCATCCAAGTGGTGATGGCCCTAACTCATATATTGTTTCAAAAATAACACGTCAGGCCGGTGTCACTATGGCCCTATCAGGACTTGGTGGTGATGAGTTATTTGCAGGCTATCCTGTTTTTAAGCGTACAGAATTGCTGCAGCAAAAAAGTTGGTTATGGAAGTTGCCATTACCTCTTCGTCAGTTGTTGGGTAAATTAATTACAACGTTAAAACAAGATACAGCAAGCATTAAACAGCAACAGTTACTGTTGTCACCTGATGCTTCTTTGCAATATTCTTTTCCTGTTTCAAGACAAGTAAGTAATGCAAAACAGTTAGCTTCATTTATTGAAGAAAAGTTTAATGGAATTGATGCTGTACAGGAGATAGTCAGAGAACTTAATAAACATAAAGCACTTCCGTTGTTCAGTCAGGTAAGTGCTGCCGAGATTTCAAGCTATATGCAGAATGTATTGCTGCGCGATACCGATCAGATGAGTATGGCTGTAGCACTCGAAGTGAGAGTGCCTTTTCTTGACTATAAGTTGGTGGAATACGTTATGGGCGTGAATGATGAATATAAAAACCCTGTATATCCTAAAAAATTATTGGTGGATAGTTTAGGAGATTTATTGCCTGATGAAGTGGTGCATCGTAAAAAAATGGGTTTTGTTTTTCCATGGGAGCGATGGCTGAAAAAAGAGTTGCATACTTTCTGCGGTGACCGTATTTACGCACTTGCCAATCGTGGTTTTATGAATAAAGAAGCTCTTAATAACAGATGGCAAAGTTTTAATGAGGGAAAACCCGGTGTGCGTTGGCTCGATATGTGGCTTTGTGTAGTGCTTGAACATTGGCTCGAAAAAAATAATATTGAATACTGATGCCTGCAAGAAAAAAAATTCTCATTGCAATTGACTGGTATTTGCCGGGATACAAAGCAGGCGGACCAATACGTTCTTGTGCAAGTATTATCAGCTGCTTGAAGAATGACTTTGATTTTGCAGTAATTACATCTGATACTGATTTTAGTGATGACAAACCATATGAAGGCATTAAGTCAGATACATGGAATATTTTGCCTGATGGTACACGTGTATTTTATTTTTCTAAAAATAATTTCAGTCAGAAATCATTGCGTGAAGTAATACAAAAAGAGAAGCCCGACATTTTATACATGAACAGCTTTTTTTCACAAGACTTCACTTTAAAGCCATTGAAGATTGCACGAAAATATCTTCCTGAGTGTAAGTGTATAATTGCACCAAGAGGTATGTTAGGTGCTGGTGCATTAGCTATAAAGCCATTAAAAAAACTTGCATTTATTTCTCTCTCTAAAATGCTTGCCACCTTTGACAAGGTACGTTGGCATGCCAGTACAGAACAAGAAGCAAAAGAAATTAAAGCAATTTTTGGCAATAGGGCAGAAGTAAGGGTGGCATTAAATTTATCATCTGTTAAACCTGCAGTGTCAGAAACTAAAATTAAAAATGCCGGTCAGATGAATCTGGTATTTTTCAGCCGTATTTCTAAAAAGAAAAACCTGCATCTTGTATTGCAATGGCTTGAAAAAATTCCGGAGCATCTGAAAATTACATTTCACATTTATGGCACACTTGAAGATGATGCTTACTGGAGTCAGTGTAACGATTTGATTAAGTTGTTACCCCCAAATATAACTGTTGAATACAAAGGCGTTGTTGATGCAGGAAAATCTGAATCTGTTTTTGAAAATAATCATTTTTCAATTCTGCCAACCATGCACGAAAATTATGGTCATGCAATTGTTGAGAGTTTGGCTTTTGGTGTTCCTGTAATTATCAGTAACAATACACCTTGGCATGGGCTTGAGGCAAAGCATGCAGGCTTTGACTTTCCATTGGAAAATCAACAGCAGTTTATTGATAGTATAGTAAAAGCAGCTTCAATGGATCAGAAAACTTATAAGTTGTGGCAACAAGGAGCAATGGAACTTGCTAAAGAAGTATTAAACAACTCAGATACGGTAAATCAGAATAAAAAATTGTTTGCAGAATGATTTTGCAACCTATTTTTGTAGAATGGGTAAAAGACACTAAGGAACATAATGAATATGAAGATTTCGATTGTAACGATAACCTATAATAGTGCAGCAACTATTGAAGACACCATAAAATCTGTTGTCGTGCAGGACTATCCTGATATGGAGTATTTGCTGATTGATGGTAAATCAAAGGACAGCACACTTCAGATTGCAGAAAAGTACAAGGATAAAATAACCAAAATAGTTTCTGAAAAAGACGGAGGACTTTACTATGGACTCAATAAAGGTTTAAAAATGGCAGCAGGTGATGTAATTGGAGCAATTCACTCTGACGATTTATATGCACATCCGCAAGTTGTTTCCAATGTCATGAAACTGTTTAATGCCGACCCCGAGCTGGAAGGTGTTTATGCCGATTTGATTTTTGTAAACCGTGAAGATACCAATAAAGTAATGCGTGTTTGGAAGGCAGGAGAGTATAAACCCGATTCATTTGAAAAAGGATGGATGCCGCCTCACCCTACATTTTTTGTGCGCAAATCTGTTTATGAAAAGTATGGCTACATCAATACCGATTTAAAACTTTCTGCCGATTATGAATTAATGCTCAGGCTAATTCATAAACATAAAATAAAGATTGCTTATCTCCCCGAAACTATTGTTAAAATGAGAATGGGGGGCGTTAGTAATGTCAGCTTTTTTGTGAAGTTAAAAGCTAATATTGAAGATAAACTTGCCTGGAAAATGAATAACCTGAAGCCCGGATTATTCACAACATTACGTAAGCCTCTTCGGAAAATCAGTCAGTATTTTAAAAAGGCATACAATACTTTCTTCTACTAAGCCATTTGTTTGATTGTCTGCATCTTGCAATATTGTTTAACTTTAACATTATTTAAGTTAAACATTAATACATAATTCATGTTGGTATCGTAAGTTTGTTGAGCTTTAATTTAAAAAGGTTAAACAAATGAAAAACTCAGATATCATATTTAAAGACTCAGTAAAAGACCACTATCGTTCTTTAAGAGGTTTTGCATTAAAACTCACTCAAAATACTGAAGATGCCAACGACCTGATACAGGAAACAATGTTAAAGGCATTAAACAATGAAGATAAATTTGAAAAAGGCACCAACCTTAGCGGATGGCTTTACACCATAATGCGAAATATTTTCATTAACAACTATCGCAGAATGGTAAAAAGTCAGACATTTTTAGATAGCACAGAGAATCAGTTTTTTCTCAATAACATTAAGAATGCGACCAGAAACAGGGGAGAGGCTAACTTGGTGATGAAGGAAATCAACAGTGCAATAAACGATTTGAATGACAACCTTAAAGTTCCATTCATGATGAGCTACCGTGGATACAAATACGAAGAGATAGCATCACAATTATCCATTCCATTAGGCACAGTAAAAATCAGAATACACACTGCAAGACAAAAACTGAAAGAGAAACTTAACGTTTACAATTCATTGTCGTTTTGAGGTAGTAGGGTTCAGATTACAACGTAAAGGCATTTTAAAATTGCGTTTTGATTTACTTTAACTCAATCCGTTCCAAGAACAATTTCAATGCTTGTTCTTTTTCTTCATCTAGTCTGAAGTCAATGTTTTCAGTTAAGTAACTTTTTACATCAAAAAGATAATCAGGTTGTAATTGCTTACTTAATTCAGGAATCATTGCTACTCCTTGATTGAGTGCATGAGAAAATGCAACTATAAAATCTTCAGGTAATGATTTATTACTTACCCAACAAGCAAAGACAAAAGGTAAGCCTGTATGTTTTTTCCATTCTGTGGCAAGGTCATACACATACTTGAAATTCGACTTCAATGCCAATGCTCTGTCGCCTATAACAACTCCGGCAGTTTGACCTTCTATTTTATTTTCAAATCCTTTTTCGGAAGGAAGCCAACTGACATCAATTTTCCAAAACTCTTTTGCAAGTAACTGTGCCAGCATTACCGAAGTTCTGCTATGATAATCAAGCCAGATTTGTTTTATTTCATTTAAAGGAACCTGACTTAGCAACAACACAGAGTTGACATTGCCATTTGAGGCAATACAAAAAGAAGTAATGATTTGTGCATTTTTTACTAATGGCAGAACCGCCACAGGTATCAATCCGATATCTACTTTGCCATTGATTAGTTTTTCTGCACAAACAGATGGGATGTCTAATGACAAATCAATTTTGTTTTTAATACTATTTTGTGTCAACCCTGCGACAAATGGCTTGGAGTTGAGATAAGAAACTACAGAAACTCGAATCACTTTTTAATGAATAATTTTAAATACCATTTCCCTGAGCAGTTCTCCTGTTGGCACCTGATCTGTACTGCCTACACCTTTCGATTTTAAATCATACTCGCGCAACCAGCCAATAATCTGCTCTAATTTTCTGACAGGATAATTTTTAGCGGCACGTTCATAATCTTTAACAAAAAACGGACTAATGCCTATTGCAGAAGCAAGTGATGCAGAAGATTTGTCGGCAGTGAAATGATAAATCAGAATTTTATTAAAGTAGGCAAACAAGCTACCAATAATCAGTTGAATGGGATTGTTTTTTGGATTGGCTTCAAAATAATTTACAATTCTGTTTGCTTTTAAAATATTGCGCTCTGCCAATGCATTCTGCAATTCAAAAACATTATAGTCTTTGCTGACACCAATATGCTCACGAATATCGTTTACCGTAATAACCGATTTGTCTTTTAGATTAATCAGCATTTTTCCAACTTCATTGTTGATTTTTGACAAATCATTCCCTAAATATTCTGCAAGCATTTCTATAGCATGATCATCAGCTTTAATTTTTCTGTCCTTCAGATAATTTTTAATCCATGCAGGCAACTGATTGTCATATAATTTTTTTGTTTCAAGAAACTGTGCTTTATCCTTTATCAGTTTTCCTTTTTTTGTTCTGCTGTCAATGGTCTTGTATTTATAGCAAAACAACAGAATGGTTGTGGTAGTAGGATTCTGAAGATAAAGCATCATGGGGTCTTCTTTCTCCTTGCTTTTATCTTTTGTTTTATCCTCTTCTTTCTCTTTGCTGCCAAACCATTTTACATCCTGTGCCTCTTTAATAATTACAACCTGATAGTTCGACATCATTGGAAATCTTCTTGCAGCACTCACAATAGCCATAGCATCAGCTTCGCGACCGTAAAGAATGGTTTGATTAAATTCTTTCTCCATGTCATTCAGCACATTTTTTTCAACATAATCGCTGATGGCATCAATGTAATAAGGCTCTTCGCCCTGCAGAAAATACAACGGATGATAAACCTTGTTTTTAAGATCTTTTAATATCTCCTCAAATTTGCGTTCAGGCATAGTCTATTAAAAACGCAGATGCTTTACAGTAAGACCGTTATTTTTTAATTGATTTAGTGAATCAATACCAATATTGATATGGTCTTTTACAAATTTTCTTGTAATATTCAAATCACTTTTTTCTGTTTTAACACCATCGGGTATCATTGGCTGATCGCTTACTAACAATAATGCTCCCGAAGGAATTTTATTGACAAATCCTGTTGTAAAAATTGTAGCTGTTTCCATATCAATAGCCATACAACGCATTTTACGCAGGTATTGTTTAAACTCCTCATCATGTTCCCAAACTCTTCGGTTGGTGGTATAAACAGTCCCTGTCCAGTAATCCTTGTCATAATCTCTTATGGTTGTTGACACGGCCTTCTGCAAACTAAATGCAGGCAATGCAGGAACTTCTGCGGGCATATAGTCATTAGATGTTCCTTCTCCACGAATTGCAGCAATAGGAAGTATTAAATCGCCCAATTCATTTTTACGTTTTAGTCCGCCACATTTTCCAAGAAACAAACATGCAGCCGGGTCAATAGCTGTAAGCAAATCCATAATTGTTGCAGCGTTTGCACTGCCCATGCCGAAATTAATTATTGTAATACCATTAGCGGTAGCATTAGGCATGGAACGATGTGTGCCCATGATTTCTACCTGATGTTGTTCCGCAAAAATTTCAACATAATTATTGAAGTTGGTGAGTAATATGTATTTACCAAAATCTTCAATAGCAGTACCTGTATATCGCGGCAGCCAGTTTTTTACAATTTCTTCTTTCGAATTCATAAATTTTTATTTCTTGATAGCTTAATCATCTGTTTAGACAGTAATTTCAATGAGTTTTTTTAATTTCGTTCAATGATTGAATTGAATTTGCCTCATTTTGATTTTAAAATTAAAACAGAGGGACAAAGTAAACAAATTTTTGACCAGCTTAGAAATAAGTATGTAGCCCTGACACCTGAAGAATGGGTGCGTCAGCATTTTATCATGTTCTTAATTAACGAAAAAAAATTTCCGAAAGGATTATTTGCCATTGAGAAAGAGCATGTTTTTAATGACTTGAAAATGCGTGCTGACCTGATTATTTATAAACATGATTTATCACCTTGGATGCTTTGCGAGTTTAAATCTCCTGATGTTGCTATAACACAAGAAGTTTTTTATCAGGTTGCACGATATAATCTGACTTTTGATGTGCCTTACCTTGTAGTAAGTAATGGTTTAGAGCATTTTTGCTGCAAAAGGGTAGAGGATAGATTTGAATTTCAGGACGATATTCCTGATTTTGAAACAGTAGATTAAAGTAGCTGGATTTCTAATATTTTATTGCTCTGCATTACCCTCTGTTGAGGGAATAAATGAACAAAAACGATATCCTTGCGCATAAACAGTTTTAATATAATTAAAAGCAGAGTGCTGTCCAATTTTTCTTTTCAGGTTTTTAAGATGACTGTATAGAAACTCATAGTTTTCGCCAATCTCTGAAGGAGTTAAGTTTAATGCCTGTTTTGCAATTACCTCATGCGGCACAATTCTATCTGGATTAAAAATTAAAAATTTAAGAATTTCAAATTCTGTTTTAGTCAATGTCAATGCATTTTTGTTTACCCACACTTTATATTCTGTCGGATTAATTTCTATCTCTCCAAAAAAATAGTTTTGAGGAATGTTGCCCAATCGCAGGCGATACAGACTTTTTAACCGGGCAAGTATCAGGTTTGTATTAAATGGTGCTGTAAAAACATCATCAGACCCGTGACTGATGGCACTAACAATTTCTTCGTCAGTTGCATTCTTAGCAACAATCATCACATTACCCTTGTATCGTTGCAGGTTGAGTTGTTTCATAAAGATTAGCGCACTGTATTCTGTAAGTTGGTTTTCCAGCAGAATAAAATCATAAGTTTCGTTTTTTAGCTCATTAAGTGCTTCAGTTGCCGAACAGACGCATGTGTATTGAATGCTTTCGCTTTCAAGGCATTTGGTAATTGGCACAAATAAGTCCTGATTGTGTTTTACCAATAAAACTTTAATGTTGATTTCCTGTACCATAAATGGTTGTTATGTTTGTTGTTGAATCCAATTAGTTTAAATCAATTGCTGCGAACGACATTTAAGATGGGCAAGCATGCCAGCGATTTACTCACTTATGCAACAAAACTAAATACTCACCCATAAAAAATGGACGTTCGCCAAATAACTTATTAACATTTCAAAAAAATGTTATGACTTTTAGAAAAAGGTGGGTGGTAAAATTTATTAGTAACTTCACTAAAACTACAACAAAAATCAAGCCATAAACGACTTAATTAATCGATTGTGTCCAATTGTTAATTGTGTTTTGAAGACAGATGCTTGTATTAGCGTATGAAATGATTTTTTTAAATGAATAAAAGAAGTATTTCACAGTTGATTTCATCCGATTACTTGCATTTTAGAAATATTTCTCTTTGATATATAGTTAGTTACAACTTTTTTTCGCCATCGGCTTCTGCTTGGTATATATTTGCGCCCTCAAAAAAATAATCCTGTAAGATTACAGATATGAAATTATCACAATTTAAATTCGGCCTAAACGAAAACCTTCTTGCTCCACATCCTGCTGCCAACCGTGACGAAAGTCGGTTGATGGTTATTGACCGTAAAACCGGTAAGATTGAGCATAAAATATTTAAAGACATCATTAATTACTTTGACGAGGGCGATGTGATGGTGATGAATAACACCAAGGTTTTTCCTGCACGCCTTTATGGCAATAAAGAAAAGACGGGTGCTAAAATTGAAGTCTTTTTATTACGTGAACTAAATCCGGAAAGCAAACTTTGGGATGTGCTTGTTGACCCTGCACGTAAAATACGTATTGGTAATAAATTGTATTTCGGTGAAGATGATATGCTTGTTGCCGAAGTAATTGATAACACAACTTCACGTGGTCGTACTTTGCGCTTCTTATTTGATGGCACAAGTGCCGATTTCAGAGAGGTTATTGAGAAGTTAGGAAATACACCACTCCCGAAATATATCAAACGAAAGGCCGAGCCCGAAGATAAAGAGCGCTACCAGACAGTATATGCCAAAAACGAAGGTGCTGTTGCAGCACCCACTGCCGGACTACACTTCAGCAAACAATTATTAAAGCGCCTAGAAATTAAAGGCATCAACCTTGCTGAACTGACACTGCATGTTGGTTTAGGCACATTCAGACCGGTAGAAGTAGAAGACCTAACCAAACATAAGATGGATTCTGAATGGTTCAGTATTACACAACCTTGTGTTGACATAGTTAATAAAGCCAAAGCAGGCAAACACCGTATTTGTGCAGTAGGAACAACGTCAATGCGCGCAATGGAGTCATCAGTTTCCACATTAGGTGAGCTTAAACCTTTTGAAGGCTGGACAAATAAATTTATTTTTCCACCTTATGATTTCAGCCTTGCCAATTGTATGGTGACTAATTTTCACATGCCTGAATCAACTTTGTTGATGATGGTTTCTGCTTTTGCAGGTTACGACCTTACCATGCATGCTTACAAATTAGCGATGAAAGAAAAATACCGCTTCTATAGCTATGGCGATGCCATGCTGATAATCTGACAGTTTATTTATTATGAGCCAAAAGCGATTTGCAATAATAGTTGCCGGAGGCAGTGGAACACGAATGCAGGCTGATGTTCCCAAACAGTTTCTGCTGCTTGAAGGACGACCGGTACTCATGTATTCAATGGAATGTCTGCATCGTGTTGGAGCAGAAATTACAGTGGTTTTACCCGATTATGAACAAAGTCATTGGCAGTCGCTTATTAATGAGCATAATTTTAATGTCCCACATAAAATTGCAGCAGGAGGCCTGACCAGAAACCGTTCGGTATTTAACGGTTTACAGACCATTGAAGATAGAGAAGCTTTGGTTGCAGTGCATGATGCAGCACGGCCACTTTTAAAGCCCGAACTTGCTGAAAAACTCTTTGAACTTGCTGTCCACAGGGGCAATGCCATACCCGTTATACCTGTCAGAGAGTCGCTGAGACGTATTAATTCTACGGAGAATAAGGCCGTTAACAGGGCTGAAATTTTTGCTGTACAAACACCGCAGGTCTTTAAAGTTGATTTGCTTAAGGATGCTTTTATCAGAAATAACGATACCACTTTTACTGATGAAGCTTCGCTGATTGAAGCAGTTGGGTTTACTGTATTTTCCATTCAGGGCGATAGACATAATATAAAAATCACTTTTCCGGAAGACATTCTTGTTGCATCCATGCTGCTCAAGAAGCATTTATCCAACTGAAGCAGGCACTTATTTTCTCTTGTAAGAATTTATAAAAATTTGTTTAATTTTATTGCGCAAATCGTTACATTGAAAAAAATATTTGATGTTGAAAGAAACGATAGCAAAGTTTTTTACGTTTAAGTACTATCAACATCGGGTTGTGTAAATCACTTGTTGGAGCAATAAAAAATTCAAAGCATTAAATGATAAACTTGCAAAACACTTTTCCATTGTTTTCAAAAAAACTCATAAATGCTATGTTTATAATGCCATTGGTATTTCTGATGTTGTTTGTGTCCAATGTTTGGGCTGGAGGCAACGATACACTTTCTGCTAATATTGATGAAAATGTCCATGTTGCAGAGAAGCCTAAAGATTTTGAAATTGCGCTACAACCTGCTTTACTCAGTGATAACAGCACTTCGCAAATTCGTGCAGGACTCATTTATGATTGTACAACAAATACCATTGTATGGGAAAAAGATTTAAAGTATGCCTATCCTATAGCTTCACTAACAAAAATGATGGTTGCCCTTATTGCCATTGAAGAGATTAAATGTGGTACTGTTGATTGGCAAGATCAGGTTTCTGTGACAAAGACATACAGAAAAAGTAAAAGAAGCAAGCGTACTTATACCGTAAACGAAACTTATAGTCTTGAGTCATTATTAAAGATGGCTATGATTCCTTCAAATAACGAAGCTTGCGGACTAATAGGAAAACATATCAGTGGCTCTGTTGAAACTTTCGTGACAAGAATGAATCAGAAAGCAGCAGCATTAGGAATGACACAAACTTTCTATTCAAATCCATCAGGATTACCTGCAGGCTATGGAAGCCTTGACAACAGCTCTTCACCTTACGATTTGCTAAAGCTGTCAACTGAATTAATCAAATATCCCGAACTTCTTTCCATTACCAATATTGCTTTTGCAGAAGTTGAAAACGGGCATGGATATAATGTTTACAGAAACCATAATCATTTAGTTATGGACTATCCCGGTGAAGTGGACGGACTAAAAACAGGATATACAAAAAATGCAAAATTCTGTTTGGTTGCTACTGCAAAGAAAAACGATCATCGCTTAATTGCCATTGCATTAGGTGCATCAAACCCTTGGTTGCGCAATCAGATTGTTGGCGAAATGCTCAATAATTATTACACACAATTGGGCTTTGGGCCTATGGGAAATCAAAAAGTTGATCCATTGTTTGCTAAAGCAGACAGAAAAACTGTAAACGAAATTGCAAGCAGTAATGTGCCTGTGATGAATCAGGAAATAGTTTATAAAACAGTGACTTCAATTCAGAAAAAAGCACACATTGTAAAATCAGGCCAAACTTTATCTGACATAGCTGATAAATATAATTGTTCTGTTAATGAACTTAAAAAATGGAATGGACTAAAGTCAAGCCGGATTCTTAAAAATCAAAGACTTTATGTAAGGGTGCATGTAAAGAAACAAATTCCTGTCAGCACAAAGGTTATTGATAATTATGATGATTGCGAAGACAATGCAGAAGATTGCGCTCCACAAAATGTTGCCGGCAAGCAGGAAACTCCTAAAACAGAACAACTGCCAACATCACAAAATAAACCTGCATTGAAGGTTATATATCATCAAGTACAGCCCGGTGATACCTTATGGAAAATTGCACAACAATATCCCGGAACTTCTGTTGATCAACTGAAAAGAATAAATAAAATTTCGAATTCAAAAGACCTCAAAGCAGGTAGTAAAATAAAAGTGTCAGTGAATAGCTGATTTTTTAATCAAACCAAATCAGAATGAAAATCAAACTTATCATTACAAGTTTAATAGTAGCATTTAGTGTTAGTCAGATAAATGCACAGGCTGTCAGTTATCCTGTTGACAATGATTCAAAACTTATTTGCTACACCAAAGTAAAAGAGTTAACCGGAGTGTCTAAGAATGATATTTTTGATAGAGCATTAGGGTGGATTAATTCTTATTATAAAAACCCTGCTGACGTGTTGCGAGAAAATGATAAAGCCAATGGAAAATTACTTTGCAAAGCAAGATTTAAATTGATGGGCGAGCCTGATAAAAGTGGCTTTCAGAAAGATCAGGGTAATGTTCAGTATTCATTAATAATTGAAGCTAAAGATGGTAAATACAGATATAAGCTGACAGAAATTAACTGGAAGCAACCTTCTTATTTTCCTGTTGAACGTTGGATGGATACTAAAAATCAATATTACACCAAAGACTGGGATTGGAATTTGAAATATACCGATGAGCAATCGCATAAAATCATTGCTGAATTAGAGAAATATATGTCAAATCCGCCTAAGCCTAAGAAAGACGATTGGTAGGTTAAGCCACCTTTTTCGACTTACTGCTTTCCGTAATTTTCTGATTTTGTAAATCAACATTTTCAATTAAAACCAAGCCGGGCTTTTTTCCTTTTTCTAAAGTGCCAAGTTCATTATCCATTTTAAGTGCCTTAGCACCATTAATTGTTGACCAGGTTAAAAGTTGATGTAGCGTAATCTGAGGAAATTTATTTGTGATGATTTTTAATTCAGATAAAATGCTCAATTGATCGTTTGATGCAAGGCTATCAGTGCCAATCAGGATGTTCTCAGTAGCTTTGGTTATTCGCTCAATTTCAGGAAGTGTATTTTCAATATATAAATTGGCATTCGGACAAAAACACCACCATGCTTTCTTTACATTTTTAATAGCAAACTGTATATCATCATCACTACTGAATGTATTATGGACAAAAATGATTTCATCGCAATTGTTCAGTAGTGGTACATAGTTCTGTATTGAATTTTTTCCGTTGGCTTTAATATGTACTAAATTATTTCCTGTTGCTTCAAAGAAAGATTTTAAATCACCTGAGCCTGTTTCAAACAAGATGTTTTCGGATTCGGTTTCCTGATTATGTATAGATATTAAAGACGCTTTGTTTTTGTTTATTTTTTGGAACAAGAAAGGTGTAACACTATAAGGTGAATGTGGGCTTATACTGCATTTTGAATTTCTGTTATTCGATTTCAGCATACCTTCAAGTTCCTTTGCTGTGTTCCATGTTTTTTCTGTATTCAATTCTGATAGGTCAAATACTTCAATAAAAGTATGGTAAAGTAAGTCAGATTCATTTTTTATTGGAAATGTTATGGAAGTATTGCTGATGTCTCCAATAGCAACAATGCCATCATTAAACATATTTTTCTCTGCTGATTTTATAGCGTCTAATACTTCTTCATTCTCACCCTGCTTTCTAACCGAAATCAATTCTTTGATAAAGCCTGTAAGCTTGTTATGTTTACTTATTCGCCCTTTAAGGTGTGAAAGTTCAAGATGACAATGTGAATTAATGAATCCCGGTGTAAGTATGCCATGAAATTTTTCAATGACTGATGGCTCTATCTGAATTTGTAAAGCATTATTCAGAAATGCAATGTTTTCAAAAACATCAATGACTACTCCTGAATTGTCCATTACAACTATACCATCCTTAAGCGGAGTACTGCAAATAGGGAAAACAATATCTGCCGAATAAAATTTCATGCTTACAAAACTAAGTGATTTGTGTATCGGCTGATGTTTTCATCGTACCTTTGCAAAGTGAAATCAATACCTAACATAAGGGAGCTTACTTTCGAACAACTTTCTGAAGCCGTTGCTGATTTTGGCGAAAAGTCATTCAGAGCTAAACAGATTTACGACTGGCTCTGGAATAAAAGTGCACGTTCATTTGACCAAATGAACAATGTGCCGTTGTCACTCCGAAATAAACTGGCAGAGAAGTTTGCATTTACTCCTATTGTTGTTGCACATGAACAACGAAGTAACGACAGAACAATTAAGTATGGATTTAAACTGCATGACGATCATTTAATCGAGGGTGTTTTAATCCCCACTGCGTCACGAATGACTGCTTGTGTTTCCTCTCAGGTTGGTTGCAGTCTGTCATGCAAATTTTGTGCAACAGGCAAATTAGATCGGGTACGCAATCTGAATGCTGATGAGATTTATGATCAGGTGGCTATTATCAGAGAACAAAGTATGGAGGTCTATAATATTCCATTAAGCAACATAGTTTATATGGGAATGGGTGAGCCTCTTTTAAATTATGCCAATGTGCTTGCATCCATAGAAAGAATTACATCTGCTAACGGACTTGGTATGTCGCCACAACGAATTACAGTTTCAACAGCCGGAATTGCAAAGATGATTACAAAACTTGGTGATGATGAAGTAAAGTTTAATCTTGCGCTATCATTACATGCTGCCAATGACAGTAAGCGTGATAAAATTATGCCCATCAATGAACATAATAATCTTGAGGTTTTACGTGATGCCCTGAAGTATTTTTATGATAAAACAGGCACACGTGTAACCTATGAGTTTATTGTTTTTAACAATTTTAACGACACACTTAAAGATGCCCAAGAATTAGCTGAATTTGCAAAACATGTTCCTTGTAAAATTAACTTAATAGAATACAATGCAATAGGTGATGGTGTTTTTGAAAAGGCTCGATTGGACAGACTAGAGGTTTTTAAAAATTATTTAGAAAGCAAGAATTTAGTAGTCAATATCAGACGCAGCAGGGGTAAAGATATTGATGCTGCATGTGGTCAATTAGCTAATAAGAATCAGTAAACTGCCAAAGGCTGCTGCTACTTAAAAACATACCTTTGCAGCCGTTTATTATGTCGCTCAGTTTAGATCAGATTAAAAAGCCCATTTCGCTCGAAATGGACTGCTTTGAAAACAAGTTTCGCGATGCCATGCGCAGCAAAGTGTCGTTGGTTGACAAAATCATGCACTACATTGTTAAGCGCAAAGGCAAGCAAATGCGACCCATGTTTGTTTTTCTTTCAGCCGGTGTATGCGGAAAAATAAATGAATCAACATACACAGCAGCATCTCTTATTGAATTATTGCACACTGCAACTTTGGTGCATGACGATGTTGTTGATGATGCTTTACAGCGCAGAGGTTTTTTTTCTATTAACGCAGTCTGGAAAAATAAAATTGCAGTGCTGGTAGGCGATTATTTATTGTCACGTGGGTTACTTATTGCTGTTCAGAATAAGGAGTTCAAACTTTTGGAAATTGTGAGTAATGCAGTGCGTGATATGAGTGAAGGTGAACTGCTGCAAATGGAAAAGGCAAGAAGACTCGATATTGATGAGGAAGTTTACTATAAGATTATTCGTCAGAAAACAGCATCATTAATTGCTTCTTGTTGTAGTTGTGGTGCAGCATCTGTACAGGCAGGTGATGAAAAGGTTGAACTTATGCGCGAATTGGGAGAGACAATAGGGTTAGCTTTTCAGATTAAAGACGACCTTTTTGATTTTGAAAAAAGTATCTCTACAGGTAAACCTTCAGGCATTGATATTCGTGAAAGAAAACTTACACTGCCGATTATTTATGCATTGTCACAAGCTACTTCCTCAGAAAAAAGAACAATCATCAACCTGATTAAAAATGAACATGAGAATGAAAGTAAGGTTGCTGAAGTTTTGGCATTCGTCAATAGGCAAAAAGGTATTGATTATGCAAGAGAAAAAATGTTTGAACTCAGGAGTCATGCTTTTGAAATTATCAATAGTTTTCCTGATAGTGATTACCGTAAGTCGTTGCATGATCTGATTACGTTTACTACAGATCGCAATTACTAGGTGATGTTAAGGAAAGTGATTGTTGTAAGTTTAATTTGTGCCGGCAGTTTATTTTTACTGCTATATTTCACATCATTATTCAGCATCAGCGAATTAATTTACCCAAACAGGATAACGGTTAAATCATTAACTGCTGAATTTCACAATCTGAAAAAGGATGAATTGGTTATAGATAAAGATGTAATAGTTTCTCCTTCACAGCTGAATCTTAACTATCGGAATTTTGACGTGGCGATTCATGATCATTTTACATTACATGGTTGGTATATTTCAGGCGAACAGCCTGCAACCACAACTGTACTGTTGTTGCATGATTGGAATGAAAGCAAGTTGAGTATGATAAAAACAGCGGAAGCCTTGTATCAGCTTGGATTTAATGTATGCGTAGTTGATTTACCAGCACATGGTGAGAGCGATGGTGAAAAATTTATCATAGATCAATCAATGAACCATTGTCTGGAAGTGGTAGCTGACAGTTTGTATTGTTTGTACGAAACAGACAACATTGCAGTGGTTGCTTATGGGTTGTCAGGCATTATAGCAGCATCATGGATTAAAGTGGATAGTCGCAGTCATTGCATGATTCTTGTAGATCCTGTACCGGGCATGATAGCTAAAATCAATGAGTTGGTTAAAGAAAAGTGGAATGGTTTTTCGATGTTAGTAACTCCATTTGCACAAATTAAGTACCGTCAGAAGACCGGTATAGATGCAGATTCATTAAATTTGCAAGAGTATTTAGGACATTTAAGAACTCCGCTTTTAGTGGCTATTTCTGATAGTGCTACAGATTTAGAAATTATTCAGTCGGTTCGTATTTTTGAGGAAGCAAAATCACCGAACAAAAAAATTTGGACCAATCAAACAAGAAGTTTCATCAGGATAGATACAGATGCAGAGAAGAATATGTATAGAGCAATGGCAGCATTTATTAACTCAAATATTTCATCCGAAAAGCCCAAAATAAAAGTTAGAAAAAGAATTGCCGCATTATGATACCAAAGGAAACCGTTGAGTTGATTATTGAGACTTCCAGAATTGAGGAGGTGGTAGGCGATTTTGTTTCATTAAAAAAACGTGGTGCTAACTTACTTGGATTATGTCCTTTCCATAATGAGAAAACACCATCTTTCACGGTGTCACCGGCAAAGGGAATATACAAATGCTTTGGTTGTGGAAAAGCAGGTGATTCGGTGCGGTTTATGATGGAGCATGAGGCTTTTACTTATCCCGAAGCTTTACGTTATCTGGCAGAGAAGTATAAAATTACTATAGAAGAAACAATCCCTACTGCTGAAGAAATTCAAAAACAAGATGAAAGAGAAAGTTTATTTGTCTTGTATTCTTTCGCACAGAAATTTTTTTCAGAAAAACTATTCAATACAGAAGAGGGGAGAGCAATAGGCCTTTCCTATTTTAATGAACGTGGCTTTAATGAAGCAGTAATTGAAAAATTTCAGTTGGGTTATGCTCCTGATCAATGGGATGCTTTGTCGCAGGCTGTTATAGAGAATAAGTTCAACAGACAATTGTATGAGAAGAGTGGACTTGCAGTTGTCAAAGAGAAGGAACAGGATGGTCAGAAAGTTTATGATCGTTTTCGGGGAAGGGTAATTTTCCCAATTCACAATCTTTCAGGTCGTGTAATTGCATTTGGTGCTAGGCAATTGGTAAATGATCCCAAAAGTCCTAAGTACATTAATTCACCCGAGACAGATATTTATCACAAGAGCAAATCGCTTTATGGAATTTCATTTGCTCGTAAAGCAATTATTCAACATGATGAGTGCTTTCTGGTAGAGGGATATACAGATGTGGTTTCTTTATTTCAGGCGGGCGTTGAAAATGTTGTTGCTTCTTCAGGTACTTCATTAACTCCTGAACAAATAAGACTTATTGCCAGGTTTACCGGCAACATAACAATTTTGTATGATGGTGACCCTGCAGGAATTAAAGCATCCTTGCGTGGTATTGACCTTATTCTTGAAGAAGGGCTTAATGTAAAAGTTGTTTTATTTCCGGATGGAGATGATCCTGATTCATTTGCCCGAAAAAACAGCACCACACAATTGATGGAATATATCAGCAAAAATGCTGTTGATTTTATTGGATTTAAAACTGGTCTGCTTTTAAAAGAAGTTGCTAATGATCCTGTTCGTAAGGCAGAACTCATCCGCGATATTGTAGAAAGCATTTCACGAATTCCTGATGGTATTAAAAGAAGTCTTTATACCAGCCAGTGTGCAGCACAGATGGATGTTCCGGAACAAGTTCTAATTACTGAGCTGAATAAAATCAGGAGGAACTTATACAAGAAAGATAATGAACATCAGCAGGCAGAATTGGTTGAGAAGTTAATTGAAATGGAGTACCTGCCGCAGCAAACCATTTTAACTGAAACAAATGCCTGGTATCAGGAACAGGAAATTATTCGCTTACTGTTGAATTATGGAGATAAGAAATTTAATTTTCAGGGTAGCGAAAAGCCAACTACGGTTCGTGAGTTTATAATAGAACAAATTTTACCTGATGGTTTTGGTTTTGATGACGAAATATTTGCAGGTGTTTTCAGTCATTTGACTTCTATGAGTACAACAGATTTTTTATCTATGCTGAAGACTGAAAATAGCAGTGAATTGGAAAAACTTCGTTCAAAGGCACACGAATTACTGATGAATAAATACGAATTAAGTGATTGGGAATCGAAAGGTATATATGTTAAGACGGAAGAAAATAATTTTAACGAGGCCATTGTGAATCCGATAAATCATATCAAGTTAAAACGTGTGCAGATACTAAAAAGAAAAAACAGTTTGCTCCTGAAAGAAGAAGCATCTTTAAGTGATGAAAGATTAGTTGAAATATTATCACAGCAGAAAATTTACGAAGAGTATATTTATGCGTTTTCTAAATTGCTTGGAATCGTTACACTTGAATAATTAAGCAAAATGATAACCCTAATTGCAGGAACAAATAATAAGAACAGTCACACTGAGAAATTAGCCCGAATTTATTATCAGGCATTTTTGGATGCTAAAGTCGAAGTTAATTACCTGTCACTTACATTGCTCAATCAATACATCATTAATGAAGATATGTATGATAAGAACGACAGTAAGATTAATCAGATAGGTGATAAATATTTTTTAAATTCAGATAAATTACTTTTTGTTGTGCCTGAGTATAATGGAAGTTTTCCGGGTATTCTCAAGCTATTAATTGATGCTATGGATGTCAAGAAATATCTTTACTTCAAAAAAGCAGCAGTAGTAGGTGTAGCTACAGGCCGTGCAGGTAACCTAAGGGGAATTGATCATCTTACTTCTATTTTGCAACATACAAAAATCACTGTAATGCCTCATATTTTGCCTGTTTCTTCAGTACATCTCGAAATAGATGAAGCACATGAGTTCAAGAACGAAAAAACAAAAATGGCACTGCAGCAGCATTTGAAACAGTTTTTGGCATTTTAAGGCATATAAGCAAGGTGGTTTGTGTCTATAGTGCATTTCATCCTGAAAATAGACAAAATTTGATGCATTATTTGCATTTCATCCTAAAAGTTTTGTAGATAATTATCATCAGGTATAATATTGTATCAACCTTTTGAAAGTAGAGAATTGAATAAATCGCCAGATAATAACCCCGGGTTTTATCAGCCGGGTTACTAAAACTGAATTATGAAAGCCGACCTAAAAATAAGTCTATATAAAGAGGCCATCAGCCCCGGTTTGCCGGGGCAATGGTATTTGCTAATGAGAATGTTAATCCTTTAATATAATTATCTGGTATATTTTTTGGTTTTATTGAATTAAGAATTGTTCCCATGAGATATTTATTTTCTTTAGTTCGAGCATTTGCCTTTCTGTTGATTATCGTATTTATGCTAATTTTAGCCTTTTTCAAAAAGATTTTCAGCGTGTTTCCTGTGTCTAATAGGATTCGGTTTCAGAATAAAAGAATTGATGGCAACCTTAATTTACTTATGTATTATAAAAATCACAATTCTTGGTTGGTAAATTAATGATAATTTTATGGCTGCAGCCAAAACATCAACTTTTGTCTCGTAAAGTTGTTGGGATTAAAACTTAAACACAAGCCAGATTTGTTCTTAAATAAAAGAACTTTATTCCACTAATTTATTTCCGCATAATCCAGGCATCTTTGTAACCTGAATTCTGTGCCTGTTGCAAAGCTTCCTCAGCTTCACTTTTAGTTGCAACAGATGCAATAGCAACTATCTCCAAACCATTTTTATTCTTGCCAATTAGCGCAGACGAAAACCCTTTTGATTTAAGTTCAGCATCTAAATTCAATGCATTATCATAAACTGAAAAACATCCGCCAACAATATGATATTGTCTTGTAGCATTTGAAACTGCAGGTACGGTTTCAGCTATTTTTTTTGTTTCTACAATAGGTTCAGGCTTAGGTTCTTCTTCAACAGCAGCAATTTCTTTTTCAGGTGTAGGAGCAGTTATCTGACTTGCACTTGAATCTACTGTTGGTTTTTCGGTTTCGTAAATGTTTTTTTCGCTTACAGGTGATTCAGAATAAATTAAATCCTCTTTGGATTTTTGCTCTTGGTTGTTGTTAACAGAAGAATGATTTGCTTGTGAGTCAATTTCAGTTGTAACAGGGAAAATTGTTGCTAAACCTTTACTTATTTTTGAGTTGATAGCCGGATTAAAATAGGCAAATGCAATTAATGCAGCCACTCCTGTGTATGCAGCAATTTTTAAAATCAACTTAGAGTGATTTGTTCGCTTTGGTGCCGGTTGAACTGCTGCATCTCTATTGCTGAAAATTTCAAATGGCCTGTCGCGCTGAATGGCAGGTGACTGAACAGTACTTAATCCAAATGAATCGGTCAAAAAGTTTTCATTGTCAGCCGGGATAAACTGCAAGTTTTTTTCCGGATCAAAAAACAAAGACCCGATTTTTTCAATTTGAATACGTTGGTTGGCTTCAAGCTGCGCTTTACATAAAGTCACAAAATCATTAATCAGCTTACAGGAATCACTGTACGACAGCAATAATTTCTGACTGATATAATTTGCCAGAAGACCATCGTTTGTAGTTAATTCGCTGTTGAATGCAACTATTTTTGATGGAGGAGAAAATAAATGTTGAACCGGATGAATCGTTGCATTTTTATAACGCGCAACAAAGCCTCCGAATTGTGGAACTATCACACAATCATGCTGATGCAGAAGTTCAAATATATAACTGCCGATTTTCATTTATCAGGCAAATATATAAAAAACTTTATGCCTTAGACCATTTTTCTGAAATCTGACTCTAAATTATACTTGTCTGATGCAAACTTTAGGAACTTGTCAAACATTCTGATATTGTGTCGGGTAAGCATTTTTGGGTGAGAGATAAAGTGCATGTAATTGTTAGCATCTAAATACTTTTTATATTCACCTTGTTTGACTGCAGACATCAGTTCTATTGCAATACGTTCCCATCTTGAGTCAAGTATATCGTGACCTTCTTGTTGCGGTGTAGCTAAAGCTTTATCAATTTTTACGACTATCTGCCCTTCACCGCGAGAAAAACTATGGTCACCCGTAATCTTGTAATATAATTTCAGGAAAAGTTTTTCAAATAACTTTATTTGTTGTGGAATATAAATGGACGAAATATTGAACTCAGTAAAACAACCATTGTTTTGTTCTACTGTAATATCATTTTCAAATTGATAGATAGGTTTTTGTGGTGCTTTTGAAAAGTCAAAATATTGTGCATTGCTAAACAGATAAAAACCACCTAATACACTAAAGTCAAACTTGATATTATGTTTAATAAAATACGGTAAAAAAGTATTGAATGGTTGAATGCACCATCCGCCTGCACGATAACTATCTACTAAATAAGATGGATTAACCTTTGAAATACGCTGTTGAAGTATTTCGATAGATTGATCAAAAATTTCAGAACGCTCAGATTCGTTTATATGATATAAGCGGTATTTATCAGTGTTTAACAATTGCCACTCATTGGTAGCTGAAAGATATTTTGCATCTAGCCAGTGTGGGTGTAGGTGAGGAAATATTTCATGACCACGACTTGCAATTTCCGTAATGTGATTCATTACAGTTTCAAAATCTTTCTTACAAGCTGCAATTTGAAAATTCTTCTTTAGTGTAAGAAGATAAGTTGTGTCAACAAAAAAAATGGCTCTGCATCCATATTGCTCAATTACATCAAGTACGTGATTGGTTGGATTAATAAGACAATCTGAAACCGATCCGCTTCTGTTGCCTAAAAATAACTCATAATCAAAAGTAATTAATACCTGCTTGGTGGTTTTCATATTTTTAAGATCAGAATTACTTTACTTATGTTTATTAATAGCTGTCAGATAAAGTGCTTCTATTTCTGCTTCAATCTTTTTTTCTGCAAATCTGTCTCGACATTCTTCAGATAATGCACGTTGATCAAAAGTATTGTATTCTTCCATCATTTTTGTCATTGCATTTGCAAGACTATCAATTGATGTTGATGAGGTGATTCCATTTCTGCTATGTATAAAATCACTCGGTCCGCCTGATTCTGTTGTTACCACCGGTCTTCCACAAGCTAAACTCTCTATGAGTACAACACCAAATGTCTCATAGTTACTTGAAAGCACAAACGAATGGCAATTGTCTAATTCTCTTTTTACTTCAGTCCGTGATAATGCACCTAAAAAATCTACTTTGCCTGTTAGTGATAACTCATTTACATAATCTCTTAATTCATTATACAATGGGCCATCACCACCTATCCGTAACCGTAAATTATTAATTCCTTTAGCTGTTATGTATTTAAATGAGTCAAGTAATAATTTGTGATTCTTTCTTGGCAATAGGAATGAGTTGGTAAAGAAAACAAATTCTTCCTGTTGATTATATTTTTTTAAAACAATGTCTTTAAAAAACAAATCAGCTACCATATTGTGTATAACCGTAAAAGTTGTTTTTGGAAGATTTAAGGCTTTTTCAATATCATTTTTAAAATTTTCACTTACAATAATTGCTGCATTTGCATTTTCAAAAATTTGTCTGGCAGTTTCGACATCTTCCTGATGAGTGATTCCTCCTGTAATGTAAGCTGTCAGATGTTCTGTTATAATAAATGGAAGTTTATTCTTCTTTGCGATATAATAGCCGGCCATTCCACCATGGAAAACACTGTGTGCATGAATTAAATCTGGTTTACCATATTTCTTAACATAACTATGATAAATTTTCTCAACATTTTCTCCAAACATTTTATAAGCTAGCTTTCTCATCTTAGGTATGATAGCCTGATGAATAACAGAATAAGTCGGAAGCCCATTGTCGTCATAAAAATCAATGATTTCATCTTTCTTGTTAAACATTGAACTTACTGATGAAAATTGTGGATATATGATTCCAACCTTATGTCCTGCAGACATGAGTGCACGCGCCTGTTCTTCGAAGAATGTTCCTAAAACAGGTTCTGTGATAGATTTATACCAAGAAGGTATAATTAAAATGTGCATAAAAAATTAATTTGTAATCTGATCAATAATGTCTTTATACTTGTTATTTGGATGTTTGATTTTAATAAGCAAATCATACATTTTTGCTTTTAGCGGATTAATGTCTGTCTTCCATAAAAAACCTTTCTTTAGCTCACCACCAAATCCTCTTTTAAAGCGAAAAACTCCTTCAAGTGTAGGGTCGTTGTTTCCAATTCTTACGCCTACAAGGTCGTATTTATTCACTCCTGTTTCTTTCATGCGTTCAATCATCTTACTGTGTAAATATTTCATTGAACCATATAGTTTGGACTCGCCTCTGCTTCCTGCATGTGTGCATAATGCTGCATAATTTGAGTGAATCATAAAAATACCTCCTATTGGATTGTCATGATCATATACAACACCTGCTGTAACATTATCGCTGCCAAGATAATTATAATAAGATTTAAAAAACTGTAGCTCTTCTGAAGGCATGTTTATTCGTTTCATAGTATCAGTATAACATAAATAAAAATCTTCAATCACTTCTTGTCCGAATTTTACAACAGCTCCATTTTTTTCTGAATGATGAATAGCTTTTTGATATTTTGGATGAAACTTCTGAAAGATTTCCTCCAATGTTTGTGATTGAAGGTCTATGATATAGGTGCCAAATTCACAAAAACGCGAATTGGCAGGTACAGAGGCAAGAATTCCATAAGGATGGGGTTGAACCAATCGTTCGCAGGAATTGTTTTGATTTAAGTGCGATATTAATTCGTTAAAAAATTCAAGTTGTTCATCCGGATTAAGTTCAATATTATTTTTAATTGGCGCATGTAATATTTGTGCAAGTTTGAAAAATCGTGAAGAGAAAAATCGCAATGGCATATATGCCATCAATTTTTCTGAGTATGCAATAAAAATATTTTCTTCCATATACTCATGATACAAATGAGTAAACCCGGGAAGAAACTGAAACGGTGCGTCATTATTCATTGCGGCCAATAATGACTTGTCTTTTTTCTGTAGGTGGTTGAGTAGTAACATAGTTTATTTCAATAGGGCAGAGGCATGACTTTCGCTTGAAAGAAATTTCATACAAGCTTCTAAAATTCGTTTGGTGGATTGTCCATCCCATAATGGAGGAATAACTCCTTTTTTATATTTGTTATGTACAATTGCATCAATGCGTTCGGAAATTTTTTCCTGACTGAATGGTACCAATTCATTAGTTCCGATATCAACTGTACATGGTCGTTCTGTATTGGCTCTTAATGTAAGACATGGTATTTGTCTGAATGTACTTTCTTCCTGAATACCTCCGCTGTCTGTTACAATATAAGCACAGTCTGAAATAAGTTTCTGAAATGCCAGATAGTCTAAAGGCTCTGTTAATATTAGTTTTTTGTTTTCCGTGATAAATGATTTCATTCCAAACTCTTCGATTCTGTGCAGTGTACGTGGGTGAATCGGAAATACAAGTTGATGATTTTTTGTTATAAGTTCAATTATTGAAAACAATTGCTTCAGACCATCTTTATGATCAACCGTTGCCGGACGATGCATAGTCATCAGGACAAACTCTTTACTTTTAATATTTAAAGTTTCAAGAATATTACTTTGTTGAATTTTTTCATCAAAGGCTACAAGTGTATCTATCATGGTGTTTCCAACAAAGAACATTTGCTTTTCATGCTTGCCTTCCTTGAGAAGATTTTTATAGCCACTGTCTTCGGTAATAAAAAAGTAATCGGTTATCTCATCAGTTAATAAACGGTTTATTTCTTCAGGCATTGTTCTGTCAAAACTTCTCAGGCCACTTTCAACGTGAGCAATTTTTAAATCCATTTTATTGGCTGTTAATGCTGCAGCAAAAGTTGAATTTACATCGCCAACAACCATTAATAAGTCAGGTTTGTTTTCCTGAATAACTTTCTCTAAGCGAAGCATTATCTCAGCCATTTGAGAATTAGGACTGCCTGCCGGAATGTTAAGCCAGAAGTCAGGTGTTAAATTAAATTGCTCAAAGAAAATGTCAGCCATCTTACTATCGTAGTGCTGGCCAGTATGAACTATTTTAATATCGAAAGGCATACCTAAGTCGGCATTCACCTTTTTAAACTGTGTTACTTTAATAAAATTTGGTCTGGTCCCAACTACAATTAAAATCTTTTTCATTCTCAAAATCTATTGTCTTTTTATACGTGAAGGTAGGTATAAAGTTTAAAATATCTAATGTTTCATAGTTTTATGTTTCATTTGCAAGAGCATGGCATCAGCGAAAAATTTTGCTGCCCAATTTGGTATATCATAAGCAGAATAACCACCATTTACAGGCCATGATCCTGAAATGCCGCCATTTACCATTGGCGAATGTGAAATTAATTGTTTGCTTTTAACGTATTCAAGCAAAAGATTCGCTGTTTCTAAGTATTGAATTTCGGCTGTTTGTTCAAATAATACAAATCCGATAACACTTAACTGACAGTTGCCTGTCAGACAGCAGAATGCATTGTCGCTTGTCCATTCTTCGTCTAATTCTCCAGCCAGAAAGCCATTTTGTTTAGTAAGTGCAACGATGTGTTTATAGGAGCGCTCAACAATTTCAGTCCATTCTTTCTTTTGAAGATCAATACCTGCACCTAATACACCTCGCAATGCATAACCGATAGTGTGTGTGGTTGGTATTTCATTTTCATCAAAACCATTGTCACAAAAGTAGTCGTGATTATTAATCTGTTTTAAGGCGAAGTTGATATTATTAATTCCTGCTGAAATATATTTTGGTTCATTTAAATGTTGGCCAAGTTTGATTAAAGCCCATGCTGTTCTGGTGTTTGAGCTAAGTTGATGTAGCGTAAATTCACGCCATGCACCATCAGAATCTTGCACTTTCAAAAGCCAATCAGCACTTTGAATAGCAGCCTCAAGGACTTCCTTTTTCTGACTTTGTTGATAATAGTCAGTAAGCGCCATAATTATTTGACCATTATTAAAAACTCTGGGAGGTTGGTTTTTAAAATCTCCATACGATCCGGGAAATGTACCGTCTTTACGTTGAGTAGATAAAAGCCATTGAATTAACTCATCAATAACAGGTCTATCATTAAATACTTCCTGTAATAATTCCGGTTTGTTATTTTTCAGATAGATAAGAGTGTTTATCCAAAAAGCAGTGGTTTCAGGGTAGGCGGGTAACCATTTGTTAAACATCATTGAATACTTGGCGGCACTTCCTCCATTTGGTAAAAGTGTTTGCTTGAGCCATTCAAGTGCCATAAGTAATCTTTGTTCATCAGAAAAATTTTCGGCTGTTGATTGCGATAATAAATTGAGATATCGCAACCTTATGTGTGAAATCAGCCGTTTGATCATCGTTAAAAATTAAATTACTTTTTCAATTAACTCGCTGTAGGAATATACTCCTGCAATTTCCCCATTTTTTAGTTCGTAAATGCGGTCGCAGTTTTTTAGTGTAGTCACGCGGTGAGCGATGATAAAGATTGTTTTATTGGTATCTGAAAGTGAGTCAATGGCCTCACTTACTTCGCGTTCTGTTTGTGTGTCCAATGCACTGGTTGCCTCATCAAAAACAAGTATCTGTGCGTTTCTATAAAGCGAGCGTGCAATGCCAATCCTTTGTTTTTGCCCACCAGATAGTCTTGATCCTCTTTCTCCAACTTCTGACTCTACTCCTTTGGGTAGGTTCCCAACAAACTCATTTAATGATGCTTGTTTGATTGCAGCATTAAGTAAATCGTTATTGATTGTTTCTTCTCCAAAAGCAACGTTTTCCTTTATGTTTGAATCAATCATAAAAATATCTTGCTTCACATAGCCGATTAACCCGCGCCAGTATTCAAGATTTTCTTCTTTTAATGGTTTGCCGTCAACTAAAATCTGCCCTGAATTTTCATCAAAAAAACGTAATAAAATATTCATAAGAGTTGTTTTGCCGGAACCCGAACTGCCGACAAAACCAATTTTTTCTCCTTTTTTTACTTTAAATGAAATGCTTTTTAAAACAGGTTCATGCGATTTTGGAAACGTAAAACTGATGTTCTGAAATTCAATTGTGTTTTCAAAAGCAATAGGCACATTTCTGTCCATTTCTTTTTGCTTTACATAAAGCTCATTATATTCATTTAGGTTTTCTATGGCAACTTGGTTTTTAGTTACCTGCATTACTGCATTCATTATTCTGTTTAAAGAGGGCATTAAACGATATGCTGCTGCAGCAAATGCGCCTACCATCATGATCACATCCTGTTGCCCGCCTTCAATGAAAATTGCATAGATAAAAATGACAACGATTCCTAGTATTGCAACCAATTCATAACCTCTGAATGGTATCATGTTTATCACAATTGAATTCATGGATAAGTCGTGATAAGCCTTTTGATATTTCAAAAAACGATTTCTATAATATTCAATTTTATTAGCCAGTTTAATATCTACAAAACCCATAATTGAATTGTTGATTGCAGCAAGAGCCTGCGGAAACATTTTATCCAATCCTCTGCCTATCTGTTCATTTTTTGTGTTAACCGATTTATAGAGTATGTATGATGCCGGGCCGATAATCATTAAAATAAAAAGAAAGAGCTTGAGGTTATAAACAGCAATCAGTGTGACAATGCAAAGAAGGATTACTGACTCTGAAAATAGCATCAGGATGGGTAACATGACCCAGGCTGTAAATGAAGCTGGGTTTTGTTGTACGTGATTTATAATTCGTGATGATTTGACGCTGTTAAAATTAAAATAGCTTAAAGAGAAATATTTCGAAAACTGATTTTTAGAAATGTTGTTTGCAACATCTGCCATAAACCTTCCTTCAATATAGTTTACGAATATGCCAAATCCCGTTTTGAAAAATTGAAATAACAAGATAATAACAATACAAAATACCATGAAAGATTTATCTGTTTCAAAATTCAGATAACTATATGCTGTACTTAAATATTGGTTGGTGTGAATAATTTCAGGTTCAGTAGCCATTTTTACTAATGGAAGAACAGAAGCTAAACCAAACACATCTAAGATTGCAGATAGAAAAATCAGAAATGCAATCCATTTAATCCGTTTTTTTTGCAGTGGAGATAAATGGTCTTGAAGACTTTTATAAGTTTGCCTGAAGGCTTGAGCTGTAGAGTAGTTGTTTTTGCTGGGCGACATACTTTTTGTTCGTGTTATTTATAATATGCACCACCATACCCAACAGGCATGTTTTTCGGGTTTACACCATTTAAGATAAAGCTCAGGCTCTTGATTTGATTCTTCTCCATTAACTGATGAGCAACTTCAACAAAGTCTTTCTTGCTGTATCCGGCTTTCATGACATATAGATTTAGGTCGGAATGTTTCATCATCACTAAAGCATCTGACAACAATCCTACCGGTGGCATATCTAAAATGATGTAATCGAAATGTTCTTTCAATTCATTAATTAATTGTTCCATCATCGAATCTAAAATCAACTCAGAAGCATTTGGTGATTTTGGTCCGCTTAAAATAACTTTTAGATTTTCAACAGGAGTGTCCTTTAAAGTATCTTTTAAGGTAGCTTTACCAACAATATAAGATGTTACACCTACATCGTTAGTCATGTTCCATGCAACAGCTTGTTTGGGTTTGTGTAAATCCAAATCAACTACCACAACTTTCTTTTTAGCTCTTGCTAACATGGTCGCTGTATTCACTGCACAAAAAGTTTTTCCTTCTCCGGAAATAGTAGAAGTGAATAAAATAACTTTCGAACTTGTTTTAGGTGCGAAATAGGATAAGTTGGTGCGAATTACTCTGAAAGCTTCTGCTGCAAGTGATTGTGGATGTTCATGCACAACAAGATAATCTTTCTTGGCTTCTGCACTTTTTCCTATAACACCGATAATCGGTTGATTGGTAATATCGGCAAGTTCCTCTTTAGTAAAAATATAATTAAGGAAAATACTTTTTAGAAAGACTAAAGCAAATGCAAGTGCCAGACCCACTCCTGCTCCCATAAATAACATTTTGTTTCGAATGGGACGTAGCAATCCTGTACTTGATGCGGGCTCAAGAATAGATTTGTCAGGTACAATGGCTGCCGATGCAATTACATTCTGTGCCCTGCTTTCTAATAAGAACAAATACATCTTTTCATTAATCTCTTTTTTTCTTGTAATGTCACTAAGGCCTTTAATGGTTGAGGGCATTCTGTTTAATGATGCTGCAAAACTACCTTCACGACTTGACAATAAGTTAATTTGCATGGCTATATCCTTACGGATGTTCATGATAATACCAATAACATTTTCTTTTGCTTTATTAATTAAAACATCTACATCCTTTATCTGCGGACTGTTGGGTGTCATGCTAAATGACATGTTTACCTTTCGTTGCATCAAGGAACTTAATTCGTTAAATGCTGAAGTCAGTCCGGGATTAGATTGTTCTGTCATTAAAGCCGGTGAAAGCGTACTGAAGTCACTACTGCCACTTGTTAATTGATTATAAACATATTCTACAGATTGTAATCGTGCTGTAAGTTTAGCTTTCTCGCCTTGCACATCAATTTTTTCCTTTAAAAAAGTACTTTGTTGATTGGCTACATCAATTGCGCCACTTTGCTGTTGGTATTCAACCAAGCTTGTTTCAACACCATTAAGTTGATCTTCGTAGTCTTTTAATTGTGCTTCAATAAATTTTAATGAATTTTCATTAATTCCTCTTGCTACTGAAATTGAATAATTGATATAAAGATTTGTTAACGTATCCAGAAAGTCAACAGCTTTTTCTTCTACCTCGTCAGCAATATTGATATTTATTACAGATGCATCTTCGTCTTTCTCTAAACTGAGGGCACTTTTGTATTTCTTAACTAAATAACTGTGATTATTAATTACAAATACATATTGAAACTCACTGAATTTTGAATTTTTAAGAATAGACTCCTGCTTACCATTAATGACAATTGAAAATTTATCCGTAACCACAGGGTCACCGAATTTGAGCACTTTATTGTATGAATAATCATTGGTTTTTATATCAAGGCTGTATGAGTCTTTGTCAATAATGCGAAGATTAAATGGAATGCCATAAAAATTATCATCTAATATTTTACCATCAACACTAAAAGGAGTTCCTCTATAAACTTCACCTGTTTTTAAACGTCCCTTTATATAATACGAAATGTCAAGATTAAGCTTTTTGATAGCCTCAGAAACTAATTTTGTAGATGACAGTATTTGGATTTCGTTGGAAACCTCCTCTTTATTTGGTCCTAATGGAAGGCTCGTTGATAATGCATCTTTAAAGGCGTTTTTGGTAGGTGTAATCAGCACCTTAGCCTCTGCACCATATATTCGGGTAGTTTTATAGTACAAGAAAACACCTCCGGCAACACCGATTGACAAAAACAAAATAAACCAGAACCAGTTCTTTACGAAAAGATTTAAGGCGTTTTTGACGTCCTTAGCATCAATAATGGATTGGTTTTTAATAACTTTTTGATTATTCATAAAATCAATAATTTACTGAACACACTTATACTTAAAACCTGTATAAATGGTTCGCTAATTGGTGGTTTAAAATTGTTTAATTTGCACAAAATTAAAAAATTAAAACGGGTTATAATTCGTGTTTTTTAATTTTATTAACTAATTGTAGTAACTAAGTAGAACCACATTACGTTTACCATATTTTAATTTTAATCATCAATGAAAAGAGCATTAATTACCGGTGTTACCGGGCAGGATGGCGCCTACCTAAGCGAGTTACTGCTGCAAAAAGGCTATGAGGTACATGGCATTAAACGCAGAAGTTCACTTTTTAATACAGAAAGGATTGACCATCTTTATGAAGATATGCATCAAAAGAATGTTAAATTCAAGCTGCATTATGGCGATTTGACAGATTCTGCCAATATCATCAGAATCATTCAGGAAGTACAACCTGATGAAATTTATAACCTTGGAGCAATGAGCCATGTGCGTGTAAGTTTCGATATGCCTGAATATACTGCCAATGCCGATGGTATCGGAACACTACGTATTCTGGAAGCTGTACGAATGTTGAATATGACTGAAAAATGCAAAATCTATCAGGCATCAACAAGTGAGTTGTATGGTTTAGTGCAAGAAGTTCCACAGCGAGAGTCCACACCATTTTACCCGCGTTCGCCCTATGCGGTAGCAAAATTGTATGCCTATTGGATAATTGTTAACTATCGTGAAGCATATAATATGTTTGCCAGTAATGGGATATTATTTAACCATGAATCGCCATTAAGAGGAGAAACCTTTGTGACCCGTAAAATCACACGAGCAGTATCTCGTATAGCCTTAGGGCTTCAGGACACTGTTTATATGGGAAATATTGATGCCAAACGCGACTGGGGCCATGCAAAAGATTATGTGGAAGGTATGTGGTTGATGTTGCAACAGGAAAAAGCCGATGACTTTGTGTTGGCAACCGGTGTTACAACAACAGTTCGCGATTTTATTGTACTTGCATTTAAAGAAGTAGGAATAGAAATAGAGTTTAGTGGAAAGGCTGAGAATGAAATTGCAGTAGTTAAAAAATGTAACAATCCTGCATATCAGGTTCCGGTGGGCAATGTAGTTATGAAAATAGACCCCAAATATTACAGACCCTCTGAAGTTGAATTGCTGATTGGCGACCCTGCAAAAGCTAAACAAGTTTTAGGATGGGAGCCTAAACACAACCTGGCATCAATAGTAAAAGAAATGATGAATTGTGACCTTGAGTTATTCAAGCGCGATCAATATTTGAAACAAGGCGGGCATAAAATTATTAATTATCACGAAGCATAATATAATGCAGAAAAACAGTAAGATTTTTGTAGCAGGTCACCGTGGAATGGTAGGGTCTGCAATAGTTCGTAAACTGCAATCCGAAGGATTTAATAGTATTCTTTTTAGAACATCAAAAGAGCTTGACCTTCGCAATCAACGTGACGTTGCTGACTTTTTTAATTATGAAAAACCGGAATATGTTTTTCTTGCTGCTGCAAAGGTTGGTGGCATAGTTGCCAATAATACCTATAGAGCAGATTTTATTTACGAAAATCTGATTATTGAATGTAATGTTATTAAAAGTGCATTTGATTCCGGAGTAAAAAAGTTGTTGTTTTTAGGCTCATCATGTATTTACCCTAAAATGGCACCACAGCCATTAAAGGAAGAGTATTTATTCACCGGTCCGTTAGAACCAACAAATGAACCTTATGCATTGGCCAAAATAGCAGGGCTAAAAATGTGCGAAGCGTTTCGCGATCAATATGGAGTAGATTATATATCGGCAATGCCAACAAATCTATATGGGCCTAATGATAATTACGACTTAAAAAATTCACATGTTTTACCTGCATTGGTCCGAAAGTTTTATGATGCATTAGCGAACAATCTGCCGTCTGTAGAAATTTGGGGAACAGGATCTCCAAGACGCGAATTTTTGCATGTTGATGACTTGGCGGATGCATGTTTTTTTCTGATGCAAAATTACAGTGACCGTTCTACAGTAAATATTGGTACAGGCGAAGATATCAGCATTAAAGAATTAGCAATGCTTATTAAAGAAACATTCGGTTATCAAGGCCAATTGAATTTTGATACCACAAAACCTGATGGTACACCTCGCAAACTTTTGTCGGTAGATAAATTGCACCAATTAGGTTGGAAGCACAGCATTACATTAGAACAAGGTGTTGCAAGTGTATGCAATGAAGTAAAAAGTATGGAGTCTTTCTTAGAGCGCTAAAAATGCATTTGACAAAATATAAGTTTTAAATACTTTAGAAGACACTCTCATAATTTTCAAAATAAAAGTTTAAAACATCAATCAATTTGATGTATATTCGTGAAATACTAAATTATTTTACGATGACAAAAATCTACTTAAAAGTTTTTTTATTCTTTTTGGCTTCATTATGTTCATTGGGCAGTTTGAATGCTCAGACACAAACAGTTGTTGTCGGTACATCAAGCCTGATTTCTGCATTTAGTCCTATAGTCAAATCTTATGAATGTGTTGCTTACGAAGCAATATATCTTTCAACTGAGATAGGCTATTCTGGCTCCATTTCATCTTTTGGCTTCAATCGTGTTGATGGTACTGATACATTACCGTTTGATAGTGTCTCAATTTTTATGAAACAGACAGCATTTACTTCGTTAACCGCAGGAAATGTTGATACAACCGGATATACTCTTGTTTATGAGGGTCCATTTCCTAATAATGGCGGTATAGGATGGCGAGAGGTTGCATTAGATACATCATTTACTTACAGCACCTCATCCAATTTAAGCGTAATGGTGTTCAAACATACACAAACTGCTACTCTCAGTACACCGGTGTCGCCTCGTTGGTATTACACATCAGTTTCTTCTAATAGATCAAGAAGGTACTATGGAGCTATACCAATTTCTTCTGTTACTAGTCTTAGTGCAACAAATGTTTTAAGTGATATAAGAATAACCGTTGGAACAGTTGGTATTGTTGATATTTCAGCAGGATTATTTTCTGTTTATCCAAACCCAACAAATGGAATCATTCATATTGTTCTGCATAATTCCGAGATATCATCTTTGAAAATATCAGACATTAATGGAAGAATTGTCAAGGAAATGTATAATTTGAAAGATGGAAGTTTAGATTTGACTAATCTCAAGGATGGTGTATATAACTTGCAATTTTTTGATAAATCAAAAAATAATATTGCCACCAGAATAATTGTAGTTAAAAGGTAATAGTCAATTGTGTTATTCAGCAATTATCTCTGATAAAATTACTTTACTATAAGTTTCTGAATATTTATTGATGAATTAGTTTCTGATTTTACAAAATACACTCCCGGTTTAAATTGACTGACATCAAAAAACGCAAAGTTTTGTCCATTAGACTTTGTTGTATTTTGTGATTCATAAACCATCTTGCCTGTTACATCACTGATTTTAATCTGAAGCAATGTGCCAATGCGACTATAGTAGGGGAGGCATGTCACTGCCGATGCAGGATTTGGGAAAATTTGTCCCACCGATAACTGATTTAAAACTTCAGTTATTCCAGTAGTCTGTAATACATCAAAATAAAAATAACCTTGCGGTGCAGGCATTGGTCGTGTCTGATGTTTTGAGGTATTTGAATATGCTTCAATATAGTAGTAAATTCTTGTTCCACCAGATTGTGCAGGAATGTACGTTTCAAAGTAATCACTCATCCCTGATATAGCATTCATCGAAACAGTATTATAAGGTTGCAAAGTATCTGTCCTGTAATATAAGGTTGCCGATTGAATTCCACTACGGTGTTTAATAAATGCTTCAACATGATAGGGGTTAATTGTATCGTAAGTGTTGCTAAGTTGTTGATGTGAAATCAGAAGCGGATCATTAGTGCCTAAATCTTTAGTGATACAATGCAATGCTCCTATAGCACCAATACTTTGAAGTGAGTTAATACCAATAACATTATATCCCGGTAATGCATCTCTATATATCCGTAATGCTGTGCTGTCTTGAGGAATATTATAAGTAGGAACAATAATAGTATTATTGATGAACGATGAATTGGTGTAAGTAAAATAATCACCGTTTGTATTTGGATAAGCACCATTGTCAGCAGGCATTGGAATGCGGATTATTTTATAAGGTGTGCCAAATACGGAATTAAAATTATTGATAACATAAAGCAGATTGGCTTCTATCTGAGGACCATCTGCAACACCTTGAGGATATTGTCCCATCAAGATTGTTTCTTCATTAAGAAGCTTCATGTGCATATCAATATGATGGATAGCATCATAAGGTAATGTAGGCATTTTAATATATCTGTTAATGCCCATAAATTGTTTCATGATAGTATCTATCTGACTTATGGTTAACGAGGGATTTTCATTCACTATAAGATTGCTTGAGAATCCCGTTCCAAATCCATCGCACATAAAATTACCACCTGTATGAACCAAACTGTATGGCGACATTGTGGTTTGGTATAATGGCGTATTTAGTAATCCGGCAATTGCCACCGGAACATTATCATCGTCAGGACGAGGACGATTATATATCCAGTCAATAGTAACTAAAGTGTCAACATCGTTTGTGTAAGCACTCCATGGACCGTAATCGCGTGACCATACTGAATTGAAAGGGGTATTCACAAAACTTACATTTATCGTATCTACATTTCCACTGTTTAAATAGTTAATTACACTTTGCTCATTATTGGTTACAACATAAACCCGGCATTCTGTTTTAGCAGCACGTACAATTTCACGCAAAATAGAAGGGTAACTTGTCCAGCCAATTAAAATTCCTTGCAGCTCTTCCCACTCAGCAATAGTTCGAACGGGTGATGATGGTGGAGCTGCAATCTGATTATTTTTTAATTGATTAGACAATTGTTGGAGATATGATGGCATCTGCAACATTTCTTTTTGAGTCATATAGTTTGGAAGAATTTCCTGAGCAGAAACATTTCCTGTGAAAAAGAGATATGCTAAAATAAATTTAAGTGCATTTTGCATGTTGAGGTTATTATGAAGCATCAAATATAATCACTTTCAGATTTATGCCGTCATTAAATAGTATTTCCAAAATAATTGCTTTATTTGCTCTGTAAAACAGATATTATGAAATGGATGGGCAGGCGCGAAAGCGACAATGTTGAAGACCGCAGGAGATTTTCAGGAGGTAAAATTGCCTTAGGTGGTGGATTAGTTGGCATAATTGTCATTGTCATCAACTTGCTGATGGGTGGTGATCCTAATCAACTTCTACAACAAATGCAGCAGCAGGCAACAACTCAGACAACCACCACGGAATCATCTGCTGCCGATGATGAAATGGCAAGTTTTATAAAAGTAGCATTAGCAGATAACGAAGATATCTGGAAGAAAATTTTTCAGGAAAACGAATTAGAATATCGTGAGCCTAAATTGGTTCTTTTTAGAGATGCAACACAGTCCGGTTGTGGCAATGCAAGCTCTGCTGTTGGGCCGTTCTACTGTCCGGCCGATGAGAAAGTATATATTGACCTTTCATTTTTTGATGAGTTGAAAAGCCGTTTTGGAGCAGAAGGCGGTGATTTTGCTGTTGCTTATGTATTGGCACATGAAGTAGGTCATCATGTTCAACATCTTTTAGGCACATCGGATAAGGTACATCAGATGCAGGAAGGTTTATCGGAAACAGAAGCAAATAAATTGTCAGTTGCTTTAGAACTTCAGGCAGATTTTTATGCAGGAGTTTGGGCTAATCAAAATCAAAAATTAAACAATGTGTTGGAAGATGGTGATATTGAAGAAGCATTAAGTGCAGCAAGTGCAGTTGGCGATGATAAGATTCAAAAAAAAGCACAAGGCTATGTTGTGCCTGATGCTTTTACTCATGGCACTTCTGAACAGAGAATGTACTGGTTTAAAAAAGGCTATCAGACAGGAAAATTACAAGAAGGTAATACTTTTAAAGAACTGAACATTTAATTTATTCAATCTCAAATGCAAACTTTTTAAACCCGATAAAAACTAAATGTTGTCTGTCGGGTTTTTATGTTTAGGTATAAAATTCAAAATCAAATTTAAATTATCATGCAAAAATTCACATCATCGTTAATGGCACTCATCATTGCCACAACAACAACTTCAATGGCGCAATTAAAAACGCCACAACCAAGTCCAACTCAAAGTCTGACACAGGCATTTGGTCTTGGCGAAATCAAAATCGAATACAGCAGACCATCAGTAAAAGGAAGAACAATTTTTGGCGACCTTGTTCCTTATGGTAAAATATGGCGCACAGGAGCCAATCAATCTACCAAAGTAACTTTTGGAGCAGATACCAAGGTAAATGGTAATGATATTGCGGCCGGCACTTATGCACTCTACACAATTCCAAACACAACAGATTGGGAAATTATTTTTTACAAAGATTTAACTCTTGGCGGAAATGTAGGCGACTATAAACAAACAGATGAAATGATGCGATTTAAGGTGAAGCCGGTTGCTACTGCCGATAAGATGGAAACTTTCACTATCAATATCAATAACATTGCACCAACTTCATGCAGTATTGATTTGTTATGGGATAAAACAAAAGTGAGTATTCCTGTTACTACCAATATTGACGAGAATGTTATGAAGCAAATAGATAAGGCTATGGGAGATAACAAGCCCTACTATCAGGCTGCAAACTATTATTACGAAAATGATAAAGACCTGAATAAAGCACGCGAATGGATAAATAAAGCTGTGGAAAACAACCCAAAGGCATATTGGGTTTTACACACTAAAGCTAAAATTGAATATAAACTGAAAAACTATACCGAAGCAACAAAAGCAGCAGAGCAAAGTCTGGCTTTAGCAAAGGAAAGCAGCGATAACAGTTACATTAAAATGAATGAAAAGTTGATTGCAGATGTTAAGAAAATGGGTAAATAAAAAGTTATTAACAATCTGATCCTCAAAACGGTATTCTCCTACATTTGTGGAGGGTTTATTGTTTTTAGGTTAGAGGGGAACAACATAATAGTTGTTTCCCTTTTTTATTTATCCTAAGTAAAAAGCCAAATTCCAATGAAATAGTGCTTTTGATTGTGAAGTCTTGATTTATTAACATCTGAATGCAATAAAAATAAAATATGATTGTTGAATCATCGTTTTGATTATTAATTTTGGAAAAAAATAATACAATGAAAAAGTTAGTTAAACGCTTGTCTGCCCTTGGTGCAATGTTGATTATCTCAACTGTAGCATTTTCGCAGTCAACTACTACACAGGAAACAGAACAAACTACACCACCACCTACAGAAACTACAGAAAGCACAGAAGACTCCACAGCAGCTACTGAGGCTGTACCCGATTCAACTGCAGTTGCTCCCGAAGGTGATCCTGCTGCCGGTGCAGCTAATGAAAAACCTGCTACCAGACACAAGTTGTACTCTGGCAAGCAACGTGGCAACAATGTAATTTACGATCCTAAAAAGTAAGGGGTTGTTTTTTAATTTATTTCATCGTAATTTTACTTTTATAAAATAAAAATCAATGAGAAAGTTATTCATGAGTTCAGCTATTTGCTTTGCAATTTTACTAAGCACAATGGTGTCTTTCAGTCAACAGACTGAAAAAAAATCAACAGAATCGGGTTTCTTTGTTCGCAATGGCCTTGTCTATTATATTAAAGGCAACACAGTAAATTTTCTGGAGAGCGATCAAACACTTGATAATGGTGCAACGATTAATCAACGTGGAATGATAAAATATCCCGATGGAAAGACAGCGCAGTTACAACAGGGAGAGATTTTAACATTCAATAACGTTCTTGTTCCGAAGGCAGTTGAAGAACATTTTGAATTAAAAGATGGTAAGCTTCAAATTGTAACTAATGGCATTTTTACTCCTGTACAGAAAGCCATGAAATTGGAAACCGGTGTCACAATTGATGAAGATGGTCATACATCATCAGGAATAACCCTTATGCCAAAACAAAAAATGAACATGATGGGAGAATTAATAAAATAGTGTTGGTTTAAAAAATATGTAAAAGCCGGGTAATACCGGCTTTTTTTATGCTTAACTTTACCTGACATGTTGAAGTTTATAGATCAAACAGGATTTGAAATTAAATTGGAAACACCACCTCAAAGAATTGTTTCCTTAGTCCCATCACAAACAGAGTTGCTTGCAGATTTAGGACTACAAGATAGAATAGTTGGTATTACAAAATATTGCATTTATCCACCCGAACTTTTTTTATCTGTACCTCGGGTCGGTGGAACAAAATCTGTGAATCATGAGTTAATCAACCAACTGAAGCCCGATATTATTATAGCTAATAAAGAAGAAAACAATCGCGAAGCTATTGAGCAACTAAGAAAAAATTTTCCGGTCTGGTTAAGTGATGTTAGTAATCTTCACGAAGCATTGGACATGATTTATAATATAGGTGTAATGACCGATTGTCAGAGTCGCGCTTCAGAAATCAATAGTCAGATTGCGGAAAAATTTGCTGCTCTTACCATCAAAAATAAAAAACATACAGCAAAAAGAGCATTGTATTTTATTTGGAGAAACCCCTATATGTGTGTGGGAGGTGATACATTTATAAGCGATATGATGAACATGGCCGGCTATGATAATCTGATGTACTATCACAAAAGATATCCTGAGCTTTCAGAAAAGAAAATGGCAGAACTTAATCCTGAAATTATTCTGCTTTCTTCAGAGCCATATCCTTTTAAAGCACGCCATATTGAAGAATTTAAAACGATCTGTCCTAAAGCTGAGATAAAATTGGTTGATGGTGAATTTTTTGCATGGTATGGCAGCCGTATGATAAAAGCTGCTGATTATTTCCATCAACTATGCGACAGTAATTCAAATGTGTCAGAATAATACCTTTGCACGATGATGCAGAAATGGATAAAGGTGTTATCTATAATTAGTTTATTAAATGTAAATATTCTATTTGCGCAAAAAGTTGGTTTGGTATTAAGTGGAGGCGGTGCAAGAGGATTTGCCCATATTGGCGTGATAAAAGCATTGGAAGAAAATGGAATTCCTATTGATTTTATTACAGGAACTTCAGCAGGAGCTCTTGTTGGAGGCATGTATGTTTCAGGTACCAGCCCACAACAAATGCAAAATATTGTTTTAAGTGACGATTTTAAAAATTGGGCAACAGGCACCTTGAGCGATGAACTTATATATTTTTTCAAGGAACGCGAAAGAGATGCATCATGGGCAACTGTTAAACTTAGCTATGATTCAACTTTAAGAATGAATCTTAATGGAGCATTGGTCAATAGTGGACAAATAGACTTTGCACTGCTTGAAAATCATTCAGCTGCAAGTGCCGGTGCCGATTATGATTTTAATAACCTCTTTGTTCCATTTCGTTGTGTTGCTTCAGATATTAAAAACAAACGCCCGGTAATTTTTAATTGTGGCGACCTTAGTCAGGCAATAAGAGCCTCAATTGCCTATCCGCTGTATCTCTCACCTATGACAGCCGATAATCAGCTTTACTACGATGGTGGAATTTATAATAACTTTCCCTCAGATGTTATGCTCAATGAGTTTGATCCTGATATTATGATTGGTGTTTCAGTGGGCGGTGGCCCTGATATTCCGAAAGAAGACAATATGTTTTCACAACTCAGAACAATGATAATTCAATCGCAGCATGTTGTATTGCCCGGAGCTGATGATATTTTAATTCAACCTGATGTTACCAATATTGGAGTATTTGATTTTTATAATTTTCAAGCTTTGATTGATAGTGGTTATAAAGCAACAATGGCTCGAATGGATGATATCAAACAAGCTATTGCCAGAAGAATCTCACCCGAAGAATTAACCCAGAAACGAGATAACTTTATTAGCAAATTACATCCTTTAATAGTTGGCGACATTGTAGTAACAGGTGTAAGCCCCGAAAAAACAAAATATATTAAGTCTATTTTGAATCCTCGCGGAAGCAATATGCTACTTCGACAACTCAAACCCCGTTATTTTAAATTGCTTGCAGATGAAAATATAAGATATGCATTTCCAAAATTGGTTTATGATCCTAAAACAGAAGTATATAATCTGGAGATTTATATTAAACCGGAAACAGATTTGCGAGTTGATATAGGAGGAAATTTCTCTTCACGACCAATTAGTGAAGGGTTTATTGGCTTCCGATATAATATTCTTGGTCCATATAGTTTAAGTATCCATGCCAATACCTATTTCGGAAAACTATATAATTCCGGTCAGCTTAAATTGAGGCTCGATATACCCGGCAGACCTGACTTTTTTATTGAGCCGTTTACTACTTTAAACAGGATGGACTATTTTAAAAGCAGTAGTTTTTTTAAAGATGATATCAAACCTGCATATTTATTAGTAACAGACCAGTCCTATGGATTAAATATTGGTATGCCGGCACGAAATAAAGGAGCACTAACTGTAGGTGGAAATTATTTTAACATTAAAGACAGGTATTATCAAACCAGAAGTTTCTCTGTTAATGATACTGCAGACTTTACCAGGTTTGAGGGATTAAGTTGTGTTGTTGGTTTTGAAAGAAACACTTTAAATAGGAAGATGTATGCATCAAAAGGTTCTTACTTAGCTATTCGAACACGTTTTGTTTCCGGCAATGAAGTAACCAATCCCGGTTCTTTACAAGATAATGCCCCAACTATCAGAGAGTGGCATCAATGGTGGCAGGTTAAAATGATTTACGATAATTATTTTTTCAGAGCAGGAAGGTATAAACTCGGGTTTTATGCTGAAACAAATTTTTCAGGTCAACCATTCTTCAGTAATTATACAGCCACTATTTTACAAATGCCTGGATTTTATCCCACTCAGGAAAGTAGAACTTTATTTCTCGACAATTTTCATGCACCAAACTATTTAGGTATTGGAGTTCGAAATGTATTTAGTTTACGTTCGAATATTGATTTCCGTTTAGAGGGTTATGCTTTTCAACCATTTCAGGCAGTTGTTAAAAATGATAATGAGAAAACAGTATTTGGTGATGCATTATCTGCCAGATATTTTATTGCATCATTTTCCGGAATTTTCCACAGTCCGGTAGGTCCTGTAGCAATGACACTTAATTATTATGACAGAAAAACAAAATCATTTACTGTCCTTTTCCATATTGGCTATATATTGTTTAATAAACATGCATTGGATTAGTTAAGTGATTTATTTCGGATTGATTTTATGAGTAAAACAGTCATTGTAGCTCCCTTAAATTGGGGACTAGGTCACGCAACAAGAAGTAAAACTGTAATTGATAATCTTTTAGCTGCCGGTTGCAAAGTGATTATTGCATCTGATGGCAATAGCTTAAGTGTATTGAAGCGGCAATTCCCTGTGCTGCAAGCAGAAGAATTACCATCATATAGTCCTGTTTACCCTCTTAATGGTAATATGGTATGGGCAATGCTTAAACAAACACCAAAAATGCTGTTAAATATTAGCAATGAACAATCCGCTATAAAGAAAATTGCTTCAAAATATAATGCAGAAATTATTATTTCTGATAACAGGTATGGTTGTTTTACAAATTTTACAAAGAATATTTTTTTATCACATCAACTAATGATTCAATCACCGGAATCTTTGTTGTTTTTGCGGCCTTCCATTAACAGATTACATGCAAAATATATAAATCGTTTTCATGAATGTTGGATTCCTGATGTGGAACATGGATTTAAACTGTCCGGAATTTTATCTGAAAATAAGTTTATTAAAATTCCAAAGTATAATTGTGGATTGCTTTCTTCATTTCAATCTTCAAATCTGTCAAATGATAAGAAGTATGATATAGTTGCAATTCTATCAGGTCCGGAGCCTCAGCGAACAATATTTGAAGGTAAAATAATTGAACAGTTAGAAAAACTCCATTGTAGTGCATTATTAATACGTGGGAAAATTTCCGACCCAAATGAAATTCCTGATAGGGGAGCATTACAATTTAAAAATTATATGCCAGCAGATGAAATTGCTAAGTTCATAAATACAGATACGTTGGTGATTTGTCGGTCAGGCTATTCCACAATTATGGATATTGCACAATTAGGAGTAAGAGCATTATTGGTACCTACACCGGGTCAGACAGAACAGGAATACCTTGCTTCATATCTTGAAGAGAATAAAATTTTCATGATGCAAACTCAGAGTAATATTGATATTCAAAATGCAATTGAAAAGAAGTTGGAATACGCAGCAATAAGAATTGAGAAGAATATTTTATTACAACAAAATTTGAATCGGATATTACTCTCCTAACTTAAAGTAAGCTCATATTGCATTCCTGATATGGAGTTGAGCTCACTAATGCAAAACAAGGCATCTTCAATTTGGATTTCAGTTTTTTTAATAACTGCTTCATAATATCCTTCTGTTGATAGCCATAGGCCTTCGGGCAAATCAACCAGTTCATGAGTATATAAAATCAATACCAATTCACCCTCTTCATCATATAATTCATTTACTGTTGCAGGAAAATTTTCAGAAGCTTTGAGCTGCGGATTATTCATGGATGAATTTAAAATATTCTTTTTATCAACCTGAGTTTATGTGTGTATCGTTTGGTTTCCTGATTGTAAATACCTACCTGATCAAATGCATCAATACGAACTTTCCCAGATGCATGAATAATGGTATCTCGTGCAGTTAAAATACCAACGTGAATAATATTCCCTTCTTCATTATCAAAAAATGCTAAATCGCCCGGCATGGCTTCATCAACAAGGTTCACAATATTTCCTTGTTCAGCTTGTAAAGCAGCATCGCGCAAAAGAGAATATCCCGATAATTTATAAACCAACTGCGTAAATCCGGAACAATCTATACCAAAAGGAGATCTTCCTCCCCATAAATATGGCGCATTGAGATACATGTATGCATTTTCAATTAATAATGCTGATGTAGCTGCTTTTTGAGGAAACTTTGCATTGCCATCAAACCGGTAAGTTCTGGTATTAATTCTGCAATGCTGATTTTCAAAAAATGGTAAAGCACTACCTAAAATCACAGTCTGAATTTTATTGTCGTGTAATAAAATTTGCACCAGGTCAAAGCAAACAAATGCTCCGTTTTTTTGTAGAAATTGAAAATCGTTATAACTTATTTCTGTATGTTGGTTTAAAGCAATGAAGCCCTCATAGCCATCATGCGAAGTTCTGATTTTAAACCACTCTTTTTGTGATTCAACTACTTCGTAATGTTCACCAAAAAGTATTTGTGAAACCAACTCACTTCTGTGCGAAGGCTCCCTCCTCATAGGAACAAGACTCATTTCACAAATGCCAAATGACATATTCTGCTAAATATTGAATTTACGCTAAAGCATCAACTACATCCTGCCTTGTTACAATGTAGTTTCTGTCAGCCTTAAAATCTTTTACAATAACTGCCTGATTGTTTTTACTAAGCAAGTCACTTAATGTATCTATTGAAGTATTGATATCAATAAATGGCATAGCTTCTTGCATAATATCACTAACCGGCTTATTTTTTAGTTCAGGACTTTTTAAAAGTGACGAGTAAATATGATTCTCGGTAATATTACCAACAATTCTTCCTTCACGGGTGATAGGTATTTGAGAAAAATTATTTGTTTTTATAATTTTCAATGTATCGCCAATCGGTAAAGTTGCTTCAACAGTAGTTAAATTAACGTCTTTTTTTGAGCCGATAATATCTGATGCCGTCATGCCTTTCTTATCGAAATAGCCTTTAGATCGCATCCAGTCATCATTGAATATTTTTGCAATGTACCTCGATCCATGATCGTGAAAAATAATTACAACGACATCTGTTGGTTTTAATTGCTCTTTCATCTGAAGCAACCCTGCAACAGCCGAGCCGGCACTGTTACCAACCCAAATACCTTCTTTGCGAACCAAATCACGTGTCATCAATGCCGCATCCTTATCAGTAACTTTTTCAAAATGATCTATTACAGTAAAATCGTAATTCTGTGGTATAAAATCTTCTCCTATACCCTCTGTTACATAAGGGTAAATTTCATTCTTATCTAAAATACCTGTTTCATGATATTTTTTAAGCGCTGAACCATAAGTGTCAATTGCCCATACTTTAATTTTTGGATTTTTTTCTTTTAAATAACGACCAGTGCCTGTTATCGTTCCGCCTGTACCAGCACCAACTACCAAGTGTGTGATTTTCCCTTCTGTCTGTTCCCAAATTTCTGGACCGGTTTGCTCATAATGTGCCTGACGATTACTTAAATTGTCATACTGATTTGGATAAAATGCATTTGGAATTTCTTTACTGAGTCTGGCTGCAACAGAATAGTAGGAGCGAGGGTCTTCTGGTTCAACATTAGTTGGGCAAACAATTACTTCTGCACCAAAAGCACGCAATGCATCTACTTTTTCTTTGCTTTGTTTATCAGTAGTTGTAAAAATACATTTGTACCCTTTAATGATTGCAGCAATAGCCAATCCCATTCCTGTGTTACCACTAGTTCCTTCTATGATTGTTCCACCGGGTTTTAACTTTCCACTCTTTTCGGCATCTTCTATCATCTTCAGTGCCATTCTGTCTTTTATCGAGTTGCCTGGATTTACAGTTTCGATTTTAGCCAAAACTGTAGCCTGAACTCCTTGTGTCACAGAATTCAATTTTACCAATGGCGTGTTACCAATGGTTTCAAGTATATTGTTGAAATACATTAAATGTTATTTGAATTGATTATAAAATTTTCTATCAAGCTTCTTTTACAAGTACAGGCATTCTCCATTTTGCAAATGCAAATACACCAAAAAGTAGTGCATTGAAAAATAAATCACCCATTATAGTGCCTCCAAAAAATGGAACTGCGCTAACATAGCAACTCATTAGACCTGCACCGGTAAGCGGATACATTAACCCTGTTGCCCATACACCAAAGTTGGTCAGTACAAAGAATATTATTGATCCCATTAAAGATGCTGCAACTACATTCTGTACTTTTAATTTGTTTCTGAGTACAAAACCTAATGGTGTTATTAGAATAAAACTTAAGTACACCCAAAACCATCCTTCGTAAAATGCACTGCCTGGCTTTATAAGTTGTAATAAAAGATCGGAAACCAACAATGCTGCTAAAGGAAGACCAAAAGCCATCTTCTTATCTTTAAGAAAAGTACCCCCAAAAAGTGCAATAGCACCAATAGGAGTGAAATTATAAGGATGTGGTAAAAGGCGTGAAATGGCAACTACCAGAATTGATAATGTTATAAATTTTGTTTTGTTGTCTTTTAAAATGTTATTCATAATTTACTGATATTTTAATGGCAAAGATAGGCTTATGACAGGAAAGATTCAAAAGTTTATTCAATGCTTTTTTAACTAGGATTAATGGTGCTAAACAGGCTTTTAAGTATTCATAACTAAGTATTCCAGATAACCCAAGAGGCCTCAGCTTGCTCAATAAGCATGTCATAACCATTACAAACCTTGCACCCTTTGTTTATACCCTCAGTCATAAATGCTGTAATTTCAGGATTGTAATTTAAGTCAAATAGAAAGTGCTTGTCGGTTAACTTGGTGTAATTTATTGGAGGTTTTTTGCCAAAATCAGGAAACCTCCCTATTGGTGTACAATTAATTATCAAAATATTTTGACTTAAAAAGTCATCTGATTGACTATAAGAAATTGCACCTTCTTTTTTCTTTCTGGAAACGAATTGAAATGGAATATTTTTTTGCTTTAGAACAAAAGCAACGGTTTTCGCAGAACCTCCTGTTCCTAATATTAATGTTGGAGGTTTTTGATTCCCAATAAGTCGCTCAAGACTTATTTTAAAACCAATTATGTCAGTATTGTATCCAATTAGTTTTTTATCCTTTATCAATATTGTATTGATTGAACCAATAGCTTCTGCTGTTTCTTCCAATCGGTCAAGATAGGGTATTACACCTGTTTTATATGGCGAAGTAACATTTAAGCCAGTTAGCTGATTTGTGCTGATTAATTCCCTTAAATTGTTGAGGTTACTTAATTCGTAATTATTGTAAACACATTTTAAGTTTAGCTTCTTAAATTTATCAGTAAAAAATTTTTGTGAAAAGGAATGACTTAGTGGAAAACCAATTAAACCAAAATTCCTCATTTAGAAGAGAATTTCTGCTTGATTATTCCTATTAAAATGGGCACTAATGAAATTCCGATTATAGCAATAACAACTAATGAAAAGTTGTTTTTCACAATCTCTAATCTGCCGAAAAAATAACCGGCCCAAACGCAAATATTAATCCATAAGATACTCGCTAAAACACTGAAACCAATAAAACGATTATAAGTCATACTACCAACACCGGCTACAAATGGAGCAAATGTTCGCACTATTGGAACAAAACGTGCAAATATTACTGCTTTACCACCATGCTTTTCATAAAATTCTTGTGTTTTGTTTAAATAATCTTTTTTGAGAAAACGATAGTTCTTTTCAAAAACTTTTGGACCTATATAATTTCCGATAAAATAGTTGGTGTTGTCTCCACCAAAAGCAGCAAAAAAGAAAATTATCATCAGATAAAAAACGTTTAACGGATTATCAGGTGGGGCAGCTAAAGCTCCTGCTGCAAACAAAAGTGAATCACCTGGCAAAAGTGGAGTTACAACCAATCCTGTTTCAGCAAATACAATTAGAAATAAGATAAGATATATCCATGTATCATACCGTTGTACAAGTTCGAACAAATGTTTATCAATATGTAAAATAAAATCAATTAGAAATTTTAAGTGTTCCACAGTTTTAATTTATATTACGTTAAGTGTCGGATCAATTTCTTGTGAATAGGCTTTTATACCACCTTTTAAATTAAAAAGGTTTGTAAACCCATATTGTGTACTAAGTACTTGATAAATTGCTGCACTCCTTGACCCCGACCTGCAATGTATAACAACAGGCTTGTCTTTTGCAATTTCTTCAGTTCTGTCTATGATTTCTCCCATTGGTATCAACGTTCCGTTTAAATTACAAGCATCGTATTCATATTCTTCACGAATATCAATCAACTGAAAGTTTTTACCTTCATCTAGCCATTGCTTTAATTCATGAACTGTTATTTCTTGCATGATTTTTATCTGAGAAAATTATTGTGCCAAAGATACGAATTGACTTTACTTAGATATTGTTTTGTTGAACATTCTGTTCAAATTCTGTGTGCAGAATTGTATTGCCAGAGCAATTAAAACTACCAAAAGGCATCCGGCTAAATTTAGCCATAAAAATGCCATCACATCAAAATACCAGAATGCAATTACAATAGCTTCAGTAATTAAAGCTGCAATAAAAACGGAATTGCCATCAAGGTGTTTTACAAAAATTGCAGAAATGAAAATGCCCAATATAGTGCCGTAGAATAATGACCCCAATATATTTACTGCTTCAATCAGATTTCCTGTATTGCCGGCAAAGAACGCACAGAGTATGCAAAAAATTCCCCAAAGTAATGTTGCAATTTTAGAATAGTAAAGTTTCTTACTGTCGCTATGCTCTTTTTTTGATGACCTGAAATAGAAATCTACTACCGATGTTGAAGTAAGTGAATTAATACCTGCTGCTAAAGACCCCATTGATGCAAGAAAAATAATAGCTATAATCAATCCTATAAACCCTTTAGGAAAATGGTGCATGACAAAATGCAGAAAAACAAAATTGGTATCATTTATATCAGCTCCTGGATTAATAGTCTTGATTATTTTTACAGCTTCTTGCTTTACTTCATTGGCTTCAGCCGAAGTTTGAAGTATCTTGGCTTTAGTGATTTCAGCATTTCTAAGATCATTGCTGCGTAAATATTTTAAATAGTCTTTTGATAGATGAGAATTGCTTTGGTTAATATCATTGAATTTATGTTCTAAACTATTGTAGTTATCAGCCATCGGACTTTCTTTGGCAATCTTTTCTATATTTTCATTAAAGAAAATGGGAGGAGGTTGGAACTGATAGAATGAAAACACAAGAATGCCAATAAATAAAATCACGAATTGCATAGGTATTTTAACCATCCCATTTACTATTAAACCTAGCTTACTAGCTGATGAATCTTTGCCCGTTAAATAACGCCCAACCTGCGATTGGTCTGTGCCAAAATAGGATAGTTGTAGAAAAAAGCCACCAATGATGCCGCTCCAAACATTGTATCGGTTGTTCCAATCAAATTTGAAATCTATAATATTCATTCTGTTGTGTATTCCGGCAATTTTCAAACTTTCATACAGTGAAGCATCTGTTCCAATTAAAGAAAGAACAATGACACCTGCGATAATAATACTTGAAAAAATAATTGTCATCTGCAACACCTGAGAATGTGATACAGCAAGAGTCCCTCCATAAAAAGTGTAAATTATAACTAATAGTCCAATTATCATTGTGGTATAAAAAATTGGAATATTAAGTACCGTAGATAATACAATTGAAGGAGCATAAATAGAAATTCCTGTAGAAATCCCTCTCTGCAATAAAAAAAGTAGTGCTGTTAATTTCCTTGTCTTATGATCAAAACGTCTCTCTAAAAATTCATATGCTGTATAAATATTAAATTTTCTGAATGCAGGTATGAATGTCGCACTCAGAAAAATCATGGCAAGAGGAAGCCCGAAATAGAACTGAACAAAACGCATTCCATCACTGTATGCTTGCCCAGGTGCACTTAAAAATGTTATGGCACTGGCTTGTGTTGCCATCACACTTAAACAGACATTGTACCAAGGTAATTCTCTGTTGGCAATTAAATAACTATCTAATGTTTTCTTATGACGACTCTTATAAATACCATAGAAAACAATTGCCAGAAGAGTTAGCGCCAAAACCAGCCAATCTATTATACTCATGAAAATGTCCTAGTTATTATGTAGTATAAAGCAATCTGAATAATCAATAGTGCTACAACAATTAAATAAAGGCGCTTCCATTGAATTTCTTTCTTCATAACTATTGGTAATTTAGATTCACTAAATCTGCTACTTCTTTACCTACTAAATATCCTAATGCCACACCCATTCCACCTAATCTTACTGCACAATAAATGTTGGGTTTAACTTCTTGGATAATTGGTGACTTACTTTCACCCAAACCCATTATGCCACTCCAGCGCTGTTCAATTTTATATTCAACACCTTGTAAAATTATTTCTTTTAATAGTTTTTCTATTGCTGATTGAATTTGTTCTGTCACACCAAAACTAGTAGTTGTTTCACCTTGGAAATCTAAATTTCTGCCCCCGCCAATAAGTACTCTTCTTCCCACATTTCTAAAATAATAAAAACCACTTTGATAATGAAAACTACCACATAATTTTAAATTGTTAATTTCATTTGTTATCATGACCTGTGCTCTACCGGGAGTGATGGATAAATCTGATAAGAATTCTTTTACAAATCCATTTGTGCAAATAATAACTTTTCCGGTTTTTATTTTAAACCCTTCTGAAGTCATCAAGATAACACCAGAACTTTCATTATAAATTTGTTTAACTTCAAGTCCATTCAAAAAATTTACTCCTGATTGCCTGACTTTTTCAGATAAAACAAACATCATCTTGCCGGTATCTAATTGCCCTTCAAATTTGTTCTGAATTAAGTTTTCTACATTGCTTAAACCAAAATTTGCAATATGTTCATTTTTTATTGTATAGGTGTTGTCTCTTGTTATAGATTTAAGTTGTGTATTTAAGTATTCTAATTTTGATTCGCATTCCCGGAATGATTGGCTATCAGTCTCCGTAAAAATTTCAAATCCGAAGTTGTGTTCATATTCAATATTTTTATCACCTAATAGTTCTCTTAATCCAAGCAAACCCTTGTATCTTTTTTCAACACGTTGAAAAACTTTGTCTTCTGACTCTTTTTCTAAATCATTTAATATTTCAGAAGTACTGCCTATGCAAGCAAATCCGGCATTTCGTGTGCTGGCACCATAGGGCAAGAAACCACGTTCAATTATAAGAACATTTAATTTTGGATTTTTCTTTTTGATAAAATAAGCTGCATGTAACCCAACAATTCCACTTCCAAGAACTACGACATCAATATTGTCAAACCATTGCGACTTTTCCCAAAAACTTAATTGCATAATTATAGGAAGGAATTTGTTAATTTCTAAATACCTAAATTAAATCCAATTCTGATAATAGGGTTTGTGTAAGGTGATTCAGCAGAGTCATTCAGATTAAAAAGAAGTAGTAGATATAATCCGGCATTGTTGCTGAACCGTTGAATATATCCACCCCCAACAAATGGTGAAATAATATTTTTTCTATAGTAATCATTAATATTTCGATCATAAAGTTCCATGTTTAATAATTCGACTTCTACATGAGCAAATAAATTATCTGTAAATAAGTAACGACCAAATACACGACCTCCATAAATACTTGTACTATAGGTATAGTAACTATCTTTATATTTATAATATATATAGGTTATGCCGGCACCTGCTGATACAGATTCTGTAAATTTATAACCTGCCAATGGAGAAATATCAATATAGGTTTGAGTTCCAAATTGTAGTCCGAGGTTACCACCAAAATAAATTCTGTCTTTAAATGGTATTTTATCTGACTTAATTTTGGATTTATTTTCTCTAATCGGAGGTATTGTGTCAGTTTGCCCTAATAATGTTATCGGAAAGCAAATTAGTAAAAAGTATAATATTGATTTACTTATCATTTTTATTCTCAATTTTGCTTGTAAAAGTAATTTAAATCTCAAACATTACACATAATATGAATATAGTTGTCACTGGTGCTTCATCAGGAATAGGATTTGAATTAGCAAAATCATTTGCTTCACAAAATCATAATGTACTTGCAGTTTCAAGAAATAGAGAGAAGTTATTAGAACTAAAAAGATTTTCAGACAGTATTCATATTTTATCAACTGACATAAACATAATGAATAAGGAAGTTATTTCTGAGTCATTAAGCAAGTCGAAAATAACCCATATTGATATTTTAATCAATAATGCTGGAGTACTCGTGAAAAAGCCTTTTATAGAATTAACCAAATCGGATTGGCTTGAAACATACAATACTAATGTTTTTGGTGTTGCTAATATGATTCAATGTTGTATTCCGCACCTTATAAAATCGCAGATTAAGCATATTGTCAATATCAGCAGTATGGGTGGAGTAGGAGGGACACTAAAATTTCCTGGACTAGCTGCATATAGTTCATCAAAAGGGGCTGTGACAATTTTAACAGAGTGTCTTGCCGAAGAGTTTAAGAGTGATGAAATAAAAGTAAATGGATTGGCATTAGGAGCAGTGCAAACACCCATGTTGAAAAAAGCATTTCCCGAATTAACGACTGTTCAAACTCCGGAAAATATTGTTCCATTCATATCCTGGTTTGCTTTAGAGGCACATAAATGGTGCAATGGAAAAATTATTCAAGTATCGGATTCAACACCGTAGAGTTCTTCAAACTTGTTTAATTCACCAAATTCCATATTATTTTTAGGTAAATACTTCGTTCAGGAGTAGGGTAACTATTGGTTAAAAAGTAGTTCCTTCCTGATAGGCCTTTATTTATATGACTACAACCTAATTCAATAAGTGCATTAGACATTTTCACATCAAACGAAAAATCAAAAAATGGATAGTTACCGCACTTTTTATAACCATCCTTTAAATAAAAACTACCTGAAGCAGGTTCATAAGAATAACTTTGGAATGAACTAAAATAATTTAAACTTAATTGTGGGCTTACTGCGATTTTATTGTTCTTAAAATGTTGAGTATATCTAACTCTGCTACCCAAAATAATTTTTGGAAATCGGTATAAATCGTTGTGTGTAATTGAGGAGTATATGATGTAATTAGTGATATGGAATTTCTGTAGTTGATTATTTGTATAAAGAGCCAATCGGTTGATATTGATTGCTGCACTATATTGTTTTGGGCTTGCTGAATAATCAAAATAGATATAATTCTTAAGATTTATTAAGGAATACTTTATAACTAAAATGGAATCCAATATGGAAGTATTTATATCAAATATGTTGTATTTGGTTAAACTGAATTCATTTTGCCAAATAAAATGGTTTGAATAAAATCTATTTTCAATATATGTTGGCATTTCTTTCTTTGATTCAACTTTACCATCTATTTTCCATTTTGAAATTGGGTAAAAATAAAATGATATAGAATGGTTTGAGTGATTATAAGCATTTGGACTTCTTAGAAAAGCAAACTCACCAGAGTAATATAATCCATATTTATTTTGATATTGCATTCCGATTCCCCAAAAGATATGCGAAACATAATATGTTGAATCAATGCCATTTTGAGATACTTTGTTTAATAAACCGTCATAGCCTAAATATCCATTAATTTTTGATACTAAATAAATTTTATTTAACTCTATTTTTGATGAAAATTTTAGTGGCTTATAAACCAATAAATCATCAGTTGAAGTTGAGTCAAAAAAGTGATTTTGATAAAAGTTCTCTTTTTTGTCTGATTCAAACCAGTATTTAGATTCAGAATATACAAATGAATTGAGCCATCTCAAGTTCCAGTTTTGAGATTTACTTAATGAATCTATACTTTTCTCTAAAGTTTTATTGAATAAACGAATATTCAAAGCTGCTCCAAACTCAGAAAGCTTTCTGGTCGAACTAGAAGAGGATAAATTAGTAGTATAGAATTTTGAATTCTGTTCTTTGAATAAGAATAATGAATCAGAACTCAGACCTCCATTTTCATTTGATTTGATTTTATTATTTAATACATGAAAAGAATAATTTACCCTGTTCATTGAGTCTAAATTGAAGGCCCCAACTTCAATAAAAGTCTTTTTATATGCAGTGCGTGAATAGTAACCATCTGTTTTAAGGGTATTAAAATTTACGTACCCCACAATTGACGGTGACAATTTTTGATTGTGTTGAACTAATAAAGAATTATACTTTTTTGATGCAGTTTCAAATTCCAAATGACTTTTAGCCTTCTTAGTGATTTTTAATTTAGAGTTTTCACTAGTCCACAAATTTTGATAATAGTTTGAAGTCGTTTTTATAGTTGGATTGAACGCAGTAAAACCAATACCCGGATAATTATAATTTCTTAAAGATTTTATAAAAATGTTATCGTAGGGTAGAGGAGTAAAACCACAATTTTCGGTGTTGAAGCTATTTATTTGACCAAACAAATTGTTGAAAAACAGCAGTGAAAAGACACAAATGCTAAGTGAAAAAGTCATTTTCATCCGATCCAAACTACAATTTAAATTTTCATGGATAAAATAAAGAAATAAAATTGGATTTCTTGATCTTATATAGATAAAAAAAAGGCTATCAAATTATTGATAGCCTTAATATTTACGGCAACGACATACTATCCCACATGTTACTGCAGTACCATCTGCGCTAAGGGGCTTAACTTCTCTGTTCGGTATGGGAAGAGGTGGACACCCTTGCAATAGTCACCATAATTTCTTAAATAAATTAATGACAATACTTGGCAAAAAATAATAAAATAAAATTTTTGATTAAAGTTTCGGGTAATTAGTATTGCTCAGCTTTGACATTGCTGTCTTTACACTTGCAACCTATCAACGTTATAGTCTTTAACGACCCTTATAAAGAAGTCTTATCTTGAGGCAAGTTTCGCGCTTAGATGCTTTCAGCGCTTATCTTAACCGAACGTAGCTACCCTGCGGTGCAGCTGGCGCTACAACAGGTACACTAGAGGTTCGTCCGACTCGGTCCTCTCGTACTAGAGTCAGGCCCTCTCAAACTTCAAACGCCCACAACAGATAGGGACCGAACTGTCTCACGACGTTCTGAACCCAGCTCGCGTGCCACTTTAATGAGCGAACAGCTCAACCCTTGGGACCTTCTCCAGCCCCAGGACGTGACGAGCCGACATCGAGGTGCCAAACCTCCCCGTCGATGTGAGCTCTTGGGGGAGATCAGCCTGTTATCCCCGGCGTACCTTTTATCCTTTGAGCGATGGCCCTTCCATTCGGAACCACCGGATCACTATATCCATCTTTCGATTCTGCTCGACTTGTAAGTCTCACAGTTAAGCACCCTTATGCTATTGCACTCTACGTACGGTTACCAAGCGTACTGAGGGTACCTTTGAAAGCCTCCGTTACATTTTGGGAGGCGACCACCCCAGTCAAACTACCCACCATGCACTGTTTCCCGATAATCGGGATTAGAATTCAAATAATTGAAGGGTGGTATTTCAAGGTTGACTCCATGATAGCTAGCGCTACCACTTCAAAGTCTCCCACCTATCCTACACATCAATTACCCAAACTCAATGCAAAGTTATAGTGAAGGTGCACGGGGTCTTTCCGTCCCGTTGCGGGTAATCGGCATCTTCACCGATACTACAATTTCACCGAGCTCATGGCTGAGACAGTGCCCAGATCGTTACACCATTCGTGCAGGTCGGAACTTACCCGACAAGGAATTTCGCTACCTTAGGACCGTTATAGTTACGGCCGCCGTTTACTGGGGCTTCGATTCAATGCTTTGAATTGCTTCTGACATCTCCTCTTAACCTTCCAGCACCGGGCAGGTGTCAGGCCTTATACGTAATCTTCCGATTTAGCAAAGCCATGTGTTTTTGTTAAACAGTCGCCTGGGCCATTTCACTGCGGCCCTGCTTGCGCAGGGCACCCTTTTTCCCGAAGTTACAGGGTTAATTTGCCGAGTTCCTTAGCCATGATTCACTCGAGCACCTTAGGATTCTCTCCTCGACTACCTGTGTCGGATTACGGTACGGGTAGCAAATGTATAAGTTTAGGAATTTTTCTCGGAAGCATGATTAGGATCATTATCCACTTGTCCGAAGACTTGTGGTACTATCACTTTCGACAGATTGTATGGATTTGCCTATACAATCTATATCTACGAGCTTTAACGTACATATCCGTCAGTACGCAGATCTTTCACTTCTTCGTAGTTCCATCACTACATTTGCCAGTACTGGAATATTAACCAGTTATCCATCGGCTTTTCCATTCGGATTATCCTTAGGACCCGACTAACCCTGATCTGATTAGCATTGATCAGGAAACCTTAGTCTTACGGTGTGCAGGTTTTTCACCTGCATTATCGTTACTTATGCCTACATTTGCTTTTCCAAGAACTCCAATCCAGCTTACGCCAAATCTTCTGTGTTGTTGGAATGCTCCCCTACCGTCCATATGGACCCATAGCTTCGGTAATATACTTAATGCCCGTTTATTATCCACGCCCGATCGCTCGACTAGTGAGCTGTTACGCACTCTTTAAATGAATTGCTGCTTCCAAGCAAACATCCTAGCTGTCAAAGCAATCAGACCACGTTTTATCAACTTAGTATATATTTAGGGACCTTAGCTGATGGTCTGGGTTGTTTCCCTCTCGGCCCCGGACCTTAGCACCCGGAGCCTCACTCCCGATTATATGTCAATAGCATTCGGAGTTTATCTGGGTTTGGTAGGCGGTGAAGCCCCCTAGCCCAATTAGTAGCTCTACCTCTATGACAATTGAATCGAGGCTGTTCCTAAAAACATTTCGGGGAGTACGAGCTATTTCCCAGTTTGATTAGCCTTTCACCCCTACCCTCAGTTCATCCGAAAACTTTTCAACGTTTACCAGTTCGGACCTCCATCTCGTGTTACCGAGACTTCATCCTGACCAAGGGTAGATCACAAGGTTTCGCGTCTACCCCCTCTGACTATTCGCCCTATTCAGACTTGCTTTCGCTTCGGCTTCCCCCGTTTACGGGGTTAACCTTGCCAGAGAGGAGTAACTCGTAGGCTCATTATGCAAAAGGCACGCTGTCATCCCGATAAATCGGGACTCCAACCGCTTGTAAGCACATGGTTTCAGGTTCTATTTCACTCCGCTGTTCGCGGTTCTTTTCACCTTTCCTTCACAGTACTTGTTCGCTATCGGTCTCTCAATTGTATTTAGCCTTACCGGATGGTGCCGGTGGATTCCCGCAGGGCGTCTCCGACCCCGCGGTACTCAGGATACTGCTAGGTATCTAATTGAATTCATGTACAGGATTATCACCTTCTATGATGCTGCTTTCCAGACAGCTTCCATTTTCAATTAAAAGTCCACGTTGCAGTCCTACAACCCCAAGAATGCCTTAACATTATTGGTTTGGGCTGTTCCCCGTTCGCTCGCCACTACTTGGGGAATCACTGTTGTTTTCTTTTCCTCCAGGTACTTAGATGTTTCAGTTCTCTGGGTTATCTTCATTATGATTTAGTATCTTCAATACTAAAGGTTTCCCTATTCGGAGATCTCCGGATCAAAGGTTATTTCCACCTACCCGAAGCTTATCGCAGGTAATCACGTCCTTCATCGACATTGAGAGCCAAGGCATTCACCATGTGCTCTTAGTAACTTTTTTACTCTATTTTATTTTATTATTTTTTTGCCAGTAAGTCAAAGAACATTTCCCTTAAAAGGGAGTGTAAACGATAGGGGATTTGCACCACTTTAATTCCGAAAGGAACGCTTTACTTATATAAGCTAATTGTTTAATTAATCTAAATCACCGTTGTGATTTATAATGAGTTAAAATGGTGGAGGTGAACGGATTCGAACCGATGACCCCCTGCGTGCAAGGCAGGTGCTCTAGCCAGCTGAGCTACACCCCCGAATCAAGTGAAATACACTTGATTAATTATGTAGTCCCGAGCAGATTTGAACTGCTGACCCCTACATTATCAGTGTAGTGCTCTAACCAAGCTGAGCTACGGGACTATTGAATAAGGAATAGTTCCTCGTTGAAGCACCACGTTAACTCGAGTGGTAATAAATGAAGAATAAGGGAAATAACAAGCAATATAAAATCGCTCCAGAAAGGAGGTATTCCAGCCGCACCTTCCGGTACGGCTACCTTGTTACGACTTAGCCCCAGTCATCGGTTTTACCCTAGGCGACTCCTTGCGGTTATCGACTTTAGGTACTCCCAACTTCCATGGCTTGACGGGCGGTGTGTACAAGGCCCGGGAACGTATTCACCGCAACATTGCTGATTTGCGATTACTAGCGAATCCAGCTTCATGAGGTCGAGTTGCAGACCTCAATCCGAACTGAGACCGGTTTTAGAGATTAGCTCCATGTTGCCATGTGGCTGCCCATTGTACCGGCCATTGTAGCACGTGTGTAGCCCTGGACGTAAGGGCCGTGATGACTTGACGTCATCCCCACCTTCCTCACCGCTTGCGCGGGCAGTCTTCTTAGAGTCCCCAGCATAACCTGATGGCAACTAAGAATAGGGGTTGCGCTCGTTGCGGGACTTAACCCAACACCTCACGGCACGAGCTGACGACAGCCATGCAGCACCTAGTTTCGCGTCATTTCTGAAAGACTCTTTTCGGAGTCGGTCGCTAACTTTCAAGCCCAGGTAAGGTTCCTCGCGTATCATCGAATTAAACCACATGCTCCTCCGCTTGTGCGGGCCCCCGTCAATTCCTTTGAGTTTCAACCTTGCGGTCGTACTCCCCAGGTGGATAACTTAATGCTTTCGCTTGGCTGCTGACAGTGTATCGCCAACAGCGAGTTATCATCGTTTAGGGCGTGGACTACCAGGGTATCTAATCCTGTTTGCTCCCCACGCTTTCGTGCCTCAGCGTCAGTTACAGCTTAGCAAGCTGCCTTCGCAATCGGTGTTCTGTGTCATATCTAAGCATTTCACCGCTACATGACACATTCCGCCTACCTCAACTGTACTCAAGACTAACAGTATCAACGGCAATTCTGCAGTTAAGCTGCAGGCTTTCACCACTGACTTATTAGTCCGCCTACGCACCCTTTAAACCCAATAATTCCGGATAACGCTTGCATCCTTCGTATTACCGCGGCTGCTGGCACGAAGTTAGCCGATGCTTATTCTGACAGTACCATCAACCCTTTACACGTAAAGGGGTTTTGTCCCGTCTAAAAGAAGTTTACAACCCATAGGGCCTTAATCCTTCACGCGGCATGGCTGGATCAGAGTTGCCTCCATTGTCCAATATTCCTTACTGCTGCCTCCCGTAGGAGTCTGGTCCGTGTCTCAGTACCAGTGTGGGGGATCATCCTCTCAGACCCCCTACCGATCGTTGCCTTGGTGAGCCGTTACCACACCAACTAGCTAATCGGATGCATGCTCATCTTTAACCCCCGTAGGTTTAATATTAAAATGATGCCATTTCAATATATTATGCGGTATTAATCCTCCTTTCGGAGGGCTATCCCCCAGTTAAAGGTAAATTGCATACGTGTTACTCACCCGTGCGCCACTCTCATCAAAATATTGCTACTTTGAATCCCGTTCGACTTGCATGTATTAGGCCTGCCGCTAGCGTTAATCCTGAGCCAGGATCAAACTCTTCGTTGTAGTTTGTCTTTTAATTCTTTTCTTGGTCGAAACCAAGAAGTAAGAATATAATGCTCTGGGATTTTATTCATGTCCTGGTTTTGTGCTTTTATAAAACCAGGTCAGGCTTGTTATTTCCTTTTAATCTTCAAAGAACGTTTAATATATTTTGATAAACTAAAATATCGTTTTCAAAATGGGAGTGCAAAAGTAGAACTTGTTTTACAATTACACAAATTTATTTTAAACTTTTTTTATTTTATTTTTAACTCCGTTGAGTTAAATCCCTTTTTGGTTATTTTGGGGCTGCAAAGATAACGCTGTTTATTTATATGCCAAATAATATTTCATTATTTTTTATTAACATGCTCTATGTAGTGGTTAATGTATTGGTAAGCAGTAATATAAATAATATTTTTGTCAATATTTATGTCAGAAAGCAGCCAAAATCAATTTAATTTCAAGGAATTTACCATTCGTCAAGAGCAATGTGCGATGAAAGTTGGTACAGATGGTGTGCTATTGGGTGCATGGATTGGGTGTGAAAATGCAGTTAATATATTAGATATAGGTACCGGTACGGGTTTATTGGCATTAATGATTGCACAGAAAAGTTCTGCAACGATTGATGCAATTGATATAGATAGTAAAGCTTGCCATCAAGCAAAAGGAAATTTTTATGAGTCAAAATGGAGAGACAGGCTTCATGTTATTCATCAATCAGTACAGGAATTTGCAGCAAATTCAAATAAGAAGTATGACTTGATTGTTAGTAATCCACCTTTTTTTATCAATGCACAGAAGTCGCATCAGTTAAATAGAAATGTGGCGAGGCATTTAGATGATTCTTTTACTATGGACGACTTGATAATATCAGTAGTAAAGTTGTTGAGTGATTCCGGAGAGTTTTGTCTAATACAACCTATAAAAGAGGGAAGTATTTTTATAGAGGTATGTGAAAAGCATGGCTTATTTCTAAATAAACTTGTAAGAGTGAGAACTAAGGAGGGGAGGGAAGATAAACGACTGCTTTTAAGTTTAAGCAAGTTTAAAAGATCAATCGTTACGGGTTTATTGTGTATTCAAAACAGCGAAGGAAAATATACTGATGACTATATAAGGATGACGAATGATTATTATACACATTTACCAGAAAAATAAAATCCCCTAAGATAGTAAAACAAAGTCAACTCAGGGGAGGATAATTATTCTAAAGAATATTATTTCACTATTAATTTTCCTTTATAGGTTTTACCTTCACCATCAGGAGTGAGATGGTAAATATAAATACCGGAAGTAAAGTCTTTTAATGAAATAACAATTTCACCACTATTGGTCTGATGGCTGAACACTAATTTTCCTATTAAGGAATAAAGCGACAGTTTATAACTCTTATTTTTAATATTGTCAAAACGTAGTAGGGCATTCTCCGTTGCCGGATTGGGCATTACAATAACATTGAAGTTTTCGTTGTTTGTTTCATTTAATCCTACAGGAATGGAATAAACCATAGTATTGAGTGTGGTGTTAGTTACAACAGGTTCGTTCGAGTCGAAATAGATGTTTGCAGTATTAGTTATTTGGGTTGCATCGGCAAGACCACTTTCGACTTCTATGGAATAAATCACATAGCCATGACTTAATGGTTCGTTTACATTACTATCTGGCAACAAAATGTTGTTGAAAGTAAAAATAAGGGCACGAGTATTTAGCTCTAAAGATGTATTCACCGAATGACTAAAACTTTCGAGGCGGAAGGTGGACAAATTCAATTGTTGGTCTAAGAGATCTCTGATTTGCACGAAAAAAGCCGTGTCGTTCCCGGTATTTTGAAAACGAATGGTGTAAAACAAACGATCATTCATGAGAGTATAGTTTTCGCTTTGTACACCTGTGGGATATACTGCTTTGTCATTGGGGTCGAAGGAGCAAGTGACAGTTCGTTTAGAGTTGGCTGAATCAATATATTCTACATTAGCCCCGTTCGTTAATCGCACAAAAGAATAAATCTCGATATTGCTTAAAGGGCCAGGTATGTTAAAATTAATGGTTTTTGCAAATGAGGCGAACAGGTTTAGGTTAGATATGTTCCAAAATAATGTATCGCCAGAAATAAAATCTGCATTAGGGTTGTTTGCAGATAAATTGCTTGAGAAATATACACCTAAAACTCCATTAACAATCAAATTACTTTTATTATTAAAATTAAAATGGATATCTGATTGTGTAAAACATCGAGTTGACCCTGATATTGATAATGTTCCATCATAGTTAGGTGTGCCAGCCTGAAATCCGAAATCATTATTTGTTGCAATGGAATTTGTAACATTGAGATTGTAAGTTGAAGGTGTAGTACTTAAAATAAAACCCGGAGGACTTATGCAGGTTAACGTTTTGTTGCCATTAGAAGTCAATATTGAAAAATCACCACTCATATTAGTGACACCTAATTTGTTATTGGGCATAAGCAACACTGACTGACTGGGCATTGGTATATCCACAATTGAATCATAAATTCCATTTGCGTTACTATCGAAATAAAATTTTCCTTCTACTTTTGACGGTGCAGCAATAACAGCAATACAGCCAGGTAATTTATGGCCGCCAAGAAAAGGGGGATTGGTATAAATAATTAAATCATAAAGGCCCGGTACTGCATAATATGGAATGGAAATTGAAAAGTTAAGTATATTATTATTTATTACATGAATACTTGATATAGTTGCGGAATAGCTTATTGAACTACCTCCAGGCTGGATTATCTCAGCAGTATTAATATTTCCAAAAGGGAAGGATGATGTTTGAAATATCGAATCAGAAACAACTGTAAAGTTTGCTGTTTCATCTTGAATAACCACTGATGGGGCTACAGATAATAATCCTCTTCTCAGGCCGAAGTCGTTTGATGCTGAATTGTTATTATTAATTATTACATTGTACGAAGGTGATGATGTTGAGAACAAATAGTCTGTAATACTTGAATCGACACATGATATCGTATAGTTTCCATTTGCTACACTAAAAGAGTAGTTTCCAAGGCTATCTGTAAGAGTAGAGTAATTGGATGGCATATTATGGATCCCAACATTTGCAAGACCTTGTTCAGCAGGATCTTTAACTCCGTTTTGGTTCAAATCTTCATAAGCCTGGCCAGTAATATAACCATCAATTGTTCCAACGGTTACTGCCTGAGACAAGTTATAAATAATTGGGAATCCAGCAACCGAATCAAAAACTTCAACGGACAAATCATATATACCTAATGGTATTCCTGTTGAAGGAATTGAAAAAGATGCAGTGAAATGCAGGTTGTCAATGGTATTTATTGATGCGGAATCGGAGGGGATAATAGAACCTCCTAAATTAAGCCGAGTGTTTGTGATACCAGGACCATTAAGGAAGCTAGTTCCAGAGCCTGTTATTAAGGCGTTGAGGACTTGCCCAGGTTGAACAGAATTGGGTGTGATTGATACAATAGATTGCGCGTTGCTGTACGAAGTGGACAGAAATATTCCCACTAAGCAAATCTTAAGTGTTTTCATAATTTTATTATTTTCAACAAATATACATATAAGTAATAATTTGAATAACACTATGTTGATATAAATATTGCCATGCAATTAAAAACCATTCAATAGTCTAAATCCAATTAATAACCAAACAAGTGGAAGGAAGTATAATCGAAAAATGATGTTGAAATTCAGAATAAGTAAAAGTGAAGGTGGAAAAGTGATGGAATCAAGGAAATTTAATAGGGCACTATATCATTAGTGTGTAATTTGAAAGGTTAGCGATAAATTTCTTCAGTATATATGTTCTTCGATAAAAACTATACCCATTTGAGCAAGTTCATGTAGCAAAGGCTCATAAATTTCTGCAACTACAGGTATAGCCACTCCCTTGGTTTTGACTTTACCATTAAGAATTAGTTTTGCTGCTATTGCCATTGGTAATCCAACAGTTTTAGACATAGCAGTTGCTGTCTCGTTTTCGCCTTTTACGCTTAGTGACGAAACATGTGTTTGAGTTTTCCCATTTAGGATATATTCAAAAATATGTTGCATTACTACAAGGTCTAAATCACCAAGTTCCATTTTCCATTTTGATTCTAATAAATTTAATAAAATCTCTGCCGGTGTTCCACTGCTTAACGGAATAGGTGTTTTGTCTAAAATACCTGACCATTTTATTCTTTCCCAATCTGCGGTTGAAAGATTTAAATATGAAAATTGTGATTGTAGATTTTGGATTAAGGATTTTTCGTTGTCAGGTAAGTAGGATGAAATCCAATCGTGGTAGGTCAGGGAAGATGTATTGATAATATATGTGTCATCAGTAATACCGAGATGAACAAAGAGATTCCAAGCTGAACAATAGCCGGCATATCTTAATGTTCCACGCAGTAGGGTTGAAATATTTTGTAGATTATAAGTTTCAATATAGGCATTTGAATTTCTATTAGCATAACCTTCAAACTGACCTGTACCGGAAATATTTATTTTTTCTATTTGTGAAAACAAACGATGGTATGGTGTGAATTTATTGTTTCGGTTTTGTCTGTAAAGCGCTGTGCCTTGTCCGGCAAGAATAACATTCTTTGGATTCCATGTAAATTTATATCCCCATGGGTTGTTATTTGACCCAGGTGATATTAATCCACCTGTGTAAGATTTAAACGAGATAATCTCAGCGCCTTTTGCTTGCAAAACATGTATTATTTGCATTGCTGACATGTGATCTATTCCGGGGTCAAGTCCACACTCATTTAAAAAAATAAGATTTTTGTTTTTTACATCATTGTTTAATGCATTCATCTGTTCGGAAACATACGATGCTGTAACTAAATTTTTACCTTCTGATAGACACTCTACGGCTGCGATAGCATGAAGTGAAGGTGGGAGCAAAGAAATTACAATGTCAGCCTTAGAGATTTCTGATTTCCGCTGTGATTCGTCATTTATATTAAAAGCGATGGCATTTGAAGCTGAATGGTTTTGTGTTTTGGATTTTGCTAATTCGACTGAGGCATCGGCAACAGTAACATGCCAGTTTTGTTCCTGAGCATTTGAAAGTAAATAGTTAATAAGATGCCAAGAGGATTTCCCGGCTCCTAAAACAAGTATTTTGCGCATAGTAAAAATTTAAATATGGGCAAAAGTACAAATTGAATTTTTGAATGTATTTTGTTGCAGCCAAAATAAGGTTGTTTAGAGTCTTAGTTATGCGCTAAAAAAAACATACTTTTACAGCGGTTAATCTGTGAAATAATTTATGCAAAAAATATTTTGCTGTTTCTTGCAGATGAATTTTTTCATAATCTTAGATGAGAGTAATATTAAGTTGTCTTTTGTTTATCATCATTAGTGCAAAGCCTGATGAGGGCATGAAGTTATTTATTAAGGTTGTGGAGAATTTATCATCTACAGATACTGTTGCAATAAACAAACTGATTGAAGAAGTTAGATTTTCTAAAACCAACTTGGCGCAAGCATGCCAAGGAGCATTGCTGATGAAAAAGGCAGATTTGGTGAAACGGCCTGCAGAGAAGTTAAGTTTATTTAAAGAAGGAAGGAGATTGCTGGAGGTGGAGATTACAAAAGATAGTACGTATGTAAATTTTAGAATATTGCGATTGATAATTCAGGAAAATTGCCCGGCATTTTTAAAATACAAGAGTAATATAGATGATGATGCCAACATTGTGCAGGGGAGTTTTAGCAAATTTTCAAATCAACTGCAAGATGTGTTATTAAACTATGCTAAAAATTCCAAACATTTAAAACTTAAAGACCGTGAGTAAGCGAATATTGGTTTTATATTATTCGCAAACAGGTCAGTTGAAGCAAATAGCGGACAACTTTTGTTTGCCATTTGTTAATTCAGGATGTGAAGTAGAATTTATTGAAATTGTTCCAATGGAAAAATTTAAGTTTCCGTGGAATGGTGAGCGATTTTTTGATGCAATGCCTGAATGTGTTTTGGATATTCCTGTACCAATAAAAAAAGTAGAGTTGTCAAAAAATCGCTACGACTTAATTATTATTGCCTGGCAACCCTGGTTTTTATCACCTTCCTTACCTATAATTTCAGCTTTGAAAGATCCCCTGATAAAATCTGTGATTAGCCAGACACCCGTTATTACAATTTGTGGTGCACGCAATATGTGGATTTCAGCACATTCGAGAATCAGAAATTGGATTAAAGAAAATAAGGGAATACATGTTGGAAGTCTTGTTTTAAGGGATAGAAACAATAATTTAATCAGTGGAATTACAATTCAATATTGGCTTTTTAAAGGGAAAAAAGACAAGATGTTTGGTGTTTTTCCAAAACCGGGTGTAAGTGATGCAGATATTGAAAACTGTAAAAATTTTGGAGCTGTTGCATGTGAAAGTTTGTTAAAAAATGAATGGGATAGTTTACAGCAAAAATGGATAAATCAGGATGGAATATATGTTAGCAAGAGATTGATGTTTGTAGAAGGCAGAGCAATAAAAATATTTACTATGTGGGCGAAACTAATAAGAGGAAAACAAAACCGTAAATTATGGATAAATATTTTTAGAATATATCTTTTATTTGCTTTATTTTTACTTTCACCGATTGTAATTCTGTTATTTACAATAATAATACTACCATTATTTAATAAATCATTAAACAGGCAAAAAGATTTCCATGAAGGTGTAAATTTGCAGCCCTAAGTTATGTTACACGAAGTTTACATTACCCGACTATCAAGGTTTTTGCCCAATAAGCCTGTTTTGAATGATGAGATGGAGCAATACATTGGCTTGATAAATGAACATTCAGCAAAATCAAAGCGCATTGTTTTACGTAATAATGGCATAAAGTGTCGTTATTATGCATTAGACAAAAATGGGAAAGCAACGCATACCAATTCTGAAATGACAGCACTCGCAATAAAAGAACTTTTTGCTAATCGTCAGGAAGAAATTAAAGAAGTGGATTTATTGAGCTGCGGCACATCATCACCTGACCAATGGATGCCATCGCACGCTGTGATGGTTCATGGCTGGCTTACTGAAGCAAAAGACATGGAGGTGGTGTCGCCAACAGGTAATTGCTGTTCCGGAATGCATGCTTTAAAATATATATGGCTGGCAGTAAAAGCAGGACAATCAAAAAAAGCAGTCGTTGCCGGTTCGGAGCGTACTTCCAGAATTATGCATCATCAGTCGTTTGAGGAGGAAGCAAAAAAACTTTCACAGATTGAGGAAAATCCATATATATCATTCGATAAAGAATTTTTAAGATGGATGTTGAGTGATGGAGCTGCTGCGGCATTAATTGAAAATAAAAAGAAAGAGAATGGATTGTCATTGCGAATTGATGCCATAGAAGGCGTGTCCTATGCTCATTTAGTAGAGCCATGCATGTATTCTGCAGCCGATAAAATGGATGATGGATCATTTGTGAGTTATATGGATATGTCACCCTCAGAGATTGTGACCAATTCTGTATTGAACATAAAACAAGATGTAAAGTTGTTAAGCAAATATATTGTTGATTTGGGTACAGATAAATTAATATCAATGCTTAAAGCACATAATTTGCCAGGAGATAAAATAGATTGGTTTTTACCACATATTTCAAGTGAATTTTTCAGAGATAAAATGGACGAAGGTTTTCGTTCGAAAGGTTTGGTTATACCAATGAATAGATGGTTTACCAACTTATCTGAAGTTGGAAATGTTGGAGCAGGATCTATTTATCTGATGCTTGAAGAATTAATGCGAACAAATCGGCTAAAACAAGGAGAAAAAATTGTATTAGCAGTACCTGAGAGCGCACGTTTTTCGTATGTTTTTGCCATATTAACTGTTGTTTAATGAATAAGAAAGATATTCCGCAGGATCATAGTGCATTAGTCAATTATATTAAGGAGTTGTGCTATGCTGTTGGCGAAGATGGTCAATATACTACAGCAAACAGTACAGGATGGGATGTTAAAACCAATGCATTGAATTTAGCCTGGCAGGATATTGAACAAAGAATTGTTACAGCATATAGTCAAGTAAAGAATCGCGAAGTAAGCCCAATTTTGTATTATATGGAATTGCGATTAATGGATATTGGTATTTTAAGTGCTTATACAGGATTCTGGAAGTGGACAATAAAAAGACATTTAAAGCCTTCTGTTTTTGTAAAGCTCGACAATAAAGTGTTGTTGAAATATGCTTTAATATTTGAAATAGACGTTGAAGATTTAAAAACAGAAAAATTTAATGCAGATAAATTTTAATCACCAGCAATCGGCACATTGCGAAAATGGTGTAACTGTTAATCTTTTGAACTATTCAGGATTGAGACTAACTGAGCCATTAGTGTTTGGTATGGGTTCAGGATTATTTTTTATTTATATTCCATTTCTTAAAGTTAATAATGCTCCGGCATTCTCATATAGAACTATGCCGGGATTAATTTTTAAAAGAACATGCAGTCGTTTAGGAATAAAGGTGATAAGAAAAAAGTTCCGTTCAGAATCTGAGGCGCAAAGAATACTTGATGATTGTCTTATAAAAAACCAACCGGTGGGATGCCAGGTTGGAGTTTACTATCTGACATATTTTCCAAAGGAATATCGTTTCCATTTTAATGCTCACAATCTTGTTGTTTATGGTAAGACAGATGACAGGTATTTAATCAGCGATCCGGTGATGGAGGACACAACCTCTTTAACGGAGTTTGATTTGAACAGAGTGCGTTTTGCTAAAGGACCTTTGGCACCTAAGGGACAATTATATTATCCACAAATTGAAAATATTGTTTCTGACGAGAAAATCGTTTATGCGATTAAACGTGGTATAAAGCAAAACATAAGAGATATGCTTTATATACCCGGACCAATTGCCGGTGTAAGCGGGATAAAATATGTTGCAAAAAAAATTTTAAAATGGCATGATCGTTTAGGAGCAAAAACCACAGGTTTGTATTTGGCGCAGTTGGTAAGGATGCAAGAAGAAATAGGTACAGGTGGTGGTGGATTTCGGTATATCTATGCAGCATTTTTGCAGCAGTCTCATGCTTATTTAAAAAATGACAGTATCATTAAAATAGCAGAACAGTTTACAAAGGCCGGTGATATGTGGCGCGATTCAGCAATACAGTCAGCAGGAATATTTAAAGGCCGGCTTACAGACAGGGCTGACTTTGTGAATATGCATGACCGGTTGATGCAGATTGCAGAAGTGGAAAAAAATGCATTTACTGATTTGTCAAAAGTAAAACTGTGAAAGCATAAACTTTATGGATGTACTCACTGTATCATCATTATCTTATACTTATAAAAATAGCGATCATGCTGTGTTGTCTAACATTAACCTGCATGTCGGTAAGGGAGAAGTTTTTGGTGTGTTCGGACCAAATGGTGCAGGTAAAACAACATTGTTATCATTGGTCACAGGTATTTTAACATGTAGGTTGGGGGTGATTTCTATTTTAGGGAAAGATGCATCTACCCAACGAAAAAATGTTAATCAGATAATAGGATATGTGCCACAAGATTTTGCATTCTATGAAGAGTTGAGCGCTATAGAGAATCTGATTTTTTTTGGTGCCATGTATGGATTGAAGGAACAAGCTTTGGACAACAGAGCGAAAGAATTGCTTGAGGAATTTGGATTAATGAATGTTGCAGAAAGGTATGTCAAAGAATTTTCAGGCGGAATGAAACGTAGATTAAACATTGCAATTGGTTTGTTACATAAACCACAATTGCTGATTCTTGATGAGCCAACTGTAGGAGTGGATGTTCAGAGCAGATTGGCTATAATGAGTTATCTGAAAAAAATAAATTCTGAGGGCACAACAATAATTTATACTTCACATTTGCTTAAAGAGGCAGAAGAATTTTGTTCTCGTATTGCATTAATTGACAAAGGAAAAGTTATAGCAATTGATACAATAGCAAATTTGCTGATACAGAATCAATGTAAGTCACTTGAAGAAGTGTTTATTAAATTAACAGGTAATAATTACAGAGACTAATGAGCCCATTAGTAGCATCAATTATTAAAGAGTTTAAAGTCCTTTCGAGAGATAAGACCGGACTGCTTTTGATGTTTTTAATGCCTCTTGTACTTGCATTACTTATGACTGTTTTACAAAACAGTGCATTTAAGATTGTCAACGAAAACAAAGTTGATTTAATGTTAATTAATAATGATTCTAATAGTCTGTTTTTTCAGAATTTTTGTAAAGGCATTGAGCAAACCGGCATGTTTGATTTGAAAATTAATACTAAAGAGATATCAAGCAAAAAGTTATCAGAAGATAAAGAGTCAATTGTAGTAGTTACTATACCCAAAGGGTATGCTTATACACTTGATCAGGAAGTAAAAGCAAAGGCAGAACAGTCATTGCAAATGTTTGGTATGCTTGAGTCAGTTTCAACAAAAGGAATAATAGGAGTAAAAAATATAGAACTGAGTTTTGATCCGGTACTTCAGGAGTCATATCGTTTTTCAATTAAGTCAACGGTTTTATCTGTAGTCATGGCTATTCAGAATGAAATGTTATTGAAACAACTTTTTTATGATGTCAATCAATCAGAACCTGATTCTGCTGCATTGAGTAAGATATTACCAAAGCCATTGTTGCTAAGCGAGTCATTAATTAAAGAAAATAGTGTTGCAAACCCAAATGCAACACAACATAACATACCTGCATGGACAGTATTTGCCATGTTTTTTACTGTGATATCGTTAGGTGGAAACATTGTCAGAGAAAAAAGAAGCGGAAGTTTTTTACGAATAAAAACTTTGCCCATATCAATTACCCAAATGTTGATTGCTAAACAAGTGGTCTTTTGGATTGTGACAGTTTTACAAACGTTGGTCTTGTTTTCGATAGGAATTCTAATATTTCCTATGTTGCAATTGCCGCCATTGGTAATTTCATCAGGGTTATTGCCATTGTTTTTGGCTACATTATGTTGTGGGTTGTGTGCAGTAAGCTTTGCCTTGTGTATTGGTGTTTATTCTGACACGGTTGAGCAGGCTAATGGCTTTGGTGCTGCTTCTGTTGTTATACTGGCAGCAGTAGGAGGTATTTTTGTTCCATTATTTGCAATGCCTGAAGTTTTTAAGTTAATTGCTAATGTTTCACCATTCAGTTGGGCAATGAAAGCTTACTATTCAGCAATATTAGAAATATCACCAATTCATAAGCTACTGCTAAATGTTTTACCTTTGCTTTTGCTGACAGCAATCCTTCAGCTTATTGCCTTTATCGGATTAAAACGGAAAAATTTATTATGACAAAAGAAGAAATTAAGCCAGAGTTAAAGAAACATATTATTAAATATTTAAACCTGCTTGACTTAACACCAGAAAGTATAAAAGATGACCAACCTCTGTTTGGAGAAGGAGGATTAGGGTTAGATTCAATAGATTCCATTGAACTTATTGTTCTTTTAGAGCGTGAGTATGGTATAAAAATTACTGACCCCAAAGAAGGAAGAAAAATTTTGATTGATGTCAATACAATTGCTGATTATATTATTCAGCATAAGTCTGCAAAATAATTTTTTGTATTGTGGAGAATGTTTGCATAACAGGAGTTGGTTTGGTTACAGCTGTCGGAAACAATGCAAATGAAACCATCCTTGCTATTCAAAGTGGAAAAACAGGAATAGGTATTCCAAAATATGTAAAAGGCAGATATGCTTCGATGATACCATTTGGAGAAGTAAAATTGTCTGACATGCAGTTAGCCGATGAATTATCAATTAGAAATAAAGTTGTCAGTCGCACGCAATTACTGGCCCATAAAGTATTTAATGAGGCACTAAATAATAGTGCATTACATATAGATGATTTGAAAAATACGGAAACGTCAATAGTTGTTTCAAGTACTGTTGGTGGCATGTACCTTACTGATGAATTATATGCAGATTCAAATAATCTTTCTAAAGGTTCTGATTATCTTTCATTGTACGATTGTGCTTCAATTGGAATTTATTTGCAGCAACTTACCGGAGCAAAAGGTGTGATAAATACTATTAACACAGCTTGTTCGTCCGGGGCAAATGCTTTGATATATGGAATGAGGCTATTAAAAAATAAACGTGCTAAAAGAGTTATTGTTGGTGGTGTAGATTGTCTTTCTAAGTTTACAATAAATGGATTTAATGCACTGAATATATTGTCAACAAGAAGTTGCAGACCATTTGATAATAATCGTGATGGATTAAATCTTGGTGAGGGTGCAGGTTTTCTTATACTCGAGTCGTCAGATACAGCGAAAGAAGAAAAAGTACTTGCTTATATCAAAGGTTATGCTAATTCAAATGATGCTTTTCATCCTTCAGCTTTGAGTGATGAAGGTTTTGGCCCAATGGCAGCAATGCGTGGTGCGTTGGAATCTGCGGGATTGATGCCTAAAGAAATTAACAGTGTAATTGCCCACGGCACAGGTACACCCAATAATGACAGAGTAGAAGGATTATCTATAAAAAGAATTTTTGGAGAATCACTGCCACCGGTATGTTCTTTAAAATCTATTTTAGGACATACTTTGGGTGCTGCATCAGCAGTAGAAAGTGTGCTGGCTGTAATTGGAGTAAGAGATGGCCATGTTTATCCAAGCAGAAATTTCGAAACTCCTGATGAGGAAACCGGTCTTGTACCTAACTTGAATTTCAAGAAAGAAAAGATAAAGCATAGTCTTCTTAATTCATTTGGATTTGGAGGTAATTGTAGCTCATTAATTTTTTCCTCTGTAAATTGAAAATAGAACAGTTTAAAACAGTTAAATTAAATGGAGAAAAATTTTGTTGATTATGTTAAAATTTGTTGCCGTTCAGGAGCAGGAGGTCCGGGCTATGTACATTTTCACAGAGATAAAAAGACCGCAAAAGGTGGACCTGACGGGGGCGATGGTGGACGAGGAGGACATATTATTGTGCGGGGTAACAAACAACTTTGGACTTTATTGCATTTGAAATATCGTAAACATATACTTGCAGATGCAGGACAAAAGGGAGGTAATGCATTACGTACAGGTGCTGATGGTAAAGATGAGATTCTTGAAGTACCAATAGGAACCATTGCAAGAGATTTTGAAACCAATAAATTTTTGTTTGAAATAGAAGAAGATGGGCAGGAAGTGATATTGGCAAGAGGAGGGAGAGGAGGCAAGGGAAATGCTTTTTTCAAAACATCTACATTACAAACTCCACGTCATGCGCAACCCGGTGGCGAAGGTATTGAAGAATGGAAAATTTTGGAGTTAAAACTTATGGCAGATGTTGGGTTGGTTGGTTTTCCAAATGCAGGAAAATCTACACTACTTTCTGTTGTGTCTGCTGCCAAACCAGAAATTGCAGACTATCCATTTACAACCTTAGTTCCTAATCTGGGCATGGTCTATTATCATGATGACAGGTCGTTTGTGATGGCTGACATTCCAGGAATTATTGAAGGTGCACATACCGGAAAAGGGTTGGGGTTAAGATTTTTAAGACATATTGAGCGTAATTCAATACTGTTATTTTTGATTGCTGCAGATGCAAAAAGTATTAAAGAAGAGTATAAAATACTTAAGAACGAACTACGTCAGCATAATCCTGAATTGTTGGATAAAAGAAGGGTTATTGCCATCACAAAATCGGATATGTTGGATGAGGAGTTGTTGAAAGAATTGAAAAAAGAAGTACCTAATGACAAAAATCCCGGAGGAGGCAAAGTGCCTGTAGTTTTTATTTCGTCTGTTGCGAATTTTAATATTGATAAACTTAAAGATGTTTTGTGGAAAGAACTTAATTCATGATTGAGCAGATAAAAGAATTTGATACAAATTTATTCTTATGGCTGAACTCAATACATAGTCCGGCCATGGATTCTTTTTTCTTTGCTATTACCAATCGCTTTGTATGGATTCCGGTTTATCTGATTTTACTTTTTTTGCTAATAAAGAAGAAAAAAAATAAAACATGGAGCATACTGTTGTTTATTGTTATATTAATTATCTGCAGTGATCAGCTTTCTGTTTTGATAAAAGAAAATGTAATGCGTTATAGACCTTGTCATAATCTGAATATTCAGGGTGTAGTACATACAGTTAATAATAAATGTGGAGGCAAATATGGTTTTGTATCATCTCATGCAACAAATACAATGGCTTTGTTTGCGTTTCTTGTATTGTCAGTTTTTAAAAAAGAAAGAATAGTTATTGCTCTATTGGCAATCTATGTCTTATTAGTTTCATATAGCAGAGTATATTTAGGGGTGCATTATCCGTTTGATATTTTAGGTGGATGGATTACAGGTTTGGCAGTAGCATTAGTTTTGTATTATTTTGTATATAATAAATTATTCAATCAGCCTTAATATAGGCATATAGATTATGCTTTTAGTGATTTAATATGAGGACAATTTTAACAATAGGTTTTGGTAGTTTTATAGGCGGCATGATTCGATACATGCTCTCACTTTTTATTCAATCCAAGACAGTTTCAGAATTTCCGGTCGGCACCTTGCTTGTAAATATTATCGGGTGCTTTTTAATTGGCGTTGTGTATAGCTTTGCCGAACAAGGTAAAATGGCAGTAGAGTGGCGCTTATTTATTGCTACAGGAATACTTGGTGGGTTTACAACGTTTTCAGCTTTTTCAATGGAGTCGTTTATGATGTTGCGTAATGGTTATTATGGAATGATGACTGTATATGTTTTTCTAAGTTTGGCTATTGGTATATCTGCTACAATAGGTGGTTTTTTATTGGTAAGAACTCTTAATTGATAGTTAAGGAATAAGTGTAATTTTTGATATTTGATGCTTATAATGGTTGTGTTTTATTTTGCATAGGCCTGCCAACAGGCAACTATCAACGTATATAAGCCAATTCCAAGTAATGCCATGCCTGTAATCCTATTGAGCCAGGTGAGTAAATTTATTGTCAATATAGATTTTAATTTATGTGCAATGTAGGCTTTAAATAGATCAAAAGAGAAGAGTGTGATTAAAATAGAACCGTAAAACAACAAAAGGTGATGAATGGTGTAGTGCTCTTTTACAGAAACCGTTCCCGAAACACCAATCCAGAAAAATAGCACAGAAGGATTCATGGAATTAATCATAAATCCTTTTAAAATATAAAGACTCTTGCTATCTGTTTTTTCGTTTACTGTTATAGCTTCAGCAGGAATACTATTTCTTTTAAGTATTAAAGCTATTCCAAAACCGATAAGCAAAATTCCTGAAATTATTCCTGCTATAAATCTGTGATTGTTGAGTAGTAGAATAAAATTACTTCCAAAGTAGGCTATGAAAATAAAAAGTGTATCACTAATGAGTACACCTATTGCCACTCTACTTGCATAGCTAAAGCCTTTGCGTAAGCTGATGTTTATGATGAGAAAAAAAACCGGTCCGGCAAGAATTGCCAGAAAGCAACCTAACAGAAATCCACTTATTACAGGCTCAATCAAAATTGTAGTTTATAAAAAATTAAACTGCTTGATTTATGTTCTTATGTTGTGATGCAACAAACTTTTCCCAATCCTCAAAAACTTTATTTTTCATTACTCTGGGAAATTTATTTTGTGCACCAATTTTGCCTTGTAGCTCCATCCATTTGTAAAACCAAGATGTTGGAATTATTTCAACAAAAATTTCTTTCAATGCACTTCTTCTCTCAACCCTATAATCATCATTAAGAATTTTCAGTTTTTCGTCAATAAGCTTTTTCAGATTCTCTGAGTCATTATAAGTATCACAACCAATATACCATTTGTGTGCGAATAAAGATTGATAGGGGATACCTGCAACACCAAATTCAGGGATATCAATATTCAATTCATCAGAAACAAGTTCAATTGCTCTGTTCATGTTGTCAACAGACAGGTGTTCACCACATAAACTCAGATAGTGTTTTGTTCTACCGATAATCTGAATTTCACATTTTTCTAAATTAGTAAATGTAATTACATCACCAATTAAATAACGCCATGCACCGGAACAAGTTGTTAATAATATCGCATAAGGTTCATTGGCCTTAACTTCGTTTAGTAATAAAGTTTTCGGTTTGTGTTTTAATTCACCATCAGCATCAAAATTATCTTCGTTAAATGGTATGAACTCATAAAATATTCCATTGTTAACGAGAAGTCTCATACCTCTTGTGTTTGGCTCATCCTGATAGGCAATAAATCCTTCTGATGCTAAATAGGTTTCTATGTAATAAATTTGTTTCCCTAAGAGTTTGCTAAATCCTTTTTTATAAGGCTCGAAGGAGACACCACCGTGAACATAAATTTCAAGGTTGGGCCACAGTTCGTGAATATTTTTAAGCTTGTAATGGTCAAGTATTTTTTCAATCAAAAGTTGAACCCAGGCAGGAACACCTACAATAATACCTATGTCCCAATCTTTTGCCTTGTGCGTTATTTCATCAAGTTTTGCATGCCAATCTTTTTCTCTGGATATTTTTCTGCCAGGCTTATAAAAATGTTGAAACCAAAATGGAATCTGACTTGCTGTGATTCCACTAAGATCGCCTTCAAAATAACTGCCTTGCTGATGTAAGTGTGTACTACCGCCTAACATTAATATACCTTTTTCAAAAGTTGAGAAAGGCAGGTCGTATTTAGATAAAGAAAGAATCTGTTTTAAGCTGGCTTTTTGAATGGCTTTCGACATATCCTTTGTTACGGGAATATGTTTGCTTGATGAACCCGAAGTGCCGGAACTTAAAGCAAAGTAACGAACCTTGCCGGGCCAACAAACATTTTCCTGATCATGTAAACTTTTATTCCACCAATTTGAAAAAATTGAATTGTAGTCATGAACTGGAACTGCTGCCCTGAATTTAGTTACAAAATTTTTATTCCCCAGCATACCTTGAAAGTTGTAAGCTTCACCAAACATGGTAAACTGGGCTTTTCTTATCAACTTTTTCAGTACACGTTTCTGAGAAATAAAAGGAGAAAAGGGTACAATCTCAATTTTTCCTCTGAGATCAATACTTGCCTTAATTATTCTGCCTATCAAAGTCATGCTAAAATGTTTGCAAGGCTAAAAATAGGAAATACTTTGAAATGCAATAAAAAAACCCATGAATTGACATGGGTTTTTATTAAATTGTACTTATTCTTAGTTGACCAAGAATTTTCTGCCTTGGGTTACCTGATTGTCGTTAATAATCTGGAAGTAATATAATCCCTTTGCAAGGTTTATAGGTAGGCGAACTGAATTCACTCCCGTTGAAAGCGAAACTTCTTCTTTAAAAATTAAAGCTCCTTTTAAGTCGAATAAAGTTATTTCTGCTTTTATATTATCGGGACTTGAAACGATAGAGTTAACAATATCTTCAACTTGGTTTACAGACAATAATTTAAACTCATCATTTTGACATGATGGTGCATAAATTGTTTTTAAATCATGCATGGTTCCATTAAAATCATATTGTCTGAGTCTATAGTATGCAGCAATGCCATCATCGGTTGAAACTTCATAGTTCTTAGAATCATTTACTGTGCCACTGCCTTCAATTTTACGGAATAATGTAAACTCAGTGCCATCTGCACTTTTCTCAAGAGTGAAGAAGTCATTATTAAGTTCAGAAGCAGTTGTCCATTTAATCTGATGATGGTTCTTTACACAATTAGCATCAAAGGAAAGTAGTTCTACAGGTAGTGGCGTGTTTTGATTTACTAATACCCACCAATCATTTGTAACGGAAACTCCTGTAGCTGTTACTGTTCTTATTGGACCTGCAGAGGCATAAGCCTGAGCGCCCTGAAATGGATTATCCCAGAATCCACCTACGTAATTATAATGTTGTGCTTTATATGGACCTGCTATTGCTGGAAATTCAGCAACAGGAGCAGAGAAAACTGCATTGAATGTAGTGCTTGTGCCTGATTGATTTATTTTCCAAAAACGATCTACACAATCTGCGCTATTGTCAGCACCGGTAGCAACGGAATTAACGTGACCTACGCCAGGAGGATAAGGAAGGTTTGCCGGGCTTGTTTTAAATGTTGATGCTGTTATGAATCCAGCATTACCTCCTGTTGAAGTAACGGTTAAAGGTATGTAGGTTGTTGGGTCTAATCCAAATGGGAATATGTGTGGTGTATTGTCAGCAGCAAACATCCATTTGACATTACTTGCGCCATCATAAGTTTCGGCTCGTATGTATCCGGCTACCCTGGTGATAGAGGTGTTAGGGCTATTTTCAATTATAATTGTTCTTCCTCCATTGGTAGGATCATTATCATCATCAAGACGCAACTGACCTGCAGTTAATTTTAATTGATTTCTGACGTTAACTGTGCCATTGCTTGTAGGATAAACATACTCTGTATTTGGGTCACCACCAAAGTTTATTTCGAGCACACCATATTTTTGGTTGCCGCCAACAGCATTACCCATTCCAATTCCGGTAATAATCTGATTGTCATCACCGAAATATTCTACTGTACTGGACGAAGAAAGTAGAAATCCCATATTGCCGCTTGAATTGATAGCAGCAGAACTAAATCCTGAATAGAATCCATTGGTATGTTGAATACGTATTCTTGATCCACTAGCACCTTGCACGGTACTTTTTAGAAAATTTCCTGTAGTATAAACAGAGCTATTATTTCTTAATGTAAAAGTAGCACCTGATGAAACATAAAGCATCGGTAACGTTTGTCCGGCAAATTCTTCAACATAAGAAGTCAACTGCACATCTCCGGAAATTACTTCTAAAGTTGTACCATTGACAACAGTAAGAACAGTGTGATCTACAGTATGGCCATTTAAACGAGTAAATAATGTAGTTCCTGTACGTGCAAAATCTAATGCACCGCGTGAAGCAATTGTTCCTGCACCATTGCGTTTAATTGTTCCGGAAGGGCCAAGAAGAACGTTAGGGCTTTTAATCGTTAAACTCTGTACAGTTGGGTTTAAAGTATTGTTAACAAAATTGATTGTGCCACCGGAATGTACAAAATCACCTGTATTATCGTCATCACTGTTAATTGTAACTGTAGTCGTAATAGGAGGGATAGTTGCATTGTTTGTATAGAAAAAATTGCCGTTTGTCATATTAAATCCACCTAAAACATTAATGATAATAGGATTATAAGCAGAGTTGCTTTTCAAACTTAATGTGCCTCCTGAAATAATCAGGTCTCCGTTTATTGTTCCTGCTAAATCACCTCTGCCGGCAGAAAAATTATTTATTCCATTGTTACAGGTTAAATTACCTCCGACAGTTATATTCACATTATGTGTGGTTGTAATAACAGCACTAGGATAATTATTAAAACTGTTATTCCCGTTGTCAAATGTTAAATTTGCTCCAATGCTGATTAATTCGTTACCTTGAGTTACACTGGAATAGAAAGTGCCGTTAGCACCTCCGAAATACATATCTCCTGTAACGGTAAGTTTTAATGGAGAAGTGTTACTATAAACCGGATGTAGGTAGGGGATAAAACTTACTAAGTTTGTAACAGCAGTATAATTTACATTGAAATCACCATTTACAGTACAAATAACACTGTCGTTTGCAGCATTGTATTGAATGTAATTGCCTCCAGAAAAGCTAAATCCTCCAAGAGTAAAAATACTTTTTCCGGCTGTAAAAATGTTGGTTGCATGTGTGCCTTTAAAGAATCCTCCTGATTGGTTTAAGGTTCCATCAACGGTAAATGTATTACGACCTGTTCCGTCCTGAATACCATAAAATGCACCAGCACTTTGATTAAAATTACCTGCAACATAAAATTCAAGGTTTCCATTGTTGAGGTATGTTCCACAAACTCCCTGATTAGCTGCTGTTCCGGAATTCATCAGATTAAAATCGCCTAGTACCCTAATAAATGTATTGCCTGCACCGGAATTACCTCTAAAAAAGTTTGCCGGGTTTGTAGAATTAAAAATAAAACTTCTTGTAACGGCAATTGAGTCAATTGCATTAGAACTTGCATTGGCTTGCACATTCATTGAGCCACCATTCAGAAATAAATTTGAGCCGATTTCAATATTAACTATCCCAATGTTGTTGGCAACAACAAAATTAACTGATGCAGATGATGAGTTTAAGTCATGACCAACAATAAGTTTCGTTCTGGCAACATTTCCGGGAGAAAGCAGTATGGTAGTATTGGTAACTCCAGAAAGATTGAAGTCGTTCAAAACATTTACTGTGGCATAGCCAGTTGGTAAAGGATACAGAGGATTGTTTGAAGCATCTAAAAGATCATTTCCTCCCAAAAAAATATTTTTAAGTCCGGCAGAAATATTTAAATCACCTGTGGTATAATTTAAGAATCCATTTCCGGAATCAACAAAACGAACATAATTTGGGTTATTGGCAATTTTTGTATTGCCACCTACGGTTAATGTAAGTGGTGCATTTACTTGTTTGCAAAAATCAAATTTATTACCTGAGCCCTGAATGAGTAAATCTCCCATAATATTAGCTGTCACACTAGCACTTCTGATTGGGAATGTTGAGTCAAAAACAGCAATAAAATCGTGTCTGGTAATAAAATTACCATTGACAGTCAGATTCAGGGTTCCTAAAGACATATTCATGATAATAGTTGGCTGGTTTACTAAAACACTACTATCAGTAAAATTCCCCATTGTTAAAGTAAGGTTTCTATTATTACCTTCTTGGAAAATAATTGCAGAATTACCTCTGAGTGTAACATCATTCAATGTTAATACTGTTGTTGCACCGCTACCATCATCCATTCTTAAAACTCCATCAGTTACTAAGAGGCTGCCTTTAATTCTGTTAGGTGAAAACTGCCCGCGTTGTTCCCATGTTGTACCGGTAACAGAAGTAACTAAGTTTCCAATATCACTTGTTACACGAGTAGGGCCAGCCAATGGCAAGGCAGTACTTGCCCATTTGCGAATTATTAAAGTGCTTGTAGGGCTGAAATTTTCTACACCATTTTCAAAAACGTTTTCATCAACTGCGATATTAATTTTTGGGTTATGATCATAAACCGCACCATTTCCTAAAACAAAATTTCCGGGTACAGTCATATTAATTCTACCGTTGTTAATCAATGTTCCACTCACAACTAAGTCACCGGCAAATACTAATTGTGCAACAGCATTATTCGCAATAGTCAAATTACCACCAGAGTTAATAGTCACTGATCCTAATACATCTGTATTGAATCCATTTATAGTTACAGTAGTTCCTGTATTGATAACAACTGTATCACCTGTTGTTGGATATAATCCTGCTTGATTCCATATCAATGTGTTAAAATTTCCGGAGGCCACAGATTGAAATATCAATGCTTCAGAACGGTAAGAACTGAGAACAAAGATTAAAGTGACCATAAAAAAGGAAATGATTTTTTGGAAATCTTTCATGTTTTTATTGATTTAATAGTTTTGGATGACATCTAATGAGATGCCTCTGTAAGTTTAATCGGTAAATTTACTAAAAGGTTAAGAGGAAAAGCAATTTTCTTACCACTTTTTTTTCACGAATCATATCTACATCAAGAAGTTGGTAATATGGGAACTGCGCTCCGATAAGAATTTTTAATAAATTAATTAATTTTCATGAATTAAAACTTTAATAAAAATATATTAAACAATTGACAATTAATATAATATAGTAATATTTAATTATGCCGCAAAATCGGTTGAAATGGTATTCATTTTCATTTATTTATACATAATTGTTATGAAAAAATGTAAAAAAAATATTAACATGAAAGAAGTCGTAAGATCATTTACAAGTAAAACAGCCTATTTCCCGACAAAATCTTTCAGGTAGAAAGGTTCAAAATAGGCTAGGTTTTCAAAAGTCTGCTGAGTAAATTTTTTAAAAGCAAGTGTCACTAAGCCCATTGCAGACATTTTAAATTCATCGAAAATGACGCAATTGGAATTGATTTTTATTGAATCGGGAAGTTTTGCTGCACCGTTACCAAAAAAGCAAATCTTGTTTTTTACTAATTTATCATGATGAAATTGTTCATCAATAATAACTGCATTTTCTTTTTCGATAAAATCGAGTTGTGGGTTTAATAGTGCTGTAAAAACTTCCATTCTTCGTGCGTCAATCATTGGGCATAATAGCTGACCTTTGCATTGTTTGTTTGCAATGTTTGCCATTGACTGTAAAGTAGCAACAGAAATAAGTGGTATTTTTAATGCAAAACAAAGTCCTTTGGCTGTGGCTACGCCAATGCGCAAACCGGTATAAGACCCGGGGCCGCAACTGACAACAACAGCATCAATGTTTTTATAAGTCAGTCGGTTTCTTTTTAACAATTCATCAATGAAAACAGCAAGTAAAGATGCATGCGATTTGCTGTTATGCGTTTCTTCACAATCTATGATTGTTTCATTGTCGGAAATACAAACAGAACAAGTGTCAGTAGAAGTTTCTAAATGGAGTAGAAGAGCCACTAAAATTATTTTTGTTCTTCTTTAAAAAGCTGATTTTGTGGAACAACTTTAATTTTATCACCATCAACTAATTTTTTTGATACAGCCTGATAGGGGTCGGTAATTACTTCGTCACCAACTTTTATTCCTTCTAGAATTTCAATAAAATTATTGTCCTGAATACCTGTTTTTACAACATGCATTTTTGCAATGCCATTGTCATTTACAAAGACTATTTCTTTAACAGGTGTATCATTTGTGTTACTGCTTACAACTACTTTGTCATCAGGTGGAGTATCGTCATTTTTTCTGACAACAGCTTTGTCAGATGTTCTGATGGTGGTATCACGTGTTGTAACTGCCTTGATTGGAACAGAAACAACATTACTTACTTTTTTAGTTTGAATTTCAACTGTTGCTGACATGCCAGGTCTAAATGGAGAATATTCCGGATGGTCAGAAGGAATCAAGTCAGAATAAGATTCACGCAAGATTCTGATTTTAACTGCAAAGTTTGTGACTTGCTCTGTTGATGTCAATGACTCATTTGGTGAATTGGCAATCTCTGTTACAATGCCTTTGAATTTTCGTGGGCTATAGGCGTCAATTTCAACTAATGTAGTATCATTTAAATGTATTCTAATGATATCGTTTTCTCCTACATCGGCTTTTACTTCCATTTCCTGCAAGTTAGAAATTCTTAGAATTTCTGTGCCATCAGTAAAGCTTGTTCCGGCAATACGCTCACCTTTTTTCTTGCTTATTTTAGAAATGGTGCCATTTACCGGTGCAAAAATTTCAGTCTTGTTTAAATTTTCTTTGGCTTCGCGTACAGTTGCACTTCCACTGTTGATGTTATATTGTGCTCCTGAAACGCCTTGTTTGGATGCATCTACTTCTGCTTTTGCAACTTCATAGGCGGATTTTATAGCTTCGAAATCGGATGCGCTTATGACTTTTTCTTCAAAAAGTTTTTTATTTCTTGTGTAGGCAATTTCAGCTTTTACCAACTGACTTTCTGCTTGTGATAGTCGTGACTTGCTGCTTTCATAATTTGCTTTTGTAGAATTCAGCCCGGCAACAGCTCTGTCTAAAGATGATATGTATATTTCAGGATTGATTTTGCATAACAACTGACCTTTCTTTACTACATCACCTTCTTTAACAAGCATCTCAACAATCTCGCCTGAAACATCAGAGCTTATTTTTACTTCTACTTCAGGCTGTACTTTTCCACTTGCAGATACAGACTCTGTGATGGTTTGTAATGATGCCTTTTCAGTGCTTACATTGGTGACATTTTCTTCGCCAAGCCATCCCGCTTTTTTGGCAATTACCAAAGCCACAATAACGACTCCGGCAATGATGATAATATTTCTTAATGTATTATTTTTCTTACTCATACAATTTACTTAAAATGACAATGGTTTTCCCAGATAATAGTCAAGTACTTTTATTTTTAAAATCAAATCGAATTTTGATTGAATCAAATCTGATTGTGATTTGGTGTAATTATTTCTGGCATTTACGTAGTCAATAGAATTTAATAGACCAGCATTGTACTTTTTTTCTGTATATAAAAATGCTTTTTCCTGTGCTGTAACACTTTTGTTTGCGGCAGCATATTTGTTGAGTGCAGCCAATGCATCGGCATGAGCCTGCTGAACATTTTTAAACACAGTGTTTTTAGTTTGCAAGGCATTGAGGCGTGCATTTTCAAAACTCAATTTTGATCTTTTAATGCTGCTGTTTGTTGCCCATCCATTAAATAAGGGGATGGACAAGTTGAATCCGATAGCTTTTCCGAAATTATTGTTCAGCTGATCTTTAACAGGAGTATCAATATATTTATAATTGAAAACAGGTTGCAGCACTTGCTCTCCTGATGATGTAACCGCGCCTGACGGTACATATCCTGAAAAAACAGGATTGCCATCGAGAGATGTTGCCTGATTGGAATAATTGGTAGATAAAGAGCCAAATGCAGATAACCTTGGATAACGAGCAGCACGTGCAATACCTAAAGATTCTTTTGCACTTTTTAATCTAAGTTCAGAAGCTTTGACCTCCGGCAGATTTTTTAAAGCTTCATTGTAAACAGATTCTGATGATAATGAAAGCGATTCCTGAGATGGGATTTCCAGTGCAGGAGTTTCTATTGCAATGTCATTCGCACCTTCAAGTTGCATTAATTGAATTAGCGTGAGTTTTGATGAGGTGAGCAGATTTTCCGCAGAAGCTTTATTGAATTCTTCAGTTGCAAGAAGTGCATCGGCATCAAGCAATGAGCCTTCAGCTAACAAATCATTGTCAACTAAAATTTTTGCTCTGTTACGCTCTTTAGTAACTGCTTCTATTCTGTCGTTAGTTGCTTTTAATTGCTCATTACTGTAAAGTATCTGAAGATAGGCTGCTGCAACCGATAATGCAATATCATTCTGCACTTTTCGTACATCCAGTTTACTTACATCAAAATCAATGGAACTTTTACGTAAATTATGTTGCAATTCCAGTCCTTGAAATATTGGAAGATTTCCATTTAAAGATGCACCACCTGACTGAAAAGTTTGATCAACATATTGATAACTTGTAGGGTCAAGGCTTCTTCCGTAGTTGTAATTTAAAGAAGAACTGGCATTTATACTGGGAAAAAGGCTGCCGACACTTTGCTGATAAGTAGCTGCTGCAATTTTTGAAGCAATGATTGATTGCTGCACACTAATATTATTGTTCAATGCATAGTCAATACAGTCTTTAAGCGACCAGATTTTCTGAGCGTTAGCCTCACTGAAAAATAATATAAATAAAAAAATAGATTTAAAAGGTTTCATGTTATTCCGGTAACTGCGTTGCGAAATTAAGAATTGTTTGATTGAGAGAGCTTCAAAGCTATATTAATTAATGGAAATCTATATCCATTAACAAACTTTAACAGTTAGAAATTGTGTTGTCCTGAGAAAAATTCACATCAATTTTTCAGACTGATTTTATATTCATAAAAAACGGTTAAACTTTCTTATTTTCGCACACTATTTTATTAATCATGTTCGAGAATTTAAGTGATAAGTTAGAAAAGGCGTTTAAGAACCTAAAAGGTCAGGGAAAGATAACCGAAATTAACGTTGCCGAAACTCTAAAAGAGGTTAGAAGGGCATTATTAGATGCTGACGTAAATTATAAAGTAGCCAAACAATTTACCGATACGATTAAAGAGAAGGCATTAGGTCAAAATGTACTAACGGCAGTATCTCCCGGTCAGTTGTTGGTTAAGATTGCACATGATGAACTGGCTACATTGATGGGTGGTCAGATGACAGATATTCAACTTAAAGGAAATCCATCAGTCATTCTAATGTCAGGGTTGCAAGGTTCGGGTAAAACAACATTATCCGGAAAACTTGCTAATTTTTTAAAGACTAAAAAAGGAAAGACACCTTTGTTGGTTGCATGCGATGTTTACAGACCGGCAGCCATAGATCAGCTTAAAGTTTTGGGTGAACAGATAGGTGTAGAAGTTTATTCTGAAGTAGAAAATAAAAATCCTGTAGAAATTGCGCGTCATGCAATAAAGCAAGCCAAGCAGAATGGTAACAATGTAGTTGTTGTTGATACCGCAGGTCGTTTAGCTATTGACGAGCAGATGATGAATGAGATTGCAGCATTGAAAAATGCAATCGAACCTGATGAAATCTTGTTTGTGGTTGACAGTATGACCGGTCAGGATGCAGTGAATACAGCAAAAGCATTTAATGACCGATTGAATTTTGACGGAGTGGTTTTGACTAAACTTGATGGTGACACAAGAGGTGGTGCTGCATTGTCTATTCGTTCAGTAGTAAATAAGCCCATAAAGTTTGTCGGTACCGGTGAGAAGATGGATGCGTTGGATGTTTTCCATCCTGAGCGTATGGCCGACCGTATTTTAGGTATGGGCGACATTGTGACATTGGTTGAAAAAGCACAGGAACAATTTGATGAGAAGCAAGCAGCCGAGCTGCAAAAGAAGTTTGCCAAGAATCAATTTAATTTTAATGATTTCCTTTCGCAATTGCAGCAGATTAAAAAAATGGGAAACATTAAAGACCTTGTTTCAATGATACCCGGAGTTGGTAAGGCAGTTAAAGACATGGACATTGACAACAATGCTTTTAAAAGCATTGAAGCAATCATTCAGTCAATGACACCGGCAGAACGTGCCAATCCTGATCTGATTAATGGTAACAGAAAGAAAAGAATTGCAGCCGGTAGCGGCACAGGTATTCCTGAAGTAAATAAATTGATTAAACAGTTTGAGGATATGCGCAAGATGATGAAGATGATGACGACAGGTAATATGAAAAACATGATGCGCAATATGCCCGGAATGAGAAGATAAGTTATCGCATTAGGACAATATTTTTAGGGCATGACAATAATTGATGGAAAGCAAACAGCAGAAGAATATAAATCTATTCTAAAGCAGGAAGTAAAAGCACTTGTTGCAACCGGCAAGCGTCCTCCGGGGTTAGCTATATTACTCATTGGTAATAATGGAGCAAGCGAAACTTATGTTGCTAATAAATTAAAGACTTGTCATGATGTTGGATTTAATGCATCGCTTTTTCGTTTTGAAAATACGGTGAGTGAAAACGAAATATTGAACTGTATAAATGAACTCAATTTTAATTCAAGCATTGATGGTGTCATTGTGCAATCACCGTTTCCAAATCATATTTCACCACAGAAAATAAATGAAGCTATTCATCCTGCAAAAGATGTTGATGGATTTCATCCGATGAATGCAGGGAGGCTGCAACAGAACAAACCATGTTACATTGCAGCAACACCTAAAGGCATTATGCAGTTGATTGAAAAATATAAAATTGAAACACAGGGGAAGCATTGCGTGGTAGTTGGGCGAAGTAATATTGTTGGAATGCCAATGAGTATTTTGTTGAGTCGAAACAGTAAGCCCGGAAATTGTACAGTAACAATTTGTCATAGCAAGACTGTAGATCTTGCAGCATATACAAAACGTGCTGATATTTTAATTGCAGCAATTGGTTCGCCTGAATTGATAACAGCAGATATGGTGAAAGAAGGTGCAGTAGTGATTGATGTAGGTATTACACGTGTAGCAGACAAAGCAACAAAAAGCGGGTACAGACTTAAAGGAGATATTAAGTATGATGAAGTAGCCCCTAAGTGTAGTTTTATCACACCGGTTCCGGGGGGTGTTGGTCCGATGACCATTATCGGATTATTGCAGAATACCTTACTTGCGGCAAAAAATGCCATCTATAATTAATCTATTTTGAAATGATTTTTGAACAGGAATTAGCGAGCATAACAAATGAAGCATTAAAAGTGCTTTTTAATTTTGAGCCGGATGAAAGTCTGTTGACTTACACGCAAACTCGTAAGGAGTTTGATGGAGATTATACTATAGTTGTTTTTCCTTTTGTCCGTCAGTCGAAAAAATCGCCTGAAGAAACAGGAAGATTAATTGGAGAGTATTTAATCAAACATGCATCTTTTATTAGCAATTACAATGTCATAAAAGGATTTTTGAATATTACGGTAAGTGATGAGCAGTGGCTTAAAAGAATTGCAGTTGCATTTGCAGATTCCGAATATGGTTTTACTAAAGCAGATAAATCTAAGCCTGTTATTGTTGAGTATGCATCGCCAAACACAAACAAGCCCATACACCTTGGACATTTGCGAAATATCCTTTTAGGTTATTCAGTTTCATTGCTACTGAAAGCAACCGGACGAAATGTTAAACGAGTTAGCATCATCAACGACAGAGGTGTGCATATATGCAAATCAATGCTTGCATGGAAAAAATTTGGTAATGATGAAACACCTCAATCATCAGGAATGAAAGGTGATCATCTTGTAGGAAAATATTATGTGGAGTTTGACAAGCAATATAAACAGCAGGTTTCAGAAATGATTTCTGCAGGTATTGAAAAAGATAAAGCAGAAAAGAACGCACCCTTAATGCAGGAAGTAAGGCAGATGCTGATAGAGTGGGAGCAAGGCAATGAAGAAGTGACTGCATTATGGAAGAAGATGAATGGTTGGGTGTATGAAGGTTTTGATGTTACCTATAACAGATTAGGTGTAGATTTTGACAAGACATATTATGAATCGGAAACCTATCTGCTGGGAAAGAAAATAGTTGAAGAAGGACTGTCAAAAGGTGTGTTTTATAAAAAGGCTGACAACAGCGTTTGGGTTGATTTAACGAATGATGGATTAGACGAAAAAATAGTGCAGCGCTCTGATGGAACTTCGGTTTATATTACGCAGGATTTAGGCACTGCAGTGTTGCGTCATGATGAGTTTGATTTCGATTCTAAAATTTATGTTGTAGGCAATGAACAGGACTACCATTTTAAAGTATTGTTTTTAATACTTAAAAAATTAGGGTATGAATGGGCTGAAAAGCTTTATCATTTAAGTTATGCAATGGTTGATTTGCCAAGTGGTAAAATGAAATCACGTGAGGGAACTGTTGTTGATGCAGACGATTTGATGGACGAAGTAACTGCTGCTGCCGCTGAAGAAACAAGTAAGTTGGGCAAGGTTGAAGAGTTTAGCAGTGATGAATTAAAGCAGCTCTATGAAACGCTTGGCTTTGGGGCACTTAAATATTTTATTTTAAAAGTTGATCCTGAAAAAAGAATGTTATTTAATCCTGCTGAAAGTGTAGAGATACATGGAAACACGGGTCCTTATATTCAGTATGTGCATGCAAGAATTTGTTCTGTTTTGAAGCGGGCTTCACAGATGGAACAACTGAGCAACTATAAAAATACCGCAATAGAATCACTTGTTAGCATGAATGAGAAGGAGCGTGAACTTGCAATCAATATTCTTCGTTTTAAAGAAACAGTTGAAACTGCAGCAGAAAAATTTTCTCCGGCTATTGTTGCAAACTATGTTTATGAGTTAGCAAAAAACTTTAATCAATTCTATCACGATAATTCAATTATTTCAGAGGGTGAATTGGAAACAAGCCAGTTCAGACTGTGTTTGGCTGATGCCTGTGCAATGACAATTAAAAAATCATTGAACCTGCTTGGTATTAAGGCCCCGGAAAGAATGTAAGAGATTGTTTGAGTTGAATTAAATTGCCTTTTTCAACTTAGCAACAGCATCCAGAACAAACTGTACTTGTTCATCACGACTCATATAGGTGTTGTCAAGAATGATTGCATCATCAGGCTTTCGCAATGGGCTTTCTTCTCTGTGAGTGTCTTCATAGTCGCGCAACTCAATATTTTTTCTTATTTCATCAGGTGTTACTTTTATTCCTTTTTCAATGAGCTCATGATATCGTCTGTAAACACGTACTTCGGGTGATGCAGTCATAAAAATTTTCAAGTCGGCATTCGGAAAAACGGTAGTGCCAATATCACGTCCGTCCATTACCAGATTTCCAAGAGTTGACATTTGTTGTTGCATGGCAACTAATTTTTTTCGTACCGATTTTATTGCACTCACATAACTAACATTGTCTGAAACATCCATCTGTCTGATTTCTGCTTCAATATTTTTGCCATTGAGATAGATTTCTGATTGTCCGGTTTGTTCATTTCTGATAAATTCAATTTGAATGTTTTCAAGAATTGAAGAATAATCAGCAATTACATCAGCAGTCTTGCTGAATGGAATATTGTTTTGCAGGAAATAATAAGTGACTGCGCGGTACATTGCACCCGAATCAATATAATTCAATTTAAGCCGCTTTGCTATGGCTTTTGCAACCGTACTTTTCCCACAGGAAGAATAACCATCAATAGCAATTATCATAAAACTTATCCGGAAAACTTTTCAAAAATAATGAAAAGCAATATAACGACAGTGAATATTAACTTTATTTCAGGTTAGCTGTCAGTTGTTTTTGGTTTGCGCTTAAAATCGTTTAGATATGTTGAAATAGAAAGGCTGTTGGTTCCACCAGCAAGATGGTAAAGGCTTCTGCCATAGCTGAGGTGAAATTTAGATATTTTTAAACCAAGTCCGAATGAAATACCAACCATGGCAGGTCTGCTTTCTACTTTCATTTCATTTCGTCTCTGGAAATTGTACGCCATGCGCAAATGAAAATTTTTACTGATAAGAATCTCATTGCTGATGATTAAATGTCGCAATAGTTTATTGCCAAACGATGCTTTTTCCGGCTCTTTTACTTCACCTGTCAGAGGGTCTGTTTCCTGACTGTTGTTGTCAATGTAGGAAAGATCCCATTTTTCAATATGACGATAGGTTAAAGTAAAACGAAAAGGAGCTTTGGCTAATTTCTGTGTAATGCCTGCTTCAATTTCAATCGGCAGTGGCTCATTGTTTTTCTCAGTATATGATTTTAATTGACGACCGGCATTTCTGATAACAAGTGCAGCACTTGTGAGTTTATCGGGACTGTAATAGTTGACTCCAAGGTCGGCAGCAATTCCAAATGCAGAGTAGGTGTCAATGTGACTGTAAATAAATTTCAATGAAGCACCAACAAACAACACACTATCAATTCCAACAGGTCTTGACATAGATATGTTTAATGCATAATCGCCACCTGAAAAAGTTCCTAAGTCAGTTGCAGTTTCGTCTGTGCGGTCGAACTTCCCATAGCTTACATATTGTATGCCGGCAGAAAGTGTTCCTATATTTTCAATGTGATGTGCATAGGCAGTGTAACCATATTTTATTCCGGAGAAATATGGATTGTAGTTGAAGGTAATCTGTTTATCCATATCAACATTTAATATGGCAGGATTGTAAAAGGAAGTATTTAAGTCGTTGTCGCGAATGGAAATGAAATTTCCACCGAGTGCTGCATGACGTGCAGATGATGGCAGGTCAAGAAAACGAAAGATTGCACTTCCGCCTGTCTGAGCTTTCAAACAAACAGGAAGCAACAGTGCTGCTATCAGAGTTGTTATTCTCATGGAATTTGGTTTATGCACTCTCAAACGCTAATCGCCAAAAAATATTTTTATCAAACAAAATAAATTAATAAAGAGGAAAATGTTCCATCATGTCGTTGACAGTAGTCTTTACTTCTTCAATTACAGCGCCATTCGTATGATTCATAATTACCATATCAATCAATTCTACAATTCGAGCCATTTCTGTTTCTTTCATTCCTCGTGATGTCATTGCCGGTGTTCCTACACGCATACCTGAAGTTACAAAAGGAGATTGTGTGTCGAATGGCACCATGTTTTTGTTAACGGTGATATCTGCACGAACAAGAGCATTTTCTGCTTGTTTTCCTGTAATGTTTTTAGAACGCAGATCAATCAACATTAAATGATTGTCTGTTCCACCGGAAATTACCTTGTATCCCTTTTTCACAAAGGCATTAGCCATAGTTTTAGCATTTCGAATTACCTGTAGGCAATATTCAAAATACTCATCGCTTAATGCTTCACCAAATGCTACAGCTTTAGCAGCGATAACGTGTTCCAATGGTCCACCTTGCGTGCCCGGAAAAACTGCACTGTCCATTAAGGCAGTCATCATGCGTGTTTCGCCTTTTGGAGTTTTCAATCCCCATGGGTTTTCAAAATCTTTTCCCATCATGATTAAACCACCACGTGGGCCACGTAAAGTTTTATGTGTTGTAGTAGAAATAAAGTGGCAGTGTGGCAATGGATCATTAAGTAATCCCCGTGCAATTAGTCCTGATGGATGTGAAATATCTGCAAGCAACAATGCATTCACTTTATCTGCAATGGAACGTAGTGCAACATAATCCCAATCGCGAGAGTAGGCAGATGCACCGCAGATAATTAATTTTGGTTTCTCTTTTAAAGCAGTTTCTTCAACTTTGTTGTAATCAATAGTGCCTGTATTTTCTTCAACACCATAAAATGTTGGACGATAAAGTTTGCCCGAAAAATTTACAGGTGAACCATGCGTTAAATGACCGCCATGAGAAAGGTTAAAGCCAAGAATTGTATCACCGGGTTGCAGGCATGCAAGCATTACGGCTGCATTAGCTTGTGCTCCGGAATGAGGCTGCACATTTGCCCATGTTGCATTAAATAAAGTCTTAGCTCTGTCAATTGCAATTTGTTCAATTTCATCAACAACTTCACAGCCGCCATAATAGCGTTTGCCGGGAAGTCCTTCTGCATATTTGTTTGTCAGACATGAGCCCATGGCGTCCATCACTTGTTGGCTGACAAAATTTTCCGATGCTATCAATTCCAAACCATGACGTTGGCGTGCAAGTTCTTCTTTAATCAGTTTAAAAACAGCTTTGTCTTTTTGCATATTTGTAGAGTATGTTTTCTAATTATTTTTTGTGATTATTTACGCATCAATGATTCAATGTCACTTACTTCAACAGGCATTGTGGCCATCAGGTCAACTGGTGCTTTATCGGTGATGAGAATGTTATTTTCAATACGTATTCCAATGCTTTCTTCAGGGATATAAATGCCCGGCTCACAAGTAAACACCATTCCTGCCTGCATAGCCTGATATTTATTGCCTACATCATGCACATCAAGTCCGAGGAAGTGCGATGTGCCATGCATAAAATATTTTTTATAAGCAGGCCACTCCGGATTTTGATTTTTAATTTCGTCCTTAGTTATCAGTTTAAGGTTCACCAATTCTTCTTCCATCATTTTACCTACTTCGGCATGATACTTTTCTATAAAGTTGCCTGGGACAAGAAGTTTGGTTGCAGCTTTCATCACTCTCAAAACAGCCTCATATACTTCTTTTTGTCGTGGCGTAAATTTTCCGTTCACCGGAATAGTTCTTGTTAAATCTGCAGCATAGTTTGCATACTCAGCCCCAAAATCCATCAGCACTAAATCGCCATCTTTACAAGGCTTGTTGTTTTCATTATAATGCAAAACACATGCAGAAGCACCGGAGGCAATTATAGGACTGTAGGCATGTCCATTGCAACGATTGCGAACAAACTCATGAATAATTTCTGCTTCAACTTCAAACTCCATCACACCGGGCTTCATAAATTTTAAAACACGTCTGAGTGCCGATTCCGTATGTTTAATAGCTTCGCTTATTAACTGAACTTCGATATCATGCTTTCGCGAACGCAGTTTTGCCATTATCTGACCAAGCCGTTCAAAATTATGTGCAGGAAAACGGTTTTTCCATTCACGTGCAAAACGCATATCGCGATAAGGCACTTCTGTAGCATGACGATCGTTTTCATTAATGTTGACATAAACATTCTCTGCATGGTGCATCAGCATAGGAACGACAGCGTTAAACTCTTCTGTCCAATAGATATGCTTTATACCTGATGTTGCCTGTGCTTCTTCCTTAGTGTATTTATGTCCTTCCCAGATGGCAATGCGCTCATTGGTTTTTCTGACAAATAATATCTCTTTGTATTGCGGCAATGGTGAGTCAGGAAATATTACCAAAATACTTTCTTCCTGATCAATACCGGTGAGGTAAAACAAATCTGCATTCTGACGAAAAGTGAAATTCTGATCGCCACTACGCGGCATTTCATCATTAGATTGAAATATAGCAATTGATTTAGGTTTTAATTCTGCTGTAAATTTTTTCCTGTTGTCAACAAATAACTTGCTGTTGATGGAATTGTACTTAATATTCATAACTAACTTTACTTTTAACTGTTACAAATAACGTGAAATAATTTTTACGTGCTTTGTTTTTTTTAATGTTTTAAATGAGCCTGTGAGCAAATATCGGGACTAAAAGAATATTGACGAGCAATATGTTAAGAATAGAAGTTTTTAATAGTGTGAGGGAAATGCCGGCAAATGACTGGCAGACCATAAATGGTGAAAATGTCATTTTTACTTCATTTTCTTATTTGTCGGCATTAGAACAAAGCAAGCCTGCCGGCATGCAGTTTAGATATGTTATTGTTTATGATAGTAAGATGCCTGTTGCGACTTTGTGTTTTCAATTGCTTGATGTTGCCAATAAAGATTTGGATGGTGTATTGAATTTAAAAGACAAAGGTTGGTTGTTGCAGAATCTGAATAAATCAATCAACAGGCTGTTATTTAAATGCCAAACCGGAAAAGTAAACTTTTTAATTTGTTGCGGAAGTTTTTTTGTAAGCGGTGAATATGGTATCAATGTTATAAATAGAGATGCCTTGCCTGCAGTAATTCAACTTTTACCGGAAGTGAGACAGAAAATTACAGATACAATTAGTAATGCATCGGTGTGTGGATGGATGGTAAAGGATTTTTATAACAACACCAAGGTTGATCAACCATTGCTGGAAGATGATTTTTTTGAATTGCCAATGGACCCAGAGATGATATTATACATCAGAGAACAGTGGCATTCGTTCGAAGAATACCTGGCATCGCTCACAACAAAATATCGTGTTAAAGCCAATAGTGTAATAAGAAAGATTGAAGATGTTGACGTTGTTGCCCTTAATGCAGCAGAAGTACTAAAATATGGAGATGAATTAATAAGGCTGTATTTAAATATACAGCAAAAGGCAACCGTGCAAATGGCGAGAGTCAATATTTTATATTTTGAAAAACTCTTAACCATAATGCCTGAAAAATTTTACGTAAAGGTTTTTTTTAAAGAAAGTAAAGTGATAGCATTTTATTGTGGGTTTCATCATGCCGGTCATCATGAGGCACATTTTATAGGTATTGATTACAGTTTGAATAAAACACTTTCTCTTTATCAGAATATATTATATCGTTTTATTGAAGAAGCCATCAGTCAACGCTCTTCTAATCTTTATTATGGGCGGACTGCTATGGAGATAAAATCTACTACCGGAGCCAAAGCCTATCCATTACATGCTTATTTTAATCTAAGTAATACTGTCTTGAATAAAATGGTGAAGCCTGTTGTCAGGCGATTTACACCAGAGGAGTGGATTGCCCGAAATCCTTTCAGGGAGTAATTATCCAAAAACCGTTTGCCATTTTTATTTGAATTTTCACCCCAAAAATTAACATGTTAACATAAAACAGTGCCTTGCAGCATTGGTGGTGTGATAGCTTGCAAGCATCTTAATTGAACCACCAATGATTAGAACAATTCAAAACACAACAAAAGCAGCCATCATACTGATTATGTTCAGTTATATTGGCAATCCATTTCCTGCTTATGCAAAAGGAAAAACACTTAAAGCAACATTAAAAGGCCAGAATGTCTCTTGTTTTGGCGGCAGCAATGGCTCTATCAGTCTTGATATTTCAGGCGGTAAGGCGCCATATCAAATTACATGGAATGATGGTACGTCAGGCTATGCCATGTTAGATAAGCCTGCAGGCGAGTATTCTGTTTCAATTACAGATTCTAAAGGCAGTACGGTTTCGCAGTCTATTACACTTACTGAACCTTATGCTATGACAATTTATTCGCAAGTTACTTCCGAACAGTGTTATGCCCGCAATGGTAAAGCAAACTTATTGGTAACAGGCGGAACACAACCATATCAGTATGAATGGTCGAATCAAACCCGTCAGCAAAACTTGGAGGCAGTTGCGGCAGGCGATTATGAAATAAAAGTTACAGATAAGAATGGCTGTATAAAGCAGTCGAACATTACTATTGACAGAAACAAAGTTCTTGAGTTAAACATAGCAAAGTATTCTCCTTTATGTAATGACGAAGCCAGTGGCTTAATAGATGTTGAAGTTAAAGGTGGATGGTCTCCATATACCTATGAATGGTCGAATGGTGCTAAAACAGAAGATCAGAGTGGATTAAAAGCAGGAAATTATTCTGTGATCGTAAAAGACAATAATGGTTGCACTGCAAAAGCAGAAGTTCAATTAAAAAATCCGGAAACGATAAAAGTTGAAGCAAAAGTTACAGAGGCGGATTTGAATAAAAGCAATGGTAGCATAATGTTACAGGTTTCAGGTGGAACAGGAAATTACACCTACCTGTGGTCGAATATGGAAAGCAGTCAGTCGTTGAATAATGTTGAAGAAGGCGTTTATGCTGTTAGGGTTGATGACGCGCACCGTTGTAGTGCAGCAGCATATTTTACAGTGAATGAAAAATCGCCTATGCAGGTTGAATCGGTTGTGAAACATGAATTGTGTAATGGAGGGAAAAATGGTTCAATAAAACTGAATGTAAAAGGAGGAGTTGCACCTTATAAATTTCAATGGTCAAATGGTATGAATGGAGCAACAATAAGTAATCTTACTGCCAGTGATTATAGTGTGCTCATTACCGATGCCAATAATAAAGTTTACAGAAATACTTTTACTGTTAAGCAGCCTGAGCCAATAGGAATATTTGCAACAGTACTTGATGAAAGTTATACAGGAAAAAATGATGGCAGCATTAAATTGCAGGTGATAGGAGGAATGCCTCCGTTAAAATATCAATGGAGCAATGGTCAAACCGTTGCTGATTTAGCAAACTTATCGCAGGGAACATACACAGTGCGAATGAAAGATGGTAATGGTTGTGCTATGGAACACCATGTACTTGTAGGAATAAACTATACTGATGCAATGTTAAGAACTGCTTTTGCGAATGAAGATAATGCAATGATGGAAATTTATCCCAATCCATTCAGTAACAATTTTACAATGAAATTCAGTACACCGGTTAACGATATACAAAGCATTATTGTTTATACAATGGATGGAAAAATTGCTCAGCAGCTTAATCCTGATTTAAAACAACAGCAGGTTAATGAAATTGCTGTCAATGCATCTAAATTGAAACCCGGAAATTATTTAGTAAAAGTAACCACAGACAAAAAAATCTTTACAAGAATCGTTACGCGAACAATGTAGTATCAATACTTTTCATGGTTGGTTGTTTTTCACAGGCGCAGTTGGTGGTTCTCTGCGCCTGTAACCGTTTTTAAGGGTTAGGAAGTAATTCTTAATGAAGTAAAAAAATATCTGAAATAACCATACCGGCAAAAACAATGCTGGCAATTCCATTGGTAGTAGCAAAGGCAATGTTTACTTTGCTAAGATTATTTTCAGAAACCAAACTGTGCTGATAAATAAGCAGTGCACAAAATATTGCAAGCCCTGACCATGCAATTAAACCTACATGAGCCTGATAAAGAAAAAGAGCCAAAAAACCTGCCGATAAAAAATGCAAAATCCTTGAAACCTGCAATGCCTGTTTTTTTCCCATGAGTGATGGAATGGAATGCAATTTATTTTCACGATCAAATTGCTCATCCTGCAAAGCATAAATAATATCGAACCCGCTAACCCAGCAAAGAACAGCAACACCAATTAAAATTGGAGTAATATCAAACTTTCCTGTAACTGCCAGATAAGCGCCAACGGGTGCCAATGCAAGTCCTGCGCCTAAAACCAAGTGACAAAGTGCTGTAAATCGTTTGGTAAAACTGTAGCCAAGCACAACAAATAATGCAACGGGCGACAGAAAAAAGCAAAGTTTATTAATTAAGTATGCAGTCACTGTAAAAAGTAAAGCATTAACAATTACAAACCACAATGCACGGTTTGCTTTAATGATGCCGGCCGGAATTTCGCGCAGTGCTGTTCGTGGATTCAATGCATCAATACTTCTATCGGCCCATCGGTTAAATGCCATAGCTGCATTACGTGCAGTTATCATGCAGACTAAAACTTTTATTGCCAACGGCCAAAAAACAGGCAGCCCGTTTTGTGAAATAGCCAACGAAAATCCAATTGCAGCAAAAGGAAGTGCAAACACAGTATGGCTGAATTTTACAAGCGATAAATATTGTGATGTTTTTTGGAGTACCTGCATAATTTAATCAATTGCAAAGGTAATCATTCCTTATGGTTTACATTTTCAAAGAAGCTATTTGCTAAATTAGCCCAATGAATTTTTTGGCACATCTTTATCTTTCAGACAATAATGAGCCACTTATGGTAGGTAATTTTATTGCTGATCATTTAAAGGGAAATGACTGGAAAAGTTTGCCTGAAGGAATAATGTCGGGTGTAAAAGTACATCGTTTTATTGATCATTTTACAGATACACATCCTGTTGTTGAACAAAGCAAGGTACTGTTGCGTCCTTACTTTCATAAATATACACCGGTAATCAGCGATATTTTTTACGATCATTTTCTGGCAGCAGAATGGGATAAATATTCCAATCAACCAATTGATGAATATGCAAGATATGTTTATCAACTTATGCATAAGAATTATCAGTTTTTACCTGCACGTACCAAAGAAATGCTGGTTTATATGGAGAACGACAACTGGTTGAAAAACTACGCTACATTAAACGGAATGCATAGAGCGTTGAGTGGTATGGGCAGACGTGCAAAGTTTGATAATAACATGAATCAGGCAGCAGAATTTTTGTATGATAACTATGAGCTGTTTGAAAAACACTTCAAGGAGTTTTTTCCGGAGTTGGAGAGTGCAGTGAAGAAGGAAATTTCTACACAAACTTGATTTTCCTTGCAGCAAAAAAACACATGCGCAACAAAATGATGCCATGTTTAAAACGCGATATGTTGGTGCTGCCGTAGGTGCGTTCGCGATAGCGGATAGGTAATTCCTGTATTTTAAGATTGAGTTTGTAAGCACCAAAAATCAAATCAAAATCACCAAAAGGATCAAAGTCGCCAAAGAACTTTCTGTTGGTAACCAACCGGTCGTAATCATCTCTGAAAATAACTTTGGTGCCGCAAAGTGTATCTTTAAAAGGTTGCTCTAATAACCACGTAAAAGCCTGACTGAAGAATTTGTTGCCGAGCATATTTAAAAACCGCATGGCTTCTTTTTCCATTGGATAAATTAAACGGCAGCCATTAATAAAATCTCCTTTATTGCTGGCAATGGCTTCATAAAATTTGGGCAAATCTTCCGGAGGCATGGTAAGGTCGGCATCTAAAATCATCAGGATGTCGCCTTCTGCCATTGAGAAGCCTTTGCGTACAGCATCGTTTTTTCCTTTGCCTTCTTGTTTACCAACTTTAATTTTATGTGAAGCAGCATATTTACTGGAAACTTCGTTAATGCTGTCCCAGGTGTCATCGGTGCTGTTGCCTTCAATAAAAATAACTTCCTGCCACTTGCCAAATTTGGGAATACGTAGCAATCCATTTTCAATATTGCCGCTTTCATTGCGAGCAGGGATAACAATACTTACTGAATATTTTTCGTTGACATCTTCTGTTGCATTTGCCAAGGGCTTAGCAACAGAGTAGGTGTTGATACACATCAACCTGAATAAAGGCAGCTTTGCTATAAACTTATTTATCAGTGGAGATAAGAGCGGAATGTTTATTGGCAACAACATGCGCCTCGACTCTCGATAACAATCAAAGCCTGCAAGAAACAGAAGATTGCGGACATCCATGCTGGTGAGCCAATTCAATTGTGGGGTCTTGGTTTTCAAGCCAAGGTTTTCTGCTAAGCGTAAAAATGGCTCCCATAGATGGTTGTGATAGGATACAATGATTTTAGTACGCTCATGACAAACTTTTTTCAATTGTTCAAGAACAGCTTGTACGTCTTCAAGGTAGCCTGTCAGGTTTGAAAGAATAATTAAATCATATTTCTCTTCGAGTGAAATATTTTCTGCAGCCATCACCTGAAAATCAATCTGTGGAAATTGTTTTTTTGCTTCGGCAATCATTGTAGGGCTATAATCAATGCCGGTTTTTTGGGCAGCACGGATGTTGTTTAACAACTCACCGGTGCCACAGCCAACTTCGAGTACAGAAAATGTTTCATGAGAAAAATAATTGCAGTAAAAAGTTATATCGTTCCAATAATAACGATGTTTATGCCGGTCACGAATTCTTTTCTCAGCAATTTTTTCAAAATGGTCAAGGTATCTCATCAATGCAGAAAGTTAATCTATCACCATTTCGGGGATATCACCTTCAACAATAAGTTTTCCGGCAGTAGCTTTTTTAATATCTTCAACAGAAACTCCGGGGGCGCGTTCAAGCAATTTAAATCCTTGTGGAGTAACATCAAGAACTGCAAGTTCAGTAACAACTCTTTTTATGCATTTAATTCCTGTCAGAGGCAAAGTACATTTAGGTAAAAGTTTTGATTCGCCTGCTTTGTTAACATGCTGCATAGCTACAATAATATTTTTTGCTGATGCTACTAAGTCCATAGCGCCACCCATTCCTTTAACCATCTTACCCGGAATTTTCCAGTTGGCAATATCTCCTTCTTCGCTCACTTCCATTGCACCGAGAATGGTTAAATCAACTTTCTGAGCACGAATCATTCCAAAGCTCATTGCCGAATCAAAAATCACTGAACCGGGAAGTAGCGTAACGGTTTGTTTACCTGCATTAATTAAGTCAGCATCTTCTTCGCCTTCAAAAGGGAATGGCCCCATGCCAAGAATGCCGTTTTCTGATTGTAGTGTTACATTTATTCCCTTGGGAATATAATTAGCGACTAAAGTAGGGATGCCTATGCCAAGGTTTACATACATGCCGTCTTTAACTTCTCGGGCTATTCTTTTTGCGATTGCGTTTTTATCGAGCATAATTAATTAGATAATTAGATGATGAGATAATTTGATAATTGAATGTGCGGTGCTATTTTACAATTTATTCTTTGAGGTTGAAATGATTTTATTGATGATTTTTTTAATTACTTCTAATTCGATTAATAAATCAGTAGTGTCTGGATAACATTCGGCATGCTTACACAAAAGAAGCCAATAGTAAGTTTCTTCAGTTTCTTTAGCAGCTATTTTAAATTTGTGAATAAAGTCTGGTTCACTTTCCGCATTTTGAGCTTCATAAGCATTGGCTCCTATTGAAGTTGCTGATTTTAAGATTTGATTTGCAATGATATATTGGTGATTTGAATTTAATATTTCTGAAAGATGAATGATTTTTAACGAAAACTCAAAAGTGAGTTTCAGGATTTTATTATCTTCAAAAGGAGAATCAAATTTTCTTGACATTTCAAGTAATTATCTAATTATCTAATGTTCAAATTATCTAATCACTTCTTCCTCACCGTTCTCTGTTCTATTCTTTTCTCATATTTCTCGCCTTGGAAAATACGGTGAACGTAAATTCCGGGTGTGTGGATTTGATCGGGGTCAAGTGTTCCGGCAGGGACTAATTCTTCAACTTCTGCAATGGTGATTTTTCCTGCCATAGCCATCATTGGATTAAAATTTCGCGCTGTTGAACGGTAAACAAGATTTCCTTCTGTGTCGCCTCTCCAAGCCTTTACCAATGCAGCATCAGAATCAAATGCATATTCCATCAGATAATCTTTTTCAACGCCATTGTAACTGAAACGTCTTACTTCTTTTCCTTGTGCCACTTCTGTGCCTACACCGGCAGGTGTAAAGATTGCAGGCATGCCATAGCCGGCAGCCATACATCTTGTAGCCAAAGTTCCCTGTGGAATTAATTCAACCTCCATTTCTCCCGTCAGCATCAGTCTTTCAAATTCTGCATTCTCGCCAACATAGCTTGCAATCATTTTCTTGATCTGCTTTTGCTGCAAGAGTAATCCCAAGCCAAAATCATCAACACCTGCATTGTTTGATATACAGGTTAATCCTTTAATGCCTTTTCGAACTAATGCTGCAATACAATTTTCGGGAATACCACAAAGCCCAAAGCCACCAACCATAAGTGTCATGCCATCACGAAAATCTTTTAAAGCCTCGTCAACATTTTTTACAACTTTATTCATATTATTTAGAGAATTAATTGGATGAATTATTGTGTTATTGAATTATTGATTTAATTTAAAATGTGTTTAGATTGATTCTTACAAAGTAAAAAGTAATATTACAATGTTTCAAATTTAAATTTATCCAATAACATTCTAATATAACATCAAATCATTGATTTACTTAGATATTCATTTCAGTCTTATATAACTTTCAAACCTTTCAACTTTAAAACATTCAAACTTATTACTTTCTTACACCACGCTCTTTTGCCATTTTTTCTAATCGTTCCTGAAACTTCGATTTTTTAACAGGCTTCTTTTTGTTTTCCTGAATTTTTGCATGAATAGCTTTTTCATCAACAAAAGATTTAAAGAGATATTGCTGTCCGAAGGTAATCATATTTGCAAGAAAATAATAATAGCTCAATCCGGAAGAGTAATTGTTGAAAATTCCAAGAAACATTATCGGCATCAGGTACATCACATATTTCATAGAAGGGTTTGTGGCAGCAGTCATTTGCATATTCATGCGTGTATAGATGAGTGTTGACACTGTCATGAGAATTGTAAATAAACTCACATGGTCTCCATAAAACGGAATGTTGAAAGGTAAATCGAGAATAGAATCATAGGTGCTTAAATCTTTCGCCCATAAAAAACCTTCCTGTCGTAACTCAATAGATGCAGGAAAGAAGCGGAACATGGCAATGAGAATAGGCATTTGCAACACCATAGGTAAGCAACCCCCTAACGGACTTACACCGGCTTTGCGGTAAAGTGCCATTGTTTCTTGTTGCAACTTCATTGGGTCTGCTTTAAACTTTGCCTGCAACTCCGACATTTCAGGTTGCAACACTTTCATTTTTGCAGTACTGATGTATGACTTGTAAGTTAACGGCAACAACACAACTTTGATGAGTATGGTCAGAAGTAAAATGATAATACCATAATTGATATTAAAACTATTCAGGAAGTTGAATACTGGAATAACAGCAAAGCGATTTACCCAACCAAAAATTCCCCATCCTAATGGAACAAGTTTTTCCATTCCGATGTGATATTTATTTAGCGTTTGATAGTGGTTAGGACCATAATAAAAACTCATTCCTGTGCTTTCATTATTCTGATGACTGAATGGGATTGTAAAATTGGCGTGCATCATTCGCACAGCACCTTCATCATTAATTACTGTACTATTAATTCTTGTTGGGCTTTCAAAAGCCTGGTCAGCAATTAATACACTTGAAAAATATTGTTGCTTAAATCCTACCCATTGAACCTTGGTTTTTAATTCTGTTCCATCATCCTTAGTTTCGCTCAAATGGTCAACTTCTTCATCAGTATAGCGATAGTAAATTGTTGAAACAGCACTTTCATTTTTATGGCTTTTTTCCTGTTGCAGTAATTTCTGATTCCAATTTAATTCCATATAACCTGCATTGGAAGCTACCAATGACCCCATATTCACGAAGTTAATTTTAAAGCCTACACGATAATCATCACCTTTCAATGAATAAACATATTCAATGTAACGGCCTTCACCGGCATTTAACTTTATAGAAACAGACTGCGAGTCTTTTCCTGTCACGGTGATTCCTTTTGCAGGTAAATCAAAATACAAATCTCCGGTAGAAATCATTTTGTTTTCTGAAAAGAAGCTCAGGCTGAATTGAGAGCTATCTCCATTGTTCAACACCAAAGGTTTTCCCTCACCGGTTTTATATTTTTTTAATTCAACATAATCAATCTTTCCGCCCTTGCTGTTAAGCTTTAATTTCAGCAAATCACTTTCCAAAGTAATACTTTTGCTTTCACCTTGCGCAGCTAATGCAAATGCTCCAAAATTATCTGTTAGTTTTGTTTGTGATAGTGAGTCGTTGTTTAGCGTGTCGGCAACTGCTACGGTGTCAGCTTTCAGTGCAGCTACGGGTTTGGTGATAAGTTTCAAACTGTCCTGATGCTTCTTTTCAACCAATGCAATAGAGTCTTGCTTTCGTTTTGCTGCTTCCTGCTCTTCTTTTGAAGGCTGATTGAATATTGAAAAGCCAATCAACACAGCCATAATTAAAACTACTCCTAAAATCGAATTTCTGTCCATATTTTTAAAAAACACGGCAAAGATAATAAATGAAGCATAGGAGGAGGCTCTAAGAAATTCAGAATATGACTGTAAGTCAGAGTGATATAAAACTGTGCAGTTTCATGTATTTTTACAACCACAACCTGTTATATCATATTCTTGTCGTTGCCAAAAGAATTTCTGGAGTCGCTGCCTCTTTCTGAATCAGATAAAGAGTTATTTGTGCAGTCATTGCAAAAACCTGTGCCGGTGTCAGTGAGGATAAATCCCCAAAAGCATACTACACATTTTTCAGGAAGTTCGGTTCCTTGGTGCAGACAAGGATATTTTTTGGAGCAGCGACCTGTTTTTACTCTCGACCCATTGTTTCATGCAGGGGCATACTATGTTCAAGAGGCTTCAAGCATGTTTTTGGAGCAGGTAATTTTTCAACTTAGCCTCAATGAAAAACCAATTAATGTTCTTGATGCCTGTGCTGCACCGGGAGGAAAGACGACCCATTTATTATCATTACTTCATCAGGAGTCGCTTGTTGTAGCAAATGAAGTTATTGCTTCACGTACACCTGTTCTTGTAGAAAATGCTATTCGGTGGGGCTATTCTAATTTGATTATCACACGTGGTGATGCGGTACTTTTTAAACGTTTGGAAAATATTTTTGATGTTATTGTTTGCGATGCTCCTTGCTCGGGAGAAGGGCTGTTCAGGAAAGATGAAGCCGCTATAAGTGAATGGAGTCTGCAAAATGTTGAACATTGTGCTTTACGCCAACAACGTATTGTAAATGATTTATGGGATGCATTAAAGCCCGGAGGTTATTTTATATATTCAACCTGCACATCAAACTTGCAGGAGAATGAAACCAATGTTCAGCAATTTATAAATAAGCATAATGCTGAATGTGTAAAACTCAAAATTAAAGATTTTCCGGGAGTTGAAGAATTTCAAAGACAAGATGCTGTTATGTATCGTTTCTTTCCACATAAAACAGGAACAGAAATATTTTCGTTAGCAGTGTTAAGAAAACCTGATTTGAATGATCTAAATTCTGAAAGAGTTGTTGCTAAGAATCTGAAGTTGGCCGATATAGTACAGGCAGACTTTGCGAAAAAACATATTGACAAGGGAGAGGAGATGTTCTATTTTATACATGATAACAATATAAGATTTATGCCTATATGTTTAAAAAATGCATTAGGTCAGCTGTTAAATATGCCGGTAATACATGCAGGTACAGCAGCATTTGAAGTAAAAGGTAAAAATTTGTTGCCGTCATTTGAACTTGCCTTGTCAACAGCGTTAAATCAGGAAAATTTCAATAAAGCAGAAGTTGATAAATCTACCATGTTAAAACTACTCAAAGGTGAAACACGTTTGATGGATTCGTTGCCAATAGGCCAGCATTTAATAACATATCAGAACATACCATTGATGTTTTTAAAGAAAATAGCAGGGCGAGTTAATGTTAACTACCCACGTTCATGGTTTATCAGAATGAACATTGAATAGGTTGAAAAATGCTTTGTAAGTAGTGCTGTATTTTTTGTAATTTCACTTTACTTTGTTTCAAACAACATAGGATGAAAAAAAAGGCAACGGTTACAAAACAGGAAAGTCAGGCAAAAGTACAGTCAGGAATTAATTTAACACAGTTAAAGAAATATCTTGGATTGTTGCTTGCTGCAATAGCATTTTTACTTTATGCCAATACACTCAACCATGATTATACTGTTGATGATGGCACAGTGATGCAAAACAATAAAATTGTAAAGAAGGGAGTAAGTGCTATTCCCGAAATTTTTACAACTGCATATCGCAAAGGCTTTTGGGACAGGAATGAAAGTTTGTATCGCCCGTTATCTGTAGCAATGTTTGCTGTTGAATGGCAGATAGCTCCAGAAAATCCTTCTATTGGTCATTGGGTAAATGTATTGCTCTATGTGCTCACAGCATGGGTATTGTTTCGTTTCTTGGTTAATCTTTTTAAAGATGACTGGCTGTTTGCTTTCATCGCAACACTCATTTATGTCATTCATCCCATTCACACAGAGGTTGTAGCTAATATTAAAAGCCGAGACGAAATTCTATGCTTCTTATTTCTGATTCTTTCATTCAACAGTTTTTTGAAGTTTTTGGATAGGGCAAAACCGTTTTATGCTTTAGGAGTTTTGTTTTATTTTATTTTATCACTCCTGTCGAAAGAAAGTTCAGTCACTGCAATAGCGATATTTCCATTGATTGCATATTTTTTCAGACAGAAGACAATCGGTAACAGTATTAAATTGTCATGGTCACCGGCAATTGCTATTGTAGCCTATCTGTCATTGCGCTTTGTTGTTCTTAAAGGAATCTCTAACTTTAATGAAATATTACCCATCAACAATTCAATTGTCAATGCGCAAAACTATATACAGCAATTTGCAACTGCTGTTATGATTGCCGGTAAGTATTTGTATTTACTCATCATTCCTTATCCACTGTCATTTGATTATTCTTACAACACTTTTCCTGTTGTAAATTTTTCTGAAATAAAGGCATTGTTGTCATTGACAGTTTATGTCTTTTTGCTGATTATGGCTATTAAAGGATTTAAGTCGCGCAGCAGATTTTCTTTTGGTATTTTTTATTTTCTGCTTACCATGAGTATTGTAAGCAATGTATTTTTCTTGATAGAATCTGTAATGGCAGAGCGTTTTACCTACCTGCCTTCATTAGGCATTTGCATTGCATTGACCTCTGTTCTTTTTACTTTATTTAAAGTCAGTAATGTTGTCAGAGAGAAAATTGATATCAATAAGATTATAGCAACAAATAGAATATTTTTCGGACTTATATTAATTGTTTTTGTTGTTTATAGCGGAATGACAGTTGCAAGAAATGCAAAATGGAAAAACAATCTGACCTTGCTGTCAACTGATGTAAAGACGTGCCCCGAAAGTGCTCGGATAAGATATGCCTACGGCAGTGCCATTCTTATTGAACAGGCTTTGAAAGAAAAGGATTATTCAAAAAAGATGAATCTTCTGGATAAAAGTATTGAGCAATTGGAAAAAGGTGTAGCTATTTTGCCAACTTATTCAGAGGCTTATTATCATCTTGGTTTGGCATATAAGGAGCGAGAAAATTATGCTAAGGCCATTGAGAGCTTTGAGTATGCAGCTAAGAGTAAAACATTTACCGACCCGCAGTTTTTTATTTCATGGGGTGTTGCATGTGGAAAAGCAAAACGTTATCAGGAGAGTATTAAAGCTTTGAACCATGCCATTGATCTTGACCCTGCAGCAAAAGAAGCATATCTTAATTTGGGTGTGTTTTATGATGAGATGCAAGAGTCTGATAAAGCCGAAACCTCTTTAATGAAGGCAATTGAATTAGATTCTCTTTCTGACGGAGCCTATTATAATTTGGGAAATGTTTTTGCTCACAGAAATAATTTCGTTAAAGCAATTCAGAATTATAAAAAGGCTTTGGAGATTAACCCCACAAATGAGGATGCAGTAAATAATACTGGAAACAGTTATGCTGCCATGCAGGACTATGAGAATGCAATAATTTATTTCAGAGAGGCAATTGAACTGAATCCTTCGAATGCAAGAGCATTAAATAATTTGGGTGTAACCTTAGTGCTGACAGGAAAAAAAGATGAGGGTGAACAGTATATTGCGAAGGCTAAGGCGATAGGGGGATAATAGATGATTTGATGATTTGATGATTTGATCATTTGAAAATTTGAAGTTAGAGATTTAGAGGATAAATAAATTAACGAATTTTAAAGGTGCGAATGAGGTGAAATACTCATGAAGAGGAATTTACATTAGATACTTCATCATAAGTCGTATTTGCATCGTTTCTGTTTAATTAAAAATGCTGTAAAATCTCCAATATGTAAATAATCCAATGAGAACAAAGTAAATGATATTGTTAAATGTAAAAAGGCCTTTGGCCACAAAACTCCAACTATTATCCTTTAAAATTCTTAAATTAACAACAGAAAACGGTAATATAAGAAGTAATATTAGAAATGGTATGTAGGAAGTCATGCTAACAAAAATATTAGCCGGGTCTTTATATGGTGCAGGAAAGTAAAATACATTAACACTGCCACATAATACGCACATATAATAAAACATGATTAAGCCAATTGGAAACATTAAGAGCTGAATGTAAGTGTACTTATTACTTTCTTTTCTTCTGAAAAATTGAGTAAGAAAAAAGATAGAAGTCAGTAAAAAAAATCCGGCAGAAGCAACAATAAATAATCCCATAAAATTACTGTCTTTGGGGGTTTTGAAATTACGTAATTTTTCAAATTCAGCACTATGCGGGAATAGTGTTTCTATTGCAATAATGTGGTCGCCTTTTCTTAATTCATCACTTAACTTGAATTGAACAGTAGCATTGTAGTTGTGATAAAAATACAAGTTCACAGTCCCACTGTTTAAATCCCAAATGGAAGAAAGTAAAGTTCCATCACCAATTTTTTTTCTACATACATGCATTGTATCTGACAAGGCCGTGCAGAATGCTATTGTAGTGTCAAAACCGTTTTTTAAGAATGCTACTCCGTTTCTGTACCTTGTAAGTTTATTTGCAGTTTGTTCAGACGTTATTGAAGGACAAAAATTTGAGATAACAAAAGTTGGTTCGTTTCCTATTGTCAAAGTATAAGGTTCAACTATAAGATATTTTCCGGACTTGTCAACATAAAAAAATACATCTTCAATAAAATAACTGTAGTCATATTTATTGATAAACTCTTTTACTTCTTCTACTGATTTACAAGTATGCAGAATGTCCTTTAAATACTTTGTAGGGTTGGTTATAGCCTTTCTGTTTGTAAACTTTTCTTGAATCGGGTGGTAAGATGCAAGCCTTTCAAAGGATAAACCCATTTCATTCATTCCGGATTGTGGTGCATAACCATTTTCTCCGTCATATCTTGAACCTGTAAATGCTGCACCATATTGACTGTTGCCTTTACCTTTTTCAAACCAAATTTGTGGTGTAAGTCTCCACGCATCTTCATTACTGCCTAATATAGTTTTATTCCCAAGCGTAATCTTATAGCCACTGCAACCAAAACTATTTGATGTTAATGCAAAATATATAAATGTCAGCAGAGTATGTTTAACAAACTTTGTTTTCCTTGTTCCTTTCGGCATATATTTTTTAACGGGTCTTTTGTTTTATTATTGTTAGTTGTGGTTGACATTTTGACCTAAAATGGCGTATAACAATTTTTGGATTTGACTTTCATACAGATTAAAGATTACTTTACCGATTGTTATCAGGAACATTTTAATATTAGTGATCATTCGGAACACAATGCTCCAAGTTTGCACGTCAGACTGTAATTTGCAAAACTTGTTTTAGAAGTAGCTTTTTTTAGTTTTTATTTTAGCAATAGATAATAGACTAAAACCCATATTCCTGTAAAAGTTAATCCGAGATAAAATATATTTATATTTTGATTTAAGTCTTTTTTAATAAAAAGTCGGTATAGAATCCAGCCTAGAAAAAATATTATAAAGAATGCAGAGAGATATATTCGTAGCATAGTTGTTTGTTTTTAAGTGTGTTAATTATTTTCATTGTATTTAATCATTTCAGTTTTAATTGTTGGTTTTGAAAAGATCACGAAACGGGTTGTATGTAACTTAAAATAAATTCCTGTCATATAGCCAATGTTCTGATTGTTATTGTTCCGAAAACCATCAAAATTAAAACTAATCATTAGCTCAAAAGTAAAAAGAAAATGATTTAATAAGACAATTGCAGCAAACTATGCTGTATTGAAATTTAGCGTTTGTGTTAAATTACGCTGTCAGAGGCCGTGCGACATGATTGGTGAAATTAGATGTGTTCTATTATTATTAAAAACGTATTTACCCTTTAATGTTTTATTATTATTTCAAAGTCCTCTGAAATGCGAGAGACTTTGAAAGTACGAAAGAGCACAAAGATTCAATTTATTACTACCGTTTATTCAAAGCATAAAGCTACAAGTTTGAAGGTCAGCCCGCCTGACGCAAAGCATCTATGTAAAATCCTAACTTCGAAGGGGCAAAACATAAATTAAAATTTTAAATAGAAATTAAAATGCAAACACAACAAACATCATCCACACCAAAAGTAATCATTGGCATGGACATTCACAAGAAAAGTTGGTCAGTAAGTATCCGCACCGATATATGCGACCACCGCACATTAAATATGCCTGCTGATGCAGATGGTTTGTATGACTACATAAGTTCTAATTTTCCGGGTCATGAGGTGTCCATAGCCTACGAAGCCGGATGCTGTGGCTTTAGTGCAGCCCGTCATTTCATAGGCATGGGCTGGAAAGTACTGGTAGTAAACCCAGCCGATGTGCCACGCATGGATAAACAAAATTATCAGAAGACAGATAAAATAGACAGCCGCAATTTGTGCAAGCAACTTTATAACAACAATCTTCGCGGCATCTATATCCCCACATCAGAGGAAGAGGAACTACGCAGTTTGGTGCGTCATCGTAATCAGATAGTAAAACAACTTCGCAAAGTAAAGACACATATAAAAAGTATGTTGTTGTTTCATGGCATAACCATACCCATAGACTTTGACAATAACAACTGGAGCAAAGCATTTATTAAATGGCTTAAAAACCTAAACTGGTAAAACGCATGCGCACAGATGAGTCTTGACAGCAAACTACGGAGTTTAGCCTTTCATCATCAGGAGTATCTTAACATAGGTACCACTCTTAGAGCTTACTGCAAGAAACATTACACAAGGGATTATAATCTTTTAAGAAGTATTCCGGGAATTGGAGGATTTTTAGCTTCAGCAGTAATAGCCGAGTGTGGCGACTTGCGCAGATTTGCCAACGAAAAACAATTCAGTTCATATATAGGTGTGGTTCCCGGTATTTACAGTAGCGGTGGCAACGAAACCATGCTTGGAGTGACACCACGATCAAAGTCGCTATTGCGGACTTACATAATAGAGAGTGCATGGGTAGCATTACGTTACGATCAGGAAATCCAGGCATATTACCGCAAACATGCATCAAAGAATCCGAAGAGTGTAATTGTAAAAATTGCACATAAAATGGTAAAGCGTATGCTGTCTGTAATAAAGAACGGGCAACCATACAGAGTAAATAACACAATAAATAAATTGAAAGAAGAAAAAGAAAAACAGTAAAAAACATCTTTAAAACTCGCAACAACAAAAGAGATTTACAGACTACAAAACATGGGTGGTAGTTCCAAAAGGAATCTACATCGCCAAGCAGGTAGCTGTATTTATAGTTCTCTACAACCACACAGGTGCTGGTAGTTGTGCCATATAGGACACAAGCTACAAATAGGAGACTGAGTTTGAAGAACAAAAAAGAGAGGGAAAAAAACAATGGAATAGGAAAATAGATTACATTTGAAAACGGATAAAAAACTCTTGCGAAGCAGGAAGGCAAAATTCAAAATTGCTTTCCTCTTCAAAAGAAAATTTATCTCCGTACCTGAGTAGGGGGATTTACATAGGAACCCTTGTTAGTGGCAGTGCTTTTTATCCACAGCAACTTGAATTTCCGTTTGAAGTTGTCCCACAACAAGCAGTTTTTTCTGTTGTTTTTTCTGTTTTTGTTTCACTTCCACAGCAGCCATTCTCTGTCGTGTCGCAACAAGTTCCTTCTTCTAATTTGTCTGCATAAACTGTTATGCTGTAAATGCCTGAACCCGATTTTTTGTAATCGTCAAGTTCTTGTTGGTTTAGATACTTTAATAAAAGTTCGTCAGGCAATTCAAGAAGTCGTTCTTTTTTTATAGAAATATTTTTAAATCCTGCTTTTTTAATTATTCCTAAATATTGTCCTTTTTCACTTGCACCTGCTACACAACCTGCATACATTTCAGATGCTTCTAAAACACCTTGTGGAATTGCACCTTGAAAAACAATGTCGGAAATGCTAAAATGTCCACCAACTTTTAAAACTCTGTTTACTTCATTAAATGCTTTCTCTTTGTTAGGCACAAGATTCATAACACAGTTGCTAATTACTACGTCTGCAACATTGTTTGAAATTTCTTTCATATTTTCAATTTCACCCAATACGAACTCAACATTTTTATAACCTAACTTTTGGGTATTTTGTAAGGCACGAATTACCATTTCAGGTGTCATATCAATACCAATCACTTTTCCTGTTTCGCCAACAATTCTACGAGCAATAAAAGCATCGTTTCCTGCACCTGAACCAAGGTCAATAACTGTGTCGCCTTCGTGAATGTTTGCAATTTCTGTTGGAAGCCCACAACCTAAAGCAAGGTCAGCACTTTTTACGTATCCTTCTACATTGCTGTAATCTTCACTCATTGAGTTACTAAATTCGCTTGTGGTGCAACAACCTGTTTCTGTTGAGCAACAACCTACTTGAATATTGCCTTTTGCTACATCGCCATAGGATTTTTTAATTTCTTCTTTGATTACTTCTGTATTCATTTTTTTACTTTTAATTTATGGCAACATCGCCATTTGATAGTAACACTTGAATACAAGAAAATAGACGCAAAAATTATGAGCAACCACAGCTTTTATCTTCGGTGTCAATCAAATTTCCGTATTTGTCGTTTTGATACGCACAACAATTTAAAATAAGTTCTTTAAGTTTATCCTTTCCACGTTGCACTCTTGATTTTGCACCTGAATATGAAATATTAAGTTTTTTGGCTAATTCTTTTTGAGAAATGTCTTGAAACTCTGTAATTAAAAGTGCCTGTTTGTAGTTGTCAGGCAGTTTGTTGATAAAGGGTTTTATGCAACATTCTGCAATGGTTTCGTTTAATGAATTAGTTTCTGTTTCTGAAAATTGTTCTTGAATTTCGGTGTCGCTGGAAAATGTCTTTTGATTCTTGAAATAGTCATTTAATGTATTACGAACAATTCCATAAAGATATTGTCGCAAGTTTTCGGATTGATTTACTTTTTCAATATTGCGAATGATTTTTACAAAAACTTCCTGCAAAATGTCGTCTGTGTCAGCCGAATTTCTTGTTTTGTTGTAGATAAAGCCTTTGAGCTCTTTATTAAAATTTGTCCAAATATTAGTAACGTCTGTTGTCATATTCTGTCTGTAAAATTAATTGTCCAAACGTAAGACGTTCAAAGTTTGAAAAAGACGCAGGTTGTTTCGGGGTCTCACAGCATTCTGACTAACGTCAAATTTCCACACTACAAATCAATTAGATACAAATCCTAAATCTGAATTAGTCAGGTCAAATTTAGCAATTTGTTTTCTTATTCTTTTTACTAGACCAAGTTTTCTTTTTTCGT
>Ga0209582_1000068_pt1 | contig 117514 bp, 82 predicted proteins | sample KloWWTmetKNB5Kit_FD_187176 | JGI IMG/M metagenome (GOLD analysis project Ga0209582, IMG submission 187176) | Active sludge microbial communities from Klosterneuburg, Austria, studying microevolution and ecology of nitrifiers - Klosterneuburg... | ecosystem: Engineered > WWTP > Aerobic digester...
TGTAATATCTGTTCTATACCTCACAATAATACTTGTAGGTGTAGCCACATTCAAATAAGAACCTATTACTATTGACGGCATTGTTGGCGGTGTATTTCCCATTCCTGTTAATGACATATCGAAACTTAAATCAGAACTGTTCACAACAAACTGATGAACTTCTGCAGCAATAACGTTGGTGCCATTTACGAAGTAAGATGTAGGAATATTAGCAGTCAATACAGAACTTCCATCATCAGCAGCATCTGCTGTTGCCAATGTATTGTAGGATACAGTTCCTGCAATATTATCACGCCATACTTCTACACCATTAACGTAGAGAACAACACCATCATCGCGCTTTACTCCAATCTGAAATGAAGTATATGCATTAACATCAGCAATAGAAACCGATTTTCTGAAATATGTTGTGATATACTTGTTTGAAGGGTTAGGTCCGTATGAAACAACTGTAGCTTCATCACCATCACCATAGCCAAATTCTCCCGGGCCAGTAGTCCATGTAGCATCGCTAAATGAAACATCACGCCAAGTGGTACCCTGATCGGTTCCATTATCTAAATATTTCCACACTGAGTTTAAAGGGAAGATTGTCACATTCGATGGTGGCGGAGTTTCAAGGCCCGTAAGTCGCATATCAAAGCTTAAGTCTGAGCTGTTAACAACAAACTGGTGTATTTCAACTGCAATAACGTTGTTGCCATTTACGAAGTACGATGTTGGAATGGTAGCAGTAATTATAGAATTACCATCATCAGAGGCATCACTAGCAGCAAGTGAAGTATCAGACACAACACCATTGATGTTATCACGCCATGCTTCAACACCATTTACATACACTACAACACCATCATCACGTCTAACACCTAACTCAAATGCAGAGAATGTTGCAAGGTTTGAAATACTAATAGCTTTTCTGAAATAGGTTGTAATGTATTTGTTTGAAGGATTTGGTCCGTAAGACACTACAGTATTTTCATCGCCTTCGCCATAACCAAATTTTGCAGTACCACTACTCCATGCTGCATCATTGAATGATGAGTCGCGCCAGGTTGTTCCCTGATTCGTTCCATTGTCTAAATATTTCCATACTGAATTAACCGGAAAAATAGTTTGATCGGCATTGGCTAAAAACACCACTGCCATGAACAAAATTGTAAATCTAAACTTCATCGTAATCTTGATTTTTTAAGCGTCACAAAATTACCCTAACTACACTGAAAAAGTGCAGTTTTTTGGGTGAATAGTTACACACAATCAGAGCACTTCTGCCACTGTAAATGTGCTTCCACCAACAAAAATTAAATCTTGTGCTACTGCTGCTTTTTTTGCACTTAACAATGCTTGTTTGACAGATGTATAAATTTGACCATTGAGCCCCACTTCTATCGCCTTGTTTTTCAACTCCTTAGCAGGCATTGCACGAGGGATTTTAGCATTACAAAAATAGTAGGTAGCATGTTTTGGCAATAGCTTCAAGACAGGCATTATGTCTTTATCGTTAACCATGCCAATTACTATATGAAGCCTTTTAAAACTTATCTTACAAATTTGGCGAATTACTGTTTTAATGCCGTCAACGTTGTGGCCGGTGTCTGCGATAATGAGAGGTTTAGTTCCCAACACCTGCCATCTTCCTCTGAATCCTGTCAATTGCTGAATATCTGTAAGTGCTTTTTTTACATTTTTTTTCTCAATTACAAAACATGAATCTTTCAATAATTCTATCGCTGACAAAACCGTTGCCACATTTTTTAATTGATATTCACCGGCAAGGCTTAATTTCAAATTTTTATATACTTCACCATTCTTACTTTGAGTATCAACAATTAAATATTCAAGATGTTGTTTTTTAAGTTCAACTTTACATTGATTGCTTGCAAAATAAATCGGTGCTGAATTTTCAATTGCTTTTTTCAGAAAAACATTTTTGGTCTGAATTGTTGTTTCACCAATCAGGACAGGAATATTCTCCTTTATTATTCCTGCTTTTTCAACTGCAATTTTTTCAAGTGTATCACCTAAAAGATTCACATGATCCCAACCGATGTTTGTAATTACAGAAAGTTGTGGTTGAATAATATTTGTTGAATCCAATCGTCCACCCAAACCTGTTTCTATTACTGCAACATCAACTTTAGAATGACGGAAAAAATCGAATGCCAATGCAACAGTCCATTCAAAAAACGATGGCTGAACTACATCAAACTCATTCATATATTGCTGCACAAAATCACTTACATATTTTTTAGGAATCATCTTACCATTCACTCTTATCCGCTCTCTGAAATCTTTGAGGTGAGGCGAGGTGAACAACCCTGTCTTGTAACCTTGTTGTTGCAATACAGCAGCCAGCATATTGGAAGTTGAGCCTTTGCCATTGGTTCCGGCAATGTGAATAGATTTAAAAGATTTATGCGGATGACCGAGTATATTATCTAAGGCAATACTGTTATCTAAATTATCTTTATAAGCTGCTGCGCCAATGCGATGAAACATTGGCAACTTTGAAAACAGATAATTCAGTGTTTCGGTATAGTTCATTTTACTGAACAAGAAAAACAAAGGTAATGGTTCCTCTTTGTTCTTCAACACCTTGTGGACTTTGATTAAACTTTGCCTTGAAAGCAGCGTCTTTTGCTTTTCTGAAAAGATTGGAGCTTGTGGTAGTTGAACCTCTGGCACCGGGCACTGCGTCAATGACGTTACCGTATTTATCAACCTTTATAGAAACTACAACCTTACCGGTCTCCTGACTGTTGTCATAAATTGTTGGCTTTGCACGCACAGACCTTCCTGCTAAATCATAAGAAAATCCGGGACCTGAACCACTACCTTTTCCGGGACCTGAACCATCACCTTCACCTCCTCCGCTACCACTGCCGCCTTGTCCGGTTCCCTTGCCCTGATACAATGCATTAGGATCGCCATCACGAGTTCCCTGATCACCACTGCCTGTGTTTGATGTTCCCTGCGACACAGATTTATTTTTCTTGCCCGGATATAATGCTTCTGCATTTACTTTAGGAACAACAGGTTCTGCTTTCTTAACTTCAGTCTTTACTGGAGTTTCAACAGGTCTCGTAACTTTTTTCTCAGGAGTCTTTTCTTTTTTGGCTTCAACAACTGCACTCTCTTCTGTCTCCTGTGTGTTATAATTTTGTTCCTGAACAGCTACAGGGGGTGTGGCTGTTACAGGATGCGGATTTTCAGAAACATTTTCTGATTCGGGCTGAATATCTCCTGTTGACAATTCTACAAAACCAAGGTTAGAAGATTCTGCACCACCTCCTCCACCGAATGGTGGAATTTTTGTGTGCATTGTAAACCACCATAAAAGAAACAATAAGATGCTATGTAGCACCAATGTTAAAATTAAAGAGTTTCTTTTTATAGCCGGAGCTTCCATGTTATTTCACTGTGTTGGTAGCAAGCACCATTTTTATTTTATTGCGGGCACCAATGTCAAGCAAGTCAACCAAGCCTTGCACCTGAACGCTTTTATCAACTTTCAAAATTGCAGTTGGATCTTCCTGACCTTGCAATTGTGTAAGAATAGAACTTTCTAACTGATCATAAGCCACCACCTGATTGTTTACTGCATACTGCATATCGGCAGTAACAGAAATTGTCACCGGATGCTTCACAGCAGGCTTGCTGGTTTTTGCATTCGGCAACAACAGTTTCAAAACGTTTGGTGTTGCCATTGTTGATGTAATCAGAAAAAATAATAAAAGGAAAAACATAATATCATTGAGGGAGCCAACAAAAACTTCCCCTGTCATTTTATTTCGCCTTCTCAGATTCAATGCCATAATGATGCTTTTATAAACTGAATTTCACAATTATTTTTTTACAGGCTCTTCGAGTAGGTCAATAAACTCAACAGCGTTAATCTCCATTTTGTTTACTGCGCGATCAACTAACGAAATCAGATAATGATAACCTGCATAAGCTGCAACACCAATTAATAAACCGGCTGCACTGGTTATCATTTTCACATACAAACCACCTGAGATGGTGTCTATCTGCAAACTATTCTCCAACGATATCTGATAGAAAATTTTTATTACTCCGAAGATTGTTCCAAGGAAACCAAACATGGGTGCAATACCTGCTATCGTCCCCAAGAAACTCAGGTTCTTTTCAAGTTTATAAATTTCGAGCTTACCAACATTCTCTATTGATGATTCTATATCACGGATAGGTTTACCCAGACGCAACAACCCCTTTTCAATCATACGCGCCACAGGATGGTTTGTGTTTCGGCACAATGCCTTTGCTGCATCAACATTACCTGTATGGACAAAGTCTTTTATCTGATTGATAAAATTTTTGTCAATGTTGGATGATTTTCTGATAGTAAAATATCTCTCGAAAAAAATATAAACAGCAGCAACAGACAACAATCCTAATGGAATCATTATTGGTCCGCCCTTTATAACTAAATCAAGAAACGAAATTGATTGCTCGGCCTTCACCGCAGGCTGTAATGCAGTGGCGCTATCAGTAACAGCTTGAGTAATTTGCAATAAAATGCTCATGTTGAATTCGAAATTTTAGAACAGTAAAAGTACGCCCATGCCCTTATTAAATAATCAAGTGTCACTGCTATTTTAAACACAGTTTTGTTGATAAGGCTAACGGAAGGAAAAGGAAAAAAGTATAAATTATTTAACCTAAAATTGAACTTCCTGAAAAATTATTGTTCGTTTAATTGATAATCAGTTTACCTGAATTTATCTGTTTTTCACCTCTGATTTGATAGAAATAGATGCCTTTATTCAATCTCCCTAAAGAAATAATTCCGGAATTGCCCTGTTGCAGATTCATTTGCATAACCTGCTTACCGGCAACATCAAAAAGCCCGAATTGATAATTATTTTCAAGTGCATGATTAAGGCTGATAAACAAATGATCGGATGCAGGATTGGGATATAAGGTCGTTGTCATACCCTCTTCTGTTTCACTCAAACCAAGCACACCGCCATTATCTGTAAATCGTTTAACAAATTCCTGATAGTACTGATTGGCAATGTTTCTGTTGTGTATGATTAAAGTATTTTCATCATTTTTCTGATTGGCAGTTGTACTCCAGTTATGCGAGCCTGTCAGCACTAATGGGTCACTTGAAGGATTGTTCTGATCAACAATCAGGTATTTATGGTGCAACAATCCTGTTTGTGTTGCATGATTGTAAAGCATCAGTTTTGAACCCATAACAGCATTTAAAATACTATAGGCCTGACCACCTCCACTACCTGTATCATCAACAATTCCATAAGCATCTACACCATGATTCACAATACGGTCTTCTGCAGCATAGGCCACGTCAAAACGTGTAAACACCAATAAAGCAAATTGCATTTGCTGATCTGCTGTTTCAACCGTTGTCATTATTTGATTGTTTACATTATCAGAAGGGCTGAAATAAGATTCGACACGATTACCTCCAATATTGTATTCATGTGGAGTGTTATCTTTTTTATCAGGACCAAATTTTGAATTGGCAGGATTTGGCTGCAATGTACTGCTGCCCCACATTTCTTCAAACTCCATTGTGTAACCAATGGCAAGCGATTTATCTTGAATAATCAACAAATTGTTTGCATCGTTATTGAGTTGTGCATTTGTAAAATTGGTTGATCCGGAAATTACTATTGGTTTATTTACATCATTTGCATAAGCATCAATAATCACAAACTTATTATGCATGATGGAATAATAACCCGGTGGTGTAGTTGGAGAAGGTAACATGTTTATTCCCGGATTCAATAGTGCCAATCCGCTGTTTGCATTACCTCCATCATAAATAATTCTCACTGCAACACCTCTGTTGTCTGCATCATTAATTGCCTGAACAATTTGTGATGTACCACTGTTTTCAAAATTATAAATTGCAATATCTACACTTTGTTGCGAGCGGTTGATATAGGCAGCAATGGTATCCTGAAAAGTTCCGGGCAGTTGTATTGCATTGTTTGCAGGTGTCCATGCATAATTATTGTTAACCGACCTATTGAAATATACTTTCATATCGCCACTTGAAAGTGAAGCAGTCATGTAAATTTTTACAGTAGCAGTTGCCGTATCGTTTCCATTTACAGAAAATGCTTTTACATAATATATCTGTGAAGGCGATGCTCCTGAAAGTGTTACTGTGTGATTTGCACTACCTGATGTGCCGTTGAGAATTCCCAGTTCAAGCGCAGGTGTAAGTCCATATTCAATAAAAGAAGATGCAGGTAAATTGGTAGTCCAGTTTACATCAAAACCTGCTGTGCTTATATTTTGCTGAACAGGTGGCGAGGTCATGTAAAATGAAGATGATATAAAAATATCATTCTGATCGCGAGGCAAAAGTTGATACACTGTTTGATACTGACTGCAAACGGCAATCATACTTACAGCACCGGAAGGAATTGGCTGGCCTACAAGATTTGTATTTGCTGCAATGCGCACCTGTCCGCTTTCGCCATTTGAGGTAAAAGCATAGTTAGCATTACCCATAAAAGTTCCACCACCGTTGTTGAACACAACTCCGTCAATACGTACTAAATGACTCTCTGTGCTCTCATCAAGAAGCAAAGGTGTTGTAACAATTGGTGTTGGCAGGTTATTACCACCTCCCAGATTCTGAAACGAAGTCAGATTTGTAATCTCAAGAAGACCAAAATAATCTGAAAGCACACCTGTAACCATAATGGCATCGCCACGAACCGTTGTATTCAACTGTGTACTGAACACAGCAACACTGCCTGTGCCGTCATTGATATAACGGATATTTCCTAACTCCTGCCCGTTAACACAAACACCTGTAACTGTTACTTGTGTTCCTGCAGGTGATGTTCTGGCTGTGGCAATAGACACTAACTGCGCAAAACTATTTTGCAACAGCAGTAGAAAAAAAACAATACTAATTAAACGTTTCATTGGAGTACCTATTAAAATAAAAACGCAGTGCAGGAACATGCTGCACTGCGTCAAAAATATTTAATGTTTATTGAATATCACCTAAATTTCTAATCTGAAATTGTTTTGTGGTGTTAAACTGTGTCAAAATACCTGTAATGCTAACAGGAGTTGTTGGTGTAGCTGAACTTGCAAAAGATGCAGCGCTACGACAATAGAGAACTACTGTATTTGGTGTGCTGCCATCAGAAATAGTAAGGCTTCCACCATTAGCACCATAAGTAGTTGCTGTTCCATTATTAATAGTTACACTATTTACTTTAATCAACATTGATTCATATTGTTCGAAGTTAGCAGTTGCAGTTGCTAAATCAATAACAGTTGGTGTGATTGGTGCTAATCCAGTAATTGAAAGACCTCCTGCCATATTACTAATTTGCAGCCATCCATTAAATTCTCCAAGAGTCAAACCACCCACATTAAAATCATATTGAGAATTCATTGAAAAATTTGGCGCAGTACTATAACGCAAGCAAATTCCACCGGTTGCATCCTGTACGATAACATTTCTTGTATCAAGTGCAGAAGTAGTGTAATCAGAAATTACAGTTGCCTTGATATGAAAACCACCGGGAACTGTTGTTGCGCCACTTGAAAATAAAGTTCTTATACTGTCTATTGAAACGTAAACAGGAGTACAAACCACACCATCGCAACGCTCAATATTTGCAGGCACATCATTCATATCACGAAGAAATACCTGTGGTGTAGTGTTATATTTCTGGTAAATAGCAGTTACGCTTCCTGCCTTGCAGGGAATAAGTGTTGTGGCAAAATTTGCATAGCCGCTAGTTCTAACGATTAGTGAATTGCCTGAACAATCTTTCAAATTGCGATTTACAGTTGACTTATTTGCAGCATCGCCAAATGGCAGACCAACTTCTGCTGCAGCAAATGCAACACTATCAAACTGAACGAGTGTATTTAAGTCGGCATCTGTTAATGCATTCAACTTTCTTTTTGCAGGAACAACAGTTAATCCCCATTTACCACCAACAATATAATTTCCGATTTCTGCAGCAGGAATTTCTGCAACTGCACCGGCATTTAACACACCAATTTTAGGAGTACCATTTACAGCCTGAATATATAGGCCTTTTGCTTTTACAAATACTCTTCTTCCTATAAACAAAGAAGTAAAGTAAGATGGCTGATCAATTAATATGCTGATACCTGCAGTTGTATCCTGCACAATCATCTCTTTATAATAATTACCGGACTTGTCATCAGCCACAATAATGGCAGAGAAAGTTAAATCAGAAGTTATCTGAACCGGCCCTGTTGCATTAGCTAAAGTTACCACACTCGATACTGTTGCATTGGTAACAATATCCGGATCAACATTAGTGGTAGGTGCATTGTCAAAATCATCCTTTTTAACGCAGGAAACAGTACTTAAAGTAATTGCAAGAATTGCAAATGCTGTTGTGATTTTAATATTCTTTATCATTGTTTTATTATATTTCTAATTAGTTATTAATTCATTCTTAAAATAAAGCTGATCATATATGTTCTGCCAAAAGCATAACTATATTTTGAAGCAAATACATCAGGTCGTCCTGAAAGCACAGCTGATTTATCCAATCTGCCTTGCTCATATCCATTGGTGATAATGTCTTTATTATCGAGCAGGTTATTGATGTTAAGGTTAATCAGGAAGAAAGTATTTCTCTTTAAAGCTTTGATATGGTTGTTCAGTTTAATTGACCAACCTGCACTCAGGTCAAGAGTCATTTGTGCATCGTAGCGCTCCTGTCCAAGAATTTTTTCCCATGCCTGACTATTTTCATCTACTCCGTCAATGATATCACCTGTGCGTCTTGCAGGACTAGCTTCAACATAAGAATTAGAGAAGCAATTGGCATTAACACCAACATACCAGAATTTTTTCGAACGGTAATTCAATCCAACCGTAAATGCATTTTGAGGTGTGTTGTCCACATGCAGGTTTTTCATGTAAACTACTTCGCCTGTTGATTGAACTGTGTTTGTATTATCAACAGTAATAGTTGCTGTTGGACGTGAGCTATAATAATACTGACCAATTGAAGCTACAGCCATTGCAGAAAGTCCCATTCCCAGATTAGCATCAACAGAAATTTCTGTTCCTGCATGTACTTTTTCAATTCCTGAAAGTGTATAATTCACATAACTGTTTGTGCCAAAACCTTGCAGATAATATGAGCGGCTTTCAATACCGTCTTTGAAGTTTGTATAGTACAACTTAAGTTTACCTTTAATCTTAGGTGCGATATGTAAATAACCTCCTTCTACAGATGTAATTTTTTCACTTGTAAGATCTCCGACTGTCGTGTTTCTGGAACGTGGTGACAAATACATATTATTAAAGAATGGCGCTCTTGTCATATAACCTGCATTAGCAAAAACATAGTTGCGCCCATTAACTTTATAGGTAGCACCGGCTTTCACGCCAACATCAGGAAACACATAAGTTTTTGATTTGCCATAAGAATCGTTTGGAAACAATCCATTTTTATAATTACCTTCTCTGTAAACAGAGGTATAAGCTGCCTGAATAGCACCGAAGATGTCTATATTACTATACTTGGCAACAGCTTGTGTCCATGCCTGTGCATGGGTAATGTGTGCCTCGTAGTCATAGCCAAAACGATCACCTTCACGAACTATTCTGTTTGGATGATTCAAGTCGCTCTGACTTAATTGTTCATCCTGAAAATCCTGATCGGCAAACTTATCAATGTCAACAAAAAATTCTGCACCTAACAAATCTTCTGCTTCTTTATAAAAACGTGAAGTTTGCTTCTGATAAGATAAGCCTGTACTGGTTGTAATATTATCATTTAAAATAGTATTAAATGTAGTATTAAAGCTCAATCGGTTTGTTTGAATTACACGATTTTCTATTAAATATAATGCTTGTTTACCGCTAACTGTTGAACCCGCAACACCATCGGCATTGTTTACTGTCTGAAAATTCTGATCGTTAGCAAGCAACATATTATCCCAGTTAATTTGTAATAAATCGGGATTTGCCTTCAATGTATTATAAACTTGTGCTGCTGCAGCAGAATCTGTTTGCCATGAAGGTAAATTTCTGTAATAAGTTGGACGTGGGTCAGCAGCAAACCAGTTTAGTGCAGTTGATTCGCGCTTGCCTGTTGTATATGATAAAGCAGAAAACCAAGTTGTGTTATTACTTATTTTATACTCATGATTTAATGTAAACACGGGCTGATGACTTCTTCCAATATTGGCATTACGGATTTCGCCATTCTGATATCCCCAGTTTGAATTATAATAATGATCGCCTGCAATATCATAAACTTCTTTAGTGTTTGATGATGAACGGGCACTTTCATACTGACTACCTAAGACAGTAAAATCAAACTCATGCTTATTGACAACTTTTGATACTCCTAAATAATATGCAAAGCCATCATAATATGTTCCTTTTATAAAACCTTCTTTAGCCCATCTTTTTGAAATAGAAGCTGAATATGCCCATCCTTTCTTATTAAATCCACTACCATAAGTCAACATAAAACGATTGTCATACGTTCTGTTGCTTAATGAATAGGTAGCCTGTATTTGTTTACGTTGTCTTCCGGCACGTGAGTCAATACTGTATGACCCGCCAACACCACCAAAAGCATAAGTTGATGGATTTAGTCCTGAAGTTGACTCTCTTGACCTGAGCACATCATTCAAACCTGACCAGCTTGAAAATGCAGTACGACCATTTGTAAGGTCTTCTTCAGCAATTCCATTCATTAATGTCGGGAAATTTTCTGTGTCATAACCACGTGTCTTGAATCGTGCAACACTGAAATTAAAATTGGCCGCTGATGTAAAAGCATCACGAGATGCACCTAAAACACTAGACACACTTGACTGTGCAGAGTTAGACTGCAATTCATCATCATCAAGAGTTACAACAGGAATGTCGGCTTCTGTTGTAGTTGTTCCCGGGCTGTAAACCAATTTCACAGAGCCCACATCAATTGTTTCTGCGTTCACAACTACTTCTTGTTTAAAGCCGCTGTAGGCAACATCCTGCACAGAAAGTGAGTAAGTACCATAAGTAACACCACTCATAGTAAATGCCCCGTCCTTGTTTGTAATTGACTGATAGTTGGTGCCATTCAGCACAACCACTTCACCTGCCATTGGAACACTGTTCTCATTTAAAATAACCCCCTTTATAACTCCGGATTGCGCAGCGGAAAGAAAAGGAAGAATCAATAAAGTCATGAAAAAACTGACTGTAGAAAATAGCTTCATAATTTATAATTAGGGGGGCAAAGCTAAATAAAAAATAAACTCCTGAAAATTCATAAAGCAGTTGTTAATAACCTCCTAAAATGTTTGTTTTCAAGATTCTAACCAACTTTGACAAAAGTTGGTTAGAATCTGACTTTCAAGTTTTAACACATAAATTACAAACCGTTTTCTTTAAAATGATTTGAATCATAATTTCTGAAGACAGTCAATAAAGAGATTCCTAAAACATTATTTTTGTCGCTCATTTTTAAAAATAGTTAATCGAATGGAAAAAATTAAAGTTTTGAACCCTGTTGTCGAATTGGATGGTGATGAGATGACTAGAGTAATCTGGAAGTTTATTAAAGACAAACTAATCCTCCCCTATTTAGATATTGATATTAAATATTATGACCTGGGTATGGAGCATCGCGATGCTACTGATGATAAAGTAACAGTAGATGCAGCCGAGGCAATTAAGAAATATAATGTTGGAATAAAATGTGCAACCATTACACCCGATGAAGCACGTGTTAAAGAATTTAATCTGAAACAAATGTGGAAGTCGCCAAATGGAACTATCAGAAACATTCTTGATGGAACTGTATTTCGTGAGCCTATAGTTTGTAAAAATATTCCACGCTTGGTACCAAACTGGACAGCACCAATTTGTATTGGTCGTCATGCCTTTGGTGATCAGTACCGCGCTACGGATTTTCTTACAAAAGGTAAAGGCAAACTCACCATAAAATTTGAAGGTGAAGATGGCACTATCGAACATGAAGTATTTAACTTTAAAGGTAATGGTGTAGCACTTGCTATGTATAACACAGATGAATCCATCAGAGGTTTTGCTCAATCATGCTTTAATGTGGCATTACAAAAAGGATGGCCATTATATCTGTCAACAAAAAACACCATTCTTAAAAAATACGATGGCAGATTTAAAGATATTTTTCAGGAAGTTTATGAAAATGAGTTTAAATCAAAATTTGAAGCAAAAAGCATCACCTACGAACATCGTTTGATTGACGACATGGTTGCAAGTGCTTTAAAATGGAACGGAAATTTTGTTTGGGCATGTAAAAATTATGACGGAGATGTGCAGAGTGATACCGTTGCACAAGGTTTTGGTTCGCTTGGATTGATGACTTCAACATTAATTACACCTGATGGAAAAACTATGGAAGCTGAAGCAGCACATGGAACTGTAACACGTCACTTCCGCGAACATCAGAAAGGAAAACCTACATCTACAAATCCTATTGCTTCTATATTTGCCTGGACAAGAGGACTTGATTTCAGAGGTAAATTAGACAACAATGCTGCATTAATTAATTTTGCAAAAGCATTGGAAGAAGTTTGTGTAGAAACAGTTGAAAGCGGTAAAATGACTAAAGACCTTGCAGTTTGTATTTATGGTAATGAAACCAAGCCGGAACATTATCTGCATACAGAAGATTTTCTTTCAGTGATTGATACCAATCTGAAGAAAAAACTTCAAAAATAAAATAGATTAAAATGCAAAAAGGGAGCTTACGGGCTCCCTTTTTCTATAGTATCAAATTAAAATTTTATTGCATTGAAGTATTAATTTTTGCAAATGCCTTACCTGTTGTTGTTTCGACTTTAGAAGTTGGTGTGATGATTAAGTTGTTTTCATCATCTTGTTTACATTCCACTCTGATTCCGCGAGCTACTTTTCCCATTGCATCTTTTTCGTAGGCAGTTAAACAATATTGCCCTTTTGACATTTGAGAGAAAGTGATATCCTGAAGTTTCATGGTAGAAAACGTGACTTTGCTGCTTGATACTTTTTGAAGTTCGCTTTTGCAATCAGCAATTGCTGCTGTAAACTGAGGAACGCCATCTACATCTACTTTACCAATAATTTTTTGTGCTTGTACTGCAAATGCAGCAATGACAAAAAACAAACTGAATATTACCTTTTTCATTTCTGTAAATTTAAACTTGAAATTGTTTTCCGGTTAATACGCTGCATTTCCATTAGGGTTACATCAATCTCAATAATATTTTTTAAATGGCTTTATAAAACTAAATACCCTGTAACCTTACATTGCCAATTATCGTTGAATGCCCATATCAGTGTTTTAAAATCGCACCAACTTATGGGAAAGATGTTAACTTTTTTAAATAAAATGATTCAGAAATTTCAACTGAAGTTGATGACAGCAGCGCTGTTATCTGCTTTGTTTCTAATTGTCAGCCATGATAAATTATATGCTGACGGGTCACCACAGTTCAAGCCTGATACAACAAAGGCCACGAACCTTATGATTATAAATACGCAAACTACCTATGGTACATTTGCGGGTTATTCGGCCACTGACGATGACAGGCTTTATGTACGGATTAACAATCCCGCACAAGAAAAAATTTACTTTGGAATTGGACAGCGTTCAACTAATTCCGATTGGTATGTGCGTATAAAAGATCCAAACGGGAATATCATTTTTGGTCCTCAAAAATTACCAACAAGTAATGCACAAGGATTTATCAGCTATCATTCGCAAGCTATTGCAGGTCCGAATGTGGTAAATGCAGCGGGTTATAACGGTTATGTTTGTAATCCGACCATAGGTCTTCCCGGTGCTTATTACATTGAATTTAATAAAGGTAGTGGAACAACAGTTGCAGGTAACACAGAATTAAGCTTAGGTATTTTTGATGTAACGGTTGTTAATACTTCTAGTAACACTAAAGTTACAGGTCGTTTATTTTCAAAAAACTGGGGTTTCAATACAGAATCATATTCAAATCCATTTTATGGATCATTCTTTATTTATGGCCAGGACAGTTCAGTAACTAAAGTTGACCTGAATGGTATTAAGCCTTTTAAATTTCGTGTTTCATGTAATCGTTTTGGTACATCCAATTCCGGAAATGCAACAACAGACAGAAGATCTAAAACCGGATTTTCTGTTCCTGTAGAATATCGTTTGTTTCTTACCGATCCGGATATTATTGCATATCCAAACGGTTCAATGTCGTTTTTAACAGGCCCTCCTACTCTGGAGCGTTGTGTTAGGGATTCAATATGTATAAATGTTGGATTGATAAAAACATCTGATGTTACAGTTGTAATTGATAGAAATAACAATAATAAATTTGATGCCGGTACTGCAGACCGGAAATTATTTTTTCCGCAAGTACCTGCCGGTTCCAGTTGTTTGTATTGGGATGGAAAAGATGGTTTAGGAAATTTAATTGCTGTAGGAAATCCTGTATCAGTAATATTAAGTATTGAATCAGGATTGGTGAACCTGCCAATGTATGATGTAGAAAATCACGAAACAGGATTTTCGATGTCTGTTATACGTCCCGGTAGTGCACAGTTTGTAGATTCATTATTTTATGATGATGTTTTGGTTGGAGGCTTAACTAATCTTGGTGGTTGTCCATCTCCTTGTCATACGTGGACATCAAGCCCTGCCAACACTGACCAAAATACTATAGGTGAAAGCAACACTATTAATACATGGTGGTTTGCACATAAATTAAGTTCAAAAACTATTATCAACCTACCGGACTATTTAGTTAACAGTGCAGGAACAGATAAAAACCTTTGTACCAAAGGAGGTGGTCAGGACTCTATAGCATTTAACGGAACTATTGCCTATTCGCAATCCAGTTTCACCGGTGCAGTTCAATGGACAACATCAGGAACAGGTCAGTTTAGTCCAAGCGATACCGTTAAAAACGGATACTACATTCCATCAGCAGCAGATATTAATGCAGGTTCAGTAATGTTGATTATGGGACCTAAAAATGTTTGCGCAACAGTAAAAGACACCATTATTATAAATCTTCGCAAATCACCACAGGTAAGTCTGACAGGAACAAACATCAATTGTTTTGGTCAGCAGACAGGTGGTATAACTACAAGTGTTTCCAACAGTTCTGCACCATACACTTACTCATGGAGTAATGGTGCATCTTCGCAGAACTTGAGCAATGTTGGTGCGGGTACTTATACAGTAACTGTTACCAGCTCGCAAAATTGCAGCACAACAGCAACAGCTACACTCACACAACCTGCAGCAGCTTTATCTGCATCAGCAAGTGCAACAGGGGTTGGATGTTTTGGTGGTGCAACAGGAGCAATAAATCTTACAGTGAATGGTGGAACTTCTCCATATAATTACACATGGAGCAATGGTGCAACAACACAAAACGTAACCGGACTGACAGCAGGAAATTACACTGTTACAGTTACAGATTCAAAAGGATGTACAAGCACACAAAGCTCAATTGGAATTACACAACCTACTGCAGCACTCTCATTAACCAACTCGAAGGTAAATGTAAATTGTTTTGGAGGAAATAACGGCTCAATATCAGTAACTGCTTCAGGTGGTACAACACCCTATACTTATTTATGGAATACGGGTGCAACCAGTTCATCTGTTACAGGACTAACAGCTGGCAACTATACAGTTACTGTTACAGATGCCAACTCATGTACAACATCGCAAACTTCGATAAACATCAGCCAACCGGCTGCAGCTTTAGCTGCAACACCAACAGCAGTGAATGTAAACTGTTTTGGAAATGCTACAGGTGCAATCAATCTTAGTGTTTCCGGTGGCACTGCGCCTTACTCCTATTCATGGAGCAATGGTGCTACATCACAAAACATCAGCAACATAGCAGCAGGAAACTATACAGTTACAGTAACAGATTCAAAAGGATGTACTTCATCACAAAATTCTATTGCTGTTACACAACCTTCTGCTTCATTAACCTCTTCAGCAAGTCCTGTAGCAGTAGATTGTTTCGGAAACTCATCAGGTTCAATAAATGTAACTGTTAATGGCGGAACATCACCTTACAGTTATTCCTGGAATACCGGTGCTACATCACAAAACTTAAGCAACATCATCGCAGGTGTTTACAGTGTAACTGTTACCGATGCTAATGGATGTACTTCATCACAAAATTCAATAAGCGTAACACAACCTTCTGCCTCATTAACCACATCTGCCACTGGCACTAATGTTAATTGCTTTGGCAATGCAACAGGTGCTGTTTCTCTTACAGTAAATGGTGGCACAGGACCTTATTCTTATACATGGAGTAATGGTGCAACAACTCAAAATATTTCAAACATAGTTGCAGGAAATTATTCTGTAACTGTTACAGATGCAAATGGATGTACTTCATCACAAAGTGCAATCAGCATTACTCAACCTTCTGCAGCATTAAATAGTTCTGTTGCATCCACACAAAACATCAATTGTTTTGGAAACGGAACAGGTTCTGTCAATATTTCTGTATCAGGTGGTACTACTCCATATTCATTTAACTGGAGTAATGGTGCTACAACGCAAAACTTAACCAACTTAACTTCCGGCACATATTCAGTAACAATAACAGATGCCAAAGGTTGTACAAGCACAACAAATAATATTACGTTAACACAGCCTTCTGCAGCCATCAGTGCAAACATTCAATCAATGCAAAATGTATCTTGTAACGGTGGTGGCAATGGCGCACTTAACATGACTGTTGCTGGCGGAACAGCCCCTTACACGTACTTATGGAGCAACGGTGCTACAACACAAAATATTAATGGATTGAGTTCAGGAATTTATAATGTAACCATCACAGATTCCAAAGGATGTGAATTGCAAGCAACAGGAACTGTTTCACAACCTTCAAATGCATTATCGGCAAGCATCTCATCATCACAAAATGTATTGTGTTTTGGAGGAAACAATGCACACATCAACCTATCTGTATCCGGTGGCACTTCACCTTATACATTTAACTGGAGTAATGGTGCAACAACACAAAACATCAGCAACATTACTGCAGGTAATTATACTGTTACTGTTACCGATGATAATGGATGTATCTACACAATTAACAAGAATATTTCACAACCTTCAGGTGCATTAGCTGCTTCGGTATCTGCATCAGCAGAAGTTTCATGTTTTGGTTTAAGTAATGGCAGCATTAATGTAGGTGTTGCAGGTGGTACTTCGCCATTTACATACTCGTGGAGTACAGGAGCAACAACACAAAATTTAACAGGTCTTATTGCAGGCACTTATACTGTTACTGTAACTGATGCTAATGGTTGTACTACTTCATTAAACAAAACAGTAACACAACCATCAGCTGCATTAGCTGCAACTTTAGAATCATCAGAAGAAGTAAGTTGTAATGGTGGAACTAACGGACAAATAAATATAAACGTTAACGGAGGCACCTCACCTTATTCTTATAACTGGAGCAACGGTGCTACAACACAAAATATACAAAATCTTTCTGCAGGCAGTTATACTGTAACTGTTACCGATGCGAATAGTTGTACAACAAGTATGACTAAAACTATTGGTCAGCCGGCACAGGCATTGAATGCAAGCATAGCAGCAACACAGAATGTCAACTGTTTCGGTGGCAGCAATGCATCAATATCCATCACAGTTGGTGGAGGTACTACTCCTTATTCCTACAGTTGGAGCAACGGTGCAACTACACAAAACATAAGTGGTCTTGCAGCAGGATCATATTCTGTTACCGTTACAGATGCCAATGGATGTACAACAAATGCAATTCAAACAATTACTCAGCCTGCTCAGGCATTGAGTGCATCGGTAACTGCATCACAAAATATTTCATGTTATAATGTTCCGAACGGTAGCATGAGTGTTACTGCATCAGGTGGAACAACGGCTTACACGTACTTATGGAACAACGGTGCTACAACTGCATCTATTTCAGGACTTGCTGCAGGCAGCTACACTGTTACCATCACAGATGCTAACGGATGTACAACTACTGCTGACAAAACAATTACTCAACCATCAGCTCAATTGGATGCAACTATATCTGCATCTGCAAATGTTTCTTGCTTTGGATTATCAAATGGTTCTGTTTCAATAAATGTAAATGGTGGAACAAATCCTTACACTTATGCATGGAGCAATGGTGCAACAACACAAAATATTACAGGTTTAAGTTCAGGTGTATATACTGTAACTGTAACCGACAACAATGGATGTACAACAACTGAAACCGCAACAGTTTCACAACCGGCACAGGCATTAAATGCATCTGTTTCATCATCACAAAATGTAAATTGCTTTGGTGGAAACAATGCTGCTATTCAATTAAGCGTTTCCGGTGGTACTACTCCATATTCATACAACTGGAGCAATGGTGCAACAACACAAAATATTTCAGGCATAACTTCAGGCACATATACTGTTACTGTAACAGATATCAACAATTGTACAACAACATTAACTAAAGCTATCACACAACCAACGGCAGCATTGGCAGCCAGTGTTGCAACAAGTCAGAATGTTTCTTGTTATGGACAAAATAATGGAAACATCAACTTAACAGTTAGCGGTGGAACATCACCTTACTCCTACGCATGGAGCAATGGTGCAACAACACAAAATAATAATGATCTGACAGCAGGAAGCTATTCTGTAACAATTACTGATGCTAATGGTTGTACAACACAAGTAAATGCAATAACAATTTCGCAACCGGCAGCAGCCTTGGCCACATCTATAAACACTACAGATGTATTATGCTTTGGTTTATCTACAGGAGCAATTTCAACAACAGTATCAGGTGGTACTGCTCCATATTCATACTTATGGAATACAGGTGCAACAACTTCAGGTTTATCGAATGTAAATTCTGGAACTTATAGTGTAACAGTTACTGATGCGCAAGGTTGTACTACAAGCCAGGCTGCAATACAGGTAAATCAACCTGCCGCAATTTTAGATGCCAATGTTGCTACAAACGTTTCTGTTCTATGTTATGGAGGTAACAACGGAAGTCTGACACTTGCTGTAAGCGGTGGAACAGCACCTTACACTTACTTATGGAGCAATGGTGCTACAACTCAAAATATTACAAGTATTACTGCAGGAACCTATTCAGTTACTATTACTGACGCAAACAACTGCAGCAAGGCCATAACCGGTGTGTTGGTTAATCAACCTGACAACCCATTAACTACAAGTGTTGCTTCATCACAGAACGTTGCTTGTAATGGTGGCGGAAATGGTTCGATAACACTTAATGTTGCCGGTGGTACTTTACCATACACATACAACTGGAGTAATGGTGCAACAACACAAAATATTTCAGGACTGTATGCAGGAACTTATAATGTATCTATTACAGATGCAAATGGATGTACTGCGGCTGCTACGGGTGTAGTTAATCAACCCTCAGGTGCATTGACATCATCAGTAGCTTCTTCTCAGGATATTCTTTGTTATGGTGGCAACAATGGTTCAGTAACATTATCAGTTGTTGGTGGAACAGCTCCATACACTTATAGTTGGAGCAATGGTGCAACAACTCAAAACTTATCAAACCTGTCGGCAGGTAATTATGCAGTTACTGTTACCGATGCAAATAATTGTATCAGTCAGTCATCGGTTGTAATTGCACAGCCATCAGGTGCATTGGCTGCAAACATATCAGCATCACAAAATATTCTTTGCTACAATCAAAGTACAGGAAGTATTGATGTGAGCGTAACCGGAGGAACAGCACCTTTCACCTACAACTGGAGCAATGGTGCAACATCACAAGATATTACAAATATTACAGCCGGCACTTATAGTGTAAGTATTACAGATGCCAACGGTTGTACAACACAGATGAATGGCATTGTACTTACACAACCAAGCGGTGCATTAGCTGTAACACCACAGTTAACTGCGGTAAACTGTTACGATAACTATACCGGTGCTATCACACTAAATGTTACCGGTGGAACTGCGCCTTATTCATACAATTGGAGTAATGGTGCAACTACACAAAATATTTCAAACATTGGTGCAGGAACATATTCTGTAACTGTTACAGATGCCAACGGATGTACATCCGCTTCAACTTCGCTACAAATTACACAGCCAACAGCTGCTCTGAACAATACTTTCACGGCACAAAATATAAATTGTTATAATGTAAACACAGGAAGTATTTCTGTAAATGTTACAGGTGGTACAACACCATACAGCTACAACTGGAGCAATGGTGCAACATCTCAGAATCTCAGCAACCTTGCTGCAGGAACTTATACATTAACAATTACAGATGCCAATGGATGTACATCATCAACAGGAAGTGTTTCATTAACGCAACCTGCTGCTGCATTAGCTTATACATTTACAACAAGTGATGCAGGTTGTTTTGGCAATAATACAGGTGGCATTGACTTAACAGTTACAGGTGGAACAGCTCCCTATTCTTTCAGTTGGAGCAATGGTGCTACTACAGAAGATATTTCAGGAATTGCATCAGGCACTTATGTAGTTACTATTACAGATGGCAATGGATGTACGAATACTTCCGCAAGTATAACAGTAAGCCAGCCTGCCGGGGCATTAAATTCAGCAGTTTCTTCTTCGCAAAATATCAATTGTTTCGGAAATCAAACAGGCTCTATTACATTGTCTGTAAATGGCGGAACAGCACCTTACACCTACAACTGGAGCAATGGTGCAACTACACAAAATATTTCAAACATTGGTGCAGGAACATATTCAGTAACAATTACTGATGCTAACGGATGTAGCAATTTACTTTCAGGAATTGCATTAACACAACCTACAGGTGCATTAGCTACTTCAATTTCAGGAACTCAGAATGTTAACTGTTACGGACAAAGCACAGGAAACATCACACTCAATGTAAACGGTGGAACAGCTCCTTACTCCTACAATTGGAGCAATGGCGCAATCACTCAAAACCTTAGCAGCCTTTCTGCAGGAACATACAGTGTAACTGTTACAGATGCCAACAACTGTACTTCATCAATTAACAACATCATCATCAGCGAACCTGCTGCAGTATTATTTGGCAGTGTAAACAGTGCAGTGAATGTTAATTGTACAGGTGGCAATAACGGATCAATTAGTCTTAATGTAAGTGGTGGAACATCACCATTCAGCTATAACTGGAGCAATGGTGCTACAACTCAAAACATATCTGGACTTACATCAGGCAGCTACGCTGTAACAATTACTGATGCCAACGGATGTACGTTTTCACTTTCAGAAATTATCACACAGCCTTCCACTTCTTTATCTTCAGCAATAACATCATCACAAAATATTAACTGCTTTGGTAATGCAACAGGATCAATAGACTTGTCAGCAAATGGAGGAACTACACCATACAATTACAACTGGAGCAATGGTGCAACATCAGAAGATCTGAATGCCATTGCCGCAGGAACTTACACAGTAACAATCACAGATGCCAATGGTTGTACATCATCACAATCGGCTACTTTAACTCAACCATCTGCAACACTGACATCAAGCATCAACAACTTAACCAATGTTGGTTGCTATGGTCAAAGCACAGCAGCGATTTTAATTAATGTAAATGGTGGTACTACGCCTTACTCCTATTTGTGGAGTGATGGAAGCACAAGTCAGAACCTGATTGGTGTTGGTGCCGGAAATTACACAGTAAATATTACAGATGCCAACGGTTGTACTACTTCCATTGCAGGAATTGCAATCAGTCAGCCGGCTGCAGGATTAGGAGCAACAGTTACATCAAATCAGAATGTATCGTGTACAGGTGGTGGAAACGGCTCAATTGATATCACAGTCAATGGTGGAACAATGCCATATTCATTCAACTGGAGTAATGGATCAGTAAGTGAAGATATTTCAAATCTTGGAACAGGAGCTTATACTGTAACGATTACTGACGCTAATGGCTGTACATATACTCTGACAGAAAATGTAGGACAGCCTCCGTCAAACCTTGCAACTTCAATTCAATCATCACAAAATGTTGATTGCTTTAGCAATGCTACAGGAGCTATTGATCTGAATGCATCAGGAGGAACGGCACCCTATACATTTGTATGGAGCAATGGAGCAACAACAGAAGACATTTCAAATCTTGCCTCAGGAATTTATACAGTAACTGTAACAGATGCAAACGGATGTTACAACAATCAAACTGTAACCATTTCACAACCTGCAGGAGCTTTAGCTTCAAGTATTACAGGAATGCAAAACATACTTTGTTTCGGAAATACAACAGGAAACATTGATCTTACAATAACAGGCGGTACAACTCCTTATAATTTTAACTGGAGCAACGGTGCAAACACTGAAGATTTATCGAACATTGCTGCAGGAACATACAGTGTAACTGTTACAGATGCAAACAACTGTACAGTTCAACAAAACATAACTTTAACACAACCTGCTGCTGGTCTTACTTCTTCTATCACTTCAACAAGTCCAGTGCTTTGTTTCGGTGGCAACACAGGAAGTGCAAATCTTGACATACAAGGTGGAACAACTCCTTACTCAATTGTGTGGAGCAATGGTTCAACAACACAAAATCAACCATCATTAGCTGCAGGAAGTTATAATGTAACTATTACTGATGCTAATGGTTGTACATCTAATCAGTCTGTGACAATTAATCAGCCACAAGACAGCATATCCGGTGGAATCTCATCAATAGGTAATATAGGCTGCTTTGGTAATGCATCAGGAAACATTGATCTTACGGTTAACGGTGGTACAACTCCTTATACTTATCTGTGGAATTCCGGTCAGACAACACAGGATCTTAACAACATTACTTCCGGTTTATATGAGGTAACTGTTACTGATCAGAACGGTTGTACATGGTCAATTTCTGCAAATCTTTCACAACCTGCATTGGCATTAAGTAACAATCTTTCACTACAACAAAATGTAAACTGTTTTGGTGGAAACAATGGAGCGATTAATACAAATCCTGTTGGTGGAACAAGTCCTTACACTTACTTCTGGAGTAATGGAAACAACACTCAAAATATCAGCAACCTTGCTTCAGGATGGTATTCTGTTACTGTGACTGATGCAAATGGATGTAGTGCAACTGACTCTATTGAAGTTCAACAACCGGCAGCAGCAGTGAATGCAACCTATCAGATGACATCATCAGTAAGTTGTTTCGGTGGTAACAATGGCGCTGTTGATGTTACTGTAACAGGTGGTACCATGCCTTACAGTTATGTTTGGAATACAGGTGATGTTACAGAAGACTTATCGAACTTAACAGCAGGGAACTATACTGTTTCAATAACTGATGCAAACGGATGTACATTCAGCCTTGTGACAGCAGTGACACAACCTAATGGTCCGCTTTCTCCAAGTATTGTTATGACTCCGGTAGGATGTTTTGCTGACAGCACAGGTGCAATTAATCTTACTGTTACCGGTGGAACACCACCTTATCAATACTATTGGAGCAATGGTGACACTACTGCCAACCTGACTAACTTAACAGGTGGTTCATACTCTGTATATATTGTTGACTCTAACAGTTGTATTGCGCAGACTTCAACTTACGTTCCTACACCGGAAGGTGCATTATATGCCTTCCCTGTTGTAACAAATCTTGATTGTTCATCTCTTACATCAGGATCAATAATGTTGAATCCTACAGGTGGAACAGTGCCATACTCTTATAGCTGGAGCAATGGCGACACGACAGAAAATCTGGTAAACATTGGTGCAGGTCAATATACGGTTACAATAACTGATAGTGCAGGTTGTACTTTCTCACAAACGTTTACTATTAATGGTCCTACACAAGCTTTATCATTAACCGGACAACAAACAAATATTAACTGTCATGGCAATAACACAGGCTCTGCTTCAGTAACTGCATCAGGTGGTATTGCTCCTTACTCCTACATCTGGACAAACGGTATGACAACACCATCAATCAGCAATCTTACAGCAGGCAATTACAAAGTAATCGTTACGGACAGTTACAACTGTTCAACAGATACGGTGTTTGTGATTACACAACCTGATTCAATTCTAAGCAATATAATTTCTGCAACACAGATACCATGCTATGGACTGAACAATGGTAGTATCAGCGTAACAACGCAAGGCGGTACTCCTGCTTACACTTATCAGTGGAACAACGGTTCAAGCAGTTCTCAATTGAGCAACCTTACTCCCGGAACATATTCATTAACTGTTACAGATCAGAAAGGATGTACAGATCAGCAGACTGTAACAATTACACAACCTGCATTTGCACTCACTGCATCTTCAACAGCTAATGAAGCTAACTGTCTTACAGGTAATGGTGCTAACATAGACCTTACAGTAGCCGGTGGTACTCAACCTTATGCTTATGTTTGGAATAATGGTTCAACTTACCAAAGCCTTACCAATGTTGGTGCAGGAACATATACTGTTAGCATTACAGATGCTAATGGTTGTACTGTACAACAGACACAGGTAGTAACCGACATCTCAGTATTTAATATGAATGCTGACGGACCGACAGAGTTTTGTGTTGGCGGAAAAGTAACTTTAAATGCAACAGTAGTTCAGAATGGTACTTATCAATGGTATGTTAATGGACAAGTATTGCCCGGTGCAACATCACCATCACTCACTACTCCTGCTGCAGGTGTTTATACAGTATCGTTAACCAACTCTTGTGGCAACTTTACTTCTACACCTGTTGAAGTGAAAGTAAATTCAGTGAGTGGTTACACTGTAAGTCCAGGCATGATGATTTGTCCGAATAATGGAGAGATAGCACAACTATTTGCAACCGGTGGTTCATGGTATAGCTGGCATCCGGGAGCAGGTTTAAATGACTCTACAATTGCCAATCCTATTGCAACACCAAAAGCTTCAACAACCTATACTGTAACCATTCGCTCTAACGAAGGTTGCGAAGTGGTGAGCGAAGTAATGGTAAGTGTTATCTGTGACACACTGTTTGTGCCTACAGGATTCTCACCGGATGGTAATGCAGTAAACGACACTTATGTGATTGATGGCTTGAGCAAATATCCTGGCAACTTACTCTATATCTACAACAGATGGGGTAACTTGGTTTATAAAAAACGAGACTACGACAATTCGTGGGACGGTACTTCAAACGTTGCCGGTGTTTATCTCGGACAGCAATTACCAAACGGAACATACTATTTCATACTCGACCTGAATGATGGCAAGAAGCCAATGCAGGGATATCTGACACTAAAACGATAAGAATATGAAAGAAGCAATAAACAGAATTCACAACAACAAAATCAGTATAGCAATGTATTCAACAATAAAAAAAATATGGATTATGTCAGTATTACTGACCTCTATCTGCAGCATTAAAGCTAATGCACAGTACGATCCATTGTTTACACAATACATGTTTAACGAAATGTTTATCAACCCGGCTTATGCAGGCTCGCGCGATCAGATATCGGCAACTGCATTGTACAGAAACCAATGGGTTGGTATGGATGGAGCTCCAAAAACACAGACTGTTTCACTACATGGTCCTGTGAAAAATAAAAAAGTGGGCTTAGGAATTTCTTTCATGAATGAATCTATCGGTGTAGAAAAGAAAGTAGGTTTCTTTACCAACTATGCATATAGATTACAAACGAGTGAGAATGGCCGTTTAGCCTTTGGGTTGCAGGCCGGGCTTATCCACATGAAAGAAAACTATCTTGATGTTGTTACACACGACCCGAACGATATTCAGTTCAGTCAGAATGTTTCGAAGTTGGTGCCTAATGCAGGATTCGGAATATATTATAACACCAAGCGGTTTTATGCAGGTTTTTCTATTCCAAGGTTGATTGAAAACTACATTGACTCAGTGAATGGAGGAGATATTAAAAATAAATTTACACATCAGAACTTTCATTACTTCCTTACCGGTGGTTATGTATTTGATGTGAGTCCGGAAATAAAATTGAAGCCAATGACCATGATAAAAGCATCTGATGGTGCAACCATTCAGGCTGATGTAACTTTGGCAGCATACTTCAATGAAATTTTCTGGATTGGATTAACATACAGAACAGGTGCCGCTGCATCGGTTTTTGCACAAGTCAATTTAACCAAACAATTGCGCCTTGGATATTCTTATGATTACACAACAAACCAATTAAACAAATACAACTCGGGCACACATGAGATAACACTTGGCTACGACATTCCGCTTAAACGTACAGGTGTACTTAGTCCACGTTTCTTCTAACCAATTTAAAAACTGTATTATGATAATATCGCATATAAAGAAAATAGTTTTTGTTTTTGCAGCACTTTTAGTTGCAACGGCAAGCTTTGCACAGCAGGATGATTTGGTTCTTGCAGACCAACTTTATTCCAAGTACAGCTTTGGAAAAGCAATACCGCTGTATGAGAAAGTTCTCTCTAAAGAATACAATCATGGTACGGCATCAAAACTTGCCGACTGCTACAGAAAAAACAATCAATATAAAGAAGCAGAAAAGTGGTATGAGAAAATTACAGCAGATACCAATGCAACCAACAATGAGCATCTGCAATATGCTAAAGTGCTGATAAGTCTTGATAAAAAAGACAAAGCCGAAATGCATCTTGAAAAATACCTAGCAAAAAACCCGAATGATAAATTGGTGGCAGAGCAGCTAAATGCTTTAAAGAACAACACCTTTGGTCAGCAGCAGGGATCATGGATTGTTAAACGGTTACTGATAAACTCTGTTAATGGTGACATGTGTGCTGTGCCTTATGAAGATGGAATTGTCTTTGCATCATCGCGTGAAGATGGTAAAAGCAAAACACAGGATTGGACATCAAAACCATATCTGTCTTTATGGTTTAGTAAGGGAAAAGAAAATAATTTCAGCACTCCGGTCTTATTAGAACTTGCCGACAAATCAAAATATAATGATGGGCCCGTTTCATTTTCTTCTGACGGCAACGAAATGTACATTACCCGAAACTATGAAGAGAATGGAAAAATTGTACGTGATCAAAACAGAATAGTAAGACTAAAAATACTAAGTGCAACAAAGGTTAATGGAAAATTTGATGCATTTAAAGAATTTAAATACAACAACAAGACCTACTCATGTGCTCATCCATTTATTTCTAAAGATGGCAACAAACTTTACTTTGCCAGTGATATGCCCGGTGGAAAAGGCGGCATGGATATTTGGGTCTGCAACAGAGTAAATGGTGACTGGGACAAACCTGTAAATCTTGGTGCCGAAGTAAACACTACAGAAAATGAAGTATTTCCTTATATTGATCATGAGGGCAATCTGTTTTTCTCTTCAAATGGTCGCAGTGGTATGGGTGGATTAGATATTTTTAAATGTGAGTTTGAGAATGGAAAATTCAAAACTGCAGAGAATATCGGCAGCCCACTCAATTCTACCTTTGATGACTTTGCTTATGTTTACGATAAGAAAAACATGTGTGGCTACTTGACATCAAACCGTGACACTAAAAATGAGAATGACGATTTGTACATGTTTAAAAAGAACTGTGTGCCTTTGGATGGTTTGGTGTATGATAAAGAAACCAACCTGCCACTTGCCAATGCTAAAGTTGTAATCAATGAAGGAGGTAATAAGTTTGCTGAAGTACAAACTGATGACAAAGGAAAATTCAAATCATGTCTATCAATCGGACAGAATTACGATTTCATTGCATCGAAGGATGAATACAAAGAAAATAAAGTATCTATCAATGGCGTAAATGACGAGCCGCAGGTAATTAAAATTCCATTATCAAAAATCCCTGCATTTACTCTTGAAGGTCATGTTTATCTTGAAGAAGACAAATCAGCATTACCTAACCACCCGGTTAAACTGATGAATTTAAAAACAAATAAAGAAACTGAAACACTCACTGATGCAAATGGAAATTATCATTTTGATTTAGAGCCTGAGACTAACTACAAAGTGATGACCTTTAGAGAAAATTGTGCAGACAACTTTGCTGACCGCTCTACTATTGGATTAACAAAATCAACTGTTCTGAAAGCAGACTTTGGTTTCTTCTGTCAGGGTGATGTAATTCGTGTGGACAATATTTATTATGACTTGGCTAAGTGGAATATCAGACCTGATGCTGCAAAAGAATTGGATAAGTTGGTTGACATTATGAAAAAGTATCCTAAGATGCAGATAGAATTAGGCTCACATACAGACTGCCGTGCTAGCTTCAAGTACAACATGGATCTTTCTGAAAAACGTGCTAAGTCTGCTGTACAATATATCGTTAAAAAAGGTGTTGAAGCGTCAAGGATGACTTACAAAGGCTATGGAGAATCTAAGCTGATTAATCATTGCGAATGTGAAGGGACACGTGTTGTGCCTTGTACAGAAGAAGAACATCAGCAAAACAGACGTACAGAATTTAAAGTGTTGAATGTGAAATAAGCTGATTATGCAATAAAACAAAGGAGGCGGCTGCGAATGCAGCTGCCTCCTTTGTTTTTAAAATGCCCTATTTTACCTTTACCATTTGTTTGGTTTTAATGGTTGTATTATTGACCACTAAAGAATAACTATACTGACCTGATGAAAGGTTGCTACCATATACCAACAGAGAGCCTTCTCCTATTTGCTGAATCTTAGCCATCTTTAAAATGCTGCCATCGGAATTGTAAAAAATCAACATGGCATTTAATGGTTCCTGTTGTGGTAGTATGTTCCAGCTAATGGTGGTGTTGCACCATAAAACATTGCATAATCTTTTATCTCCTTAGTTTTATTATGTATGGTGAGAAGTCCCCATTTGGGGATTTAGGGGCACTCTAAATATCATTGATTGAAAATTGCCTGTATATTGTTAGCATCAAAGCTAACCAGAAAAGGAAATTTAAAAATTTATTGTAATGTGTATGGTTAAAGTCAATCCGATTTCTGGATAATTATTAGTGTTGATTTAATGTTGCTTCTAATTTTTGTTGTAATGAATTTACTTGTTGTTGAAGTTGTTTTATCATAGCAATTAGTTCTACACTGTTATCCCTCACCAAAATAACATCGCCACTATTGTCAACACTAAGTACTTTACCATTTGAATTGCTTGTTGTACTTAAATTTCTTAAACGCAATCCGCTAATTGCTGATGAGGAAGAATTAATATCAACAACATTTGCAGGCGAAACAGACAAATCAAATCCTGTAAAGTGTCCTGTTGGATTGATTTTCAAATCACCACTTGCTGTTGTTTGAAAGTCGGTGTGTATATTATTTCCATAATCATAAGAAATACGAAACTGTGGTACATTTTTACTTAAAATTTGTAGTTTGGTAAGAGGGCCGCCTAGAACACCTGACATGCCTATGCCCACGTTTATATCATTATCTCCCAATATCATTACTTTATCATTCATAACGGTGGCATTGGTGCCTATTGCTGATGCATAATGAAGATTATAACTTACAGGCGACCCTGCATTATTTCCAATATAAGTATTATAAGTTCCTTTTTCGTTATTATATCCTGCATTTCCACCAATGAAAGTATTATATGAACCTGAACTATTGCTATTTCCAGAATGACTTCCGGCAAAAATATTATCATTACCATCTTTAATTGCCTGGCCACTGGCATAACCAAAAAAAGAATTGTTGCGGCCAACAATTGGTGTTGATGGATTTTGACCAATGCCTGCTCTTGAACCATAAAAGGTGTTATAACTTCCTGTTGTATTACATTCACCAGAGCGTAATCCCATAAATGTATTTTCAATTCCTGTAGTTAAATACATTCCAGCTGTAAAACCAACTATTGAATTATAATCACCAAGATTGTCCATACCGGCAGAAGAGCCTATAAATATATTGGATCGGCCTTTACTATATCATCCTGTACTATGACCTATAAAAACATTGTCGTTGCCGGAAGCAAATTCACCGGCAGAATATCCATTGAATACATTCATGTTTCCCGAGGCACTTCCAGCCAAAATATCTTTTCCACAATTTACACCGGTAAAAATATTTTCTGTTCCGGCATTATGAAGTACTGTTTCGCCACCTATCATATAATAGTTGCGTGGCTGAGATATGTTAATCTCATCGGCTACATCTAATTGCCACAACGGATTATTGATTCCTATTCCTACTCTGCCGTTGCCTAGTATGGTGGCGCGTTGTATTCCGGTTGTATAGAATATTATTGATTGGTTTGCATTATGTCGAATCTCAAGGGGCACATTTACCGTATTGTCCCAACCAACATAATCGTTACCTGCTATGTTGGGCCGATTAGGAATTATTACATTAAATGTTGCAGAGGTTGATTGAGCGAATATTAAACTTACATTACATAATATCAGACTCAATACAATTATATATTTGAATTTATTTTTCATAATTTTCAATTTAAAAGTGGGAAAATTTATTTATGTAAATACCGGTTGAAGTGTAAATCTTAAATAGAAAAATGCCAGAACTAAAAGAGGAAATATTTACTTCTGTTTTAAAGGAAGAAACAAGCACTTTTGGAATAAGCAATCTTCCGCATAAATCAAACACTTCAATTGATTTAAGATTCCTTCCTTCTACAACTATCCAGTCTCTTGCAGGGTTTGGAAATATTTTAATATAACCATTGTCTTTTGTTTCGACAATGCTATTTACAAAAGCAGAATCAGTCGATAGTTTTACATCATCTAAATAATAATAAGCATCACCAGAATTTGCTCCTATTAAAACGTAATTAGTTAAAGAATCAACAAAGAAATTTCCAATACATAAAAAATCATAGGCAGAATCTGCAATAAATGATCCGGAAATTTTAACCCAGTTAATGGTGTCATTAACAATACTATGATTCACAACCTGAGCTAAATTATCAGGAATTAAAGGGGTTGATGGAGAATAGGAATGTGTTGTTAATTTCATTCCAATATTATTACAAGCTACACCAGGGTTAAATCCATTAGTATAAGCAAAAGAACTAGAAACATAAAAAGAAACATAATATTTTTGAAGTGGAACTGTAGGCTGAATTAGTTGTGTACAAACATATTCTCTAATGCTTAATAACGAGCCAACACTATAAGCCCCGAATCCAGCATAAGCATTTCCTGTATGTGCAGTCTGATCACCCCAAATATTATGAGGCACAGAAACTGAAACTGGTACATTAGAAGATGCACAAGCATTAAAATAATCTGGTGTATAACTAAAACTCATCCACCCAGTTGCTCTGTCTATTTGAGTTAAAAATGTAGGACAAGCTACCGTATCCTCAAAACTCGGATTGGGTACAAGGTTAATTTGTGCTATTGTTGTTTGAGTGAAAATACAACAGACGGCAATTAATAGTATGAGTTTTTTCATTTTACTTTTCTTTTTATTCTTAAATCCAAAACAGGTGCAGCACTTTGCCTTTTACCCAATTGCAGACTTTTGAATAGTTTCGTTAATTAGTGATTTGTAAAACTAAAAATGTAAAAAAAATTCTGTTGTGGCTGCGGTTAAGAAAAGCGCAGCATACTCCCGGATAAAAGCAAACAAAGTCTAATTTCTAACATGGCATTGTTATTTAGTGCTGTAAAAGTAAGTGTTTAGTTTTTAAAAACGAATGTTTTTGTGGCTATTTATTTGAACACTAGCTTACTTTAAAACACAGCAACTTCAGATTCAAGAAATTTTAAACTTTGCTATTAAAGTGCCTCTATCACTTAATTGCTGCGTTTTATTATGCCAGCAACAACATCCAAGCTTCTTTAACTTTTCCTGCATGTATCAATTTGCGTGCAGCAAGATGTTTGGCCAACTGTGCATGCAATGGGTCATTGGCAAGCGCTTCGTTAAATTTTTTCATTTCATCAGATTGATTAAAATGCGCTACCTCTTCTGTAGAAGGAATAGTTTCCTGATTGGCTAACTGCGCCAAGTCGTTACCCGTTAGCACTTCACTTTTCTTAATATGTTCAGGAATATTATCAAAACCTACTCCCAGTTTCATATTGGGCTTAGGCACGGTAAAAACAGCGCTACCGGATGCACGGCAATAAAAGTCGCCCCCCATGCGTGCTACCAGATCAATTTTATCAGGATCAATTTTACCTTGCTCATTCAACACATTATCCTGTATGTGCATGAGCAGTATTTCGCAAATGATTAAATTAGCAGCACCACCTAATTTACCTGTTTCAATAACATCTAAAACTTTACACTCAAAATTTACAGGCGACTCTTTTATCAGAAAAGGTTTTACCTTTTCTGCTTTAACAGCAGTGAATCCTGCTTTTTCAAACTCATTTACATCTTCCGGAAATTCGCAACTTGCTAATGATGCCTGATGGACAATGTTATAATTTACAGCACCAATGACCACTTCGCGTGTTTCAAAAACGTTTTGCAAAGTGTGTTTTATGGTATTGTCGCGCACTCTTCGTGCAGGACTGAAAACAAGTATTGGCGGCTTACTGCCAAAGGCATTATAAAAACTAAAAGGGCTCAGATTTGGCTTTCCATCTTTATCAACCGTACTGGCAAAGGCAATGGGACGTGGTGCAACAGCACCAAGCATCAATGCATGAAACTCACCTGTTTTTATCTGCGTGGGATCTATTATCATTATTTACTTTTCTAAAACAACTTTGAAATTTATTTTTGACTAATCGAAATTAAGGTCAAACTGCTTTCTGAAATTTTCAAGCTCAGGATTTTTTTCAGCCATCTTCTTAAATTTCTCTCTTGCAGTATAGGGTTTATCAAGAACTTTCTCTGATGCTTCAACACGAACTTCCAAAGTCAGAAAATCGTTCTGCATTTCTTTTTTGAAATATTCAAGAAATTCACTTTTCAACGACAATAAATTATCCCGTAGCACTTGGTTGTCAACAGTAACATGTATTTCTGTTTCATTAATCACTTCAGGCTCTGTTCTGAGCAATGCTTTTGAAAGATTGGTGTTGCCATTATTGTCTTGCAAATCTGCATATAAAGCCCATATCCGATTTAACTCATCAACAACTATCGGTCTGTCATTTTTTTTTTCAGATTTCACATCTGTAGGTTCTGCTTTATCAGGTGTTGTTTTTTTTGCATTGAGTCCTGATAATGAAATTGTGGCTATAGGCTCTTCTGCTTTTGTTACTGTAGGTGCCTCTTTCACTTCAGGCTTGGCTGGTTCATTTATTTTTGTTTCAGGTTTAACAACTTCCGGTTTTATACTCTCCTGTTTAACAGAAACTACAGCAGGTTCACTTTTTGGTGCCTGCGCAGCCGGTGTAGCTACATTTGTTTTCTCTGCAACAACTTTTTCAACCACTACGGGTTTAGCAGCCATGGCATTTTCATTCACCGTTAGTTTTCCTGACAAGGCACACATTTTCATCAATGTAATTTCTACATGCAGCCTCTGATTGCGGACACTCTTATATGATAAATCACATGCATTACAAATATCAATCAGCTTTAATAAAACGGATAATTCAACGGCCTTGCTTTGAACTTTATATTTTTCGCGTACTACTTCTGTTACTTCTAATAGCTGCAAAGTAATTTCATCTTTGGCAACCATCAAATCACGAAAATGTCCTGACAGTCCGGCAATAAAATGATGTCCGTCAAAACCTTCATTCAACAACTCATTAAAAGTTAATAACACAGATGAAATATTTCCGGGTAAAATCTGATCGGTTATGCGGAAATAATATTCATAGTCGAGGACGTTAAGGTTGTTGATGACATCTTTGTAGGTAACCTTGTTTCCCGAAAAAGTAACCATCTGATCGAAAATGGACAAGGCATCGCGCAATGCGCCTTCGGCCTTCTGTGCAATAATGTGCAAAGCTTCAGGGTCAGCTTCAATATTTTCTTTTACAGCAATTTGCTGCAGGTGTTTTGAAATATCTTCAACCTTTATTCGATTGAAATCAAAAATCTGACAACGCGATAAAATAGTTGGAATAATTTTATGCTTCTCTGTAGTTGCTAAAATAAAAATAGCATAAGGTGGTGGCTCTTCCAATGTTTTTAAGAATGCATTGAATGCACCCGAAGAAAGCATGTGAACCTCATCAATAATATAAATTTTATAATGACCACTTGCAGGTGCAAAGCGCACCTGATCTACTAAACTGCGGATATCCTCCACAGAGTTATTACTGGCAGCATCAAGCTCAAAAATATTGAGCGACTGTCCGTTGTTAAACGAAACGCATGACTCACATTCATTACAAGCTTCTGTATCAGCAGTGATGTTGCTGCAATTAATGGTTTTGGCAAGAATACGTGCACATGTTGTTTTACCTACACCCCTTGGTCCACAAAACAAAAAAGCCTGAGCAAGATGGTTGCTTTTTATTGCATTTTTTAGGGTTGTGGTAATATGTCCTTGCCCAACTACTGTGTCGAAAGATGAAGGTCTGTATTTGCGTGCTGAAACAACAAAATTGCTCATAATGGTTCTAAATTCTTAGCAAATTTAATCATTTACATTTTTATTACGGTTTCAACAGCAAGTTTTTAATAAAGATTTATGAAAACCATGCAAATTACAGATGGAAATGTCGTATTTAGCGTGAAATAAAAACTATATATTTCATGGCAGTAAAAACACTGCAACTTTTTGAAAGCTATTTACCTAATGCACAGAACTGGGTGTTCAGGATGTTGAACAATCTTTCTGATACAGAGGTGAATGTTGCAGCATATCGCTATTACAATGAACAATTTGTTACACGAAAAATAAATTTATTACCCATGCCGGAATATGTTAGTCCGGATTTGTTGGAAGGGCGCGATCATGCCAAAAATATTTTCTCAAAAATTATTAACCGTATTGCCATTCTCAGAAAAAACAAACATTATTTTGAATATATCGGTAAATGGGCTAATGAAAATGGCGTTGAACTCATTCACACACACTTTGCCAATATGGGTTGGCAATATCTTGAACTAAAAAAAATTACAGGCCTTCCCTATTTTGTTTCTTTTTATGGTTTTGATTATGAAAGTTTGCCCTTTCGTTTTCAGGAATGGAAAAAGCGTTATCAATCTTTATATGAACAGGCCGATGGCTTTATTTGTGAAGGTGCTTTCGGTGCTTCCATCTTAGTCAATCAGGGTTGTGACCCTGCAAAAGTTCATGTTGTGCACCTTGGTGTGGAGACAACTAAAATTCCTGCTGTAGCAAGAACTAAAAACGAAGGTGAACTGCATCTGCTGCAACTGTCTAACTACAGTCAGAAAAAAGGACATATTTATACACTTCAGGCTTTTATTCAGGCATTAAATGAATGCCCGAATATGACACTGACTTTTGTTGGCAATGAATTGGAAAATATTAAAGGCAAACTTGAAGCATTGGTAAAACAACATAATATTGAACATAAAGTCCGCTTTATCGGATTTATTGAGTTTACAAAGCTGTATGAATTCTTCGGACAATACCATGTTTTTATTCATCCAAGTTGCTATTCAGACACGCGTGACTGCGAAGGTGGTGCACCAATTGTTCTACTCGATGCACAGTGCACAGGCATGCCGGTAATTTCAACCACACACTGCGATATTCCCGAAGAGGTTATACATGGCAAAACAGGACTTCTTACGCCTGAAAAAGATGCAGAAGCATTAGCCGGTTCTATCCGCACTTTTTACAATATGAACAACAACACTTATCAGCAATTTGCAACTGCTGCAAGACAACATGTAATTGAAAATTTTGATATTAAACCCTGCGCACTACAACTTCAACAACTTTACAACACCATTGTCAACCATTAAAAAATGAACGAATTTGTACGTGCAGCACTCTCTAACGAGGCTGTTTCTGAAGCTGCAAAACTTTATAACATTAAGTTTTCCGATCTCACTTTACTTCGTGATAATGTGAACATCATTTATCGTTTCAGTGAAGGTGATAAAAAATTTATTCTCCGGCTGACACATTCATCACATCAGTGTTTTGATACAGTGAACTCAGAAATATACTGGATAAACTTTTTGCATGACAATAAAATTCCTGTATCAAACCCATTACCTTCTGTAAATAACAATCTCTGCGAGAAAGTAACAACAGGCGATTCTTACTTCAGTGTAGTGAAGTTTACAGCAGCGCCAGGCGTTGAATTAAGCGAAAAAAACTGGAACAGTAATACCATTGCACAAATGGGCAGAATTACAGGAATGATTCATAAGTGTTCAAAAACATATTCACCTCCTGACACTATTAAGAAAAGGACTATCTGGCCAGAAAAATCAAATAAGATGGTTGAGACTTATTTGCCAAAATCAGAGATGAAATCATGGGAATATTGGACACAACTTCTTAATATAGTTAAACAACTGCCTTCCACATCAGATTCATTTGGTGTAGTGCATAACGATATTCACAGAGGTAATTTTATGGAATGTAACGGTCGCCTGACATTGTTCGACTGTGAAGATGCATGTTATACTTGGTTTGTAAATGACATTTCCTGTCCGTTGTTTTTTGCAGTTAATTACAATGGTGTAAATGATTTTAACCGCAGAGGCTGGGCACGCTATTTTATGGATAGTTTTATGAGAGGCTATCAAAAATACAATCGCTTTGACCTCAATCAGCTTAATTTGATGCCGGAATTACTGCACTTACGAGGTATTTTTGTCTATGCCTATTTATTTAAAGCATGGGATGTAACCAAACTCAATCATGTACAGTTAAATTACTTTAACAGAATGAAACATATAGCTGAAAACGGATTTGATTGGCTGAAGCCTGAAGATTATCTACTTTAAATAAAGTGATTCATTCCAAAGCAAAAGCTAAAAATTATAAATGCAAGTGAAGGATAAAAGTAGTCTGAGAATAAGAAACCAAAGCATCTTACAAATGCCTATGTTTTTTATGGCACTGCTTATGCTGTTCAGTTCAGTGGTGCAAGGTCAGCATTATAACTTCACTACCTACACTATTGCCAATGGAATGCCCAGCAATCAAGTTAATGCCGTTCATCAGGATAAAGCAGGAAAGCTTTGGATAGGAACCATGAATGGTGCTTGCTGGTTTGATGGAACTAATTTTTATCGTTTCGAACAAGACAACCCTGCATCTTTCAATCCTGTAAAAGCATTTTACGAAGACAATAAAGGAAATCTTTGGATGGCAATAACACGTGGTGGCATTGGTGTCTTTAATGGTATCAGAAAAAAATTCTACACCATTGACAATGGACTGCTCAGCAACAATGCCACAGCCATTACGCAAGACAAAACAGGACGATATTGGATTGGTACATCAGAGGGACTGAACAGTTTTGACGGAACACGTTTTTCAAGTTACACTATTCTGAAAGGTTTGGTGAGTAATGAAGTCACCTGTCTGCTGACTGACAGTAAAGGTAACATCTGGATTGGAACTACTAACGGATTGTCGAAGTACGATGGTAAACAGTTTACAAACTTTACCATCAACGAAGGACTTACAGGAAATATTATTTATCAGATTTCTGAATTGAATGATGGCAGCATTTGGGCAGGAACTAATGAAGGCATCAGCATATATCAAAATGGAAAGTTTGGCGCATTTGATATCAACAAAGGTGTTTCAGTTAAAAAAGTTACTGCCATCCTTGAAGATTATAAGAAGAATAAATGGTTCAGTACTTATGGTAATGGCATGTGCCTGATAGATCATGGTCATTTTTTCACGTTGACAAAAGATGAGGGTCTCACAGATAACAATATTTTGTGCATGAAAGAAGATAATGAAGGAAACATTTGGATTGGAACACCTCGTGGTTTGTGTCGTTATTCAGGTGGACGCTTTATCACCTACACAACAGAAAACGGATTTAATGACAACAGACTACTTACTGCATACACCGATCACTTAAACAGAATTTGGTTTGGCATCGTAAATGGCGGATTGAATTACATTCATGGAAATACAGTCTATACACCTCCTTTTGAAAATATTCTTGCACGTGCCACAATTTGGAGTATTGCACAGGATGCAGCACAAAATTTCTGGTTTGGAACATCAACCGGTCCGGCTTTAGTTTCAACTGACTTATCTAAAATTTCTTTTCCATTTGATTTACTTAACAATAAAATTATTTATGCTGTTATGGCACACCGTAACGGTAGTTTATGGTTTGGCACCGACCGTGGTATTTATATTTACGAAAACAACAATCTGCGCGTTTTAAATAAGCTCAATGGCTTACAGAATGACAACATTCGCTATTTATTTCAGGACAGACAAGGCTTGGTTTGGGTTGGCACTTTGCAAGGCATGTACTTTATGCATAATGAAACAGCAGTTTCACTTAACGACAAGTTGAATCTTAATAAAACACCTATCACTTCAATCACACAAGATATAGAAGGAAATATTATCTTTTCAACTTTTGATTTTGGTGTCTATATTTTTTCAAAAAAGAAAGGAACAACTGCCATCAGACATCTTGAAGTTGGAAATGGTTTGTTCAACAATAGAATTTTAACTGTTGCAAGCGACAACAATTATTTGTGGATGGGTACTCCACTTGGCATTGACAGAATTGACTGGAACACTTATCTGAAAAGAGATTTCACAAACATCATTCACTTTGATAAAAGTAATGGATTTTATGGTGTTGAAACCAATGCAGCTACTTACGATAAAGATGGCTTTCTTTGGTTTGCTACTGTCAACGGTGCTGTTCGATACAATCCAAATTCCGGTTACAGTAAAAGTACAACTCCAGTAGTTCTGCTGCAATCCATCAAAGCCTACATGCGCGAGGTAAATTGGTCAGAACAAGGTTTTTCTATTGACAGCATTACTGGCTTACCTGTGAATCCGGTTTTTCCGTATGGCTACAACAATCTTAATTTTCATTTTACAGGAATTTATTTTGCATCACCGGATGCTTTACAATACAGATGGAAACTTGACGGCTTTGATGACTACTGGGTGCCTGCTACCAACTTAAACATTGCAAATTACTCTAACCTGCCACCCGGAAACTATACATTTCAGGTGCAGGCAACAGCCAACGGTCATGACTGGAGTCCATCACTTACCTACGACTTTAAAGTAAAATCACCTGTTTGGCGGACAAACTTTTTTTATTTTATCTACTTCGTTGCATTAACATTACTCATTTTAGTTATTCTGAAATTAAGAACAAGAAGTTTACGGAATGCACAACTACTATTGAGACAGAAAATCAATGAGCGTACCCATCAGCTTAGGGAAAACAATATGCAACTTGCGAAACTTTCAATAGTTGCCAGCGAAACAGACAATGCTGTTATGATTTTTGACCATAACCTGAATCTTGAATTTGTGAATGAAGGTTATACACGCATGCATGGCTACACTATGGATGAAATCATACGTAAGCAAGGCAGTAAGCTAACACAGCTTTCGTATAATGAAAATATAAAAACAATCATTAAAGACTGCCTTGAGGAGCATAAGTCAGTTATTTATGAAACTAAAATTACACATCGCAACGGACAACAACTTTGGACTTCCAGTACGCTGACACCGGTATTTAACGACAAAGATGAATTGAGCAATATTGTGGTAATAGACACAGACATCACCCTGCATAAAAAGATGGAGGAGCAAATTCGTGAATCGTTAGACGAAAAGAATATTCTGTTAAAAGAAATACATCACAGGGTAAAAAACAATTTGCAGATTATTGTAAGCCTGTTCAACTTACAAAGTGCTTATTTGCAGGATAAGGCATCGCATAAAATCCTCAAAGAAGGACAAGACAGAATACGTTCTATGGCTTTGATACATGATCGCTTTTATCAGAGTGACGGAACATCACGAATTGATTTTGATGACTACATCAAACGCCTTTGCGAAACCATTATGCAATCTCAAAATGCCAATCCTCAAAAAATACGTTTGCAGATTGAGGCAGAAAAAATATCTTTGGACATTGATACAGCAGTACCATGTGGATTGATAATTAATGAACTTGTAAGCAATGCTATTAAACATGCTTTTGCAGATGATGGGGGAACAATTTGGGTGACATTTAAAAAGGTAGATGACCATTATCTGCTAAGTATTGCTGACAATGGAAAAGGATTACCTGATGGAAAAGATTTTGAAACTGCAGACACATTAGGTATTCAATTAGTGAATGTGTTGAGCGATCAGATTGACGGAAAAGTAACAGTAGAAAACAGTAACGGATTAAAAGTGATAATTAAATTTAAACCATCGTATTAAATTTTTCAATTATGGACAAAATAAGAATTTTAGTTGTTGAAGACGAGAGTATCGTTGCAAAAGACATACAGCAAACATTAATTCGTCTTGGATATGATGTTCCGGCCACGGCATCATCGGCACAAAATGCCTATGCAAGACTTGAAGAACACGAACCCGATTTGGTTTTTCTTGACATAAAGTTAAAAGGCGATTTGGATGGAATTCACATTGCAGAACACATAAAACAGAAGTATGATATTCCTGTAATATTTCTCACTTCTTTTGTTGACAAAAACACGCTGGACAGAGCTAAAATCACTGAGCCTTATGGCTATTTGGTAAAACCATTCAACGAATCTGACTTGCAAACAACTGTTGAAATGGCATTGTATAAATTTCAGAAAGATTTGCAGGTGCGTGAAAATGAAAGACGCTTTGCCAATGCTCTTGCAAATGTAGAAGAAGCCATTTTGGTTGCCGATACAGAGTTCCGTATTACATTTTTAAATCCAAAAGCAGAAAGCATGACAGGCTTCGGCAATGAAAGTGCGCAAGGCATGAGTTTGTTTAAACTTATAAAAATTGAAGGTGATGAATACGAAATTGTCAATGCCGACAACTTAGGTAAACTCATGAAACAGGATGAGGTTTTAAGTATTAAGCAGAGTAATATAACTATTGTTAGAGATTACAGTAATATAAAAGCTGACTTTACATGCTCCCCTATTCGTGATGAAAAAAACCAATTACTAGGCTATGCTGTTGTCATTGGTTCATCTAAGACAGAGAAATCTGTTGCACAGCCTGTAATAAAACCTACAGAAGAAAAACTTGTTGAAGCACCTTCAAACCCTCTAGAGAATCAGGTTATTCAAAACTCATTCTTTGTAAAAAGAGGTGCAATGCTTGTAAAAGTATTTCTTGAAAACATTTACTGGCTGCAGGCAATGGACAATTATGTAATTATTCAGACTAAAGAAGATCAGTTTGTGATTCATGCCACAATGAAAGATATTGAAACCAAACTTCCACCCGAAAAATTCATGCGCGTACACCGCTCCTACATTATTGCCTTAGATAAAATAAGTCACATGGATGAAGGTGCAGTAGTTATCAATGACAAAACCATTCCTATTGGCAAGAGTTACAAAGAAGTGTTTATGAACAGAATTAATTTTCTGTAAACAAAACTTTTCAGATGTAATTGATTTATATCAGGCTTAACTTTTTTAGCAGTTCGTCCTTTCTGCGTGATGACACCTCAACATTAGTGTCATCATCAAGAATCAGAAAACCGCCTTTACCTTTATTATAACTTTTAACATAGTCTAAGTTTACTAGATTTGAGTTATGTACTCTGAAAAACTGGTAATCTGAAAGTAAATCATCAAACTCTTTTAATGTTTTTGAAACAACAATTTTGTGATTGTTATTTAAAAAAATCTCAGTATAATTTCCATCTGCACGACATAATCTTATATCAGAAATCAAAACAAACACAATTCCATTCAATGTGGGTACACCAATTTTTCTCGGTTTATTTAGTCCTGCTCCTTTAATCAACTCTGACAGTTGCCTTGTCATATCCTGCCGGTCATCGCTATCAAGAATCTTCTTCATGGCGATTGCAAAATCGCTCTCATCAACAGGTTTCAGCAAATAATCAATTGCACAAAATTTAAATGCCATAACAGCATATTTATCATGTGCTGTTGTAAAAATTACATCAAATGATGGAGACTCTATTTCTCTTAATAAATCGAAGCCGGTTTTATCTGCAATTTCAACATCTAAAAAAAGCAAATCAGGCTGAACCTTTTTAATAATATTCAAACCTTCCTTAACAGTACTGGCTGTTGCAACTAACTGCACCTCATTTTCATAATCTTTAAGCAGTGTAGTAATTCTGTTAATACAATGCTGTTCATCATCTACAATTACTGCCTTTATCATTTACGATTCTATTAAAATCTATGAATTACAGGTAAACGCAATTCTATTCTTGTACCTTGATTTAAATTAATTAAATTAACTGATGCAGCAGCACTATGCTGTTCATTAAAAAGTGCAATTCTGTCTTTAGTAATTTTCATTGCCATTGATTTTTTATTGTCAGATTTCATTGAGCTATTTATTCCAACTCCATTATCCTCAACAATAACAATCAATTCATCAATAGAAACAGAAACATCAATTTTGATAACACCTGGTTTTGCCAATGGAATAATACCATGTAAAATACTATTTTCAACAAAAGGCTGAACCATCATTGGAGGGATGAGAATATTACTTATATCAATTTCCGGTGATACAGAAATCACATAGCTAAGATTGGGGTTGATTCGTAATGCCTCTAACGAAAGATATAACTCCAACAATTTCAATTCTTCTTCTAAAGTTATCTCCTGCTGTTCTGAATATTCTAAAATCATCCGCATGAGTTTTGCAAATTTAACAGTATAATTAGAGGCTATTCGCGACTCATTCTTATCAATAAAATCAGCAATTGAATTCAATGAATTAAACATAAAATGTGGATTCATTTGCAGCCTTAGCGATTTCAACTCTGCATTAAGGTTTGCCAATTTAAACTCTGCGTCCTTCCTTTTTTGCTGTGCTTCCTTTCTTAATTTATAGGAAACAAATCCCCCTCCTGTAATCAACAAAATCAAGACACTGCCCATCATCAGATATTTTCTCTTTTGCTCTGCTAACTGAAGGTCAGATGCTATTTTTGAATTAATCAAATTTAGCTCCTTCTCTTTTAATTCGAAGTTGAATTTTAGCTCTGTCCTCTCTATTTCTGCTTTCTTATTATCAAGCATAACACTGTCGCGTAATGATATATGTTGCTTATAATAGGCTAAAGAATTTTTAGCATCACCTTGATACTCGTAAATCATGCTTAAATCCTGACATATATCTGACCGATTAGATATATCTCCTATTTCTGCAAACATAGCCGATGCCCTTTTCAGAAGTTCCAGGCTAACGGTATATTTCTGTGTCTTTGGTATATTTAAAGACTTTAGTACAGAATCAGGTGCATTGAGAATTAATTCACCTCTTGCTTTTATGGCCATAGCTTCAGAGCTCTGATCACCAATTTTATTGAACAACTCTTCAGCCAGCAGCATATAATGGTTTGCTTCAGAAAACCGATTGAGATGATTAAGGTCGGTTCCAATATTTATATAATTACTGGCAATACCAAAATTATTCTTTATTTCACGATTAATTTCTAATGCTTTCTGATAAAATTCAATTGCTTTATTATGCTGATTCATTTCACTGTAAACAATTGCAATATTATTATAGCACTTAGCTATAAGCAAAGGCTCCTCTCGAATCAAATTTATTTGCAATGCCAGATTTTGATACTGTAAAGCTTTACTCAAATCATCTATATTCTTATAAACTATTCCAATATTGGAATATGCATTAGCCATTAAAACACTATCGTCTGAATTTTTAGCCATTTTTAAACATTCAAAGTAATATTCCATAGCCTTTGAATAGTCAGACAAGTTCATAGCTACAATACCCAAACTATTGAGTGAAGCAGCAATTCCTTTTTCAGATTTTACTTTCTTGAAAATATTTAATGCGGCCTCATACTTTTCCAAAGCCTGACTGTAGTTTGACATATTATAATATGAAATACCCATATTAAACAGCATTGTCCCACATGCGGAAAATCTCCTCTCTTTCAGGTTTAATAAATATGACTTTTGATAGGAAATAATAGCCAATGAATCTTCTCCGGCTGTTGACAGATTTCTGGCTTTTGCATAATATGCTGTAGCAAGTTTTATGTCCGAGTTAATATCATGACAGAGTTTTATAGAACTATCTGAATAAAGTAATCCCATTTCATAATCTCTGTCAGCGAGTTCAATTGCTAAGTCATTAAGAATAGTAGCTCTGACAGTATCACTATTTCGATAATTATTGGCCTTAATAAATAATGAATCAAGCTGAACCGGCATGGCATGTGAAGATGCCAAAGAGAGGAATACAATAATAGCCCATAAGTGCTTCATAGCCGGTTTTTTTTCAAAAATAGTAATTTCAGATAATCAATGAAAATGCACATTCAATAAATGAAAGCCGGCAGCCAATAAAAGAAGGTTGTTGGCCGCCAAAAGTGATTCTACATTTGGCCTAAATAATCAAAAATCAAATGAAGAAGTTAATCTCCATTCTTTATTGTGCGTTCGTTATGTTCCAGGGAATAAAACATGCAAATGCCCAAGAATCACTCAACAATCAAAGTATTGTTTCAATGGTAAGTGCCAAACTAGACAACACTATTATCATTAACAAAATTAAAAGTTCAACCAACAGTTTTGATTTTTCTACCGATGGAATTATTGGATTAAAAGGTCAAAAGGTTTCTGACAAAATCATCAGTGAAATGATGTTGGTGAGTAAAAATATGCCATCATTAAACAACGAAGATGTGATTAAAATGCACACCAACAAAGTTGGTAAAGACCTTATTCTGAAAAAAATTAACCTTTCAAAATGCAACTTCAACACCAGCACCGAATCGCTTATTGCATTAAAAAATGCAGGGGTGCCGGATCCGGTTGTAAAAGTGATGATGAATCCATCCACAAATAGTTCTGCAAGCAACACCGTTTCCGGTGATATGAAAGATCATCCAATAAATATTCCAGCACCTACCAAACTTACATCACCCGGAATTTATTACGAACAATTTAGCCCTAAAGTGGACTATATTATGGTAGAGCCCACTACTACCAATCAAACAAAGAAAGGTGGATTTGGAGAGTCAATGGGCAATCACTATTCAGGTGGCATATCTGGCATAAGCACCAAGGTAGGACTGGCCGGTGAACATTCAAGTACTACAATTGAAGATAAACGTCCTGTATTCTATTTCTATCTTTCTATTGACGGAAAAGACATTAACGAAGTTAAAGAAAGTACCTATGATGGAGTAGCGAGCCCTAAAGAATTTGTCTTGGTAAAAGCAACCACTTCTAAAAGCGGTCGTCAGATACAGATAGCTAGGAAATCAGCCTTTTCACAAGAAGAAGGTTTTGCCAAAGGTGTAGTTGACTTTAAAATCGAAAAAGTATCAAACAGACTTTATAAAGTTTACTTTGAAAATGATGTTCCTGCAGGTGAGTATGCTTTTTATTATAACAAAAGCAGTGATCAGAAAAAATCGCTTAAGCTTTATGACTTCTCATTACGGAATAATATTACAGTTGTTAAATAAAACTTATTAGCAATGAAAAGCTTCAATATTTTCAAACTTTCTGCCTTCGCATTTTTATGCTTCACAATCGTCAGTTGCTCACAGCAAGACTCAGGCAAACAATCTGAAAACAATAATGTACAGGAGTCAGAAGTTGCAAGTCAACTATTCTCCGGTCTGAAATCAAAACTTAATAGTGATGATAAAAAACAAATCAGTACATTAACAGGATTGACCTATGATGCAGCAAGTAAAACTTTTATGACTGAAGGCGAAGGTGTAGAGGTTCAGGTAGTGCCGGTTGACATCAACAATGACAAAACCGAAGATATATTTGTAATCACCTACAGTTCGTTCTTATATGGCAATACAGGGCAGGGTTTTAGTTTGTTTATGAAAGATGAGAGTGGTAAATTCAAGAATACACTTTCACTGCCCGGTATTCCAGAACTTCTCTATGAATCATCTGAAAGTATGCCTTCAATTCGTGTAGGAGGCCCCGGATTTGACTTCCCAATTTACAAATGGAAAAGTCATTCTTATAAATTAGTAAAAAACTCAGGCAAAGTTAGCAAGGCTTTAAGTCTTGAAGAGGCAGGACAACAATACACGAACTCAATAAAATAATCCATAACTAAAATGGCCTGTAGTGTTCGATACCAAATTATATGTCTTGCATTTTCAATGCTATTTACGTTAGGGTCGTGCAAGAAAAGTACAGTAGATGCCGACTTAGACTACATGAATAATTTAGTTACACAATTAGAGAATAAGAGTAAAACAGAAGGATTGAAATTTGATGACTACATGGTGCTTCAGAATGATTTACTTCAAATGCAGCATGAATCTGAAATTCTGACTGACAGGTCGAAATTTACTCCGGAACAAAAAAAGCGTGCAGAAGAAATTACAAATCGCTTAGGAACACTGATATTAAAAAACAAAAACATACAATTATAAAACCAATTAAAATGAAAAAACAAATTACACAATTTTTTATCGCTGTTATAGCAGTGATGGCTACAGGCTTTGTTAAAGGTCGTAATTCTAAAAATAATTAATCAGATCAATAGAAACACTTGGATACTAACTTTTAATTTCTATATTGCACTTCTAAACAAAAAAATCATTAAAGTATGAAGAAAAAAACCAAACTCATGCTAGCTATTTTAATCTGTCCGATAGCTATCCATGCACAAATCAGATTAGGGCAGTTTAAGCCAAGTTACAACGCAGAGGTCTTTTTAGGTGGAAGCGCCTCATTTAGCTATGGCAAGTTTATTAACGAGCACAAAGAGTTTCATGAAGTAAGCTTCTCTGACGCTGACATTTCCGGGAAAATTAAACCAATAGTTTTCTTTGATGCCGGGGGTCAATTTAGAGTTGTTTTGGGTGAAGAAGATTTACTCTCGTTTTTCAGTGTTTCAATGGGTGCATTTTATTCAAAGAGGGGATTTACTCACTTATATTCCTACTCCTCTGATAATTCAGTACAAAACATTAATGATGAGATGAGCTATACAGAGAAGTACAGAATCAACCAAATTTCTATTCCAATTTTAATACGTTATGGGAAAAAATGGTTTGTAGAGATCGGCCCATCTTTCGACCATTTTATCTCTGCAACGCGTAAACAAATATTAAAACGAGAAATCAGTGGTTCAGGAGCCTATGATGGTGGCTTCTCTACTACAGAAACCAATCAGGATAATTTAAATAAGAATATGTTCAACGAGCATAAAGCAGGTTTCATTCTCGGATTGGGCACCACACTAGGCGATCGTTTTTCAGTGCGACTTACCAATCACATTTTTGCAAAAGCTTACGACAAAGGAAGTAACTATAAAAGTTATAATCTTCAACTTGAAATTATGTATAACCTATTTAAATTAAACAACAATGAATAATAGACTGAATAAAATATTAATTGCAGCAATACCGGTATTATTAATAATTGGGTCCTGTAAAAAAGAATCTACCGATATTGATTATGGTGTCAATGAGTATCAAAAAGACATGATCAACAAAGCCATGGTAGTTGGCAGTGGCGGAAAACTTTATGAAGGACCTATGCCGACTGCTACAGGAGGTACCATTGCTATTACAGACAAACCAAATGCTGTTCAGGTAAGTGCTGGTGTTTTGCTATATTTCAATTATAACACAAGCAATAATGCTAATCTCTGTACTTTTTATGTTCAAATTGACAGTGCAGATTCCTATTGGGCCGCACCAATTGAATTCGACACAATTGCTCAACGGCCTTATGTACGTATCCTTATTCCCAACTTCGTGAGAAATGGGGATTACAAATTAAAATTTGCCGTTGGTGATTGTGCGGGTAATGTCAGTACAATAGCCAATACTGATGTTTCTGTTACCGACCCATTAGGATGTGGCGCCAGTTTCTCAGGTAATGTAGGAATAACAGCATTGGTTGCCAATCTTGGCAGCAAAGCCGGAACAGCAACAATTTCATACGACATGTATAGCATCCCTGACAGACTCGACATTCGTTATGATGGTCAGTGGATAGCTTCAACAGGCACACTCCTATCACCTTCAGGATACCCTAACTGTGCAATATCTCCTGATGGTTTTGTTTCTGGTTCTCATTCAGTAACTTTTAATTATGACCCTGGAAAAAGCAGATTAGTTGAAATTTATGTTAGCGGTTGTAATAGTGGTACTGCATGGCAAATAGAAGTTGTTTGTCCTTAATTAGCGTAAAATAATCCTTAAAAAGAGGCTATTTCAAATATTGAGATAACCTCTTTTTTCTTAGATGCATATCTGAATCAAAAATTGAATAATACTTCGATTCACTAAATCTATTCTGTATTGAATTAAGCTATTTTTCTCTTCGCAGTTTCACCAAGTTTTTCAATATTCAAATCAAGTCTCTATATTCGTGCCACAACCAAAAGGTTTTTTTTATGAGGATACTTGAAATTCGCCCAATGAGAGGGCCCAACTTCTGGAGCATACGCAGACATAAACTTATTGTAATGAAACTCGACCTTCAGGAGATGGAAGAGCGACCTACTGACAAAATTGATGGCTTTTTAGAAAGATTAAAAAGCATGTTTCCAAGTATGTATTCGCACCGATGCAGCGAAGACCATGAAGGAGGATTTTTTAAACGTGTTGAAGAAGGCACCTGGATGGGACATGTTATTGAGCACATTGCCCTCGAACTACAAACACTTGCAGGCATGGACACAGGCTTTGGCCGTACGCGCGGCACAGGCGAACATGGTGTATATCACGTTGTGTTCTCCTACATTGAAGAAAAAGCAGGTGTGTATGCAGCACGTGCCTCTGTGCGTATTGCACAGGCATTAATTGATGGCACAGGCTATGATTTGCAAAATGACATTCAGCAATTGCGTGAGATACGTGAAGATGAACGTCTTGGCCCAAGCACAGGCTCCATTGTTGAAGAAGCAGCTTCAAGAGGAATTCCATGGATTAGGTTGAACAGGCACTCCTTAGTGCAATTAGGGTATGGAATAAATCAACGGAGAATACAGGCTACTATTGCAAGCACTACCAGCAGCATAGCTGTAGAGATTGCCTGTGATAAAGAAGACACTAAAAACCTGCTCGAAGCACAATCTATTCCTGTACCAAGAGGAAAAATAATTCGTGATGAAGATGGCTTGAAAGATGCTGTTGAAGATTTGGGCTATCCTTTAGTTATAAAACCATTGAATGGTAATCATGGTCGTGGAGCAACAATAAATATTGTCAATTGGGATCAGGCAGTAGAGGCATTAGAAATAGCCAAGAAAATTTCACGTTCTGTAATTGTAGAAAAGTATATTACAGGTTATGATCATCGGATTTTAGTCATCAACTACAAATTTATTTGTGCAGCACAACGCAAACCTGCTGCAGTTGTTGGCGATGGCAAAAGCACAATACAACAGTTGGTTGATGCCGTAAATGCTGATCCACGCAGAGGTTATGGACATGAAAATGTGCTGACATCAATAAAAATTGATGAGATGACACAGAATATTTTAGAAGAAAAAGAACTGACCCTTCAAAGCGTTCTTAAAAAAGGAGAAGAGTTGTTTCTGAAACGTACTGCAAACCTGAGTACAGGTGGAACAGCAACCGATGTTACCGACATTGTGCATCCATACAATGTTTTTATGTGCGAACGTATTGCAAGAATTATTGGACTCGACATTTGCGGTATTGACATTATGACTCCCGACATCAGTGAACCACTGACAGAAACCGGTGGTGCCGTACTGGAAGTTAATGCTGCTCCCGGATTCAGAATGCACATTGCGCCTACAGATGGACTGCCACGTAATGTTGCAGAGCCTGTTGTTGATATGCTTTATCCTCCGGGAAGTAATTATCGCATTCCAATTATTGCTGTCACAGGTACAAATGGTAAAACAACAACAACACGTTTGATTGCTCACATTGCAAAAACCTGTGGGCATAAAGTTGGATTTACCACTACTGATGGAATATATATTCAAAATCAGATGTTGCAGCGTGGCGATTGTACAGGTCCACAAAGTGCAGAGTTTGTATTGAAAGATCCTACTGTTGATTTTGCGGTATTAGAAACTGCAAGAGGCGGAATACTGCGTGCCGGTCTTGGATTTCATCGTTGTGATATTGCAGTTGTAACCAACGTTGCAGCAGATCATCTTGGACTTAAAGGCATCAACACACTTGAAGAAATGTCGAAAGTTAAAGCAGTGGTTCCTGAAAGTGTACAACCCAATGGTTATGCAATTTTAAATGCTGATGATGAATTAGTGTCTAACATGGCTCGAAATCTCGATTGCAAAGTGGCTTATTTCAGCCTCGATGAAAACAATCCGTTGATAAAACGTCATTGCGAAGATGGAGGTCTTGCTGCCATTCTTGAAAATGGATTTGTAACTATTTGCAAAGGCACATGGAAACTTCGCGTACATAAAGTCATTAACATTCCACTCACCTTTTCAGGCAAAGCAGTGTTTATGATTCAGAATATATTACCTGCAATTCTTTCAGCCTTTATCCGCAATTTTAAAATTGAAGACATTCGTCTTGCATTGGAAACATTTATCCCTTCTCCGGTTCAAACTCCAGGCAGGATGAATATGTTTCAGTTCAAGAAATTCAATGTCATGGTTGACTATGCACATAACCCTGCAGGCTTCCAAGCTATTGCACGTTTCCTCGAAAAAGTTGATGCTAAACCAAAAGTAGGTGTCATTGCAGGTGTTGGCGACAGACGCGATGAAGACATCATTGCATTAGGAACGCTTGCAGCTAAAATGTTTGATGATATTATCATCAGACAAGACAGAAATCTACGAGGCAGAACAGAACAGGAAATAATTGACTTTATGCTTGATGGAATAAAAGCTGTTGACCCAACAAAGCCTGTTAAAGTAATTCCATTAGAAAAGGAAGCTATTGATTATGCAATTAAGAATGGCAAAAAAGGTTCATTCATTGTTATATGTAGCGATGTTATTCCAGATGCACTTGATCAAATAATGAAGTTTAAAGAAAAAGAAGATCAATTTGAAATGCATCCTGACGATATTCCTAATCAGTCAAACAGGTAAATTATATTTTTTAAGAATTTAAAGTTCTTTGCTGACATGATTACTCGCTTATAGTAATATTGTTTTATTATCTTAGCATGCGATTTCCAATTTAATGTCGCGTTTTCTGTCAAGAATAATATTTTGTGTTTGTTTGTTTTTTTCCCACTGTGTATTATATGCATCAGACACTACTCCTACAGCACAACAAAAACAGATTGATACAAGAATATCAGAAGCTGAAGAAATTTACAAACGAGACTTTAAGCATGCTTATGTAATTACATTAGAAGCAAAATCTCATGCAGTTAAAATCAATTATCTGCAAGGAATTGTTGCTAGCTCATGCTTGCAGAGTATAATTGAATCACAAACAAATAAAAGTATTCCTGCAATTGCTGCTTTAACTAATTTACTGCAATCATCAAATGGTATTAATTTAAAATTAAAACAACAGCTACTATCAACTTTAGGTATTTGTTATTTTTATATTGGCAAACTTGATTCTGCTCAATTTTATTTTACTGAAAGCATAAGTTCATATTCGGCACATGACACTTCTATTCAACTCTTTAATTCCTGTCTTCAACTATCGGAAGTTTTCATCAAAGAAGGTATTCCTTCAAAAGCTCTTGACCTTTATGGCAAAGCTTATAAAATATATCAGCAAAATACGAGCAAGGAAGGGGAAGCTTGGCTGAATTTAGTTTTAGGTAAAATTTATTACAGGCAAAATCTTTATGAACAATCTATTAGTACCATAAACACAACTATCAGTCAATTTGCCAGTTTGAATAGTCTGACCGGACAAATATCTTCACTTATTCAGAATGGCAACTCCTACTACAAACAGATGCTCGATGACAGCGCTGCAAATTGCTATCAGCAAGCGCTAATGTATGCAACAACCTTAGGTGATGAACGCAACAAATCTATTTGCTACTCTAACCTTAGTCGCATTTATCTGGAACATAACAAGACCAAACAAGCACTTGAAACAGCACTACACGCTCTTGAGGTCATTCATCCCGGAAACTACCCTGAGATAGAGGCAGGCACCTATCAGCAACTTGGTGATATCTATGTGGAACTTGGTCAAAAAAGTAAAGCCATTGAATGGATTCAGAAAGCATTATTGCTGGCAAAAGACAATAATAACAAAACTATTGAACGCGATTGCTATAAATCACTTTCTGAACTATATGCATCAATAAAGCAGTATGAACCTGCAATGGAAAATCTACTTCAGGCTTACAGAATCAAAGACAGCATACAACCAATTGCATTTAATAACAGGTTGGCAGAAATGGAAGCGCGTTACAGCCTTGAAAAGAAAGAGTCAACTATCAAACTTCTCAATCAGCAATCATTAATTAATGAACTTCGAATAAAAGAGCAAAAGGAAAATATCAGAAAACAAAATGCTTTAGTTATTATTCTGTTTTTACTCATTGCAACAATCATCATTGCCCTCTATTTCTATCTAAGATGGCGCAAACAAGCTGAGTTGATAAATCAACAAAACACTATCAGACAAACAGAAGAAAATGAACGAATGCGAATTGCAAAGGACATTCATGATGAATTGGGTTCCGGATTAACAAAAATTAAATTCCTGTCAGAAATTTTAGAAATGAAAACCAAAGACCAGGAGCAGTTAAAAGAAACTTTACAGACAATTACAGGCACTTCGCATCAATTGATTGACAACATGCGTGATATGATCTGGAATATGAATCCGATGAATTCAACATTAGACAATCTGATTGCACGTGTACGTGAATTCTCAACAGAGTACTTGGAAGATTTTCCGATAGAAGTAAAATATGACTTGCCTGAAAATATACCTTCAGAAAAAATAAGTATTGAAATCAGCAGAAATATTCTGATGATAGTTAAAGAATCCTTACAAAACATCGTAAAGCATTCAAATGCCTCTAAGGTTTCAATCAGGATAGAAATTCAACCCGTTTTTAAACTAATAATTACTGAAAATGGAATAGGCTTTAACTTGAATGAAAAGACAACAGGAAACGGGCTGAGAAATATAACTGAGAGAAGTAAAGCTATTGGAGCATCATTAAAAATATCTTCTAAACCGGGAGAAGGATCAATACTTTCTTTGGAAAAAATCTGAATATACTACTTTAGTAGTATTGCATTCACTAATGAAAGGTTTATTTTTGTTTTATGACAATTCAGGTGGGTATCATTGAAGACGAAAAGCACATCAGAGAGAATCTGCAGATATTAATTGATGGCAGTGAAGGTTTCTCCTGCAAACATTTATTTGCAAATGCTGAAGATGCTATAAATATCATACCTACGCTGCAACTTGATGTAGTGCTGACAGACATTCAGTTAGGAGGCAAGACAGGCATAGATTGTATTCTTGAATTAAAAGACAAATGCCCGTCAACCAATTTTCTCATATGTACTTCATTCGATGATTCTGAGCATGTTTTTAAAGCTCTGAAAACCGGTGCCATGGGCTATCTCACTAAAACAACACAGCCATCAAAATTATTAGATTCAATAGTTGATGTTTACAGAGGTGGTTCACCAATGAACAGTCATATTGCACGTAAAGTAGTTTCAAGTTTTATGGAAACACCTGTAAGCCCCAACTACGAAAAATTATCAGAGCGTGAGCGACTCATTGTTGATTTACTTTCTAAAGGCATGCGATATAAAGAAATTGCCGACCAACTTTTTTTAAGTACTGAAACTGTTCGCACACACATTAGGAACATTTATCACAAACTTCAGGTAAACTCAAGAACTGAAGCACTTAACAAAGTATTCAAAAAATAATTACTACTAAATGGTGATTGACTACCCATAATACAGGGGCTAATTTTGTTTCATAAAAAAACGCAAAATGAAACAAATGCTACCAAAAGTTACCGCAGTATGGCTTGCTTCTGCCATCCTCTCCCCGACCCTACTCATTGCACAAGGCAATGAAACAACTCACGAATTGTCAAAGCCTGCCCAAAAAGGCATTCTGGCAAATGCCGAACTAAGTGCTGACGGCAACATCAGAATGACTTACAAAATGAAGGTTGACAAAAAGAGTGATCAGGTTAATTATGAAGATTATGTCTTTGATAAAAATCTGAAATTTATAGGAGTAGAAAAAACTAAAGAAGACAAACAAACACAACCCGACCAAAAAGTTACTTTGATAAAAGCTTTTGTTGGTGGTACCAATTCATTTAATGTTATGAGTATGTCACTGAATCTGCAACAGGAAGTCTGGGAAAGAAACTGGAACTTCGATAAACAAAAATATCAATGGGGCAGCCGCATTTCTAAAGAAGTGGTAAAACCAAAGAATAACGATAGCAAGTACAGAGGCTTTGCGGCTTATGGTAATGACGATGACGGTAGTGTGCTTATTCTTGCAAGTTATGATAGTGGTGAAGATGATCAGTTCGTTTGCCTTCACGTTGACAAAGGTTTAAACATGACTGAAACAAAACTACCATTACAAGGTAAGTACTCCTTAGTTTATTGTGGTACACTGAAATCAGGAAATATTTTCGCTGTATTTGCACCTAATGAAGGCATGAGCGACACCAAGAAATATTATTACATTGAATGTAGTGCAGACAGTAAAGTTGCAAAAAGCAGTGAGTTTACTTCGCCATCGCCCAACATGTTGATAATGGATTATAGCGAAGCTAATGGAGACTTGTATTTCATTGCCGGATCTGACAAAAGCACTGAGGCTTATAATAAAGTTTTTACCAGCTATGCACCAATTGACAATCCCGGATATTCTACTTCCAACAACAAGCAAATGGACAAATACGAAAAACGTGCTATGGGAACTGAATTTGCTAATTTGCATTTATTGAGATTCTCAGATGGCAAACTTGCATTTGCTTCGACTGAACCGGTAAAAGATTTTAAAACAAAAATGGTTACGCCTCCTTCACAGAAAAAAGGTCAACCTTATACCGGTAAGAAGATAGTTATTGAAAATCTTTTTGTTGCACCTTCAGGCGATGTGCTTGTTGCAGGTCAGTTGTCTGATAAAAAAGTAGTGAATGGCGGCAACTCCTATGAATTCAGATATTACGACTATGTCTGTGTGCAATTTGACAATCAGGGAAAACTAGTAGCACAGTATGCTGTAAACAAAATGTTAGATGATAGTAAAAATGAAGTTCTTTCAGCAATTCAAAACTTCGTTCCGTCTGCTGATGGCAAATCTGTCTATTGGGAAATTTTAGAAGTTCAAGCTGCTAAATACTATGCATCAGTAGCAGCAGCATATAGTGGCAATTACTCTCTTTCATCGCATTACTTTCCACGCATTGCCAATATTACCTTGTCTAATCATTCTGTAAGCAACTTTACCGAGCTTGGTGAAAAAGGAAAATATTTAGTTTATCATAGTATCACTAGTCTGACAGACAAAGACAACAACCGCTTCTACATAGGACATGATGAAGATTATAAAAACATTTGGTTAGGCAAATACTCTTTCCGGTAATAATTTATAAATCACAAAATAAAAATTAAATAAATGAAAAAGTTAATCATTCCCATTTTATGCATTGCCATATTGGCATTCACTTCTTGCAAAAAGAAAGACAAAGACAACCCTCATTACACATGCAGCAGTTGTGTAACTCAGGCAGAAGCATTAGCTGCAAACGATGGAAGCAGCAAAGGTGTTTACAAAGGCATCATCATTGGATCATCAGGCACCATAAAGTTTTCCATTCAGAATGGCACTAATGATATTACTGCAACAATGGTTGTTGATGGCGTTTCTGCTACGCTAACCTCTACAGTCAGTTGGGTTAGTGGTCAGCCTTACATTGCACCTTTTACAGGAACATTAAATGGTCAGGCTGTAAGCATCACTTTCTCTGTTCAGAACAACGGAAGTACTCCACAAATAATTTCATCAAACATTCCGGGTCATCCAAATGCAGTATTTACCATTATCAAAGAAACTTCAAATGCATTGGTTGAGGGTTTTGAAGGCACCTATTCTACTACAGAACCTGAGTCAGGAACGTTCAATATTCTACTCTCGCGACCTTTAGGTCAATGGGGCGGAATATCACGGGAAAATGGTCAGACATCAACCAATGATGTTTCCGGAACTATTACATCATCCGGTGATTTATATGATGATAACAATATAAAGGTTGGAACACTTTCCGGAGATGAGATTGATGGCACATTTACAGACAACAGCGGCAATACCGTTACCGTTGATGGTCAACGTACCCTATAAAAAACGGGGATTTTATTCCCACCCTTAAAGGAGTTCAGCAGAAAACGTTCTGCTGTCTCCTTTTATCTTTTTAAATTCTATCTGATAATATAAACGGTAAGAAAATGTAAGCGGTACACACAAATACTCTGAATTATCAAATTATCAGATTATCTAATCATCTAATTTACTTCATCACTCTTCTCTTCATCACCTTTCACCCCTGTCAGCCGTGGCTGATCATCATCTTTCACTTGTAAGCAGGACAATGACCACCTTTACCTTTTTTAAATCGGATGTTATCGTAAATGTCACTGGTGTATTTAAAACCAAAATAAAAATCAAGGCCATTCATTTCATACAAACCCGGCCACCAGCCAAGGTTATCGCTGCCGAGAACAAACCACTTATATCGAACTGCAATTCCTGCTCTGAAAAAATTGTACTGATATAATGACAATGGTAAGCTCACCTCTACTCTTCTTGTTTCAAAACGAGGTGTAAGCGAAACTTGTGAAGCACGTGTTACACTTCTATCGAAAATCTGAATATTCTGAATGACTGCCAGATTGAGATAATATTTTGGCGTAATACTCCAGTCAGCCTGAAATGATGCTGCGGCTGGAAGTATCATATTAAATCCACTACCACTCCGCGACAAGTTTGCATCACCATAAAGTTTGGCACTAAAAATAGAATCGGCATGTTCATAGCCGGTAATCTTTGTAGTATCAAATCCTGGCCAAACTGCTGATGCATTTCTTATATTAAAAGTTCTTGCATTACCATTAAATCTAATGAAGCCAAGGTCAATGAGGGAAAGTCCGAGTTTCAAATCGTATTTTTTCAATTTAATTCCTGACATACCGGGTTTGTAAGCCTGACTGATGTAGTTGAAAAAATGCTGTACGCCAAAGCTCATTGAAGCTCCTGCACCTCGTGGATGCAGGTAATTATTTTTATCATCATTAGGAATTGAATGACCGTAATCAACTTCAATATTTTTAATATTTAATAATGACGCATCTGTGAAATAATAGTCAAGTACAGTTGAATTGATATAAGTACCGCTCATCCCCAATAAAAAATTTACTGTGCCACCAGCTGTTGTAATATTTTGTCTGTTTGTTAAAATTGTCTTGGCAAAAGTAAATCCGGCTTCGGCAAATACCAACGCCCCTGCACTGAATGCAGTTGAATTCCAAGGAATTTTATGCTGTGGACTATAATCACTACCCTCCCAAAGAAATTTAGCCAAATGATAAGGTACTTTTATTGCACTTAACTGACTGCGTAAAGAAAAATGAATTCCGAAAGCTGCTTCCTCATTGCGCCATACAGCAGATGGGCCTTTGAGCAACAAATTACCATAAGCATTCTTAGGTGTTTTATCATAATGGTCACTATAATCCTCATGACGCAACGGAGCAAATCTTGCAAACTTTCCTGTTGGAATGTCTGATGCCGGAAAGTAAATATAATCATTCTGAAAAAAAATATCTCCTGAAAGAATATTAAACTCGAAACGATATGGCATAGTTGCAATGGAAGCAGGATTCATTTCAATACCCATATTTCCTGCAAAATTACTGTGTGCAATGCCATTCATTTCCTGCGCGAAAGTTAGATTTACACTACAAGAAAAAATGAATAAACAAGCCAATAGAAACTGCCTATTCAGCACATTAATCTTAAAAAAAGTTTGCAACATACTTTCCGGTTTCACTTTCTGAATTGCTGCAAAATTAAATATTGCATTTCTTAATCAACGTTAAAAATTAATAAGTAGTGAGCCTAAAGTTGGATTATTTCTGCATTTTTGCAGCATGAAGAAATTTTATTTTCTTATTCTATCAATTTTTGTTGTTACATCGTCATGCAAGGAGAAGAACAAGCTAAGCGATTTAGACTGGATAATCGGAAAATGGGAAGGCACTGCAAGAAATGGTAATATATTCTATGAAGAATGGAAAAAACAATCAGACACTGCATTTATCAATAACAACTACCACTTTGAGGGTGAAAAACAGGTTTTTGGCGGAACTTCCAAAATTGTTTTAAGAAACAACCATCTTTATTACATCAATGACAGCGACAGCCTTAAAATTCTGCAATGGGAGGCCGAAGGGCACAATTCTACTTCCATGACTTTTTATAATGAAAAAATCACACCCTATAACCGCATAACTTTTTCACTGTCAGAACAGAATACATGGGATGCCAAGCTTATGGGAAAGAAAGACACAGTAAAATATTCTTTAAAAAGGAAAATAATGCCTTATTAAACTGAATATTTTTTTATCCTAAGTTTCATCAGAAATGAGTTAAATTCTGCACTTTTGCACTTCTGAATTTTAAAATTATATCTCAAATATTATATCAATGAAAAAGATTTTTCTGCTACTTTTTATCTGTATCTTAACCTATTCAGCAGGTTATAGCCAAAGCTGTTTTACAATTAACAGTATTCTTGTAGATGCCTGCGGGAATCCTGAGGGTGAAAATGAAATGGTTCGTTTTACCGTAGGTGCTTCTCCATTACAGGTAAGCTCATTAAATGTTTCATGGCCATCAACCAACCTTAATTTTCTTGGCATTTGCCAGAATGCAAACACAGCACAAAAAGTAGCCGATTTGAATGCTACTATTCAATCATGTGGTTATCTGCTTGAACCATCAAATGATATTTTGCCACAAAACAGTAAAGTAATTTTAGTCACCAGTGAAAACTTTAATACTACCTTCAATTCTTTTGCAAATCTGACAGATACGATGTATGTCATTTTTCAATGCGCAGGAAATACACAAGGACATTTCAGAAATTATTCAGCAACAGTTACAACACCACGTATATTAACAATGAACTTTGGTGCTGTTTGTAGTCAAACTGTACAATATTTTCCAAATCAATTAGTAAATCAATTCGGACAATTAGATACAGCCGCACAAGATGGCTCTAGTGTAGGATTTGATTCTTTAGGAAATCCAACATATTATAACAATGGCTGTCAGGCTCCGATTATTTCTTTAACTGCTACATTACAAAGTAGTGCTACAACAGTTTGCTCCGGCAATTCAGTTACTTTAACAGCAAGTAATCTTACAGGAAATTATTCAGGATATTTCTGGAGTGGTGGCAATGGCACTTTGAGTACTCCTAACAATCTTGTCACAACCTACCAAACCAATGCAACATTTACAGGCACAGACACCATACAGTTTTCCATGCTCGGCCAATGCAATGACACTATTACAAGTAACATTTACTTAATTGTTCAGAATGGTCAGCCTGCATCAATCACAGGTCCTTCTACTGTTTGTACAGGAGACAGCATAACACTGACTGCATCATCAGGAACAGCATACCAATGGAGTAACGGTGCCACAACTCAATCTATTACCGTTTTAACTCCCGGAACTTATACAGTAACAGTGACAGGAACATGCGGAACACCTACAGCAACAGCAACAATAACAGGTGGCACTGCACCTAATATTACTGTTACACCGGGAACAAATGTCAGCATTTGTGCAGGTCAGTCGGTTACTTTAGCAGCTTCAGGTGCATCAAGTTATCAATGGTCAACCGGAGCAACAACATCATCTATTTCTGTAAATACAGCAGGAACCTATACTGTAAGCTCAACAAATGCCTGCGGAACATCATCAGTGACTATCAATGTGACACAAACTACAACACCTGTTGTAAATATAACCTCAAATAGCGGAACAGAAATTTGTCCGGGACAAAGTCTCACACTTACAGCATCAGGTGCAAGCACCTATGTTTGGTCAGGTGGGCAAACAACTCCGTCAATCACGATTAATACTGCAGGAACTTATACAGTTACCGGAACCAGCTCTTGTGGTACTGCATCAAACACAATCACCATCACTGCAGGCACAGCACCTTCAATATCTGTTTCACCGGGTACATCGGTAAATATTTGTAGCGGACAGTCTGCAACACTAACTGCATCAGGAGTTGCAACCTATCTTTGGTCAACGGGTGCATCTACTGCATCCATAAATGTTAGTACTGCAGGAAACTATACTGTAACATCATCTAATGCTTGTGGCGCTGACACTGTTGTTGTGAATGTTACTGTCACCAACACACCATCAGTTTCTGTTACTTCTTCTGCAACGGTAATCTGCCCCGGACAAAGTGCTACTCTGACTGCTTCAGGTGCTTCATCCTATTCATGGTCAGGCGGACAGACAGGAAGCTCTATAACGGTCAGCACTGCAGGAATATATACTGTAACCGGCACATCAACTTGTGGAACTGCCAGTGCGACTTACAATCTTGCACAAGGATCTGTACCAACAGCAGTAATTTCTTCACCATCAACAGTGCTCTGCAACAACAGCATGTTGACATTAACAGCAACAGGCGGTGATAATTACCTCTGGAGCAATGGCACAACGACATCAACAACAACTGTCAACACACCGGGCATTTACGCAGTTACTGCAACAAATAGCTGTGGCAGCGATACAGCCAATTTTACAATTACAGCAACAAACATTGATGCAGCATTTGCAGCAAATGTTTATAGTGGCCAAGCTCCTCTGACAGTAGATTTTACCAACAATAGTTTAAACTACACCGCATCATCATGGGCCTTTGGCGATGGAAACACTTCTACAAACAACAATGCATCTAACATTTTTAATTATGGTGGCACGTTCAACGTAGTGTTAACCGTAACAGACAATGCAGGTTGTACAGACACTGCATCTGCTATTATCGAAGTGATTGACGACTCATTAATAATTCCAAATGTTATCACACCAAATAATGATGGAAAGAATGATGTATTCACTTACAGCAGTACTGCTATTAAAAGTGCAGAAACAACAATCTTTAACCGATGGGGCAAAAAGGTAACATCTTATTCAGACTGGAAGAATGGCTGGGATGCAAAAGATAATCATGCCGGAGTCTATTATTATGAGATAGAAATCCAATTGCACAATGGAACTTCTAAAAAATACCATGGAGCAATCAACGTAATTAAATAAACTATTTGACGTTTTTGAAAAATATATTTCTTTGATAAAAATGCTGATTACGGTCAGCATTTTTTGTTTAAAAAAACGGTGAGTAAATTTTCACAAAACTTACCAATTTACTACAAAAAAATCTTAGCCCACAAACTATATTTGCTTTTCCATTAAAACACAATTAATGAAATTTTCCGCAAACGTTTCTATTCTGCTTTTATGTATGGCTACAGTTAGTCAAACTTGGGCACAACCACAGGTAAATATTATTGAATATGCTAATGGCATTTATGGCAAGACATCGGATCTTGCAACCAATGGTGATGGCAGAATGTATGCAGCAACTCAACTAGGATACATTTATATAATTAACCCCGGAGGTGTGACAGATACCATTCCTTTTTTAGACATCAACAGTAAAGTAACCCCAACATCATTAAGTAATACAGGTGAACAGGGATTATTAGGTCTTGCCTTTAGCCCAAATTACACCACAGACAGTAGTTTTTACGTTTACTATACCAACAAAACTGGTAATGGCAACAGTGTGCTAGCCCGATACAAAAGAAGTGCTGATCCAAATGTTGCCGATACTGTAAGTGCAGAAATTTTATTTGCATTGGCGCAGCCTTATACGAATCATAATGGTGGCTGCCTGAAATTTGGTAATGACGGATATTTGTATCTTGCTCTTGGTGATGGTGGTGATGTTGGCGATCCGGGTAACAGAGCACAGAATATGAATATGTATTTTGGTAAAATTTTAAGGATAGATGTTTTACAGCCTGGAGCATATACCATTCCATCAACCAATCCTTTTTTTGGAGTTATGAATGTTAAGAATGAAATATGGGCAAGTGGATTCCGTAATCCATGGAAATTCAGTTTTGACAGACTTACACATGACATGTGGATTGGCGATGTAGGTCAGGATATATGGGAGGAAATAGATTTTCAACAGGCTAATTCAACAGGTGGCGAAAATTACGGATGGCGCTGCTACGAAGGTTTAGTTACTTACAATACAAGTGTAGGGTGCATAGGAAATTATATTTCACCTGTCCACGTATATAGCCATGCATCTACCGGTGGATGTTCTGTTACAGGCGGATTTGTATATCGTGGCACTGCCTACCCTGCTCTTTATGGATATTATTTCTTTGCCGATTTCTGTAATGGAACAATATATGCTTTAGACCCTAACAACGGCAATGCCGTTACCGTTGCAGGAACATTTCCCGGACGTGCATTCAGCACCTTTGGTGAAGATGATAATGGTGAATTGTATATTGCAGACTTAGTGAATCAGAAGGTGTATCAGGTTACAGACACAACTACTTCTATTTCTGAATATGGTAATGATGTAAATAATGTTGACATGTCTTTCAATCAAAATGAGCAATCACTTCAAATGAATTTAACTTCAAAAAGCAACAATCAGGCAACCCTTTATCTTTATGATTTAAAAGGCACTTTAATTACAGCTTGGAAGTTGAGTTTAAAATCAGGTAACAACACATTCAAACTACCTATTAATCTTACCTCAGGAATTTATTTAAGCAACATTAATAGTGTCAACGCTTCGCTCAACATTAAGATACCGGTAATAAAATAAGCTTACTACTTTTTGATTACTTCAGGTAGAGGTGTTCCTGCAGGTATGAATTTTAATGAGCTGGTGTTTACACAGTGTCTGGTGTTTTTAGCTGTAAATCCTTCGCCTAAAAAAACATGACCTAAATGCCCGTCACAATTACTGCAAACAATTTCTGTGCGCATACCATCTGCATCAGGAATTCGTTTTACAGAGCCTTTTATTTCATCATCAAAACTGGGCCAACCACAATGCGCCTCAAACTTATCAGCGCTTCTATAAAGTGGCGCATTACACCTGCGACAAATATAAGTGCCTACATCTTTTTTAAGATAATAATCACCGGTAAAAGGCCTGTCCGTTACTTTAAACAACAACACTTTCTCCTCCTGAGGTGTCAATTTATTGTATTCCATTTTTCTGCTGTTTTGCGCAATGCTTAGCTGCCACATTCCCATTAAGGTAACTAAGGCAATATTAAATATTCTGATTTTCATTGACAAAATTTATTTGATACCTCCACGCTATCAATATGTACAAACACATTTACAGAAACAAAGTTAATACCTGCTATCAGATTCATTAAAAAGCTATATTTTAGCAGCAAATTAAAGCATCAATTATGAATTTTGATTTAATCATTATAGGAAGTGGCCCCGGAGGGTATGTAGCAGCTATCAGAGCATCGCAGTTAGGACTTAAAACAGCAATTATTGAAAAAGAAAACCTAGGTGGTATTTGCCTGAACTGGGGTTGTATTCCTACTAAGGCATTGCTCAAAAGTGCAAGTGTTTTTGAATACCTGAACCATGCTTCTGACTATGGTATTACTGTTGAAGGTGGCAAAGCCGACTTTAATGCTGTTATCAAAAGAAGTCGTGGCGTTGCAGATGGCATGAGCAAGGGCGTTCAGTTTCTGATGAAAAAAAATAAAATAGAAGTCATCAATGGTTTTGGAAAAGTAAAGCCCGGAAAAAGTGTAGAAGTAACAGCAACCGATGGCAGCAAAAAAACATATACAGCAGCGCATATTATTCTTGCAACAGGAGCACGTTCGCGCGAGTTGCCTAACCTGAAGCAAGATGGCAAAAACATTATTGGCTATCGCGAAGCAATGAGCCTGCCCGAACAACCAAAGTCAATGGTGGTAGTGGGTTCAGGTGCTATTGGAGTAGAGTTTGCCTACTTCTATAATGCTATGGGCACAAAAGTTACTGTGGTAGAATTTATGCCTAACATTGTTCCTGTTGAGGACGAAGAAGTGAGCAAGCAATTAGAACGCTCTTTGAAAAAAGTTGGTATTGAAATCATGACAAACAGTTCTGTAGAATCGGTTACAGTAAGTGGCGGAACGTGCAGTGTAAAAATTAAATCTGCAAAAGGTGAGTCAGTTATTACCTGCGAAAAAGTACTTTCTGCAGTAGGCATAACAACAAATATTGAAAACATAGGTCTTGAAGAGTGTGGCATCATTACCGATAAAGGTAAGGTTGTTGTAAACGATTTTTATCAGACCAACATACCTGGCATTTACGCAATAGGTGATATTGTAAAAGGTCAGGCATTGGCACATGTGGCTTCTGCAGAAGGAATTATTTGTGTTGAAAAAATTGCAGGCCATCATCCACAACCACTCGATTACAACAATATTCCGGGATGTACTTATTGCACTCCTGAAATTGCTTCTGTAGGTATGACAGAAAAAGCTGCTAAAGATGCAGGCATAGGAATAAAAGTTGGTAAGTTCCCATTCAGTGCTTCAGGAAAAGCTAAAGCCGGTGGACAAAGTGATGGTTTCGTTAAGCTTATTTTTGACGAAAAATATGGTGAGTTGCTTGGTGCACATTTAATAGGTGCAAACGTTACTGAAATGATAGCAGAGTTGGTTCTGGCACGAAAATTAGAAACAACAGGTCATGAAATTATCAAGGCTGTACATCCGCATCCTACAATGAGCGAGGCTATTATGGAAGCTGCTGCTGCCGCCTATAATGAAGTGATACATTTATAGGATTGCCCTTTGCTTGTTGTAACCCTACAACAATTTCGCAATTTTTAATTAGCTATAGGTGTGTTTTTCATTCTTATAAGATAACTACACCTCCCCTTTCCTGCTTACGCTGTAAATGTTAAATTTGCAGCATAAAGGTTATTCTGATATGCAGGAGTCAAAAATTTATACCCCGAAACATAAAATCCGTATTGTAACTGCCGCTTCGCTGTTTGATGGGCACGATGCTGCCATCAACATCATGCGCAGAATCATTCAGTCAAGTGGTGCTGAGGTTATTCACCTTGGCCACGACAGAAGTGCACAAGAGGTAGTGGAATGTGCCATTCAGGAAGATGCCAATGCTATTGCCATGACAAGTTATCAGGGCGGACACATGGAATATTTTAAGTACATGTATGACTTGCTGAAAGAAAGAGGCTGTGGGCATATAAAAATATTTGGTGGCGGTGGTGGCACAATACTTCCAGAAGAAATAAGCGAACTTCAGGACTATGGTATTGCCCGCATCTATCATCCTGATGACGGACGTGCTATGGGCTTGCAAGGCATGATTAACGATATGCTCCAAAAATGCGACTTTGCCACAGGAGTAAATTTAAATGGCGAAATAAAAGAGCTGACAAAGAAAAATTCAAAAGCCATTGCAAGGCTCATTTCTTGTGCAGAAAATAATCAATCGGAATTTGAAAAACTATATCCTGAAATTACTTCTTCCCTCTCTAATAAAACCAAAAACAGTCCTGTATTAGGAATTACAGGAACAGGAGGCGCAGGCAAATCATCTATTGTTGATGAATTGGTAAGAAGATTTTTGTTGGAGTTTAAAGATAAATATATTGCCATCATTTCCATTGACCCCAGTAAACGCAAAACAGGTGGTGCATTACTTGGCGACCGTATCAGAATGAACAGTATTCGCAATCCACGTGTGTATATGCGCTCGTTGGCAACTCGTCAAAGTAATCTTGCATTGAGTCGTTATGTTCAGGAAGCATTAGATATTGTAAAAGCCGCACAGTTTGATTTAATTATCCTTGAAACATCAGGTATTGGACAAAGCGATACTGAGATTACCGAACATAGCAATGTGAGTTTATATGTAATGACTCCGGAATATGGTGCAGCAACACAGTTGGAAAAAATTGACATGCTTGATTTTGCCGACCTCATTGCACTAAACAAATTTGATAAACGCGGAGCATTAGATGCATTGCGCGATGTAAAAAAACAATACAAGCGCAATCATAAGTTGTTTGACATTGGTGATGAAAAAATTCCTGTCTTCGGAACAATAGCCTCTCAGTTTAACGATCCGGGTATGAATCAACTTTATAAGTCTGTGATGAATACCATTGCAGCAAAAACCGGAGCAGACTTAAAAAGCGACTATCACACCACAGAAGAGATGAGTGAAAAAGTGTTTATCATTCCTCCGCATCGTACACGCTATCTTTCTGAAATCTCAGAAAACAACAGACATTATGACCAGTGGGTTGAAGAACAATGTACACTTGCACAGAAGCTTTACTCGCTCTATGAAAGCATGCAAATAATAAAAGGAGCAGCTGCCGAAGAGCTGAAAAAACAATATGATATACTTGAAAGAAGTTTCGATGGCAACAACAAAAAACTATTGGAAGATTTTCCTGCTAAAACAGAAGAGTACAGTAAAGATTATTATGAATTTAAAGTACGTGATAAAGTTTTAAAAATAAAAACATTTGATGAATCACTTTCGCACAACAAAATACCTAAGGTAGCTTTTCCGAAATACAAAGCTTGGGGCGATTTGCTGAAATGGATTTTGCAGGAAAATGTTCCCGGTGAATTTCCGTTTACTGCAGGTGTATTCCGTTTTAAACGCGAAGGCGAAGACCCAACAAGAATGTTTGCCGGTGAAGGATGTCCTGAGCGTACCAACAAACGTTTCCATTATGTTTCATTAGGCATGCCTGCTAAACGGCTTAGCACTGCCTTCGATAGTGTGACACTCTATGGCAACGACCCTGACCATCGTCCTGATATTTATGGGAAAATAGGAAACAGTGGTGTAAGTGTATGTTGTCTTGATGATGCAAAAAAATTGTATAGCGGATTTAATCTTTGCGACCCTGCAACTTCTGTATCAATGACCATTAATGGTCCGGCTTCAATTATTGCAGCCTATTTTATGAATGCAGCTATTGATCAGCAATGCGAAATTTATATCAGACAAAACGGATTAGAAAAAGAAGTTGAGAAAAAAATTGCTGACGAATTTTCAAAAAATAAATCAAGCCAACCAAAATACAACTACGAAATTCCAGAAGGAAACAATTCGCTTGGCCTTATGCTTCTGGGAATAACCGGTGACAAAGTTCTTCCAAAAGATGTTTACGATAAAATAAAAACCGACACATTAAAGCAGGTTCGCGGAACTGTACAAGCAGATATTCTAAAAGAAGATCAGGCACAAAACACTTGCATCTTCTCTACAGAGTTTTCTCTTAGATTGATGGGCGACATGCAACAATATTTTATTGACAAAGCCATTCGTAATTTTTATTCTGTTTCCATAAGCGGCTACCACATTGCCGAAGCCGGTGCCAATCCAATTTCGCAACTTGCTTTTACATTGAGTAATGGTTTCACTTATGTGGAATATTATTTAAGTCGCGGCATGGACATCAATTCTTTTGCGCCTAACCTTTCATTCTTTTTCTCCAATGGCATAGACCCTGAATATTCTGTTATCGGACGTGTAGCAAGGCGTATTTGGGCTAAGGCTATGAAACTAAAATACAAGGCCAATGAACGTTCGCAGATGCTTAAATATCATATTCAAACATCGGGCAGAAGTTTGCATGCTCAGGAAATTGACTTCAACGATATCAGAACAACACTGCAGGCTCTGTATGCTATTTATGACAACTGCAACTCACTTCACACCAATGCTTATGATGAAGCCATCACCACTCCTACAGAAGAAAGTGTGCGCAGGGCAATGGCAATTCAACTTATCATCAACCGCGAATTGGGTCTTGCCAAAAACGAAAATCCTTTGCAAGGTTCATTTATAATTGAAGAGTTAACTGATTTGGTAGAGGAAGCAGTACTGTCGGAGTTTGACCGCATTACAGAGCGTGGTGGTGTGCTGGGTGCAATGGAAACAATGTATCAGCGTGGAAAAATTCAGGAAGAAAGTCTTTACTACGAATCGTTAAAACACACCGGTGCTTATCCGATTATTGGTGTCAATACATTTTTATCGAGCAAAGGCTCACCAACTATTTTACCTAAGGAAGTTATTCGCGCCACAGAGGAAGAAAAGCAACAGCAAATTGCTACTTTAAAAAATCTGCATGCACGTTATGCATCTACTGCACCTGAAATGCTGCACGACCTGCAACTCACTGCAATCCATAATCAAAATATGTTTGAAAAGCTGATGGAAGTAAGTAAGTATTGTTCCTTAGGACAAATTACCAATGCATTGTTTGAAGTTGGCGGACAGTATAGGAGGAATATGTAAATTACAATTTAGTAATTAATAGTAAAATCATTATTCGTGTCAACCAAAACAGTAACTTAAATTAATCTAAAACCTAATTAATATAAGTGAATCAAGACCCCAATGATGAACCTGCTTTAGCCTTGTTGGAGCGGATAAAGAAAATGAAGAATGGAAAAGGGAAGTATGGAAAGAATGAAGGTTAAATAAGAAAGTCTTTATTTAACCTTAATGACTACAAACTTAAATAGCAAAACTTTTATTTAACTTTGGCTAAAGATGCCAAAGGCATCCAACCTTTATAGAAAAACAAAACCAACAAACAACACGACTCCGAAGGGGTCGAACATAAACCATAAATAATGTCAACCTACTCGCAAATTTATATTCAAATTGTTTTTGCCGTAAAAGGAAGAGAAAGCCTTATTCTGCCACAATGGGAAGAGCGTTTACATAAATACATTACTGGCATTGTTCAAAACAAAGAACAAAAAATGCTTGCCATAAACGGCATGTCCGACCATTTGCATTTTCTTATCGGCATGAAACCATCTTGTTGTTTATCCGATTTGGTAAGAGAAATAAAAAAATCATCAAACGATTTTATCAAAGTTGAAAAGCTATCAAAATTCAAGTTTAGTTGGCAAGAAGGCTACGGTGCTTTTTCGTATAGCCATTCCCAGTTGAACGATGTTATTGCATACATCACCAATCAAAAGGAACATCACCGAAAGAAATCTTTTAAAGAAGAATATGTTGAATTTTTAAAGAAGTTTAATGTTGATTACAATGAAAAATATTTGTTTGAATGGATGGAATAGTTCGATGCCTACGGCATCGCGTTTTACAAACCGAATTAATGCTATAAAGCTATAATCCCTTTGGGGTTATTGATGTGAAAACAACGAAATATATGAGCAACGAAAATACATCAGCAATAGTAAGTAAGGTATGGAGTTTCTGTAATCCGCTAAGAGATATTGGCGTTGGTTATGGCGACTACTTAGAACAACTTACCTATTTGCTGTTTTTGAAAATGACTTATGAATTCAGCATCTCCCCCCTACAACAGAAAACTGCCAATCCCAACTGAAAACAATTGGGAAAGTTTGACTTCAAGGCGTGGTGATGAACTGGAATAATATCATACCAAAACCCTAAGTGTTTTGTCAAGGCAAAAAGGAGTGTTGGGGCAAATATTTGTTCAAAGTCAGAATAAGATTAAAGAACCTGCCATGCTTTACAAAATCATTGACATGATTGATAAAGAGCAGTGGGCAACATTGGGAGCAGACATAAAAGGAACCATTTATGAAGGTCTATTAGAGAATAACCCATAAGACACAAAAAGGGTGCAGGACAATATTTTACGCTGAAAAAGAATCCGCTGAAATTGGAAGACCTTCGGGACTTCATTACTTGCTACAATCCTGACAACCGACACAAAAGAAAGGAAACTTACAACTCAGACACAAATCCTGAAGGTCGTTGGAGAAAGTTCACTTATGATGAAATTATCAACCGTGACAAGACATCGCTTGACATCACTTGGATAAAAGATAAGTCACTTGCCGACCTTGACAACTTACCCGACCCGGATGTTTTGGCAGGAGAAATAATTGAAAACCTTGAAGCTGGACTGGAAAGTTTCAGAGAAATAATGATTACAATAAATGGAAAGGACTAAAAATATCCTCTTGCTGATAGTTCCTAAATAAAAACAGCATTCTTCTTTTTCAATCTCCTACATCTTCTTCAATGCAAGTATTGAAAAATCAGAATCTATTTTTCTGATGGTATTTGTCAGCACACCAAGACCGGCAATTTCCATTTCAACTTTATCTCCTTCTTTAAGCCACTGTGGTTTATAGTCAGGATTATTGAATAACCCTGTGCCGTTCAACTCTAAGAAACATCCTGTGCCAACAGTACCGCTGCCAATTACATCACCGGGAAGAATGTTTACACCGTAGGCACAACGCTCAATAATTTCTGCAAATGTCCAATCCATACTTCCTACATTACCTTCCGACACCTGAATGTCATTGACCTTACAAGTCATTTTTAAATTGTAATTATTTCCTGTGTGTCCGCTTTTTGCAATGGTCTTATATGATGCAAGTTCATCAGGCGTTACTAAATACGGACCAATAACAGTAGAGAAATCTTTTCCTTTTGCAGGGCCTAAGTTGAGTTTCATCTCTTCCATCTGCAATTTGCGCGCACTCATATCGTTCATAATCATATAGCCGGCAATGTAGCTATCGGCATCTTTTGCTTTTACATTAATGCCTTTGCGACCAATGACAATTGCTGCCTCAAGTTCGAAGTCAAGTTGTTCAAAATGATCGGGCATGCAAAAAATATCTCCAGGGCCTTGTATAGCATTGTGATTGGTAAAATAAAAAATCGGATACTGATCAAATTCCGGAATCATCTCTACACGTCTGTTGCGCCTTGCTGCTTCAACATGTTGCCTGAACGCATAACCATCACGGCAAGAAGTTGGATTAGGCACCGGTGCCAATAAATTTACATTAGCTACTGAGAGTCCGTCAGCATCTGCATTGCCATCTGAAAGCCATTGATTCAACTCCATAGCAGCATCCATCATTAGTTGTTCGCCTGTTAAAAAATCACGCATATTGTCGGGCAACACAGTTTTTCCTCTGCGTTGTGACAATTCGCTAAGATTATAAACTTTATCACTAAGCAAGATTCCCAATGCCGTTTTATTCTGATTCTGATAGGTTACTAATTTCATATTTTACTACTTTATGGTGCCAAAATTATCATTCTGTATCGAAGATGCCTAATATAGCTTCTATTGTTGAAAACTGTTTTCATATTTCAATTCAAATTCATTCTTAGAACAGCTATAAAAATTTATTTTTGAAAAAAGTTTAAATCATGATCAGAAAAATTCTTGCAACACAGGCGCTTTTATTATGCAGTGCTAGTTTCTTATTTGCACAACATACCCTTGTTTTGAAAAGTGGCGAAAAAATGACAGGCACAGTGCAGCAGATTAAAGATGGCAATATCAGCTTTTTATTTAAAGGCAATCCCATGAATTTTAAAGTGAGTGAAGCCTCTGCCATATTTTTTGATGCAGCATCAGAAACAAAAGCAGACAACTCAGAGATGAGTGCCGATATGCGTGGTGTAAAATATGAAATGCCCGGACGTACCATCACCAAGCCGCCAAAGATTGAAAATCTTACTATGGAAAAAGGTGTTGTTGTAGTTGAGATTTCTATTGACAAATATGGCCATGTTACCAAGGCTAATCCAGGTGCAGAAGGCACAACCACTACAAGCAGCTATTTGTTAACTAAAGCAAAACAGGCAGCAGAAAGTGTAATGTTTAATAACTGCCCTAAATGTCCGTTAGATACCAAAGGCACTATTACACTTACCTTTTAACTTTGCCATAAGCAAAGAATAAGAAATTGCCTAAGGATAAAAAGTTAATTATTATTGCAGGGCCTACAGCTTCGGGCAAAACACAAATTGCCATTGAAGTTGCTAAACTGCATAGCACAGAAATTGTTTCTTTCGATTCGCGACAGATTTTTCGTGAAATGACTATCGGCACTGCCGTGCCAGATGCCCAACAAATGAATACAGTGAAACATCACTTCATTCATTCGCATTCTATTGCAGAAGATATGAATGCAAGTCGCTATGCCGATGAAGCAACTAACACCATCAATCAGTTGTTAGAAAAAAATGAAACAGTTGTTCTTACAGGCGGCACAGGTATGTATATGCATGCTGCTCTCTTCGGCCTCGACCCTACTCCAAATACCGATTATCAACTTAGAGCAAGTCTTGAAAAAGAGTGTGCTGAAAAAGGATTGGAGTATCTGGCTCATCAATTAAAAACTCTTGACGAAAAAAGCTATCATCAAATAGACATTCACAATCCACGCAGGGTCATTCGTGCATTAGAAATTATTTACAGCTCAGGCAAAACACGTTCATCTTTTATTGAAGATAAAAACAAAATATCTACTTACAACTTCACACTTTATGTTTTAAATCCCGACAGGCAATTACTTTATGATAACATAAATCAACGTGTGGATATGATGATTGAAAAAGGATTGGTGGATGAAGCGAAACTACTTCTACCCTACCGGCATCTTACGGCATTGCACACTGTTGGCTACAAAGAATTATTTGAGTATTTCGATAGAAACATTACTCTTGACCAAGCCATCGAAAAAATAAAACAACATACACGCAACTATGCCAAAAGACAATTGACATGGTTCAGGCAGTATGATGATGCCGTTTGGATTACACCGGAAGAAATGAAAAAGAAAATCGAGAAAAAAAATCTTTAATAAGAACCGAAACGTTTTCTTAAGAACCACTCCATTGCAATTAACAACAAGCAGATCGCAAGTAAACTTTTCAGGCTTATCAATTCAATAAGTTTCTTATGATAATACGAAACAGGTTTCACCGTTTCGTTTTTCTGAACAGCATCAATCAACAAATTGATTTTATCGGGAGTCACCATAATGCCTCCTGTGTTTGATGAAATGGTATTGAGCAGTTGATGATTGGCAGTTGATTCAAAATTCTCCAGCAACAATGGCACAACAGAAAACTCTCCTGTTTCCTTATAAACTTTATCGCCCGCTTTTGTATCCGCACTGAAAGTATAGCGTCCCGGTGGCAACATTCCCGCATTCAACTGATAGGCATTGTTGCTTCTGTTAAAAGTGTATCGGAACTCTTTTTTCTCATCGTTATAAATATTCAGGCGCACCTCCGGTTCATTAATTAATTCTCCGGCTGCATTATAAAGCGTGGCATCAAACTCAATATTCTCACCTTCTGTATAGGAGCGCTTGTACTGTATCATAAAAGGCTCTTTTTTCTCTTTTGAAGTCAGGTACTGAACAGATTTTAAAATTAACTCATCAGTAACATCATGATTTCCTGAAAGTGCATATTCATTCAACTGCCAGCGCCACAAACCTTCCCCAAGTAAAACACCTGTTCGCATTGTTCCTGAAGTAGAAAAATACCACAGTGGCATTGACGATTGTATGCTTCCGATACGCTGCGCTAATAATGTATTGGTTTCTTTCTCTACTTTATAATTTCCAAAAGGCACAAATAATGGAGGTAGTTGCGACAATACTTTTTGCATATCGTCTGACAAACTAAACAATCCAAACTGATCGCTTACCTTAGCATATACTTCATTCATCTTTGCAACAGGCTGATTGATTGTTACACCCGTACCGGAATTGTTGAATGCAGCGACATTCATTTGCGCACCTGCAATGATAAAGTAAGGCACCTCTGCCGTTTTAATCTTTTGCAAAAGTGTTGTTGACTTTGCCGATGGAAGCTGATGCAGAATTACAAGATTGTAGTTGCTGAAATTTTCATCGGCTTGCTCCTGAAAAATAACTTTGGTTTCATACAGATTACTTTTATCAAGCACAGATTTTATTGCAGCAATATCAGGATGTGGCGATTGCGCCAGCAACAATATTTTCATTTTGCGTTCTGAAACGTCAACATAAATATCTGCTTCATTGTTGAGCAAATTCTTTTCACCATCCACTTCAGAAATGCGAATTTTATATTTATGAATACCTTTTCTATTGGCAGAAAGTATGACAGGTATTTTTGCGAAATAATTATTTCCTGATGCAGAAATCATTCTGCTGAAAAGTGTCAGTGAATCTTCTTTAATGGTGAGCGTAACTGCTGTTCCTGATGCCTGCCTCATGGTAACACCTACTTCAACAGGAAAATTATTTCCGAGAAAAGCCACTTTATTGTATGCAACATCTGATATTAACACATCACGGTTGATGGTTGTATCGCCAACAGCAATAGTATAAACAGGAACTTTTAATTTTTCTGCTGTATAAACAGGATTACTTCCCTTATTATAAATTCCATCGGACAACATAATTACAGCACCCAAATTTCGTCCGCCATAGAGTGACTTTAAATAATCGAACATCTCTGAAATGTTAGTACTCTTCTCAGAGAAATCATTATCAGTAACTTCATTGTCAACCTTACTGCCAAAAGAATATCTTCCGGCTTCATAATCGTTTTTAAATGCTGAAGTAAGTTTCTCTGCCAGTTGATTTAATGCAGATGCCGAAAAATGTGTTGAATCAAGCAATATGGACGAAGAGTTATCAAAAGCAATGGCAATAGCAGGTTTTTCAACTTCGCGTATGGCAGATTTAATAAATGGTGATAACAGCAGAAAAGCAATGATGGAAAAGGATAAAAATCTAAGAAAGAATAAAGTACGCCTCAGCCAAGGTGTTTCATTAAAGGGTGAATTACCACCATAAAGCCACCATGCACAGCCCAAGCCTGCCAGCAGACAAAGTAAAATATACCAATATGGTGTTGCAAGTATTATTTCCAAAACAAAACGATGAGGGGCAAATATAATAGTATTGGAATGATACTTATTTTAGCTGCGTGAGCATATTCATTGAAAATATACATAAAGCATATAACGGGCTAAAGGTTCTTCAAGGCATTTCACTTGAAATTAAAACCAATGAGTTGGTAGCCATCATAGGTCCATCGGGTGCCGGGAAGTCCACGCTGCTGCATATTATCGGCACAATTGACAAGCCGGATAGCGGAAAAGTGTTGCTCAACAATACAGATGCCTTAGCACTTTCTTCAAAGAAATTAGCTGCCTTCAGGAATAAGCATATTGGTTTTGTTTTTCAGTTTCATCATTTGTTGCCTGAATTTACTTCCGCAGAAAATGTTATGATTCCTGCTATGATTGCCGGGGAAAGTGAGTCGAGTGCTTTAAAGCGAAGCAATGCGTTGTTGATTCAGTTAGGGCTTGAACAGCGCATGCATCACAAACCATCACAGCTATCAGGTGGCGAACAACAGCGTGTTGCCGTTGCAAGGGCATTAATTAACAATCCTGATTTTATTCTTGCCGATGAACCTTCGGGAAACCTAGATTCAGGCAATGCAGAAGACTTACATAAACTGTTTTTGAAACTGCGAAACGATTATAAAAAAACCATTGTTATTGTGACGCATAACAATCAACTTGCAGAAATGGCCGACAGGACAATTACAATTCGTGATGGACTGCTTGCCCAATAAGTTTTTACAATGGACTTAAATAATTTATTCTGATTTCTTATAACTAATCTAACTTAGTTCAAAGTAGGATCATCAGGGAAATTTGCCAGCAAAGAATATTTGTTTTTCATGCTGCGCAATACCTGACTCCACAAAACTTCAGGCTCAGGATAGAATGTAAATTCCGCATTACCCTTACCAAGCATCCATGCATTGTGAAACAACTCGTCCTCTAACTGATTGGGTTTCCAACCGGAGTAGCCTGCATAAAATCTAATCTGATTAGGGCTGATTTGTTTTGTATTGATTAAAAATTTCAACTCATCATAATCACCACCTAAAAAAACTCCTTTTACAATTTCTTTCGAATCTTTAAGAAGATGGCCGACAGTATGCAGATAAAACAATGTATCTGTTTCTACCGGACCACCAAAGAATAAAGGTGCATTAAAGTGTGGGAAATCTTCTACTGCATCGTTAATTGTAACGTCTGTGAGTTTATTTAATATAAAGCCTAACGTGCCTTCTGTATCATGTTCGCTTAGTAAAATAACTGAGCGTTTAAAAAATGAGTCGGACTGTAAAGGTTCTGAAATTAACAGTGACCCTGTAGCTGCATGTTGATTGAAATCTTCCATAGAACACTAAATTAATTTGTTATATTTTACGTATCTGTCTGAAAAAGTTACTTGTTGTTAACAATCTCTTTTAATAAATCAGTTTGCTAAAAACATGCCACTGTCTTTTCAACATGCTGATAACAAGGCTACTTATGTTAAAGAAAGGATGAATAATACATATATCTTACATTTATAAATTTGCATTTCAAATGACATTAATCATGGATGATATACATAAAGTTTTAAAAAATGTGCGCAGTGACTATGAGGCAGACACGTTCGGCACACAAGAGGCTGATGACAATCCGATAGTACAATTCGAAAAGTGGTTTAGCCTTGCTGCACAGGCAAATTTACCTGACGTAAATGCCATGAATCTTGCAACATGTACAAAAAACGGCAGGCCATCATCAAGAATTGTTTTGTTGCGCGATGCAACAGAAGAAGGTTTTACTTTCTTTACCAATTACAACAGCAGAAAAGGAAATCAACTGATAGAAAATCCTTATGCAGCATTAAATTTTTTCTGGCCTGAATTGGCGAAACAAATTCGTGTTGAAGGCAAGGTTGAAAAAGTTGACACGAAAGTTTCTGACGAATATTTTTTATCACGCCCATTAGAAAGTCGTATTGGTGCATGGGCATCAGAGCAAAGTCAGATTATTGAGTCGCGTTTGGTACTTGAAAAAAAGTTTTTATCATTAAAAGAAAGTATGGGCAGCGAGGTAATGCGCCCTCCACACTGGGGAGGTTTTATTTTAAAACCCGATTATTTTGAATTCTGGCAAGGCAGGCAAAGCCGCCTCCACGACAGAGTAGCTTATACATTGAACAATAATCAATGGAGTAAGGCAACGCTGTCGCCTTGAATTTAGAGGTCGGACAATTTTTGAGTGATGATTAGCCGCAGTTGACTGGGGTGATGATCAGCCACGGCTGACAGGGGTGAAACGTGATGAAGTAATCTGATAATTCCGAATTGTTAGTTGAGAAATTTAAGGTAAAAAGTAAAAGTGACGGGGAATGAGAGGACTGTTGGGTAGAGTTTTCTTAAAGATTAATAAATGGATAAAAATCATCATACTTAAGTCAACAAAAAAAGCCCTGCAATGCAGAGCTTTTTTTAAATATTAATTATTTACATTTTACATATCATCATCGTCATCGTCTGATGAGCCGCTGAATAAATCATCGTTAAATGACACATCATCGTCCATCATTTCTTTCTCGTCCATCTTTGCATCATTATCATCCATATCCATTTCTACCGGCCTAACTATTTCAATAATTTCTGTTTGGTATGTTACCACAGGCTGAATATCCTCAGGTTTTTCTTTTGGCATTGGCGCAGGTTTTTTCACTGCCGGTTTTGATACCACTTTTTTTATTACAACCTTAGGTGCCGCTTTCTTTTTGGTAGCAGCTTTTTTCTTTGGAGCTGCTTTCTTTTTAGTAGTAGCCTTTTTCTTTGGTGCTACTTTCTTTTTGGTGGCTGCCTTTTTCTTTGGTGCAGCCTTCTTTTTGGTAGCAGCCTTTTTCTTTGGTGCTGCTTTCTTTTTAGTAGCTGCCTTTTTCTTTGGCGCAGCCTTCTTTTTGGTAGCTGCCTTTTTCTTTGGTGCTGCTTTCTTTTTAGTAGCCTTCTTTTTTGCTACAGGTTTCTTTTTAGCTGCCTTTTTACCACTTGCTTTGCGGGCAGGTTTTGCTTTTTTCTTAGCAGCAGATTTTTTTGATTTTGATGCTTTTGCCATAGGTAAACAAGATTGATGGTGAGTATGTGTTCTATTTTTTGCGTAAATATACAGCAGGTTTTAATTGATGCAAGAACAAATCAAAAAATATTTTTCAATACCTGCCTGTTTCTAAGTTGCGCCTTTCTTTTAAAGATTTTATGGATATTTGATACCTGATTTTAAAATTCTAACATTGATTAAGTCCTTTAAACCAATGCTGCTGCTGCTTTTAATTTGCATAGGATGCAGCCAAAAGCCAATAGCAGACCTGATTCTTTTTAACGGTAAAATTTATACCGTTGACAGCACCTTTTCTACAGCACAAGCAATGGTGGTTTCTAATGGCAAGATAGTAGAAACCGGCACCAATGCATTGGCAGATAAGTATCAGTGCCAGCAGAAAATAGACCTTATGGGTAAAAGTGTTTATCCGGGCTTTATTGATGCTCACTGTCATTTTTATGGCTACAGCACAGACCTTTCCAAATGCCCGCTTTTTGGCACAAAATCATTTGATGAAGTAATACAAAAGGTAAAAGAATATGCCGCTACCAATAAGTTCAGTTGGATTTTAGGACGTGGATGGGATCAAAATGACTGGTCTGAGAATGAATTTCCCGACAAGTCTGTTTTGGATAGTTTGTTCCCAAATACACCGGTTTATCTGATGCGAATTGATGGTCATGCCGTTTTAGTCAACCAAAAAGCTTTGGATATTGCAGGTATAACCACTTCTACAAAGGTTCAGGGTGGTGAGATAATAACTAAAAACAACCACTTAACCGGACTGCTGATTGATAATGCTGTTGACATTGTAAAAGCACATATTCCTGAATTTACAGCTCAGATTAAAACGGAAGGACTTATAAAAGGCGAACAAAATTGTTTTGCCGTTGGTCTGACCTCTGTTACAGATGCCGGATTAAGAGTTTCTGACATTCGTTTACTCGACTCACTTCAAAAAGCCGGAACCCTTAGCATGAAAATTTATGCCATGGCAGAACTGACGAATGAGAGTAAAAAATACTGGTTCGAAAAAGGAAAATATAAAACTGAAAGACTTGAGGTAAGATCGTTTAAACTTTATGCCGATGGAGCACTTGGGTCAAGAGGTGCCTGCCTGTTGCAACCATACTCCGACCTTCCCGGACATTATGGGTTTATACTTCAAGACAAGGACTCCATTCAATTGGCAGCCAAAGAAGTAGTGGAGCATGGATTTCAGCTAAACACGCATTGTATTGGTGATTCTGCAAACCGATTTATGTTAAAAGTTTATGCCGCCAACCTAAAAACCAAAAATGATTTAAGATGGCGCATCGAACATTGTCAGGTTGTAAATCATGATGACTTAAAGTATTTTTCTGACTATTCCATAATACCAAGTGTTCAGCCAACACATGCCACAAGCGATATGTATTGGGCAGAAAAAAGACTTGGCAGCGAAAGAATACACGATGCCTATTCAAATAACGCCTTATTAAAAGAAACAGGTATGTTAGCCTTAGGCAGCGACTTTCCGGTTGAAGACATTAACCCGCTTTATGGATTTTATGCAGCTGTGGTTCGTAAAGATCAGAAAGGTTTTCCACCGGAAGGTTTTGAAACAGAAAATAAAATCAGTCGCGAAGAAGCATTGCGCGGCATGACCATTTGGGCAGCATATTCTATGTTTGAAGAGAATGAAAAGGGCTCTTTAGAAAAAGGCAAAGCAGCAGACTTTGTAATTATGAATGACGACCTGATGACTGCACCGGACAGTATATTATTTAAATTACCTATAGAAACAACTTATTCAAATGGCATTAAAGTTTATGAAAACAAAAAGTAAAATCATTTTCTTCCTCTTATTATTCTGTAGTGTTTCTGCCTTTGGGCAAAACCTGATATGGAACCCGACAGTAAAATTAAATGACCGTCCATACCCAAAATTTTTAGGCGTAAACAATGGCTATTTTTATGCTGCCGGCAGCAATATTAAAATGATTCAGGGTGCCAGCGACAGCATTTTTTTAGCAACAGCCTGGAAAAAGCTCAAATTAACTTTACTACGCTACGATGATAAATTTATTCTAAAAGATACTGCGGCTATAAGATTTTTGCAGTTTCCGGTGCGGGTATATGATGTTGTACTGAGCGATTCAACCATAAAAATATTTTATTCAAAAGGGGTTGGGAATCTGGAATTTTGCGCTGATGTTTTTGATTTAAAAGGATATTTTAAGCAAACAGTAGTTTTAATTGCAGGAAAAGATGTTGCAAAATATAATCAGAAGAATTTTTTCAGCTATAATACTTCCATCAATAACCGTTTCTTTACCATTACCACTAATGACAGTATTTATTGTTTCAGCAATCAGTTAGTCAGTGCATGGAAAACTTCTTTACCCAACAGTACATTTTTTGATGGAGCAGTAAATGATAGCGGCACTTTTTCAGGTATATTCCAAAGAGATAAAGAATATTTCATTGCAACTAGTGTTGAAGGAAAAATTATCACTCAAACAATTTCTGCTGAAAAGGAAGAATTATCCGATTTCAAAATTATTCATGAAGGCAACAGAATAATTGTGGTTTCATTATTTGGTTTCACTGACAATACTTTCAATCCTATTTATAACGATATTGCCAATGCAAACAAATTTAAAAGTAATGGTATAAGCATTTCGGAGTTCGACAACAACCTTCAACTTATTAAAACAAATAGCATAAAATTCTCTGAAGAAACATTACTCGAAACGGTTGACAACTTATTACTAAAGAACATTAAAGGCGTTGACTTTTTAAAAATTCAGCAAATGGATGTGATGAGTAATGGCAATATTATGCTACTTATTGAAAAGCAATTTGCCTCCTACACCAAACCTGCTGATGTGAATGGTAAAAAAGTTGCATCAATCGGTAGGGAGACTTCTGCAAACGAACTGCTTTTAATTTGTACCGATATGCAAGATAAAAATATGCAGACTGTTATTAAAAGAAAAGTAAGTGCAACAGAAAATTTCGAGTACGTTTGTAATGTTAAAGGTATTCCACATAAAGACGACTACTACCTTTATTTTTTAGATGGAAGAAATCCGGAAGAGTATCAGATGACGCAATCTATTTACAATTCTCAGCTCAGGAGAATTTACACTAAGGAAATGGATTTGGCTTCGGCAAAAAAACTTCTGCCTGATATGTCATCTATTACACGCCTAGATAAGAACAGGTTTATCCTGTATGCAAGACTGTTAAAGAAATTTTCTACTGCAGTTTTAGACTTCAAATAAAAATGTTTAGTAATAGGCAATAAAAAACCGCTCTCAATAATGAGAACGGTTTTCAATTTTCGGCCCTAACCGTGGGATATTACGCAGCATTGCAAGCTAAATACTGCACCACCTTGGTGGGTTAAAATTATTTTGCAGATTCGTCTGACTTAGTGTCGGTCTTAACATCAGATGCACCGGCACCAGCTTTTTTATGTGCGCAGCAACCTGCTTTTGCTTGTTTGTCGGCACATGATGCAGCTGAAGCTTCTGCTTTGTCAGCACAACATTTTTTCTTTTTGCTTTTCTTTTTGCAGCAATCTTTGTCTTTTTCTGCCTTACCATCACATGGCATGTCATGATTTGCTACAATACTGCTTTCAGTTACCTGAAGATCAGTAACTGTGTTTGCTTTGTTGCTGTTTGCATAAGCGTTAACAATCAGGAATAGTCCGAGTACGCTTAAAACTGAAAGTGCTTTTTTCATTTTTATTTATAATTTTCTGCTAAAATAGTATTTTAAGTTCTATAATACAACTGACCAAAGTCACTGTTGCGACTTTTTCATTAAATAACCATCTGTTAAATCACTTTTCTGCCTACCAGTCAGAGTGTTTTTTTAAAACACCATCCTTCAACACCGGAACTACAAGAGTTTGATTAGGTGTCAGGCAATACAATACGTCTTCATCAATTTTAAGCCTTTCCAATCGTGTACGATGTGAAGAGTCTTTTAAAAAATCGTACATGTCATGCTTTGCAAGGTTATAAAGATTCATGGCTGCAATAGCAGAATCACGATGCTCTGAAAGTTGAAAATGTGGAAGAAGTTTTTGCGATAATGCACCTGCAAACAGTGTGTCTTCAAGATTAAAAGTATTTTTCCATCCTGCACAAAGGCAAAGCACATCTTTATTCTGCTCAATAAGCCATGCAGCCAGTACATCAAGATTCAGAAATGAACCTGCAACAATTCCTGCTGAGCCATTGGCAATGTTAATTGCCTTAGTACCATTGGTAGTAGTTAGTGCAATATCACGACCAATTATTTTGTCTTCCATATAACTGAAAGGCGAATTACCAAGGTCAAATCCTTCTACCATTGAGCCCTGCCGCTCTGCTCCTATCAGATATCCTTTTTCTTTATATTGAAAACTTTCTTCCACAGTCATTACAGGTACAATGGAGCGTGCACCATATTGCAACGCCACACAAATACTACTCGTGGCACGCAAAATATCAATGGCAACTACTATAGATTCCTTTGTGTTGTACTGATAGAAAAGTGCCGGTGTTAAACAAACTTCAACTATAGGTTTGCCTGCTTCAGACATGGATTATTTTTTAATAAACGGAATCTTGACAACTGCGGCTTTAATCAGTTTTTCTCTGATTTTAATAAAAATCTCTGTTCCTTCGGCAGATTGATCTTTCGATACATAGCCCATTCCGATGGCTTTGTTTAATGTTGGCGACTGTGTTCCTGATGTAACACGACCAATCTTCTGACCTGATGCATTACAAATTTCGTAATCGTGTCTTGGAATTCCACGATCAATCATTTCAAAGCCTACCAATTTGTTTGCTATCCCCTGTTCTTTCTGTTGTTTTAATGCATCAGAGTTTGTAAAATTCTTTGTGAATTTAGTAATCCAGCCTAAGCCTGCTTCTAATGGTGATGTGTTGTCATCAATGTCATTTCCATAAAGGCAAAATCCCATTTCAAGTCGCAACGTATCACGCGAACCAAGACCTGCAGGTTTTATGTCGAATGGTTGACCCGCCTGCATAACGTCATTCCAGATTTTTTCTGCATACTGATTTTCGAAATACAATTCAAAACCACCTGCACCGGTGTAGCCTGTATTGGAGATAAGCACATTCTGACAACCTGCAAACTCTCCTTTGGCAAAATTGTAATATGGAATGTCGGCCAATGCTATGGATGTTAGTTTCTGTAATGTTTCCATTGCCTTAGGCCCCTGCACGGCAAGTAAAGAAGTTTTATCGGAGATGTCGTGCATTTCGACTTTTTTGTTGTTATGCTTTTGAAGCCAATTCCAGTCTTTTTCAATATTCGATGCATTAACAACTAACATGAATGTTTTTTCATCAATACAATACACTATTAAATCGTCAATTATTCCACCAGTTTCATTGGGGAAATAGCTGTACTGTGCTTTGCCGGCTGACAATTTGGAAGCATCATTGCTTGTCACACGCTGAAGAAGATCAAGTGCATCATCACCTTTTAAAATAAACTCTCCCATGTGAGAGACATCAAACATGCCAACTGCATTACGAACAGTTTCATGCTCGTCATTAATCCCCGTATATTGTACAGGCATCAGGTAGCCTGCAAAGGGCACCATTTTAGCGCCTGCCTTTTGATGTATAGCTGTTAAAGCTGTGTGTTTTAAGGTGGTATTCTCTTCCATACTATTTTAAAATGTGCGGCAAATCTACATGTTTTACTGCTTGTTCAATATGATTCATGTTATTTCAATATCAGGTTTTTATCTTTACACCAATTTCCACAACGGTTTTATATACAGATGAAACTACTAACTTCAGAACAATTCCGTATGGCCGATGCCTACACAATAAAAACTGAGCCTATAAGTTCTGTTGATTTAATGGAGAGAGCAGCTATTTGTTGCAGTGATGAAATAGCAAAGTTTACAGATGAAAAAGACCATATTTGTATTCTCTGCGGACCCGGAAACAATGGAGGTGATGGACTTGCCATTGCCAGAATATTGGCCGATGCAGGAAAAAATGTTTCTGTTTTACTTACAGACAATAGCAACAAGCTAAGTCCCGATGCAGAAGCAAATTTTCTGCGCTTGCAGAAAACTTCTGTTAAAATATTTTACCTCACTGATGCAAACCTACCTTTTAAAAATACAACTTTTTGGGTTGATGCAATTTTTGGGACAGGATTAAATAAGGCAGTAGAAAAAAATATTGCTGATTTAATTCACCAAGTGAATTCAACCAGAACTCCTGTAATTTCCATTGATTTACCCTCGGGTTTATTTGCCGACAAACATACGCCAACGAATGTTGCTGTTATTCATGCATCAACAACATTAACATTTCAGCGACTTAAACGAAGTATGCTTTATGCAGAAAACGCCCACAGGATTGGCGAAGTTAAAGTTCTTGATATTGGACTTGATGAACATTATATGGAATCATTACCTACAACTCAAGAACTGGTTGACAGGAGTTTGATAAATAAAATACTCAAGCCGAGAAAACGATTTTCACATAAAGGCAATTTTGGTCATGCTTTATTGATTGGCGGAAGCTATGGAAAAGCGGGTGCAATAATTCTATCAGCAAAAGCATGTGTTAAAAGTGGTGCAGGGTTGACAACAGTTCATACCGTAAAAACAACAGGAGCGACACTACAATCTGCAATTCCGGAAGCAATGTTGAGCACTTGTGAAGGTGACAAGGTATGTGACTTACCGGATTTAGCACCTTACAATGCAATTGCTGCAGGCCCCGGCTTGGGTATTAACGAACAAACCTCAAGCATGTTGAAACTACTTCTTCAAAAAGCAAAAAAAACATTGGTACTTGATGCTGATGCATTAAATATAATTTCACAAAATAAAAATCTGATAGACAATCTTCCGGAAAACACCATTCTTACTCCTCATAAAAAAGAATTTGAAAGACTATTCGGAACATTTGAGAATGATTTTCAAAGAAATGATTTTCAAATTGCTGCTTCAGTAAAACACAAAATCATTATTGTCTTAAAAGGTGCTTACACTTCTATTTCTACTCCTGAGGGAAAATGTTTCTTCAATACAACAGGCAATGCAGGGCTGGCAAAAGGCGGCAGTGGCGACACATTAACCGGCATTATTACTGCATTGCTTGCACAAGGCTTAAACGCAACCGATGCTGCAATTGCAGCAGTTTATATTCATGGTCTTGCAGCAGATTGTGCTGTTAAAAAAATTCACCCTTACTCTTTAACCGCAAGTGATGTAACAGAATTTCTTTCTGAAGCTTTTATACAGACGGTGTAATTACAGCAGGCTCAATCCAGTCGCCATTATCGCGAATCAATTCAATGAGTGCATCAACAGCAAGTGCGGCATCAATATTTCTGCGGACGACTTCTTTGCCTTTATAGAGTGTTATTTTTCCTGCACCGGAACCTACATAGCCATAATCTGCATCGGCCATTTCACCGGGACCATTTACAATACATCCCATAATACCTATCTTAATGCCTTTGAGATGATGTGTTCGTGCACGGATTTTAGCAGTGGTTTCCTGCAGGTCGAATAATGTTCGTCCGCATGAAGGGCAACTGATATATTCTGTTTTTGAAATGCGTGTTCGTGCAGCTTGTAAAATTCCAAATGCTGTTTGATTAATATCTGCCGGACTAACTAATTCTGAACAAAGCCAAACACCATCACCCATACCATCCAATAACAATGCACCTGCATCAGTGGAACAATGTAAACGAAATGTTTCTAAATCAGCTTTAGCATAATCACGCTTTATGATGACAGGTAAAGTATTTTTCTGCTGCATCATATCAACAAACACATTACGTAAATCCGGCATTGCATGATCGTTAGATGTTTTTAAGACAAGAACAGCATCAGAAAGTTTATCAACTTGCAACTGTTGTTTAAAAAAATCTTCAGTGTTTAATTCAATAAACTTTATGGCGGCAGTGCATTTTAATGCATCATTCAGCTCATTCACATTAAACAACGGATAAGTTCTTTCATCATCGGAATGTTGTAGCCACATTTTATTGTTGTAAATGACACCCAATGTTCCGGGCAATGCAAATGAAATATGTTGATTACCTACATAAATAAAATCACATGCCTGATCGCTGATATGCCATTTATCCAATGACTGTGAATAATTATATCCAACAGGAAATAATGAAGCAGGAGAAATATTTTGCTTGCCTGAAAAATCTGCAATCACAACCGGGACATGATTTCCTCCAACATTCAAAACAGCTTTTGTTAGTCGTTTGCTGTAACTGAATGGAGAATAAGGTAGTTTATGATGGTTAATAGGTTTTATTGTTTGGTGTGATGTGCGATTATTATAACGTGACACCAATTTTTGTGCAACAGGAATTTCAAGTTCCGGATCTTCGGTTAACGAAACTCTTATGGTATCGCCAATACCATCTTCGAGTAATGTGCCTATACCTGATGCTGATTTTATTCGTCCGTCTTCAGCCTCGCCTGCCTCTGTTACACCAAGATGCAAAGGAAAAAGAGCAGGCAAAGTGTTTTGCATATTATTCAAATCCATAAACTCTGCACGCATTTTAGCAATCAAAAGTCTATATGCCTGAACCATTACCTGAGGATTACTTGCTTTCATAGAAAGTACGATGCTATAATAACCTTCATCCATACAAATTCGCAAAAACTCAAGAGCAGACTCCACCATTCCCAAAGGTGTATCGCCATAACGACTCATAATACGATCGCTCAAAGAACCATGATTGGTACCAATGCGCATTGCAGTACCATACTCTTTACAAATCTTTACTAATGGAATAAACCGTTCGCGGATTCGCTCTAACTCTTCAGCATAAGTTACATCAGTATATTCAATAGTGTCGAACTTTTTCTTGTCAGCATAGTTGCCGGGATTCACCCTTACTTTCTCCACAATACGAGCTGCAGTTTCTGCGGCATTAGGTGTAAAATGGATATCGGCAATCAGAGGTGTTTTATAGCCTCTCTTGCGAAGTTCGTCTTTAATATTCTGAAGATTACGTGCCTCATTGATGCTTGGTGCAGTGATTCGCACAAATTCACAACCTGCCACAATCATCCTGATGCTTTGTTCAACTGTAGCCTTGGTGTCAAGAGTGTCTGTAGTGGTCATACTTTGAACACGAATGGGATGATTAGCTCCCATTGCTACATCGCCAATCTTTACCTCAAGTGTTTTTAGTCTTTGGTAAGAAGTAAGGCTGTTACAATATAGTTGGAAAATATTTTGATCTGTGAGGGCGCTATCCATTTTTAAAATAAATATTTAGTATGCAAATATCGGAATTGTATTTCTTTAGATTAGCATAACCGAGTAAAGACATTAAAGTTTTACCACCCGTTTTTGAAGCACCTTTTTGTCAGATTCCAGCAGCAGATAATAAGTGCCGGGTGCAAGATTTTTAGGATAAATTGTAAGTTGATCAAGAGCCTGCCTTTGCTTGCTGTGATAAACGACCTTACCAACAATATTCACTAATTTAATATCGTACTTTCTGTATAAAAAATCTTCAGAGTGAATGCATATCTGATCTGTGAAAGGATTCGGATAAAGGCTTACATAGTCTTTTTTGATTACTTCACTTTCACCAACAACAACTACAGAATCGCAGTCAACCAAGGTGTTGGGCTGATACAAACCTAATGTTGAATCGTTGTAACATCTAAAAGCAGTTATCTGAGGATCGCATAAATTGAATTGTGTAAGTAAAAAATTCAAACTGCCAATACCTTCAATAATAGGCCCTTCAAAAACAAATGGAATGTGAGATGAATCGGCATAAGAAATGTAAAATATTTTTCGGGGATGATTGTTGATATTAACCATGTTCACTGAGTCAACACGAATACGCACAGTGTCTGTAAGTGGTGCCGGTGGCGGTTGATTAATGGTGTTTGATACTATGTTCCATATATCACCCGGCTGTGCATTAAAATCGTAAAGCATGGTAAAGGTGTTGAGATTGTAGAGAAAACGATAAACAGTATCGTTACTCTGATAAACAGGCAAATAATTAAAGCCAACACAAGTAAAAGGAGCAATCTGTAGGTTAGTGCATGTAATGCCATTAATGACAGTAGTTCCAGTTGCATTTACTTCAACAGGGCCGCAGGAATAAGGAAATGTAACTGTACATTGCGTGTAGTGCCACTGTGCACCAACAGGTGCAAACTGTGCTTTAGCTACAAAATGACTACAAGCTATAAGCAATACAAAAATTATCTTTTTCATTGCAGTGCTAAGATACTTAAAACAAAGTGACAAACAAATATTCAACCAACTACCTTTTCAAATATTTCGAGATAGTATTTTTTGTTTACATGAAGTGAATACTCTTTCTCAACCTTCATTCTTCCATTCATGCCAATTCGTTTTCTCTCTTCAGGGTGATTTATCAGATATTCAATTTTTTCAATCCACTGTTCATCTGTTCTTACCAGAAACCCTGACTCGCCATCATCAATTATTCTGAAGTTTGTCCCGATTCCGGTTGCAATGGTTGGAATTCCCAAAGCCATATATTGCAATGCCTTGCCTCCACTCTTCCCATAAACCCATTGTTCATCAGGAAGTGGATATAGGCCAATATCAATTTTCTGAAGGTCTTTAACCTCTGTTGCCGATTGCCAGGGAATGGTTTCACAATCGAAGCCATTAAACTTAAACGTTGTGTCTCCTATTACCAGGATTCTGATATTACTGCGACCGGCAAATTTCCTCAACACTTCTTCCAACAAAAATAAATAACGGCTTGTACTGTGACTGCCACTCCATCCTATTGTTATAACATCATTGTTGCTGTATTTATTTGCAGGAAGATAAACATCTGTGTTGATAGCTACTGAAATATCAGTAATTGCATTGTTATACTTTCTGGCAAACTCCTCATTAGAAGGTGTTGAAACAACAATGTGCTTAGCCTTCTTCATCAGGAAAGTAATTTTTCTTGTACCTTTTAATATTTTAATAAACTTATTGGCTTTAGAAGAATGACCAAGAAAAACCATGTCATCAATATCATAAATCATATTAGGGTTTAGCAGCACAAAAAGCCATTCAAACAGCGGCAATCCGAATGGTGTTACCCACAAAAAAATATACACTGCATCATAACGCCATAACGTAAACAGTTGCAAAAAGCGTTTTATGTAGCCAAACAAAGTCCAGAATATTTTCTCTGGAACATTTCCGGGTTTATAAACAATGCTGTTAAAACGATAGGTCATGAAAGATGAAACATGTATATCATATCCTTCTTTTCTGAACAAATTCAGATACTGCTCATAACGCAAACGTTGCCCCGGTGCAGTATCTTCGGGATAAGGGCAAATCAGTAGAATTTTCTTCTTATTGTGGCTCATAAATTTTTGTTGCCTGCAAAAACAAGGTCAGCAAATTGTCTGCGAAAATAAAGATGATTTTGTAATTATTGTTTTTGCATTTTTTCATAAGCCTGTGCATATAGTTTAACTCCGCTTTCAAGTGCAAAAACCGGACGAGATTGTTCTCTGATATTCTCTCTTGGAACCTGAATCATTTCAATAGCTCTTTTTGCTACAGACTGCATTTCATCTTCTGTAAAACCATGAATTATTACACCTGTCTTTGTTTCATTAATGATACGCTCAACATCGCCAACACCACTGTTGCAAATCAATGGAACTCCTGCAGCAAGCATCTCCCCCATCTTTGTTGGCGAACTGCTTAGTTTTGAAAAGCAAGGTTTGATAAATGAAATTCCCAGATGCGCAATTGATAAATATTTTGGCACCTGCTGTCGCGTTGCACTCACTACCTTGATTAAATCTGTATTTATTCCCAATTTTTTTGCCGAATCGAAAACCATTGATGGAGGTTCAGGTGTCATAATAAACAGGCGGAAGGAATTATCCTGAAAATGCAACTGCTTAAACATAGCCATCATCTCATCAAACATATACCATGTTCCTATTGAACCGAGGTAACACAATATCTTGTTTGATGCTTCAAAACCTAGCTGCTTAACCAATGCCAAATCACGCGGTAAAGGTTTGAACAATTCATAATCTGAGCAACATGGAATAATAGAGAACTTGTTTATTTGCTCGTTGCTGACATTCATTTTTTTAATTTCGTTCAACCCTGCATGTGTGAGACTGACATTCAAGTCTGACTCATTAAAAAACTGCAGTTCTTTTTTCTTGAAATAATTATAAATGATTCTGTAAACTGGATTTTTAATATTCCACAAATCACCGTCAATGCGTTCATCGGGCCAGAAGCCTCGCATGTCAAAAATAAATTTGGTGCCAAACTTCTTTTTCATGTCCTGACCAATCATAGCAGAGAGATAGCTTCGACAATGCACTGCATCATACTTGTTTTCTTTGTGCAGACTGTATGCTTTTCTGTACATACGAACCACATCAATTACTGTTGATAATACAGGGGGTCTTTTTGTATATGGCAAAGGATACCATCCTATGTTTAAAGAATCAAGCAACTTTCTAATTTCTATTTCTTTAGCTTTAAACTTATCGGGCTTTTCGCAACTGATAATATCAAAATGATGACCATAACCTGTGAGTCCTTTCAGATAGGGAATTACCTGCGACTGACCAAGATTATCTGTCATTCCATCATAAGAAATATAAAGTACATTCATAAAGCGTCCAAAAATATTGCATTTGAACCGAATTCAGATGCATTAACGAACGAAAGAATAAACACTACATGCTCATATCCTGCATACCTTCAGTATTTATTTTCTGATTTTTCCTCTTGAATAGTGAGGTATCGAATTTCCCAAAGCGATAGCTGAAGTTTAATCTGAAAATTTGTGCGTCTCGTTTGCGCCAGCTATCCTGTATATAAAAATCAGATTCTGAATGCACATCATTTACTCTTGTCTTGAAAATATCAGAAACATTTAGCGTAAGTGATGCTGCTTTATCTTTAAGAAAATCATAACGTAAACCAGCATCAACACCATAATTTGGTCTTATATAACCCTGTGCCGTACTTTGAGTGCCGCCACCCATTGGTCCACGTCCTCCACTATTACTATTTAACTGTAATGCTGTTTTGGATTGATAATCACCTGAAATACTAACAGAAAAATTCTTAGGCAGTTTAACATTAAGGTTGAGTTTTGCAAACCAACTAAACTGTTCAACTTTTAGATTTGACTCAATGTTTTTTCCATTAATCACACTCTGATAAGCATTAATATTTGAAGTAATGTCGAGCCAACCTTTAATATTATTTTGTGCTGTTAATTCTAACCCATAAGCATAGCTTGTGTTTGCATTTCGGAAGGTGCTTACCAATACATTACGTCCCAAAATAGTATCCGTTTCATAGCTCAGATAACGGGTAATTACCCCATCAGTTTGTTTATAATAAACTGTTGCCATCAGTGTATTTTTACGACTCATAGTTTGCATGGCTGTCAATTCTACTGAATGTGTAAACTCAGGTTTCAATCCGGGGTTTCCTTTACTGATGTTTAAAGAATCGGAATAATCAGAATATGGAATTATCTGGAAAAAGTTAGGTCTGTTTATTCTGCGTGAATAATTTATCTGCAAATCAGTTTTACTACTCAGTTTATAACTTGCCGATGCACTTGGGAACAAACTAACAGGATAATTTGTGCTAAACTTCTGTCCTGTTTGTGTAAGTTCACCTTCATAGAACGAGCTTTCTGCCCTTAGTCCTGCCTGTAATGATAATTTTTCGAATGACTTACTGTAGGTTGCATAAGCTGCATAAACCTGATCTACATATTGATAATTTGCTGTCTGATTAGGAATTAAAATATATTGTTGTTGCGAGTCGTCAAAAATAAAATTCTGATTTACACTGCTGTAATCGCGCATAGCACCACGCAGTCCTGTTTCAATTTTCGACTTTTTATCAAGCGGGAAATCCATATCGGTTTGTGCTGTAACAAATGTGTTTTCACCTTCAATACTTTGCTTCTGCAAAATAGGATTGCCGTAAGCTTCGCCAGTGCCCAGATAATTTTGTGTACTGTAGTTTCCTCCCATATCACTCTTTACACTGTTGAAATTTATATCTGCAGTAAGTTCTTTACCTTCTTGCGGGAAAAGACGTTTATAGGCAACTGTGCCACCTGTATTTTTAAATTCACGTTTGCTTGAAGAATTTCTGTCTGACAAAGAAGAAGATGTATATCCCGGAAATAATGTATCCGTCTTTGTTTGTAAAAACTCCAATGGTTTAAAATATCCATTCATATAACTTCCCGAAACAGTTATGGTATTTCTGTTATCTAAAAAAATATCTGCTCCTGAACGAATAAATCCAAAATAGCCATTGCTGGAATTTTCATTACTTTGGCTTATAAAATTATTTGGAGTGGAGCCCAGTGTTTGTCTTTCTGTTAGTCCAGTTCCTTTTGATTTACGCTGATTGAGATTGCCGCTTAAAAACACATTTACTTTTCCTTCGCGCACATTAAAATCTCCCCCCAGATTTATTCTTCCTCTTGAATCTGCACCGGCACGAACCATTCCGTTATAGCCAATGCGTCTGTTCTTTTTCAAAACAATGTTTAATATACCGGCCATCCCTCCGCTGGCATCGTACTTTGCTGATGGATTTGTAATAATTTCAACTTCCTGAATGGCATCAGCAGGAATCTGATCTACAGTTAAAGTTGTTGGACGGCCATCTACAAATATTTGCGGTGCGGCATTCCGCAAGGTTACATTACCATCTATATCAACATTCACACTAGGAACTTGCTTTAGCACATCTTCTGCTGTACCTCCTGCTGCAATTGGATTTTTTTCAACATTAAAAACTTTCTTGTCGGGACGCAGTTCCAACACCGGAGCTGTACCATCAATCTGAACTTCCTGAAGTGCAACCACATTAGGTTCAAGCTTTATGTTACCTAAATCTTTATCTATAGCATTGAGTGCCTGTTGCCAATTATTTCCCTGACCACCACCTTGAGGCATTTTTATTTCAAATTTTACTTTTTGCTCATAAGGTTTATATCCCATTGCAGCAATTTTAAAAGTCAGTTCACCCATTACCGGCAACTGATCCAAACTAAAATCTCCATTGCCCTGCGTTAACTGTCCATTCAGAATATTTTCCTTTAATGTGCCCGTACTGTCCTTTTTAAAAACAGAAATCTGAACTGCAGCAAATTCAACAGGCTTATTGGTTTTGGAATCTACAACTTTTCCATAGAGCCGACCGGCATTCATACCGCGTTGCATCATCTGCTGCATTTGTGCTTGCGCTGTGTTTATACTTGGCAAACTCAACAAAACAAAAAACAAGCTTTTGTAATAATTCAAAAATTTACGCATCTTCTCTTCTTTATTTAATTCAATGGCAGCTATAAAACTACTTATAGTCAATTTAATTCTTTACTGTTCAATTCAATTGCAACAATAACACTTTTTTCCTCTTTAAAGTTTAAGCGGATTTAAAACTTATTTCATCAACTGAAAACTCATTTTAAAATCATTTACTCTCACTCAAACAATAGAAAAATTAACACCCATTAACACAGTTTTAAAAACAAATTAAAGGTCTATAAATAAACTTATTATTCAACTGACAATTTTCATGACTGTAGCGGCAATAATCTTCAGGTCTGTCATTAGGCTTGCTTCTTGAATATACTTTAGATTGAGTGCTAACTTATGTGGCATAATTTCCTGTACATAGGTCTGTTCAGGGTTTGCTGACTTCGCTAAAATTTCATTCTCATTGCTGTAATGAATGCTTGCAAAATCAGTAATTCCCGGTTTTACGCTTAATACCTTTAGTTGTTCATCGGAATAACGTGAAACATACTTGCGCACTTCCGGTCTTGGACCAACAAGACTCATATCGCCTTTCAACACATTAAACAATTGCGGTAATTCATCAAGTTTATACTTACGAAGTAAATACCCTGCATTGGTTATTCTTGGATCACGTCCACCCACAGTCAGCAATCCCTTTATGTCAGAGTCAGGGTGCATCGTTCTGAATTTAAAAATACCAAAATCTCTACCTCCCTTACCTACTCTTATTTGTTTGTAAATAATACTACCTCTGCTATCAATTTTAATCCATAATGCAATGAGCAATAGTATTGGCAAAAGAATAATTATTGCTATTAATGATACAATAATATCAAAGCATCGTTTAATCATGTCGCAAAGATAACTTCTGTATCTCTACCTACCTTGAATAAAAATTATATTTAAAAAATCCGGTTACTTGTTTAAAGTAATTCACCGGCAAGATTTGCCAACTCACTTCGTTCTCCTTTTTCCAAAGTTATGTGCGAATAGAGATGAGAATTTTTCATCTTATCAATTACATTGCTTAGTCCATTGCTATGTGCATCAAGATATGGTGTATCAATCTGAAACACATCACCTGTGAAAATTATTTTTGTTCCTTCACCAGCACGGGTAATGATAGTTTTAACTTCATGTGGTGTCAGATTTTGAGCTTCGTCAATAATAAAACAAATATTACTTAAGCTACGGCCACGTATATATGCCAATGGTGTGATGTGCAATTTTTCGTTCTCTACCATATCTGAAATTTTCTGATACTCTTTATCTGTTTCGCGATATTGACTTTGAATGTATTTAAGATTATCCCACAATGGCTCCATGTATGGATTAATCTTTGACTTTATATCTCCGGGCAAATAACCAATATCTTTATTGCTGAGCGGAACTATCGGACGCGCAAGATATATCTGACGGTAATTCATTTTTTGTTGCATTGCCGATGCTAATGCAATTAAAGTTTTACCTGTTCCGGCCACACCCTGAACCGTTACCAACAAAACATTCGGATTCATGACTGCATGCATGGCAAAAGCCTGTTCGGCATTACGAGGTTTTATACCATAAGCATGATCTTTATGAATACGTTCAATTCTATCGGTTATAGGATTATAAAACGCCAATGCAGAAGAGCCTTCTGCCTTACTTTTAAGAATATAATAATGATTGGCAACCGGGCGTGATTTTACCAAATCTTTCCACTTACAAAAACCGTCATGATACAATGCATCAATTAATTTTTTAGATACATTGTTCAACTCAGATTTACCGGTATAAAGTCCTTCAATATCTTTAATTTTTCCGGTCATATAATCTTCTGCCTGTAGGCCAAGCGATTTAGCTTTCAGTCGCAGATTAATATCTTTACTTACGAGAACAATATTTCGTTCATCGGTTTCATGCTTCAACGCCAGTGCTGCATTAATAATGTTATGGTCAGCTTTTTTCTCACCGAAAACTTTATTGGCATCTACACCATTTCCGCTTTCATCCATCAGCACCTTAAACTTTCCTTTGGTGGGGCCATTGAGTGGAATCCAATCGCCAAGTGATGCGCCCGAACTTAACTTATCGAGTGATCTGATAAACTCACGTGCTTCGAAATTGATTACGTCATTTCCCTTTTTAAAACGATCTATTTCTTCAAGTACCGTTATAGGGATGGCCACATTGTGTTCTTTAAAGTTAGTAATTGCGTTGTGGTCGAAAAGGATGCAAGAGGTATCGAGTACGAATACTTTGCGATCTTGTTTTTTTGCCATGCTAAAATTTGTTTGGTCTATGACAAATATATAGCCGGCATCACAGGTTGAAAACTTAAACCATTGCGTATATTACACAAAGGTTTGTTAATAACAGATAGCCTTGCCGCAATTCATTTTATCTCTGTAATAGCAGCAGTATTTTATAAAAGGTGTGGTAAATGATTTTTGCTTTTAACATTAAGAAACGGATACACAATTTTTGTAAGATACAATCCACATGCAGGTGCTGCATGCCCTGCCTTTCTTCTGTTGCGTGCAGCAATAATATTTTCAAAATCGTTGAGACTAATCTTTCCAATGCCAACATCAGTCATTGTACCAACTAATGCACGCACCATACCTCTTAAAAATCTGTCGGCAGTAATTTCAAACATTAACTTCCCTTTGCTTTCTGACCATTTAGCAAAAGTGATTTTACACAGACTTGTCTTACTCTGAGCACGTGATTTACAAAAACTATTAAAGTCGTCATGTTTTAAAAGTATATCAGCTGCTTTTTGCATGAGAGCAATATCAAATCTACGGTAATAACATCCTGAAAACTCCTCTAAAAATCCATTTTTATAAGTGTGGATATAATACTGATATGTACGGCTCACTGCATCATATCGGGCATGACAATCGCTATCAACAACATGCAGATTTAAAATTGTAATATCACCGGGCAAAATTCCGTTTAGTTGATAAAGAAAATTTCTATGGTCTTCAATAACAGGAGCATCAAAATGTGCAAAAAACTGTGTGGCATGAACACCTGTATCTGTACGACCGCAGCCAGTAGTTTCAATTGGTTTTAAAGCAGAGCCATTGATTAGCAGACCCAAGGCTTCGTTAATTTTCTGCTGTACAGCAGCTGCGTTCTTCTGTATCTGCCAGCCACTGAAATGCGTACCTCTAAAAAATAACTCAAGAAAATATCGTTGCATAGCGTACAAAAATAAACTATCTGATTATGCTCTGAATAGTATATTTGCCAATTCTATTACTTAACACAAATTAACAATCTATTTCACATTCTTTTCACAGCTAAACTTTTAAACTTGCATCGCAAATAATCATCAATATTTATGTTTGATATCAGAGAAATAAACGAAAAAATCCAACGCGAAAGTGAATTCATTGACTTGCTGCAGTTAGAACTGAGCAAGGTTATTGTTGGACAGAAATACATGGTAGAAAGACTACTCATTGGCTTACTCTCCAACGGTCACTTATTACTTGAAGGTGTTCCCGGTCTTGCAAAAACCTTAGCCATTAAATCACTTGCCTCTGCAATTGATGCACGTTTCAGCCGCATTCAGTTTACTCCTGATTTATTACCTGCCGATTTAGTAGGGACGCTAATGTATAATCAGAAAAAAGAAGAATTTGCAGTTCGTAAAGGACCCATTTTTGCAAATTTTATTCTTGCAGATGAAATAAACCGTGCCCCTGCAAAAGTGCAAAGTGCCTTGCTTGAAGCGATGCAGGAAAAACAAGTCACTATTGGTGATGAGACTTTTAAACTTGAAGAACCTTTCTTAGTACTTGCCACTCAGAATCCTATTGAACAGGAAGGAACCTATCCGCTACCCGAAGCACAATTAGATCGTTTTATGCTAAAGGTTGTAATAGGATATCCAACAAGAGAAGATGAGAAATTGATTATCCGTCAGAATTTATCACAGGAAAAAACAAACATCACGCCTATAATCCGCACTGCTGATATTCTTAAAGCAAGACAATTGGTTCGCGAAGTTTATATGGATGAGAAAATCGAAAAATATATTATTGATATAGTTTTTGCCACACGTTTTCCGAATGACAACAAACTCGGAAAAATTGCACAACTCATCAACTATGGAGGATCACCACGTGCAAGCATAAACCTTGCGCTTGCAGCAAAAACTTATGCATTTATAAAACGCAGAGGTTATGTTATTCCTGAAGATGTGCGTGCTATTTGTCATGATGTAATGCGTCATCGTATTGGCTTGACTTATGAAGCAGAAGCAGAAAATTACACAACTGATATGGTGATTAACGAAGTACTTAACGTGGTTGAAGTGCCTTAGAGATTAAAAACATTCAACAAATTTAATTCAACAGAATCAATAAACAATTGCCAACGCTTTGGATGCAACAGAACTGATAAAAAAAGTCCGGAAGATTGAGATCAAAACAAAAGGTCTCTCGAACCAGATTTTTTCGGGCGAATACCATTCGGCTTTCAAAGGTCGTGGCATGGCTTTTAGCGAGGTAAGAGAATATATTCCGGGTGATGATATCCGCTCTATTGACTGGAATGTTACTGCACGCTTGAATCATCCTTATGTGAAAGTTTTTGAAGAAGAACGCGAACTGAATGTAATGTTGGTGGTAGATGTGAGTGCATCAGGCAACTTTGGTACACAAAAACAATTTAAACGTGAATTGATTGCTGAAATTTGTGCAGTGCTTTCTTTCTCTGCAATACAAAACAATGACAAAATAGGTTTGATTTTATTCAGTGATAAGATTGAAAAATTTATTCCTCCTAACAAAGGTCGTTCACACATTTTGCGCATCATACGTGAGTTAATAAACTTTGAAGCTGAGAGTAAAGGCACATCAATTAGTGCTGGACTTCAGTTTTTAAGTAATGCTATAAAGAAAAAGAGTATTGCGTTTTTAATTTCCGACTTTTACGATAGTGCTGTCGGCAAGCCTAAAAGTATGCTTGAAGATTCTTTAAAAATTGCCAATCGTAAACATGATTTGGTTGTCTTAAAAATAAACGACTTGCGCGAATCAGAGTTGCCTGACATTGGATTAATTAATATTTATGATGCAGAAACCGGTCGCGAACAACTTATTGATACTTCAAGTGCTGTTGTCAGAAAGAATTATCAGAACCAGCGACAAATGCGCAATCGCCAGATCAATGGATTGTTAAGCAAAAGCGGCATTGATAAAATAGAATTATTTACAGGGCAGAACTATATTCAGCCATTGATGAAACTTTTTAAGAACAGAGTTAAAAAATGAAATTATTTATTAAAAAAATTCCTGCTCTGCTTATAAGTATTTTACTTTCCGCTAATTGTGTATTTGCACAGAGTGTAACTGCTGTTCTTCAACTTGACACCAACAGAATTGTTGCAGGGCAGCAAATAACAGCTAAGCTCCGTTTTACTGCACCTGCAGACTATCAAACAAAATGGGTTGCCATTCCGGATACTTTTAATGGCATTGATGTTATTTCGCGCTTGCCTATTGACACCTTACCCTCCGCCAACAAAAGTCTAATTACACGTGAGCAAAAATTTACACTTACTGCTTTTGATTCAGGATTTTTTGTAATAACTCCATTTGTATTCAGCTATAAAAAAACAGGCGATACCACAAACTATACTGTAGAAACACAAGCACAATTACTGACTTCAAATCTGATGCCTGTTGACACCTCTAAAGCCATTCATGATATTAAAGGACCAATGGATGTTGGAATAACCTGGCAAGAAGTTGCAATGTATTCTTCAATAATACTTTTGCTAATTGCAATAATATGGTATGTTGTCTATCGCCTGAGAAAGAAAAAACCACAGACAGTTATAAAAGTTCCTGATGCTCCAAAGCGACCAGCTCATGAAATTGCAATAGAACAATTAGAGCATCTTCAACAAGAAAAATTATGGCAACAAGGTAATTTCAAAATGTATTACACACAACTTTCAGATATAATGAGAGCATACATCAGCAACCGTTGGAATTTTGATGCCATGGAAAGTACCACTGATGAAATAATGCATAGCAACACTGCCTTGCAATTAAGCAATGACAATTTTAACAGACTGAAAAGCACATTAACGTTAAGTGATTTGGCAAAATTTGCAAAATACACACCGTTGAGTAATGAAAATGAACAAGCAATGACAGATGCTTTCATTTTTGTAAACGAAACCAAGGTTGTTCTGACCACAAAACCACAAGAACAGGTTAAGCCATAAAACATGAGTTTATTTGATAACATACAATTTGCCTATCCTCAGTTCTTCTGGTTGCTGTTGCTGATTCCGGCAATGTTGTTGTGGCAGTGGAAAGTTACTTCTGCAAAAAAAGTCAGGCTTAAACTTTCATCTGATGATGGATTTCAAAATTATCAACCAAGTTTCAGACAGCGATTGGTGTTCATGCCATTTGTATTCCGACTTCTCAGCGTTATCTGCATTATCATAGCTCTTGCACGTCCACAATCATCATCACAAGCACAGCAGGTTTCAACAGAAGGCATATCAATTGTTTTGGCAATGGACATATCGGGAAGTATGCTTGCAGAAGATTTTAAACCAAACAGAATTGAAGCTGCTAAAAAAGTGGCTATTGATTTTATTGATCATCGTCCGAATGATTTAATTGGTTTGGTAATTTTCAGTGGGGAAAGTTTTACTCAATGTCCATTAACTTCAGACCATGCAGTATTAAAAAACTTGATGTCGAAAATTGAAAGTGGTATGCTGACAGATGGCACTGCTATTGGAGAAGGCTTGGCAACAGCTGTGAACCGTCTGAAAGATGCTAAGACAAAAAGTAAGGTTATTATTTTACTTACTGACGGTGTAAATAATGCAGGAGCCATTGCACCATTAACAGCAGGTGAAATAGCTAAAACTTTCGGCATCAGAGTCTATACCATTGGCGTTGGCACAGTTGGCATGGCACCCTATCCGTTTAAAACTGTTTTTGGAATACAATATCAGAATGTTCCTGTGCAGATTGATGAGGAAATCTGCAAGCAAATTTCTGATGCAACAGATGGAAAATATTTCCGTGCAACTAACAATAAAACTTTAAAAGAAATCTATTCTGAAATTGATAAACTCGAAAAAACAAAAGTTGAAGTAACTGAGTTCAGGCGTCATAGTGAAGAGTATTTCAATTATGCTCTGGCAGCAGGAATATTTTTTGCACTAGAACTACTATTGAAATATACCTGGTTAAGAAAACTTACATAAAAGATAAAGATTAAAGCGTAACAATGTTCCGATTTTCACATAGTTTTATTTTATATTGTCTGGCTCTGATACCGCTATTTATCATTCTATATATAAGTTTGGTTAACTGGCGAAAAAAATCACTGAAAAAATTTGGAGATATGCATTTGGTCAGATTTCTCACTCCGGGAAAAGCATATACCAAGCCACTTATAAAGTTTATTTTACTGATGACTGCGTTTCTATTTCTGGTAATTGGAATTGCTGGTCCTCAGGTAGGCACTAAATTAGAAACTGTTAAACGCAAAGGTGTTGATGTCATCATTGCGTTAGATGTGAGTAACAGCATGAATGCCGAGGACATTAAACCAAGCCGACTGGAGCGAGCGAAACAATCAATTTCAAGGTTAATTGATCAGATGCAAGGCGACAGAATCGGCTTAATAGTTTTTGCAGGTGAAGCTTATACACAACTACCTATAACTACAGACTACGGTGCTGCAAAATTGTTTCTTTCAACAGTAAACACCAACATTGTTCCAACGCAGGGAACTGCCATTGGAAAAGCTATTGACTTGGCTGTATCATCTTTCGGCAATGAAGATTCTTCGAAAAAAAACAAAGCCATCATTGTGATTACTGATGGAGAAAATCATGAGGATGATGCAGTGGCCGCAGCTAAAGAAGCATATAAAAACAACATTACTGTTCATACCATTGGCATGGGTTCTGTTAATGGTGCTCCTATTCCGGTTTATACAAATGGGCAACGCACAGGATTTATGCAGGACAATAATGGTCAGACTGTAATCACTAAAATAGATGAGCAAACCTTAGCAGAAATTGCACAGGCCGGAAATGGCAAATTTATCAGGGCAACAAATAGTGATGATGGGCTTAGCATTATAATGAAAGAAATCAATGCTATGCAAAAAAACGAATTTGGCAGTAAGATGTTTACAGACTATGCAGACCAATTTCAATATCTTTTGGGTGCTGCATTGTTTTTTCTTATCTTAGAGTTTCTGATTTCAGAAAAAAGAAGCAGATGGATGGAAGAATTAAATTTATTTGGCGATGGTGATGAAAAAAAGTAATATTCTTATCTTATTTTTTATTTCAATGAGTTTTGTAGCTATTGCACAAAATGAAAAACCATTGGTACGCGAGGGCAATAAGGAATATAAGAACGGAAAATTTGATCAGGCAGAATCAAGCTATCGTAAAGCCATCGAAAAAAATGGAAATTCTGTAGAAGGTCTTTATAATTTAGGCAATGCACTGTACAAACAAAACAAATTTGACGAAGCTGCAGGAGTTTATCAAAACCTGAACAATGAAAAACTTTCTACTGATGCCAAAGCTAAATCTCTTTACAACCTCGGTAACACATTGATGAAATCCGAAAAATATCAGGAAGGTGCGAATGCCTATAAAGAGGCTTTAAAGCTTAGTCCAAATGATAAAGATGCTTTATATAATTATTCTTATGCATTAGCTAAATTAAAACAACAACAACAGCAGCAAAAACAAAATCAGGATAATAAAAAAGATCAAAAGAATCAACAAAAAAAGCAACAGGATAAGCAACAACAAAAACAAGATCAACAAAAGCAGCAACAAGACCAACAAAAAGAACAGGATCAACAAAAACAGGATCAGAAAAAAGAGCAAGCACAGCAACCAAAAATTTCGAAAGAAGATGCAGAACGTATGCTTGAAGCACTGAAAAATGATGAAATGAATTTGCAGAAGAAATTAGCTAAGAAAGAAGGCACAAGAGTTAATATTGAAAAACAATGGTAGAAACAAAAGCTATAAAGATAAAACACAAGTCGTTATTCGCAGGCTTAGTGCTTCTATTGTTGTTTTTTACAACTAATATTTTTGCTGCAGAAATAACTTTCATAGCATCTGTAAACAAAAACCCTGTTGGCACCAATGAGCAATTCAGTATAACCTATACTTTAAACACACAAGGCAGTAATTTCCAAGCCCCAACTTTTAGAGATTTCAATGTGTTGAGCGGCCCTAATCAAAGCACGAGCATGCAATTTATAAACGGAAATATGTCGCAGTCCGTTTCATTCACCTATTATCTTACAGCCAACAGTGAAGGGACTTTTCGAATTGACCCTGCAACAATAACCGTTAACGGAGGAAAAGTAAAATCTAATACCCTTACAATAAATGTTGTTAAAAGTCAAAAAGCACAATCGGGTGCTCAACAACAAAAAAGCAATGATGCTGATGCAGGCATTAGCAGCAATAGTGTATTTTTAAGAGTGAGTGTAAACAAATCATCGGTTTACAGAGGAGAAGCACTGTTAGCGACATATAAATTATATACTAAAGTAAATTTGGTTAACTATAGTATTGATAAACTACCTGCACTAAATGGGTTCTGGTCACAAGAATTAAAAATGCCACAGCAATTAGAACTCACTACAGAAAATTACAATGGTGAGATGTATAGAGTTGGAATTGTTAAAAAAGTATTGTTGTTTCCACAGCAATCAGGCACATTAACTATAGAGCCAATGGAAGGCAGTTGCATTGCCCGTATTCAAACACAGCGCAAACGTTCCAATAACCCATTCGACATTTTTAACGACCCATTTTTTAACGACCCGTTTTTCGGATCGGCACAAGATGTAAAAGTTAATGTTAAAAGCTTACCTGTAAAAATTACAGTAAAAGATCTTCCTCAGGAAAATGACAATGCATTTAAAGGGGCGATTGGATCATTTAGTTTGCAGGCAACGACTGATAATGATAAAGTTAAAGCTAATGATGCTATTAATTTAAAAATAAAAATATCCGGCAAAGGAAATTTAAAACTTATTGATGCACCTGAAGTTGAAGTGCCAACTGATTTTGAAAAGTATGATCCAAAAGTCAGCGATAATACAAATATTTCAGAAAGTGGTGTTTCGGGCAGCAAAACTTTTGAATATTTATTGATACCACGTCATGAAGGTGAATATACAATTGACCCAATAAAATTCACCTATTTCGATCTTGACAAGAAACAGTATGAACAGTTACAATCATCAGCATTTAAAATTACAGTTAAAGGAATTTCGGGAGATGCAAGTGCTGCACAATCAGTAGCGACATCTCAAAACAAGACAGACATTAAGCTTCTTGGCAAAGACATTTCATTCATTAAAACCGGAAAATTAACAACAAAACCGGCAACAACATTTTATCTGAGTGGTTTATACTATTTATTGGTTGCAATCCCATTTGCAGCACTTATTTTATTGATATTGTATATCAGAAAAAGAAATAGACTTGCCGGTGATGCAGAATACATGCGAAGTAGCAGAGCTACAAAAATGGCACATAAACGATTGTCAATTGCTAAAAAGATGATTGATGCAAAGAAAGATGACGCTTTCTACGAAGAAATATCCAAAGCTATATATGGATATGCTTCTGACAAACTAAATATTAATTTTTCTGAGATGACAAAAGAAAATCTAAGGCAAAAATTAATCAACAGAAATATTCCTGATGCTTTAACTGAAAGAATCATTGCAACAATTGACTTGTGCGAACTTGCCAGATACGCTCCACTCACACAAAACAATAACACACAAAGCATTTACACTGAAGCTGCTGCCATCATTACAGAACTCGAAAACTATTTAAACAAATAAAATATGAAAGCAAGATATATATTCATCTTACTATGCCTGTTGCTTTCGCAGAATATTTTTGCCGACTCAAAACATGATATAGTCTTTAATGAAGCTAACAACCTTTATTTAAAACAAAGTTATTTTCAGGCAATTGAAAAATATGAACAACTCGTTGCAGACAATACCATTTCATTTGAAGTTTATTATAATCTGGGTAATGCATATTACAAGACAGGCAACTTCACAAAAGCAATTTTAAATTACGAAAGAGCAAAAAAAATTAAACCTGACGATGCTGATGTCAACCTCAATTTAGCGATAGCTAATCAAAAAACAATTGACAAAATTGAACCAACACCAAAAGTATTTTACAATCAGTGGTGGGATAATTATATAGCCTCCTCCACGGCAGACTCATCGGCTGTCATTATGTTATTTTTTCTTTGGTTGTTTATTGCAGCAATAGCCATCATGATTATAATTAAAAGTGCTTCATTGAAAAAATTATGTTTTATCATCAGTTTAATTCTGGCTTGCTGCACTTTGTTTTTCTTTATCACAACACAAACACGCCAAAACATAAACGACTCATCTGTGGAAGCATTAATCATAAGCCAAAGCGCTTATATCAAAAGCGCGCCTGATGATAAAGGCACCAACTTGTTCCAATTACATGAAGGAACGAAAATTAATATTGTTGATGAATTGAGTTCTTGGAAAAAAATAAGAATCCCCAATGGGAATATTGGATGGATTAAGTCTAAAGATCTGGAAACAATTTAATCACCATTGCTGTCGCTCATACCAGCGATGAAGTACGATTAAGCACCAGATACGATTATATAAATAGTCTTCTCCGGAAAGAAATCGTTGAATTAACTTTTTTACAACTTCAAATTTCACTAATCCTGCATGTCGAATTGTTTTTTCATCAAGATAACGATTAAGCAAATATTTCCAATCAGCTTTTAACCATTTTGCAAGAGGAATAGAAAATCCTTTTTTGGGTCGCATAAATAATTCTTCAGGAACATAATTGGCAAGAATTTTTTTTAGTGGATATTTGTTTATTCCATTCTTGATTTTAATGTCACTGGAAACTGAGAAAACATATTCAGCAAAATTATTGTCTAAAAAAGGCACACGTGCTTCTATAGAATGAAACATAGTAGCTCTATCAACTTTGGTTAGCAAATCGTCCTGAAATGGAAATTTTAGCTCATAATTTGCCTGTCTTTCCTCTGGCAAACAACTGTCATTAATATTAAACAACTTTTCCAATTCTTCATTTCTTTGTGCAATATTCTTCAAGGTCTCTTTCCTTAATTCATCAGAAACCAATTCCACTATTTCTTTGTTACTGAACAAGTATTGTTCTTGTGAATAAATGTGTTCAGGCAAAAAATCGGAATGCTCATTAAAATCCAATAATTGTGCAACACGTTTACTGCGTGAGTTACCACAAGTAAGAATAGTTCGGATAGGACTTCTGAAAACGCTAAAAGGGAAAGCATTTAATCGCTTAGCCCAATTATGGGTACCATAGCCGAAAAACAATTCATCACCGCCTTCTCCTGACAACACTACCTTTACATGCTTTGAAGCAAGTTTTGAGACTAACATTGTAGGAATACCAGAGGTATCAGTATAAGGTTCATCATAAACTTCAAAAAAAGTTTCAATTAAATCAATTGCATCTTTAACAGAAACAACAAACTCATGATGATTTGTTCCAATGTGTTTTGCAATCACTCTTGCATGTTCTGATTCATTATGGCTTTGTTCAGCAAAACCAATTGAAAATGTATTCAGTTTTTCATCAACGTTTCTTGCTGCTATTGCAGTAAGCAAACTTGAATCAACACCACCACTTAAAAAGACTCCATAAGGAACATCGCTGCGCAATTGAATCTTTACCGATTGTATCAGAAGTTTTTCAATGTTTTGAATTGCCTTTTTTTCATCGTGTTCAATTTCTCGTTGTGAACATTTTCTATTCATCACAAACGGATGAATCTCCAAACCGTTTCTGTCAATAGTCAAGAAATTTCCGCTTTCAAGCTTAAATACTTTCTCATACATCGTTAATGGTGCAGGAACAAATCCAGTATGAAGAAAATATGCTACAGCCTGACTATTTACTTTTCTTTCAATACTATCAATTGCAAGAATTGCTTTAAGTTCAGATGCAAAACAAAAATTTCCTGATGAATCATGATAGTAATATAAAGGTTTTATCCCAAATCTATCTCTAAACAAAAATAATTTGTTGGCTTGTGTGTCATAAATGGCAATTGCAAACATGCCATTCAAATCTTTAACAAAATCAACACCTTTTATCTCAAACAATCTTAAAATAACTTCTGTGTCACTTGTAGTTTTAAAATCAGACAATTGACTGTCTTTATATTCAGACTCAATCTCTTTACGTAACTCTACATAATTATAGACCTCCCCATTATAAACCATCACATAACGCATGCAGGAAGAATACATAGGCTGTGATGCTCTATTGTCGAGATCAATTATTGATAACCTGCGATGTGCCAATCGGACAAAATTATCACTGTAAAATCCATCTCCATCTGGCCCACGATGCTTAATGGCAGCAGATGCCTTCCTGAAATCCTGCTCAGAAAAAAAATTGCTTACCGAAAAACTACCTGCTATTCCGCACATCAGCTGATAAATATTTTTGCTATTGCCTTATAAAAATGCATATCCGTATATGTTGAAGGGTACTTCAGAACCTTCATTAATTCTGTTAATCCCTTTCGGGTATAATTGGATGACAGATAAACATTACTTACAAAAAGCTGAAGATATTGTTGCATTTTGGCTTTAATATTTGTTGGAAGAGAAAAATTATCAATAAAATAATTTGTAGCAAATTTATTCCAATAAACAAACTGTTCAGTGGAAATCAGATTTACAGACCTATTAACATGTGAGTTTACAAAATTTGTAATGATACCTGATTTCAGAATTTTATATCTGAAACTGAACATACGAAAGAACAACAAATCCTCAGCCGTAAGAATATTGATATCAGGAAAAAGTAGTTCAGGATAATGCGACTTTTTATAACAAAACTGATTTAATGAAATAGGATTAGCTTCTGCAAAATCGCTCAAACTGAAAACTCTTTGATCTCTATAATAATTACAATTTGCATAGTCTCTTATTTTGCTTTCAACAACCAATTCAGTTGCAATGCCTGAAAAGGAAGGAAACTCCTGTACTAATTTATACATTGTTGAAAGATGATTCTCAAGATAATAATCATCAGAGTCAAGAAAGGCAATCCAATCACCGGAAGCTGCATTTATTCCATTGTTTCGGGCAGCACAACGACCTTTATTCTGATGTGAAATCAATTTAATACGCCTATCTATCTTTGAAACTTCCTTTAAAACTTGCAATGTATTATCAGTTGAACCATCATCAATACAAATTAGTTCAAAATCTTTAAAACTCTGATTAAGAACAGAGACAATTGAATCTTTAACCAAATCTGCACGATTGTACACCGGCATAATGACAGAAAAAAAGGGAGGCTTATCAGTCAACATAAATTTGTCCTTTCTTAACACCTCTTTTAAGTCCTACATAATAACATAGCATTTCTTTAAAAAAAACTCCGGCTCCAATAAGTCGAAAAGCTTTCAACAAGCCCATGAACCCAATTTGCCAATTGATAAATAAAAGATAAAATCTAAGTCGGTGATCTTTAACTATATTTCTAATCAGATAACAAACAATTAATGTTTGCTGGTCGAAATATGCTTTAGTGTGTATCGGATACCTTAATGTACAAATATTTGTAAATCTGTTTATACGCACCATACCAGAACTACAAACCAATATCAACTCAAAGAGGGTATCAAAATGAGAATCCACTTTAAAATCGGGAAATACATTACTCTTCAATAAACTGCTATGAATCATCAACTGTGAAAGGCTTAACTGCTCCTTTAACTCAATCTTCTTAACATTGATTATATTATCTTCAGGACCTACAGATTTTATAGTGCTATAACCTCTCAGATAATTTAATGTTAAATATGCCTGGAAATCTTTAAAATGTAGCATAGCATCACGAAATGCCGACAAATGATATGGCAGCCACTCATCACCCGGCTTAAGAAGACAAATCCATCCTGCTTCAACAGTTCTTAAGATGCCAACCAATTCACTGACTTTCTCAAAAGGCGATTTTTGCACTACATGAAAAACAACTTTAAAATTACACTTCAGTTCATCAATCCTGCTACTTAGCTGTTCAACATCGCTATTAATATGAGCAACATGAAGAACAATATTTTTTTCATATTGCGCCTTTACAAAGGAAACTTGCTTAACAAAATTCTTCGTCTCATCTCCATAAAACATGAAAACATGAAAAGTATGTTCATTAGCTATCACCTCAATCATACCCATAAAGTTTCTTAAGATGGCTAAAATACCTATCCATATTGAATTTCGTTTGCACTACTTTCAATCCATTTTCAACTAACCTATTTCTAAGACCGTCATCAGTCAACAATTTAACGACTGCATTATAAATATCGTCTGAATTCTTATAGTTACAAACAAGTGCGTTTTCATTATTCTTGATGAACTCTGCTGCTATTCCGGAAACAGTAAAAACAGAAGGAATTCCGGCTGCAAGTGCTTCTACATATACCTGACCAAAGGCTTCGTACTCCTTATACTCAGGTACGTGAACAAAAACATCAAATAATTTATATAATGCAAACAAATTGTACTCAAATCTGATTTCCCGAAAATTTTCTATTGGTATCTGCTCCAGACATTTTTTAATCTGCTTTGAATATGAACCATGACTGTTTGCCAATACAAGAAGTGCATTAGGATACTTTTTCAATAATTGTTTAAAGGCAGGAATGACATGCTGTATTCCTTTACTTTCTTCATAACGACTAATCATTCCAATTACAGGAAACCTATCTTTAGTATTATATTTCTCTCGAAGTGCCATTACTTCCGAAGTGGGAACTTTTGAAAATAATTCCATTTCAAATCCATGATGGATTAAATGTATTTTCTCAGGCTTCACTTTCTCTTTCTCAATCAATATATCATACACATTCTGACTTATGGCAACAATATCCGTAGCCAACCTGTTACAATAACGATCATAACGAACTGCTTTTGGATAAAATCTATGATGAAAATCGGAATGATGCCTCGTATAAATTCTTTTCTTAACATTGGCTAACCATGCTGCTGTGAGTCCTGCCAGATTAGCATCAAACAAATGTGTATGAACTGTTGTAATTTTTTCTTTTACCAGGTATTGATAAATCAACGCTACAGCACGAGGAATATCCCTCTTTGAATGATACTTAATAAACAAACATGGAATTTTTCTCATCCTCACATATTCTTCAATGTGCCACTGAGCAGGATTTAGAAAAATAAAATGCAAGTTAAGATTTTGTTTTAACGCACGTTCAATAATCCATTCATATTGTACAGCACGATCATGGAAAGACAATATAAAACAAACTTTTTCTTTCATTTTGCAATTTTCAAAATCTCATTTGCAAGAAGTTCTGCTTGTTTCTCTCTTGAAAATAATTGCTCCCACTCAGCAGGTTGCTCAGCTCTATATTTTCCACTCTGCCACAAATCATATATTTCACTTAATAATGATGCAAATTCTTCTGCACTATTAGCGATATAACCCCTTCCGGATTTACGAACTATGTTATCAATAACATCATTATCTCCGGGAGCTACTAAAATTTTTCTACCTGAACCTATATATTCAAAAATTTTTGTTGAGTAAATGCCTTTGTGATTTGACCAAGCAGGAATAAAAAGAACATGACTTTCAATATAATGCTTAAATACTTCCTTTCTACTTAATTTCTGCGTAATAATTGGTTTCAAATAATTGAGCTCAGACTTAACATACTGTGCAACACTTTCTATTGCACCTAACCCAATAAATTTTATTTCAAACTGACTTTTGTCCCTTAGTTTATCATAAAATATTTTCAGACCTTCAATCATTATTGAGATGTTCTGAATAGGATAAATGGTTCCAATGCTGGCAAAAATAAAACGTTTTGAAGGAGGATTTGTACTGTTAACCTGGTTAAACAACTTCATTTCATATCCGTTGGTAAGTTCTATACATTTACCATTATAGATTCTTTTAACTTGTTCAACTAGTGCCTGACTGACTGTTGTGACAAGTCTTGCCTCTTTCAACCACTTGCCAATATATTTTTCTTCTATAAAATTCGAAAAGGACTTCCGCATACTCAGTTCATTCTTTCCTGTAATAAGATTATTCCAGATGTCTCTGAAATCAACAACAAAAGGTAAATCAAATTCCTTGCCTAATTCACCTGCTAATCTGACAAGATTATGTGGTGGTGCAGAAACTAATATTAAATCCTGAGGGTTCTTCCTCAATAACTCCCTACAGTAGCCACCAAATGCTTTATAAGCATTGATTTCTGTATTAAAATTCCCTTGCAGAAATGTTTTTAAATGATAAAATTTACTGTAAAGTTTATTCTTATTTACAAGTGCAGGCTTGCCTGACTGATAAGGAAGATAGTGCACAGAAAAACGTTCATTCTTAACTACCTTAATTGGTTCTGTTGTCTCTTTAATAAAATCGAGCCAATGCCATTCATCACCCTTAAAATGTCTGGTAACGACAGTTAATTCAATGCCATCCTGATGGAATTCATTTGCCCAACTCATTATTCGAGGTGTAGCTACTGCATTTCCAGGATCAAAATAGTAAGTTATAAGCAGAACTTTCTTCACTTCAGCATTTAACAATTGCCATCAGTTGACCTCAAGTAATTCAACATCAAAAATGAGTGTTGATTTTGCAGGAATTACCGGTGGATAACCCTGCTCCCCATAACCAAGTTGATAAGGAATAATCAATCTGCATTGTGAGCCTGTTTTTAATAATGCAATACCTTGCTCCCATCCCTGAATCACTCTTCCTTCGCCTAAACGAAAACTAATTGGCTCACCTCTTTCTACTGAAGAATCAAACATACTTCCATCTTCAAGATATCCACTGTAATGCACAGCTACAGTTGCGCCTGAAACAGCAGTTTTACCTGTTCCTTCTTTAACCATAATATACTGAAGTCCCGAGGGTAATTTAACTGTATCCTTGCCTTGAACATTGTAAGGTGTTGGTACAATTTTGGGCGACACTCGCAACAACTCAACTTCAAAAATCAAAGTGGAGTTAGCAGGAATAGTTCCAACAGCACGACTGCCATAACCAGCATCAGGTGGTATTGTCAATACTGCCTTGTCACCTTGCTGAAGCATACTGAAAGCTTCATCCCATCCCTTTATTACTTGCCCTGTTCCAACATTAAACACAAAAGGCTCTCCTCTGTCAACAGAACTATCGAACTTAGTGCCATTCTGCAATTTACCTGTATAATGAACGGTGATTCTATCACCCGGTGATGGCTTAATTCCGTTTCCTTTTTCTTTAATTTCAATTTTAACTCCTGATTGTGTTGTCATAAAATTTGTTTGAGCATGATGTGTTTCTACAGACTGCTTACCTGCTTTGCAGGCAGTCATTATAGCAAGCAAACATAACATTAGTTTTTTCATGCTCGGCAGGATACTGCATTTTTTTCAAAATTGTAAAAATCATAGTGTATCCGGCCTTAATACAATTCAAAGTTTTTCACACTACAAGGTGAATTAGTTCAAGTTGCGTTTGGTAAGTAATGCCACACATTCAATGTGATCGGTCTGCGGAAACATATCTACCGGCTTTGCTTTTATCAATGTGTAATGATCCTTCATCAATGCAATATCACGAGCCATTGTTGATGGGTTGCAACTAACATAAACAACTCTTCCTGCCCCGCTATTACAAATTCTGCTCACCACATCAGGATGCATTCCTGCTCTAGGTGGGTCGGTAATTATCACATCAGGAAAACCATGCTCTTCAAAAAAAGTTGAGCTTAACGTTTCACGCATATCGCCAACAAAAAATTCTGTATTCTTAATTCCATTGCTCTTTGAATTTAATTTTGCCTGTTCGATAGATTCCTCAACACTTTCTATACCTAAAACCTTTTTACATTGCTTGGCCATAAAATTTGCAATAGTACCTGTTCCGGTGTATAAATCATAAACCAACTCATGCGGCAGTAATGTTGCGAATGATAATGCTGTATTGTACAATTCAATTGCCTGAACAGGATTGGTTTGAAAAAATGTTTTAGGGCCTATCGTAAATTTCAAACCTCCCATATTCTCCGTTATAGTTTCTGCACCACTCCACAAAACTGGTTGCAGATCAAAAAATGTATCGTTCTTTTTTTGGTTAATAAAATAATAAAGTGATGTTATTTCAGGAAACTCTTCTTTAATTGCATTGAGCATTTTACTTCGCTTTTCTTCATCGGCATCTGCAAATATCATAACTACCATCCATTGCTCTGAAGTAGTGTTTCTTACCAGCATATTTCGCAAATCACCTTGTTGACTGATGCGGTTAAAAAAAGTATAGCCTTCCTTTAAAGCAAAGCTCTTTACAAAATTTCTGATACGATTTACAGGTTCCTGCATTAACAAACATTCATCTATATTTAAAACCTTATCAAAGCGTCCGGTAATATGGAATCCTAATGCAGGCTGAATCTGATATTCCTTATTCTGAAGTTTGTCAGATGTTAACCATTCTTTTTCAGAGAACGCAAAATCCAGTCTGTTTCTGTAATGATAAACTTCTGCCGAAGGCAATATTTCTTCCATTTCAGGATTCTCAATTCCAGCAATCCGAACTAAAGCATCTCTCACTTGTTTTGTTTTGAAAAACAGTTGCTGTTCATACTGCATGTTTTGTCGCTTACATCCACCACAAACACCAAAATGTTTGCATAACGGACTAGTACGATGATCCGAATATTTAAGATATTCAGAAACTGTAGCTTCAATAAATTTATTCTTTTTACGTTTTATATCAGCATTTATAATGTCTCCGGGCACAACATGATTTACAAAGATTACCCTACCATCCATGCGACCAAGTCCACGACCTTCGTCTGCAATATCCGTAATTTCAAGATTTTCAATTCTTTTTGTCATTGCGGCAAAAATATTACTATTAGTACAACTTCTTAGTGTGCATTTTTTGTCATTTCACCCAAATTAATATCCTGACAATGACGTATTTTACTATTTTTGCTATAATTAAGAAATTCCGTTTGATGCCGTTAAAACATCGTTTACTGTTATTCTTGCTCCTCATGATTGGTTTTGGTTACGATGCCAATGCAAAACATATTGCTGGTGGCGATTTTACTTACAGACGACTCAATGGGAATAACTTTGAAATTACACTTAAAATTTTTCGTGACTGCTCTGATTTTGTAGCTTTTGACAATGCTATTTTAATTGGTGTATTTAACAAAGGAACCAATACGCTTATCAATTCTTATACCGTTGCACTTACTGACTCAGGATCACTGACATTAACAGGGACTTCATGTCTGACTCCACCAACAGGTGTTTGTATGGACAAATGTACTTATGTAGATACTATTTCACTCCCCAACAACCCAAGTGGATATTATGTGTCGTGGGAACGTTGTTGTCGTAATAATGCTATCGTAAATCTAACTCGACCCGGTGATACAGGCATTGCATATTATATGGAAATTCCTGACCCGGCAATTATTGACAACTCTCCCAACTTTAATAACGACCCATTTCCATTTATGTGTCTAGGCCAGGATTTTGATTTCGACTATAGTGCCTATGACGTTGATGGCGACTTACTGACTTATAGTCTTGAAACACCTTTAGCCGGTGAGTTAGGTTATCCTTTAAGTTCAACTATTTCTCCTGTTTGGTCAAATCCTACTCCAGGACCTTATCAGGCAGTACAATGGCTTCCGGGATATTCAGTAGCTAACATTACAGGAAGTTTTCCGGCTTTGTCTTTGAATAGCAGCACAGGTCTAATGAAAGTAAAAGCAAACAAAGTAGGCTTTTATGCAATGGCTGTTGTAATTAAAGAATTCCGAAACGGAGTTCAGATTGGTCAAATAAGACGTGAAATAGAATTTACAGTAATAAACTGTGCTGCCAATGCAGCACCTCAAATCAGTTATCAGAACTCAACTGCTCCGCAAAGCGGATTAACGTTTACAATTTACGAAAAAGACTCTTTATGTTTTACAGTTCGTGTTACGGATTCCGATTCAATTAAACTTTCATACAGCGGTGACATTTTTGCAGGTGGCAGTATTAACCCACCTTATGCTGTTACATCTGCAGTTTCAGGCAATGGTGTTGCTACTAGTTCATTTTGCTGGTACACATCATGCGATCAGGGTCGCACACAACCTTACAGTGTAACATTTAAAGCAACAGACAATGGTTGCCCACAACCCTTTACATCTACTGACTCATTAAAAATTTATGTTCTTCCGGTTCCACAAATTACTGCACCACTCATCATTTGTATGAACACTGCCACAGAAGGAACAATAAAGCTGACCTTCGCAGATACTTTTGCAATGCCAAGATTTATTGATCGTTATGTTGTTTTCAGAAGTACTAATGGTGGCCCATTTATTAATATCGGAACTATTTACAATCCGGCAAATCATTTTTATAATGATACTACTGCTGCAAATCTTGACCTGAACAATTACTGTTATTACATTGCTGCTGTAAATAGTTGTAATGAAACTGGTGCACATTCGGACACCATTTGCTCCGATACGCAAAAAAATATTGATGCCCCATTCATCTTTAGTGCTCAAGTTCAAAACAACAATAGCATTGTATTGAATTTCAACAACCCACCTGATAATTTATTCACTTTGTTTAAAATTGAAAAACGCGAAAACACATTTTCGGCAATATATGCAGACTATTTTCAGCAACAAGGATTTTTAATACCACAATGGACGGATTCACTTCAAAATGTTACTGAAAAATCATATTGCTACCGTATCACAAAAAAGAATCAGTGTGATATTGAAAGTCCTGTAAGTAACGAGTCATGCTCCATTTTACTCACAGGGCAAAGTTTACCATTACAACATATTTTAAACTGGACACCTTATACAGAATGGCCCAGTGGTGTAAGCTATTATGCAATATTCAGGCGACCACAAAGCAGTAGTGCTTTTGTTGAAATAGCACAGGTATCGTCAAATATTTTAACCTTTACCGACACACAAATTCCGCAAGACAATGGCGTCTTTGTTTACTACATTAAAGCAGTTTACGACACACTTAATGTTTATTCTACCAGTAATGAAGTAACCTTAATTCAGGAACCATCAGTTTTTACGCCCAACTCATTTACACCAAATGGCGATGGTTTGAATGAAACCTGGTCACCGGTATCGTCATTCATAAAAAATTATAATCTTAAAATTTTCAATCGTTGGGGTAATTTGATTTTTGAATCCAACGAATCTAATCGCCAATGGGATGGCAGCTATCAAGGTCAACCTGCACCGCTTGGTATTTATTTCTACGTTGTCACCTATATAGGTTTTCCTGACAACACTAAGTTCAACAAACGAGGCTCATTGACTTTGTTACGCTAAAGGAGTTTTCAACAATAACATTTCAATGGCATTCTGTGTAACATTAGCCATTAATTTTGTAGCATCATTATGCAGGAAATTGAAAGTTTAAGTCCCAAAAAATATATAATCATAAAAGGTGCATCGGTTCACAACCTGAAAAAAGTAGATGTAGCCATAAGCAGAAATAGTTTTACAGTGATTACCGGATTATCAGGTTCAGGTAAATCGTCCTTAGCTTTCGATACATTGTATGCAGAAGGGCAAAGACGTTATGTAGAAAGCCTGTCAAGTTATGCAAGGCAATTTATGGGACGTTTAGATAAACCTGAGGTAGAATACATTAAAGGCATTGCCCCAGCGATTGCAATTGAACAAAAAGTAAATACCAGAAATCCAAGATCAACTGTTGGCACTTCAACAGAAATTTACGATTATCTTAAATTACTATTTGCACGAATAGGAAAAACATACTCACCTGTAAGTGGTAAATTGGTAAAAAAGAATACTGTTGCTGATGTTGTAGATTTCTTAAAAGAGCAAAATCATAATAGACGATATGTAATTGCAGCACCTTTGCAATTTCATCCCGGAAGAACTTTACATGAAGAATTAAATGCATTAATGCAAAAAGGTTTTAGCCGAATTGTTATTGATGATAAAATTTTGAGGATAGATGAGTATGCAGAACAAATAGAAAAAACAGATGCACAGCCTGCTGTTAAAACAAGAGGAAGAAAAAAGAAAGTTGAATCTATTGAACCAACAATCAATACAAATATCTTTATAGTTGTTTCAAGAATAATTATCCCTGAAAATATCAATGAAGAATTTGAATCTTCTACAGCAGATTCTGTTCAGACTGCATTTAATGAAGGTAGCGGGCGTTGCACTTTAATTGATATAACAGACGAAACGCTGCACTTTACCAACTTTAGTAATTACTTCGAAGAAGATAATATCCGTTTTGAAGAACCATCAACACACCTTTTTAGCTTTAATAATCCTTACGGAGCATGTAAAAATTGCGAAGGCTTTGGAAGTGTAATCGGCATTGATGAAAACTTGGTTATCCCAAACAAAACACTTTCAATTTTTGATGGTGCTGTAGCTTGTTGGCGAGGCGAAAAAATGAATGAATGGCAACAGGAATTTATTTTAAAAGCATACAAATTTAATTTCCCTGTACATCGCCCATATTACGAATTAAATGAAACGGACATCAAGTTATTATGGGAAGGTAATAAAACAATTAAAGGATTAAATGACTTTTTTAAATATGTAGAATCGCAATCCTTCAAAATTCAATACAGAGTTTTACTAAGCCGCTATCGTGGAAAAACAACTTGCCCAGAATGTAAGGGAACACGTTTACGTGCCGATGCCAATTATGTAAAGGTGAATAGTAAATCTATTACCGATATTGTTTTAATGCCGGTAAATGTCAGTGTTGAATTTTTTAATAACATTATTTTAGACAGCTATGAACAAAAAGTTGCAGGGCGGTTATTAGTTGAAATAAAAAACAGATTGCAATATTTAAATGATGTTGGGTTAGGATATCTGACATTGAACAGACTTTCAAAAACACTTTCGGGAGGCGAATCGCAACGTATAAATCTGGCAACATCATTAGGCAGCAGTTTGGTAGGAAGCATGTATATTTTGGATGAGCCAAGCATAGGATTACATCCACGAGATACACAGCGTTTGATTTATGTTTTAAAATCTCTTCAGAAAGCAGGTAATACGCTGATTGTTGTTGAACATGATGAGGAGATTATGCGCAATGCTGATGAACTTATTGACATAGGCCCCTTTGCAGGTACACATGGCGGCAAAATTGTTTTCCAAGGAAATTTTGAGCAATTAGAACATAGCACAGAAAGTGTAACAGCAAAA
>Ga0209582_1000069_pt1 | contig 116767 bp, 111 predicted proteins | sample KloWWTmetKNB5Kit_FD_187176 | JGI IMG/M metagenome (GOLD analysis project Ga0209582, IMG submission 187176) | Active sludge microbial communities from Klosterneuburg, Austria, studying microevolution and ecology of nitrifiers - Klosterneuburg... | ecosystem: Engineered > WWTP > Aerobic digester...
CAACGAGCAACGAGCAACGAGCAACGAGCAACGAGCAACGAGCAACGAGCAACGAGCAACCCAACAAGTTAGCGCTTCCTTCCTCGTATCACACACCACCTCGACCTGCGATCATGAACAATGATCAGCGGGCAACAGTGTGGCCTCTTGCAAAGGCAAGGCAGCGATGCATTGTCCTGCTCGGCACCGGACTTATCTTGGTGCAATGCGTTGCACAAGGACCCACCACGCAAGAGTTGCTCAGGGTGATGAAGGCCGCAGTAGCGCAGCACACGAATAGGTCTAATGCCATGGAGGATCCTGCGGAATGGGAAATGCTGAACGAGGCCGACCGAAGCAGGTGGTCCGGTCCAGTTGTGGATAAATCCGGAACCGAATGCCAAGGACCGCACGACGCGAATTTCGCCGAAGCGATACCCGTTCTTAGAACTCTGGTGGCGATGCCCATCGAACCGGAATTGCGGGAAGCTGTGAAGGCTCTTCGGCCACGGTGCTACAGCTACACCGAACCACCGTGGCAGATCATCATCTACCAAAGCTCTGGACACCATGGGCAGCCAAGTGCTGAAGTACCCGGTCCATGGAAAGCGAGTTCAGCAGCAGAACCGGTTTACAACGCCAACGGAATGGTCGTGGACCCGAACGAATAAGGCCGGTTCCACGAAGCCGAAATAGCCCGGAGCAAAGAACAACCGGCGTTACAGTACCCCCCGCGCTGCAAGCCATAGGAACGGCGCAAGCCGCAGAACCGATCACGCAACCCATAAATGAAGAAGCCCCCAGTGCGCTAACACCGGGGGCCAATCTCCGCGGGCTGAGGCCCTCGAAGTACGCTCATGTCCCACCAACTCTGTAAGAAGATGAATACAAACTAACACAAAGGTACCGACCCCGCAAGGAACCAGCCGCGAACCATGCGGGGCGGTGAGCACCCGGTACTGAAAGCAGGCCGGAAGCAGAGGCAGCCTACCTCGGGTAGGCCGACTTCCAAGTGCCAAGCGGTACGAACGAACAAGGAAGGATGATCATGCGCAATTCCATGTGGATGGCCGGTGCGGTTTGTGTAGGCTCCATGTCTGCTCAGAACTTGGTTCGCAACCCGAGCTTCGAGGATTACACGACATGCCCTAACAACCTCAATCAGATCTACTATGTGTCTGATTGGGGAGGTATCGGGGGCTCGCCGGACTACTACAACGCGTGTGCGAATGACTCAATGGGTGTACCGTACAATGCATTGGGTTATCAATGGCCCAGTGATGGCGATGCTTATGCCGGGATCGGATCCTATCCCGATTATAATAAAGAGTGGATACAGGGCGAGTTGAGCGCGCCGCTTACGCCGGGTGTGCTCACGAACCTGTCTTTGAGGATATCGCCGGGCGGTTTTGGTTATCCGGGATGGACCTCGCCCTATCTGGTAGCAAGCCACATCGGTATGCGCTTCAGTGTGGATATAATGTCCGTGGTCACCTACCCCGAGCAGCTCACCTTCAACACTGCACCGCTGTACATGCGTGAGATCCTCTCCGATACCGCCAACTGGACCTACCTGAGTACCACCTTCGTACCCGATTCCGCTTACCGCTACCTTCAGATCGGTAACTTCTTCGCCGATAGCCTGTGCGCCTTCGATACGTTGAATACCATCTTCGATGTATATGCCGCCTACGCATTCGTGGATATGGTATGCGTGGCGCAGCATTCGGGTGTATGTGATCCGGTGCAGGTGGTAGAAGGGCATGTTCGGCCAAGCGCTGCAAGTGCGGTTTTGCTGCATGATCAGTTCGTGCTGCCATTGGATGTCTGGGGTGTATCGGGTTCGGCATTGGGAGCACGGTTGTACGATCATGCTGGGCGGGTGGTGCGAAGCATGCGGTTGGGTGGTGGTGTTAACGGCCAACCTTGGCCACTTCACGATCTACCGAGCGGGCTTTATGTGATCGAGTTGGTAGTGCGCGATCGTCCTTCCTTGTTCGTTCGTTCTTGGAAACCTTGAATTTGAACAGATGTACGATGAAACTTTACTTTAAATGGTGAACCGCTAGAACCGACCAAATACAACAACGAACAAGGCCGGGAAACTCCCGGCCTTGCTTCATTCATTGGTATTCAGGATCTACGCACCGAAAAGCCTTCCCAAGATGGAGCCTTTCTTCTCCTTCTTCTCTTTCTTTTCGCGTTGTTGGTCCTTGGTGCGCAGTTCGGCATCGCCGAACAACTCCTTGGTCATTGCGGCATAGTCCGGCTTCGCGGCGCTGGACTTCTGCTGTTCCGTTGGGCGGTCGTTCCGTTCCTTGTTTTCGTTCGGTCGCCGGTCGTTGTTGCGGGCGTTGGCCTGCTGTGGGCGACGCTCCCGTTGGTCCGGACGTGGTCCGCGCGAATTCTGCCCTTGTGGACGTGCTTCACGCTCTGGCCGTGGCTGGCGTTGCCCTTGTGCAGGAGCGGGCGTGCGTTGTTCGCGTGGTTCGTTGGAACGGCTGCGCTGTCCACCGCGGTTTCCGTTGCTGCGGCGCTCACCACTTGGGCGGTTGCCCTCACCAGCGGCACGTGGTGCATTGCGCTGGCCTCCGCCACGCTGTCCTTGTCCACGGCCGGGGCCGCGTGGCTGGCGTGGTTCGCGCACTTCGGGTATGGCCTTCTTCGGTCCACCCACCATCACGAATTCATGTTCGGCGACGACGGGGATATCCCGCTTGATCAACCGGATGATGTCACGCAGGAACGCTTTCTCTTCGTGGTCGCAGAAGGAGAGGGCGCGGCCGTCGGCACCGGCGCGGCCGGTACGTCCGATGCGGTGTACGTAGGTCTCAGGGATGTTCGGGATGTCAAAGTTGATCACGTGCGTCAGCCCGTCGATGTCGATGCCGCGTGCAGCGATGTCCGTTGCTACCAGTGCGCGGATCTTTCCGTCCTTGAAGTTCTTCAGGGCGTTCTGGCGGGCGGTCTGGCTCTTGTTGCCGTGGATCGCTTCCGCGCCGATGCCGGCCTGCACCAGGATCTTGGCCACCTTGTTCGCGCCGTGCTTGGTGCGGGTGAAGATCAGTGCTTCGCGGATCGTGTCGCCTTCCATCAGGTGGAGCAGCAACTTGTTCTTGTCCGTGCGGTCCACGAAGTACATGTGCTGATCGATGGTCTCGGCCGTGGTGCTCTGCGGCGCCACTTCAACCTTCAGCGGGTTGGTGAGGATGCTGTTGGCCAGCTTCGCGATCTCCGGCGGCATGGTGGCGCTGAAGAACAGGGTCTGGCGCTTCTTCGGCAACTTGGCGATCACCTTCTTCACGTCGTGGATGAAGCCCATGTCCAGCATGCGGTCGGCCTCATCGAGTACGAAGATCTCCAAGCCCTCGAGGTGGATGAAGCCTTGGCTCATCAGGTCGAGCAAGCGGCCCGGTGTGGCCACCACGATGTCCACACCCCGGTGGAGTGCATCGGTCTGTGGCTTCTGGCCAACGCCACCGAAGATCACGGTGTGTTTCAGTTGCAGGTTGCGACCGTACGCAGCGAAGCTTTCGCCGATCTGGATGGCCAGCTCGCGTGTAGGAGTGAGGATCAGCGTCCGGATGGCGCGCTTGGCTTGTGGTGCCTTGGAATGCAGTTCCTGTAGGATCGGGATCGCGAAGGCGGCCGTTTTACCGGTTCCGGTCTGTGCGCAGCCGAGCAGGTCGCGTCCTTGGATCAAATGTGGGATGGCCTGCTCCTGGATCGGAGTAGGGTGGGTGTAGCCTTCGGTTTCAAGGGCTTTCAGAATGGGCTCGATGAGCCCGAGGTCGTTGAACGATGTACGTTCCATAATGGTGTGCGCAGATGATCCCCTGCGCGGGATGTGTGCGATGCGCTCAGGCCATTGTCCCTGAACACACCTTTATAAAGTGTTGTTGTGGAAGCCCCGGTTATCGTGTCCGGCGTGCAATGGATCCCGCTGGGGATTGCGCCTGGACAGTTGCTAAAAGCGAAAGCTGGGCGCTTGGGGCTTGTCCATCGAGAGGATGAACGGCGCGAATGTACGGTAAGTTCGGTGAAAGGTTCGGAAAGGCCAGGGCTATCGCCTCTTATTTTCTGCGACCCCGCTGGGGTCAGAGCAGCACACTGGTCATTCTCCTTGTGGGTTGACCCCAGCGGGGTCACAGAGAATAGAACTTGAGTTGGACGAACGTGTTCGACCCCAGCGGGGTCGCAGAAACAACAGATCTGGTGCGGAATGTATTTAGTGGCGATAGCCCTGCGGAAAGGCAGCAGGGCGAACGCTTCAACAACGGTCGCACACGGAGCCACAGAGAAGGCGGTCAGAATACACTCCGTGCCGCTGTGGCTCCGTGTGCATTCTCATCCACGACGCACGTTCAACGACTCCAAAAGATCGGAGAGATCCATGAGAGGCGATGGCATGGGGATCGAGCTCAGTGCGTGGCCAGCTTCCGCACCATCTCCTGTGTCAAACTCGATGCATCCATACCGTATGCGCTGATGAGGACACCTTTGAGGTCGTGCTTCACCGAACTGATCGCATAGATGATGCTCTGATCCTGTGGGTCGCTGTTGCCCTCGAAGCGGTGGAACTCGTCGATCTCGAATTCGGTGGGATCGAGGGTGAAGCCTTTGGTATTGCAGAGTACGCAATGGCCACCGAGTTCCAGGTCGTCGGTGTAGCCTCGACGTTGCAGTTCGTTCACGGCTTCGGAGAGGGTATCGTAGGCGGGCATGGGTTCAGTCTGGTTCGTTCATTCGGCTCCACCACGGATCCGTCGCAGTTCAAGAATGTCCAAGAGGTCCTTTGGTCGTGCCGATCGCTCCTTACTTGCAATGAGGTCATCGTACGCGAGAACATGATACTTGGCAATAATGAAACCGGACACCTCCACCACTTTGGACCGCTCCCATGCTTCATCGAAGGTGCAACCCGGATCGAAGTGTGTGATCAGTTCGATCTCTTGCATGGGTGAGATCTTCATGGAGATGTTCTGTTCAGCGCCCAATACCTGATCGGGGAACTCCACATCGCCGTACCCCATCGCCTTCAACACATGGGCCAATTTCTCAAAGTTCGCAGGTGCTGGTTCGATCCACAGGTCCACATCCGCAGAGTGGCGCCGGTAACCGTGGAAGTTGACCGCAGCACCTCCCACCATTAGAAAACGGAGTCGAAACTTTTCGGCGGACCGGAAGAACTCGACTACCTCATCTTCGAACTCCATGCGGTCGTTCCAGAATGAAGTTATCCTTCTTCTCATGCGGAGCTTCGGCATCGCCTTCGGCTTGGGAGCAGCCTTTCAGGAAGAGCATGAACCGTTCGTGGGGTGAAAGCGCAAGGAATTCGGCCAAGCGACGTGCATTGCTTTCCTCCTTGGTCTCGAAACGGATGTTCTTGCTTTTCATGGGGGGTACTCCAAAGGTATGGAGTTGACCGCGCTACCGTGTGGGTCAAGTCCGGAACTCATCGAACCCGCTTCGGTTGGAAAAGGACCGGATAGTGATCAACGTAGGTCTGCATGAGAAGATCATGTCCAGGGATAACGGAACCCGACCAATGGTGTTGATGATCTGTTGATCAGCACGCGCCATGGTTCTCGATCACGCAAATAACTTGGCACCTGATGCCACGCACCAAACAACCCTCCACACCGAAGGTCTGCAAACTCGTTCGCGTACTCGGTGAGAACGTTCTCCCCGGTGAGCAGATCACTCTGGATCTGCAAGTGGCGAAGCTCTACACGCGCACCCAGGTGGACATTCCCGTTGTGGTACACCGCGCCAAGCACGAAGGGCCGACGCTCTTGGTAATGGCGGCCATGCACGGCGATGAGGTCACTGGGATCGAGATCGCACGGCGCATGTTGGTGGCCTTGAAACGAAGGCCGTTGGACCGAGGCACCTTGATCGCCATCCCTGTGCTGAACGTGTTCGGCTTCTTGGCCATGCAACGCGAAATGCCCGATGGTCGTGACCTGAACCGCTGTTTTCCGGGTTCGGAGCACGGTTCGTTGGCCGCACGCTTGGCGCATGCTTTGGTGAACGAAGTGCTTCCCGCAGCAGATGTGGTGATCGACCTGCATGCCGGAGGCGCGCAACGCATGAATTTCCCGCAACTGCGCTACACAGCAGGCAGTCAACCTGCATTGGAGCTAGCGCGGTTGTTCGATCCTCCGGTGATCCTGAGTTCCAAGAAGATCGCCGGAACACTACGCCACCACTTGGCGAAAACGGACAAACCATACTTGCTCTTCGAAGGTGGAGCCAGCAAACAATTCGACGACCTCACCACCGAAGAAGGGGTCCGCGGGATCAGCCGCGTGCTCATGGGGACCAAGATGTGGGACCAAGAACCCCGCTCACCACGTGGCGCGGCGGAATTGAGCAACTCCAGTTGGGTGCGCGCCAACTACTCCGGCTTGCTGGATACCATCGTAGAGAACGGTGCCGAAGTGAAGAAAGGGGAGGTGCTGGCGTACGTGAACGATCCCTATGGCAAGTCCTTGAACAAGGTGCGGGCCCCCTTCAATGGGCAGGTGCTGTGCGTGAACACTTCACCCGTGGTGAACCAAGGGGATGCGATGTTCCATATCGGGAAGGCGTAGTGGGGATCAGGCTGGATCCTGCATGGATCAAGGCCCGAACTTCTTGCTCGGTTTTCGGCTTGTGTGTCGCACTTGATAGACAAATACAGTACTGCCTTCTACTTCGTAAACGATGCGGTATTACAAGCGATGCAGCATCATGTGCCGGTAGCCTCCTTTCCTCACTTGGCAGCTGAATGGGTTGGCCTTGATCTGTGTAAATCAGTCGATCAGCGCACCAACGAAACGGTCGCCCGATCCCTTCTTCTCTATTTCGCGGTAGTCGTGGATGGCCCTGACTTCCTTGATGGCCCTAGGGTCCATCACCAGCGAGTAGTTCATCCCTTCCGACCTGCGCGGATCATTCGGATGGACTCTTCCTCTGGAATGAACTTCACCTTCCCGCTGATCCGATCGGCGCGTTGAGCATCCAGCTCCGCTACTTCTTCATCCGATAGGTCTTCATCCACCCGTTGTTCCTCGCGAAGGAGGAGCATGCGGATCGCTTCGAGCACCGTGATGTTCTTCTCCTTACGGAGCAATTGCTGGATCTCGGACTGTAGATCGATCGCGGTCATGGGAAGTCGTTTCGTTATGCGAAGTTAGAACGTTGCCGACGGGATCGCTCGGGAACCACATGGATGCTTCGCCAACTTTCACCAAAGCAAATGCCCCGCCGTTCCAGAACAGCGGAGCATGCTTGTATTCGGTTCGATCAGCCTTTCGAAGGCATGGAAAGCATGTCCTTGATACCGCCGAGGCTGCTGAGCACACCGGTCGCTTCGAATGGGATATAGACCACCTTGTTGTCCTTGCCACTGGTCATGGCTTCGAGGGTTTCCAGGTATTTCATCGCGATCAGGTACTTGGCCGGATCGGCGTTCGCGCCTTTGATCGCTTCGGTCACCATGCGGATGGCTTCAGCCTCACCTTGTGCCCGGCGGATCCGGGCTTGTGCATCACCTTCCGCTTCGAGCACTTGCGCTTGCTTCTGACCTTCCGCTTCGTTGATCTGCTTCTGCTGCACGGCCTCAGCCTGCAGGATCACCGCGCGCTTCGTTCCTTCCGCATCGATGATCTGCGCGCGCTTATCGCGCTCGGCACGCATCTGCTTCTCCATGGCTTCGCGAATGTCGCGCGGTGGGTTGATGTCCTGCAATTCCACGCGGTTCACCTTCACACCCCACTTGTTGCTGGCCTCATCAAGGATCACGCGCAGTTTCACGTTGATGGTATCCCGACCGGTCAGGCACTCGTCCAAGTCCAATTCACCGATCACGTTACGGAGTGTGGTCTGGGTGAGCTTTTCGATCGCCATGGGCAGGTTCTCGATCTCGTACGTCGCCTTCACCGGATCCATCACTTGGAAGTACAGCAGGGCATTGATCTCGGTGGTCACGTTGTCCTTCGTGATCACGTTCTGCTTCGGGAAGTCGAACACCGTTTCGCGCAGGTCGATGCGCTCTTTCTTGATGAACTGCACATAGCGGTTGCCGTCCGGAAGGTCCCGGCTGACGCGTGAAATGATCTCGCGTGGCTTGTCGAATACCGGTATGATGATGTTCAGGCCGGCGGTGAGTGTATCGCGGTACTTACCGAAACGTTCGATCACCATGGCCTCGCTTTGCTGAACGATGCGAACGCCTTTGATGACGAGGAAGACGACGAAGAGGGCGAGGAAGACGAGAATGAAGATTCCTGGGGTCATGGTCGTATGGTTGGGTGGTTGAAAGGAGAGGGGGTTGGACCGCCTGTGCGAAGACGCTTCGGCGAGTTGAAGGTTGAGGAGTTGGGTGTTTTGCTGAGGATGGAGGTTGTGGGTTCATTCAAGGTTCAACCCTCGACCGATCCAACCTTCTTCAAACATGTTCGACGGGTTTAACGATGAGGGTATTGCTTTCCACGCGGACCACCTTGATCAAGTCGCCCACTTTCAAGGCTCGGTCGGTGGTGCATTCCGCACGCCAATCGTCGCCAGCAGCAGCCACTCGGCCCAAGCGCAATCCCGGTTCGAAGTCCTGCGTCACACGGCCGGTCACTCCAACAAGTGCATCCACGTTGGTGCGCACATCATTGTCCTTCCACATCCGCTTCATGAGGACGGGCCGAAGCGTGAAAAAGGCCAAGAGCGTGAAGCCCGAGAAGGCGAGCAGTTGGATGGTGGGTTCATTGGTGATCGCCGCCGCCACACTCGCGCCGATGCATCCGACCCCCAAGCAGAAGAGGAAGAAGCCGGGCACGAAGATCTCCGCGATGAAGAGGACGATCGCTATTGCAGCCCACCAGTGCCATTGAAAGAGAAAGAGTTCCATGTTCATTGAGGTTCGAGGTCGAAGATAGAAGTACTCCCGGTGGGCCGATCCGATTAAGTATGAGCGGAAGGAATGGCGTGGGAATGGCACGTTGCACCGGTCCGGAACGTGGGAAGGCTGCCGACCGCTGGTTCTAAAGGCGAAGATGCATCTTTGCAACCATGCTCAAAGGGAAGACCGTTGCGGTGGTGGTGCCTTGCTACAACGAGGAGACCCAGATCGGGTTCGTTGTGGAGACCATGCCCGATTTCGTGGACCGCATCGTGATCGTGAACGACTGCAGTCCGGACCGGACGGCGGAGGTGGTGAAGGAGCTGATCGCGAAGGACCGTGCGAAAGGAGCAGGCAACCGCATTCCCCCGCACAAAGTGGTTCGTACGCGCTGGAACGAGGCGGAGCTGGTGATGGAGGAGGAGAGCGCCCGTCAAATGGCCCAATACGTGCCCAGTGAAGTGGTGAACGACCAGCCGGAGACGGACCGCATCATCCTGATCAACAACCTCCAGAACGGTGGAGTGGGAGCAGGTATCGCACGTGGATATAAGTGGTGCCAGGACCATGCGATCGATTGCACGGCCGTGATGGCGGGCGATGGACAGATGGACCCTGGAGAATTGGAAAGCATTTGCTTGCCTGTTATCGAGGAAGGCATCGACTACGTGAAAGGCAACCGCCTGATCCACCGCAGTGCCTGGCTGGTGATCCCCAAGGTCCGTTTCTTCGGCAACAGCATCCTCAGCATCTTGACCAAGTTGGCAAGCGGCTATTGGCGGGTGAGTGATACCCAGACCGGCTATACGGCCATCGGTCTCCGCGCCATGCAGGCCATCAAGCTGCACAAGATCTACCGCAGCTACGGCATGCCGAACGACATGCTCGTGAAGTTGAACATCGCGCAATGCACCCTGCGTGAGGTGGAGATCAAGCCGATCTACCGGGTCGGCGAGCAAAGCAAGATGAAAGTGACCAAGGTGATCCCGCGTGTAAGTCGCCTGCTGATCAAAAGCTTCTTCATCCGGCTGTGGCGGAAGTACCTTTTCAAGGACTTCCACCCGTTGTTCATCTTCTACAACTATAGCTTCATTGCCCTGTTGATCACCATCCCGTATGCATGGAAGATCGGCAAGGCCTTCTTCACCGGTGCGGTGCTCAACACCGAACCCCTGATCGCGTTCCTGTTCCTTGCAACCAGCGGGTTCCAGGCGCTGATCTTCGCCATGTGGATGGACATGCAGGACAACGAGCGCTTGTACCGGTGATCGGACCATGGATTTCACCTTGCGCAGATACCATCGGTACTTGACCGCCCTCAAAGAGCAATTCGGCGGCACCCACACATTCGCACAGTTGGTAGGCAGTGCTTTGCCTGAACGATTCTGTGCTTTACGCCATGATGTGGACCGCAGGGTGGATCGTGCTGTCGCGATGGCCGAACTGGAACATTCGCTAGGCCTCGTCGCATCCTATTACTTCCGCATACCCTACACCTTCGACCCCAAGAGCATTCATGCGATCGAGGCCTTGGGACATGAGGTAGGGTATCACTATGAGAACGTGTCCGAGTCGAACGGGGACATGGTCGTGGCCTTGGAGGATTTCGGCAAGAAGCTCGAACAACTGCGGAGCGTGGCCAAGGTGAGTACCTGCTGCATGCATGGCCGTCCGTTGAAGCCCTATGATAACCGCGACCTATGGCGGGACCCGGCTCGGCATACGCTGCTGAAGGAGCGTTTCGGCATGCTCGGTGAACTCTACCTTGACATCGACTACACGGATATCGCTTACATCAATGATACAGGGCGGAACTGGACCTCTGGAAGGGCGAACCGTCGTGATCATGTGGATAGTGCTGTAACCGCGAGTTTCGAGAGCGGGGATGAACTGCTTACGTATTTCCGCGAACGCCCGCATCATCGGCTCGTCTTCCAAGTACATCCCGAACGGTGGACCGATTCCTGGACAGGCCATGCAGGCCAGTGGGCCTTGGACACCGCCATCAACGTGGCCAAACAAGGCGTGAATTTGCTACGGCGATGAGCATCCCGATCGGCAAGATGATCACCGTGGGGCTGTTGCCTTCGCCGCTGAAGCGCATGTACTACCGCATGCAGGGTGCGCGGATCGGCAAGGGTGTCAAGTTCGGTCTGCTCTCCGTGATCACGGCGCGCGAGATCGAGATCGGTGACAACTCCTCCATCGGCTTCCTTACGTTCATCACCGTACGAAAGCTGAAGCTTGGTAAGCGGGTGAAGATCCACAGTACCGTTGCAGTTGATACCAACGAACTGTCCGTTGGCGACGATAGCGCGATCATGGAGCAGGTGGTCATCGGAGGAATGCTAACGCCGCGATCCAAACTGACCATCGGCAAACGTGTAAAGATCTTCCCGTACAGTTTCCTCAATCCCACAGAACCGATCACCATTGATGATGATGCGGGTATCGGAGGGGCCAACTACATCTTCACGCACGGATCCTGGCAGTCGCAACTGGATGGTTTCCCGGTGAGTTTTGGCCCGGTCCACATACAGCGTGGGGTGTGGTTCCCTTGGCGGGTATTCGTGATGCCGAACGTCACCGTTGGTGAGTATGCTACGATCGGCGCTGGTTCCATCATCACCAAGGATATCCCGGCGCGTTCCTTGGCGGCGGGTTCACCGGCCAAGGTGCTACGGACCGGAGCGGAGTACATCAAAGAGCATTCGGCAGAGGAAAAGGATGCGATGGTGCGCACCATGCTGAAGGATCACGCGGAATTCGTCGCCTTCAAAGAGGAACGATCCGTGACGTGGGAGGAAGATGCACGTGGCGGTCGGGTGAACGATGGAGAACGCTCCGTGCGTTATGCGCTGAGCATGGATGGAATACCTGAGGAACAGGTCCTTGTTTACATGGGGCCATTATCGGAGCGTGACCGGTCGGAACTTACCGCTTCCGGAAAGGCGTGGTTCGATATCCTGGGAAAGACGACCGTATTCTCCGATCGACCCGGATGGCAAGAGGTGCGCGATATGTTCAGTCGTTATGGTGTGCGATTCAATGTGATCGATAGCTGATGTGCGGAATTTTCGGAGTCCTGAGCAGAACTAACGCGGGCCTTGGTCGCCCCTTGACGGAGCGTGTCATTCGCGAACTCTTCACGCTGAGCGAAACGCGCGGGAAGGAAAGCAGTGGTATCGCCATCCGCAGTGCGATGGACCGCACGATCCACGTGACGAAGGATGACGTGCCCGCAACGGAGCTGATCCGGTCCAAGGTGTACGCGGACTTCCTCGATAAGGCTTTGGGTAAGGGCGCTGCCGGCAATGGGCAGCAATTGGCGGTGATCGCGCACAGTCGCTTGGTCACGAACGGCAGCCAGGAGAACAACTTCAATAACCAGCCTTGCATCAAGGATGGTATCGTGATGGTACACAACGGGATCGTCACGAACGTGGACGAGCTCTGGGCGAAATACGCGGGCCGGATCGAGCGCAAGTACGAAGTGGATACCGAGGTGCTGGCCGCGCTCTTCCGTATGTTACTGTCCGAAGGCCTCGGTCCGGTGGAAGCGATCCGGCGCGTTTTTACCGAAATGGAAGGTGCCGCTAGTTTGGCCATCCTCATAAACGATAGCAGGCAAGTCCTACTGGCGACCAATACCGGTTCCTTGTACACCATCGAGGACGGTGCCGGGTCCATGGTCTTCGCAAGTGAGGCCTACATCGCCCGCACGTTCCGGGACCAGGATGCCGTGAAGGAGCGCTATGCCGGAAAGCAAGTGCGTTGGATAGAACCGTTCACGGGCCGCTTGATCGATCTGGACGACCTGTCCATTACGGACTTCGAATTGAACAGTAGTGAAGAAGGGCCTGCGCTAAAGACCACCGAGGAGCCGTTCGCGGTGACCGATCATTCCCAAGGGAACAGGACACCAGTTCCTCGCCTAGCGACCAGTGATGAAGGCCGCCTCCGCCAATTGGTCGAATTCCCGGAGGAGGTGATGCGCACCATCCGCCGTTGCAGCAAATGCCTGTTACCAGAGACCTTCCCGTACATCAACTACGATGTCGCCGGGGTTTGCAACTACTGCCACAGCTACAAGCCCAAGGGGCTGACCGTGGACAAGCGACCGCAGTTCGAAGAGATCCTGAAGAAGTACCGAAGGGACGACGGTAAGCAGGATTGCATCGTCGCCTTCAGCGGTGGGCGTGACAGCAGTTACGGACTGCATCTGCTGGTGAAGGAGTTCGGTATGACACCGCTGACCTTCACCTACGATTGGGGCCTGGTCACCGACCTCGCCCGTCGCAACATCGCCCGCATGACCGGCAAGTTGGGGGTGGAGAACATCTTGATCAGTGCGGACATCAAGATGAAGCGCCGCAACGTGCGGCTGAACATGGAGGCCTGGTTGAAGAAACCACGTTTGGGTATGATCCCCTTGTTCATGGCTGGTGACAAGCACTTCATCGCCCACGTGAACAACATCCGCAGGCAGTCCTTTATCCATTGCGATATCTGGATGGAGAACAAGTTGGAGAACACCGATTTCAAGGCCGGTTTCGCGGGCATCAAACCGAATTTCGACAAGGATCGGATCGATAAGCAGAGTTCCTTGGCCAAGCTGCAAATGCCGCTCTATTACATGCGGAACTTCTTGGCCAACCCGAGCTATTTGAACGCCAGCCTGCCGGATACCTACAGTTCGTTCAAGGCCTATTACATGGAGCCCAGGGATGTCTACCTGTTACCATTCGACTACATCCCATGGGATGAAGCAACATTGGATCGCACGCTGAAGGAAGAGTACAACTGGGAGATCTCGCCCGACACCACCAGCACTTGGCGGATCGGTGATGGCACAGCAGCTTTCTACAACTATGTATATGGCCTCGTAGCGAGCTTCACGGAATTCGACACGTTCCGGAGCAATCAGATCCGCGAAGGCATGATCACACGTGAGGAAGGGCTGGCCCACGTGCTTCGCGAGAACCGGCCACGCTTCGAGAGCATGATGTGGTACTTCGACATCATCGATGTGGACATGGAGCGGGCCTTGAAGGTGATCAACGCGATCCCGCGTTTGTATCGAGATCGATCGAACGCATGAGCGAAGCGGTCCTATTCACACTGCTCACGTTTCTGACGAACGTGTTGTTCGGTGCGATATCGGCCGCATTCCTACTTCGGCTGAACCAGCGATGGGCCTATCCACCATGGCCGTTGGCATTGATCGGCATGGGCTTGGGGCCTTATCTCATGACGGTGATGCTCTATTATCCCATGGCCCTATGGGAAGATCTTCCCGTTCCGGTGCTCATCGCATTCCCGGTCCTGTTCTTCGCAGCGTTGGCATGGCAGGCCGGTAAAGGCTGGTCCATCTTGGTAGATCTCCTTGGCACCATCCCACGGTTGCTTGCCGACCGAAGCATGTGGTTCTTCCTGCTGGGCAGCGCGATGATCATGTTCATCACGATCATCTTTCTGGCCAACAAGCCCTTGGTGGACCACGATGTGCTGGAGTACGCGATCCAAGGTCGGATCTTCCTGCGCGATGGCCACATTCCATACGACCAATTCCGTTTCGATGCGAGCTCGGGGTTCCATTATGTGGGCCTGCACGGCTTTTCATTCCCGCTGTTGTTCACGTGGGAAGGGCTGCTCGGAAATGTATTCGGTGTATCGAGCGATCTCTGGGCACGCAGCATGACGATGTGGTACGGCTGGTTGCTGGTCGCTTTCGTCTGGGCCATCCTTCGCGGCATCGATCGTTGGATGGCTGTTGCAGGGGGTATTGCACTAACTTCATCGTTGGCATTCTTGTTCATGTTCACGGTGTATCACTTGGACAGTTACCGGATCTTCTTCTTCACGGTATCGGTCGCCGCCTTCATCGCCTTGTTCCGTGCGCCTTCACTGGAACGTGCTTTGTTCCTGGCCTTGCTCTGTGGCGCAGTATCGTTCATTCACTCCATCGGGGCCATCCTCACAGGCGTGCTTTGGTTCGTCGTCGCAGTCATGCTTCCCGTCCCTTTGCTTCAGCGGTCCAAATGGATCGCCTATTGCATCGGGGTAATGCTCGCTGCCGGGGCGGTACACTACGTCGTGGAAGTGTTGTTCGGAACCGGTTGGATCTTCCAAGACATCATCTGGTATTGAGCCATGCAGAAGGACCGAGCCCCTCTTATTGCGTGGACCTCCATTACTGCGGTAGGCATCATGGCCATGACGTATCACCTCCGTTGGATGCCAGTAATGCGTGGGGATACCGATCCAGCACTGTATTCACGCGGGATCGGGACGCCCTTGCTCCTGTGGTTGAACGGATACCTCGGAGTGTTCTTGAATTTCCAGTTCTTGAGTCCCGTCGGCACCTTGTCCATTCCACTTCTCGCTTACGGCCTTTTCCGGTGGAAGGGACTTGTGCGATGGCAACAGGCCTTGTTGGTGTTCACCCTGCTTTCTTCACTCGTGATCGGTGTGTTCGGTGGATTCAACTACCGCTACGCGCTCACCCTTCAACCACTGCTGATCGGTGCCGTGGCCATTACGATCTGGAACATTGCGAAGGGGAGGACACGCGGGCTATTGATCGCAAGCCTAGCGTTGTTGAGTCTCCTGAACGTCATGCTTTCATTGGTCCATCGGCAACGAACGTGGAGGGCCGACCCTACCTACAACTCGCCGGACACGAAGCCTGACGGAAGCCTTTCCGAACGGTTGGATTCCAGCCCTAGGGACCTCGAAGGATTCTTGAGGGACAACGGTGTGGCCCAGACGGATACGGTGCTGGTCAACAACCTACCGATCTGGTATTATGTGACCGATCGGCCGGGCGTGTACTTCTGGAGCGGGAGCGACCAGTTGTTCCTGGCCGATTCCAAACCCTTCCTGTTCAAGGACCGGACGGACGATGAAGTGATGGCGTACATGCGGGATAGCTTGCATTGCCGATACCTCTTTTCGACCATTGACTACGACACCTACAACCCGCGCTACATCTCTTTTGTCCAGTCGCACATGGACCTTCTTGCTACGGACGATCGGGACCACACGCTGTACCGCTTGAAGGATACCTTCGACCGTTGATGATGCGTGCCGCGCCCGGAAAATTCTCCACCGACCTCCTTTGGAACGCGGGTGCTTTTGCGCTGAGCGCACTCTTCGGTGTACTGGTGAACTTGCTGATCATCCGTTGGTACGATGCGGCGGCCCTAGGCGTATTCAACCTGGTCTATGCCATGTACATCCTGCTGAGCCAGCTTGCTGTGGGTGGTGTACACTTGGCCGTGCAAGCTTTTGTGCCGCGGGAGTTGGCGGCCGGTCGGAACCCAGCTACACAAGTCGCAGCGGCCATGGTCCTGGCCACGATCACCTCAATCATCGTCATGGCCGTGGCATGGGTCGGTCGCGATCTTCCGGGTGAATGGTTCGATAGTATCGGTGTGGGCAAAGCGTTCGGACTGGCCATTCCTGGTTTGATCTTCTTCTCTTGGAACAAGGTGCTCTTGAGCTTCCACAACGGTGCGCGACGCATGCGCCTTTTTGCGGTGTTCCAATTCCTGCGGTTCCTGCTGCTCTTCCTCGGAGTGTTGTTCTTGGCCTTGGGCGATGCACCATCGGAACGTCTGCCGGTCACCTTGTTCTGGACCGAAGCGCTGCTGGCATTGATCCTGTTACCGATCTCGCTTCGGTATTGGACCATACCTACACGTGCGGAGTTCAAGCCCGCACTTCAGGAGAATTTCAGATACGGGAACAAGGCCATGGCCGGGAACCTTTTGCTCGATGTGAATACGCGTGTGGATGTGTTCATGTTGGGGATCTACATGAACGATGCCATGGTCGGGCTGTACAGCTTCGCCGCGACCATCGCCGAGGGTGTGCTCCAACTCCCGGTGATCTTCCGGAACAACATCAATCCGGTAATGTCCCGTGCGTGGCACACTGGCGGTGCGCCTTTGTTGAACAAGGTGGTACTGCGCAATCGCAAAGCCTTCTTCCGGCTCTTGGCGCCGTTGGTGTTGATCACCATTCCATTGTTCCCTGTGGCCATGTGGGTGCTTGGCATGCACGATGACCCCGATTTGGTCTGGTCGGTCTATGCGATCCTCGCGTTCGGGATCGCACTCACGAGCGGTCATCAACCCTTCCTTATGATCTTTGGTCAATTGGGGAATGCCGGCACCCAGACGGTGTTCATCGCCGGTTTCTTCCTGAGCAATGTCCTGTTGAACCTCGCGTTGATCCCTGCACTGGGGATCCATGGCGCGGCCACCGCCACAGCCTTGTCTTTTGTGGCAATGGTGTTGTTGATGCGTGCCCTTGCGTTGAAGCGTTACGACTTGCGCCTTTGATCCGAACCTGATGAAAGTACCCGCGATCGGCAGCTTCAGATGGAACGTGATGACCTTGATGGGGGGCTCCGCTGTCGCTCAAGTGATCCCGTTGTTGGCGACGCCGATCATGACCCGATTGTACGCGCCCGAGCAATTCGGTGCATTGGCCTTGTTGCTCGCGGTCGCCAACCCGCTGAGCCTCTTGGTGTGCGGTCGATATGAAATGACCGTGGTGTTGCCGCGCACGGATCGCGAAGCGAATGCGCTGGTGCAACTCTCCTTGGGTGTCGCGGTGCTCGTCACCTTGATCCTGGGTGTGGGTCTTTGGTCGGTGCGTCCCGAGCTGATCGCATGGATGGGTGTGAAGGGACCGGGCATTGGAACGGCGCTGTCGCTTTCCCCGCTGCTGTTCTTCTTCATGGGTGCATTCCAACCCCTGAACAATTGGTTGGTCCGCAAACAGGCGTTCAAGGCCATGAGCGTCAATCGGATCATGCAGACCAGTGCCATCACTCTGGTCTCCTTGGCATTGGGCTATTGGGCCGTGGGATCGGGGCTGGTCTTCGGCTACATCGCGGGTTGGGCCTTGTACCTGATCATGGGTCGGATCCAAGCCGCGCAGAAAGGCTTCCGGCTGTGGCCGGTGGAAGGCGATCTCATACGCAGCATGATGCGGAGGTATGCCAGTTTCCCATTGTACAACGCGCTGCCTGCCGTGCTGAATACCGCCACACTGTCGGTGCCGGTCTTAATGCTCACACGTTTGTTCGATGAGGAGGCCACCGGACAGTTCAACCTGTGCCGTCAAGCGATCTTCCTTCCGGGCATGTTCATCGCAAGTGCATTCATGCAGGTCTATGTGCAACATGCCAGCGCAACAGTGAGCGATGGTCGTCCCGTTGGGCCAGGCCTGCGCAGATTGCTTCGACCCTTGATCCTGTTGGGAGGTGGACTGGCTTTGGTCCTGATGGTCGCTGGTCCGCTGCTCTTCCAATGGGTATTCGGTGATGCGTGGGAACAGGCCGGCGGCTTGGCCCGGATCATGGCGATCCCTTTCGCCATGCAGTTCGTGGTGGTCCCGATGGCCGTGGTGCTACCGGCTTTGGACCGGATCAAGGCGTACAGCATCTGGCAGGTATTCTATTTCGTCTTGGTCTTCGGGATAGGCTTCATGGGCCATGACACACCGGAGACCTATGTGACCGCACTTGCGATCATCGAATCGCTTTGTTTCCTCGGCTTGGGGGTCTACCTTTTCACCGCTGTGCGTGATCACGATGCGCACCTGGACCCTGTGGCACCATGATCGGGCCACGACTCGTTTCCTTCTCGACCGTGGCCTTCGCATGCACCTTGCCCTGGTGGCCATCCGCACTCCCGATATTGTTGGTCCTACTTCTTGTAGGGGCCTTGCTCTCTCCCAAAGTCGCCTCGCCACGACCGGGCTTCGATGGTCCGCTTCCTTGGATGGCACTGCTGTACATCTGGCACGCATTGGGCATGATCTGGAGCAGCGATATCGATTTCGGACTCTTCGACCTCGGTATCAAGTTCGCACTCTTGGCCGTGCCGATCGTGGCCTGGTGGTGCGTGGGACTGGATCGAGCAACGGTGCAACGGGCGCTCCGCTATTTCGTTTGGGCCTGTGTATTCTTCACGCTCCTCCTCATCGTTCGGGGTTCGTACTTGTACGCAAGTGAATACATCGATCGCATCACGGGTCATCCGATAGAAGGAGCTCCGTACTACAACCACCTGTTCTCTTCCTACCTCACGTGGTATGTTCACCCGACCTACCTGGCCTATTACTTGGTGATGGCCTTGGCGGCCTGGACCTTGGCCGATCTGCACACCCCGGTGAGCCCGACCACCAGTCGGATCGTGTTGCTCGTTCTTGCGCTCGGCATCGTGCTTTCAAGCTCGAAGATGGGATGGATCGCACTGTCCCTATTGCTCCCTTACGTGCTCTTCGTCAACTGGGGGCATGCCGTGCTGCGCCGGACCATACTGGTGACCACCGTGGCAGCGATCGGGAGTTTTGCGGTCCTGTACGTCACGGTCGGTGGGGTGCGTGGAAAGGTCGAGGAGGCATTGGCCGCCTTGAAGCAGGAAGCTCCAGTTGCGGAGGATAGCAGCAGTGCAAGACGACAGGTGTGGCATGCTGCGAGCGAATTGGCGATCGAAGCACCTTGGCTCGGACAGGGCACCGGGGACGTGAAGAACGAGCTGATCGATCGCTATGACAAGCATGGCTATACCTATCCGTTGGAGCATCGACTCAATGCGCATTCGCAATTCATACAGACCCTGGTGGCCCTGGGGATCCCGGGCATCCTACTCCTTTTCGGGTCCTTGTTGGTGCCGCTCTTCTTCGCGCTTCGGCGGAGGCAACACCTGCTCATCGTACTGCTCGTGGTCACAGCGATCAACTGGTCCGTGGAGAGCATGCTCGAGGTCCAAGGTGGTGTTCTTTCCTTCGTCTACTTCGCCCTGTTGCTCACATGGAAGCGTGGCGCAGTGGATGGACCACCACACATCGTGCTTTTGACCCAGTACTATCCACCGGAGACCGGGGCGCCGCAGAATCGATTGCACGCCTTGGCCAAACTTCTGGTCAGCAAAGGAGCCCAAGTCACCGTGTTGACCGCCATGCCGAATTATCCGGACATGCGGATCAGAGCCGAGTACAAAGGGCGCCTACATGTTCGGGAGGAATTGGATGGGGTCACTGTACACCGTTCCTGGTTGCTCGTCTCGAAGCAACGCGGACTGTTCTGGCGCTTAGGGAATTACTTCTCCTTCGTGTTCACGAGTTTCCTCATGGGTGTGTTGGTATTGGATCGACCGAAGTACCTGATCGTGGAGTCGCCGCCGTTGTTCCTAGGGATCACGGCCATGGCACTCGCCAAATTGAAAAGTGCGCGCATGGTATTCAACGTGAGCGATCTGTGGCCGGAGAGCGCCGTACAGTTGGGTTTGGTGAAGTCGCCATGGATGATCAAGGCGAGCACGGCGTTGGAAATGGTGTGCTATCGGAACGCAGCATTGATCAGCGGACAGACCATGGGGATCGTCAACAACATCAAGGAACGTTGTCCGGATAAGGAGGTCGTATGGATACCCAACGGCGTGGACCTGGATCTTGTGGAACGCATCCGGCCCATGGATCGAGCGCAACTCGGTATTCCAGCGGATGCGATCGTTCTTGTGTATGCGGGGATCATCGGTCATGCGCAAGGATTGGAAGTGATCCTGCAGGCGGCGACCCGAATGACCGATCCACGCGTGTGCATCCTGCTGGTCGGGGATGGGCCAGAACGATCCAAGTTGGAGGCCTTGACCGCGCAACTCGAACTACGGAATGTGCGGTTCATCGACCCGATGCCGAGACTGGATGTGTTGTCCTTGGTGGCGGCGTGCGATGCAGCGGTGATCCCTTTGCGTTCCAACCCGCTCTTCAGAGGTGCCATACCGTCCAAGATCTTCGAAGCCTTGGCCCTTGGCCGACCGATACTGCTGGGCGTGGATGGTGAAGCACGGAAGCTCTTCATCGAGGATGGGAAAGGTGGTCTATTCTTCGAACCGGAGAACGCGGACGAGTTGGCACGCGTGGCCATGCAGTTGATCAAGGATCCGATACTTCGGACCACGCTGGGAGAACACGGTGCCGCCTATGTTCGTGTTGCATTCGATCGCCAACGGATCGGTGATCGCCTATGGAGCGCCCTTCAAAAGACCAGCAATAGCGATCTTGTCACCCCATGATCCCATTCAGCCCACCCCGTATCGACGACCGCACCATCAAGGCCGTAGAGGACGCCTTGCGCAGTGGTTGGATCACCACGGGGCCGCGCACCAAGGAGTTCGAGCGGAAACTGGCCGCGTACTGCGGGGTGGAACGCATGGTTGCATTGAACAGCTGGACCAATGCCTGCGAACTGGTGTTGCGCTGGTACGGGATCGGGCCGGGCGATGAAGTGATCATACCGGCCTACACCTATTGCGCCACAGCGAACATCGTGATGCATGTTGGTGCGAAACCGGTGCTTGTGGATGTGTTGGACGATCTCACCATGGATCCCGAAGCGGTCCGCAAGGCGATCACGGCGCGCACCAAGTGCATCATTCCGGTGGACATCGGGGGACTGCCAGCACGCATGCGGGAGATCATGCGTATTGCCGAAGATGCCTGCATCCTGTTCACACCTGCTGTGAACCTACGGGTTGCTGGAAGCAATCCACAAATGCGACTGGGGCGACCACTCGTGCTGTCGGATGCAGCACATTCATTCGGTGCCCGCATCGATGGAAAGACCTTGGGTACACAGGCCGATATCACCGGCTTCAGTTTCCACGCAGTGAAGAATCTCACCACGGCAGAAGGAGGAGCCTTGGCATTTCACCTGCCGCAGCCCTTCGAACTGGAGGAGTTGTATACATTCTTCAACACCATGAGTTTGCACGGACAAAGCAAGGATGCCTTGGCCAAGACACAGCCCGGTGCCTGGCGCTACGACGTGGCCTTCCCGGGCTACAAGTGCAACATGACCGACCTGCAAGCTGCGATCGGACTGGTGGAATTGGATCGCTACGACACCGAGACCCTGCCGCGACGCAAGGCGATCTGTGCGCGCTACCAGTCGGCGTTCGAAGGCGATGACCGGTTCGTTCTACCCATCCTTCGGGATCCGGAACGGGAGACCAGCTACCACCTCTACATGCTGCGCATAGCGAAAGCGACAGAAGAACAGCGTGATGCCATCATCACGGCGATCGCAGCGCACCAGGTCAGCGTCAACGTACACTTCATTCCACTGCCCATGCTTAGCTTCTACAAAGGGCAGGGCCATCGCATGGCGGACTTCCCCAATGCATACCAACAGTATGCGCGAGAGATCAGCTTGCCGGTCTACTACGACCTCAGTGATGCGCAAGTGGATGAAGTGATCGCCGTGGTGAAGCAGGCGGTTTCGGAGGTGATGGGATGATGAAACGGACGTTCGATATCCTGGCCTCCGGCATCGGGTTGATCCTGCTCGCTCCGGTGTTGGTGGTGCTCGGAGCGATCGTCGCACTCACCTCGCCGGGCGGTGCTTGTTACGCCCAGAAGCGCGTTGGAAGGGGAGGGCGGACCTTTCAATTGCTCAAGTTCCGCAGCATGCGACCCGGTAGCGATGCGCTGGGAAAGATCACCGTGGGTGCGCGTGATCCGAGGATCACCTCCATCGGTCACTTCTTGCGCAAGACGAAGATGGATGAACTTCCGCAGCTGTTCAATGTGTTCGTGGGTGACATGAGCGTGGTGGGTCCACGGCCCGAAGTAGCCGAGTACGTGGCACTGTACACGCCGGAACAGCAGGAGGTGTTGCGCGTTCGTCCGGGCATCACCAGCTTGGCGAGCATCGCGTACATCAACGAGAATGAACTGCTCGGGAACAGCAGCGATCCGCAACGCACGTATGTGGATGAGGTGATGCCCGCGAAACTGAAGTTGGATCTGGCGTACATCCACGATCGCAGCGCATTCAAGGACCTGCGTATCATCGGCCGCACCTTCGGGAAGTTGATCGGCGTTGAGGGTCCGTGCTGGATCTCCTGATATCAGCACCTTCTCGAATGACGATCACCGGGCGATCCAGATCCGATCATGGATGGCATAGCGGATGATCCGCTATACTGCGAGGTGGTGGCGAATGCCGTTGAATTGGTAGGTGTGGTGGCTGATCCACCGGGTGAGTGCAACTATTCCGTAAACGCCCTGAACGGACCCGTTCAGGATCGGGTATTGATCAAACTTGGGCGAGGATCACCACGTAGTTGGTCCCGTAGGCCTTGGCACAATTCGGACAGTATGGATAGCCGAAATAGTTCTTGTGCGATTTCTTGTTCTGCGCACGCAAGAATGCGTCCATTTCCTTCACGAAACTGTTCATCTTGGAAAAGGGTCCCTCGAAGACTTTGCTCAGGAAGGTGCCCGAAAGACGCACCATTTCAGCACCAGGGATCTCCTTATCCACACCTACGTACACATCGGCACCCCACAAGGAGTTCTCGTCCGTGAGTACGAAGGCATCGGTTTGCGCACCCGCCTTCTGCACTAGGGCCATATCCCGTTCCATCACCTTGCCGAAATCCAGTGGGATGTGAAAGACGCTTTTGACGTGATCCTTCAGGAACAATTTCTCATTGAACACCTGTTCCTTTTCCTGCCAAGGACCCGGATCGAAGCGTGGACAACACCCTGTTTCGAAAGCTTCCTTGCTTGTTCCAGTTGTTTTCATTGCCGTGTTGCTTTATGAAGTGGTATCGCGTGTTACCGCTAACACGAATCTCGCCGATCAGAGCAAGCGGAACACTGACCTTGGTCATTGGCTGATATGACCTTGGTCCCGCAGGTGGCACCCACTGCGGGGAGCCTCAGATGTCGAACCGAAGGGGAACAGCAGCGATCCGCAGCGCACCTATGTGGAAGAGGTGATGCCCGCGAAACTGGAGTTGGATCCGGCGTACATCCACGATCGCAGCGCTTTCAAGGACCTGCGTATCATCGGCCGCATCATCGGGAAGTTGATCGGCGTTGAGGATCCGTATTGGATCCCATCGAGCAGCCTGAAGGTCAATTCTGAGATGCGCTCTCGTATTACTTTGCAGGATCCCGCAACATCCATGGCCAAGACCGAACCCAAGACCCGCCCCACCACAGCAAGTGTGAAGGATCACATCGATGCGTTGCCGACCGAGCAACAGCGGGTCGACAGCCGCGCACTCGTCCAACTCATGCAGGCCATCACCAAGGCAGCGCCGGTCATGTGGGGGCCGTCCATCATCGGCTTCGGCAGCACCCACCTCACGTACGCCAGCGGCCGCCAATTGGACTGGCCCATCATCGGTTTCAGCCCGCGCAAGACCAACCTCAGCATCTACCTCACCTGCGACATCAAACAATACCAACCCTTGCTGGATCAACTGGGCAAGCACACCACGGGCGTGGGCTGCCTTTACGTGAAGCGCCTAGCGGATGTGGACAGCAAGGTATTGGAGAAACTGGTGAAGGTTGCGGTGAAAGAGGGGGTCTGAGGAACGCATTCCAAGGTGTTCATTCCTTCGGCTTCACGTCATCCTTCGACCATGGATCCTGAAGCATGGGAGCCTGTGCGGCGTATGCATCCGCAGTCATTTTCGTTGGACCTTTTCGCTGCCACGTGTCCACAGGAAACATCCACAATGTCCTTGTGGACGACCCGTTGCTGTGTGCGGGCTTGCGGACCAACGATGAAGCGGAACACCTCGTACTCGCTCCCCAGCGCGTCTGTGCATGCGCTGTTGCGCGTATCCACCAGCACGCGTTCGATCTCCACGCACTTGATGGGCACATGTCCCACCAGAGCCAAGCTGCCCGACCAGACAGGTGCTGCGAACAAGCTCGGTAGGCGACCGCAACGGTCTACGCGCGTGAGGACAAAGCAGGCAAGGGTCCTCTTCGACGGGACAAGACCAGAGCCTGCGTTGGTTCAATTCTTGATCAGCTTCATGTGGGTCCGATCATTCACCAGGATCATGTACATCCCATCGGAAACGTTGGACAGATCGATCGTCATGGCTGATCGACCCACATTATCCATGCGGTACACCTCTTGCCCGTTTGCACCAAGGATCCGGACGCGCTCGATGGTCGTCGCTGCACTCGAAATGGTCAGCAGGCCCGCGGTCGGGTTCGGATACATGCTCAAGCCGGGGTCGGCTCCTTCATAGCCCGTGATCCCGGTGAGTGATTCGTTATTGGCATTGAACGTTGGGGCTTGGATGACGAAGCCTCCTGTTCCGTTGGGCACCCTGGCGTAGCCCATATCGGTGGTCTGGGCGCCAAAGGTCACGACATCCACTACTTCCCCGCTGGCATAGGAAAGGATGCAGGTTTCTCCTCCTGCGGAGAATTTGAAATCACCATGCAGTCCGCTTTGGTCCAAGTCCTCGTCCGCCCACACGATCAGATAGCCATTGGGGGCAATGGTGGTACCCGCCGGGAATGCCCATTTCAACGGATCGCTGATGTCATCACTGGCGTACAGCCCGTCCAAGCGCAGTGTATCCGCGGTGTTGTTGTACAGCTCCAACCAATCCTCATACTCGCCATCGGGGTCGGTGGCCGTGCTTGAATTGGAAGCCATGATCTCGTTGATGGCCAAGTTTCCGGGAACGATGGTCAGGTACGTGGCGGTCAGGACGTAGTATTCATACTCGGCCCTTGCTGGCGAAAAGGCACCGACGTTCGTGTTCTCCGCATATATGTAGTACTGTGTCGTGGCATCATTGATCGTGATGTCCGCACCGTACACGTTGTCCCCTGCACCACCATCGTTGTGCGCGCCATCATCGAATAGCTGGGTCTTTGCGAAGATGTCGTACTTACTCACGCGATGACCGAGGTAGACCGATGAGGTGGTCGTGTTGGTCACGTTGGCGGTGATGGTGACCGCTTCGCCGACCGTCGGGCTGGTATTGGAAGCCGTGACATTCGTGATGCTCGGTTGTGCATTGGTGAAGTCGCTCAGCGCGCTGAGGTAGCTGTCCCGGCCAGTCATCAAGCCGGTCATTCCCGGTGCGGTATTGTTGCCTCCTCCGGTGACCGTGATGTCGGTGTTGGCGATGTTGTTGGTCATGTTCGTTGCCGACTGATAGCTGAACTTGTTCACGTCCGCATTCACCGATGCCAGGATGAGGTCCTTGAAGGTGTTCGCGTCCGCGATGTAGTCGCCGCTGCCAATGGCCTCCTCGAGGATCGTGCGGTAGTGGGCCAAGTAGCGCTTCTTGTAGGTGGGCACCGCCAAGAGCTTCTGCACCAAGGGCCAGCCGGATTCGGTGGAATGCAGGGTATGGGACAACTGCTTCTTCTGCGTGGTCGTCAGTCCGCCCGGACCGCCGCCGTTGGACCCCGTACTCCCGAACACACCGAAACTCATGTTCAGGTCCCAGATGATGGGCATGAACTGGCCGTTGTCAGACCGGTACAGGTAGTGGTTCTGCTTGAACTGGCCGATGTAGCTGTCCAGATTCACGAAGAGATTGTCCCAGGCCAACATCCACAAGGCCCGGTCCACGTCCAGGATGGCTTCGATTTCTGCGGTATTGCTGGCCGTGGTGGTGGACAGCGTGGAGGTCAATGCGATCAGCTCGCTCCACCCGTTGTCCGATTTCATGTCATAGCCACCCGCATAGCTCGCGCTGTCCGTTCCCAGATACGTCAGGTCCGGCAGGACCGTGGTCTGTGGCCCCGCACCGTCCGGAGGGCTGCAACTGAAGAAGGCATTGGTCTTGGAGCCGAATCGGTCGTTCACGAAGGCCTTGCCGATGGACTCCGTGTTGGTATACAGCCCGATCAGATTCCCGTTCACCGATACATTGGCATAGTTCGCTTTCGGGCAGTCCATGTAGTTCCCCAGGATCTTGTAGCCCACCGCTTCCCGCACGAAGGAGGGATCGAAGGCCACATTGGCCAGCTTGATGTCCTTGTATCCTTGGTAGTCCTGGTCCTTGTAGGTGTCCAGCTCGATGTGCCAGGGGTTCTTTACTTGGCTTGCATTGTAGGAGCTGTTGCCCTTGTACTTCACGCCCACGCTATCGTAGCCGAAGCCGTTGATGTACACGCTATCGGCCATGAGGTAACCTTCCGATCCAGCCTTGGCCGTGTCCAGCATGTAGTCCCAGTTCGTTTGGGAGAAGAGGATATTGATGCTCTGGATCGTGCCGTGATCGTAAAGCGACTGTCCATTGGAATGAGTGATCAGAAAGAAAGCGAGTATCGCGGTAAGTACAGAGCGCATGGGCATGGATCGTTTCGGTGCTTTCCCCATTGGACGACACAACTTCCCTGTTCCTTCGGTGAGCACACAGAATATTCGCGACCGGCATCGAAAGCGACTACTGTGCAGGTGTGTTCGGCTTTGCGATCCCCACTGATCAGCGCCGCGCTAACGCCATGGGAATGCGCTGGTCCTCGCGCTCCTTCTGAACGCCTACGAATTGGAGGGCGGCAGTAAGGTGCAGCTCACCATGGTATGTACCGCGCCGATCTTCCACGACTGCTTCTTTACGATGGCACACGTTCCTCGAACCTGCATCCATTCGGATCCAAGCCCAGCGCGAGTCCTTGTAGATGGGAGCACTCATGGTTTGACGATTCCCGGACCATCCACTACCTTCTGAGCGCTTTTGATCACATTTCGGGGTCCATCCCGATGTATAGACGATACCTCTCCCGAATGCTCGACCGGCACTCACAGACCCCTATCGGATGAACCATCGCTACCTCACACTTGCTTTCCTTGCTTGCTCCTTCTTTGCTTCGGCCCAAGTGCCAACGCTCCTGCGCGACATCAATGCCAATGGCGGGGCCAATGTCAGCAGCATCACCTGTGTGGATGGCCTCGTGTACTTCAGGGCCAATGATGATGTACACGGCAACGAGGTATGGGTCAGCGATGGCACCTCGGAGGGCACCGTGCTCCTCAAGGACATCAACCCCGGCCTGAACAGCAGCTACCCGGTGAGCTTCCTGAATTGGAACGATCGCGTGTACTTCGCAGCGGATGACGGCAACGGCTACGCGCTCTGGAGCACCGACGGCACCGAGGTCGGCACCCAGTTCGAACTGGCCGTGGACAACGTACAGGATCTCGAATTCTCCAGCCGCTTCACCGTGTACAACAACATGGTCATCTTCAACGGACGCACCGAAGCCCTCGGTGCTGAGCTGTGGGTGAGCGATGGTACCGTGGATGGCACCCAACTCGTCAAGGACATCTACCCCGGTAGCATCGGTAGTGGCCCGCGCGAATTCACCGAGTACAACGGACTGCTCTACTTCGCTGCCACCTCGCCGGATCTGGATGAGGAATTGTGGGTGACCGACGGCACCGAAGCCGGCACCACGCTCGTCATGGACATCGACGAAGCCAGCGGCAGCAGTGCACCGCGCGACCTCGCCGTGATGAACGGGCTGCTCTACTTCAAGGGCGATGACGGCTACGCGCACGGCAGCGAACTGTGGGTGACCGACGGCACTGCGGACGGCACCGTCATGGTGCTGGACATCGTGCCGGGCGGCAACGAATCCTTACCGCAGGATCTGGTGGCCTTCAACAACGAGCTTTGGTTCTCTGCATACACCGGCGGCACCGCCAACCTCTGGCACAGCGATGGTACCGCCGAGGGCACCCAGATGCTGGCCTTGGGCAGCGCGGAGTACAGCTCGCCCGCATACCTGTGCGCACAAGGCGACAAGCTCTACTTCACCGCATTCATCGGCGGGTCCGATGAGCAGCTATGGGTAAGCGATGGCAGCACCGCAGGCACCACGCAGATCGTGTATCCCGGCCCGCAGTTGAACGGTGCCCTGTACCCCGCCGACGGCATCACTGGCTGTGGGGACTACATCTTCTTCGCCGCCAGCTACGATGCTGCCGTAGGCGCCGAACCCTACACCTTGCTCAGCCCTGTGGGCATCGTAGAGCAGGCCCTCGCCGACCAAGATCGCATCTACCCCAACCCCAGCACTGGTCGTCTCTTCATGGCCGATCCCCCCCCGAACGGGATGTTTCAGCTTTACGCCAGCAATGGCAGCTTGGCGCTGGAAAGCCCCGTGCGCAAAATGGACATCAGCGTGTTGCCCAAAGGCCTGTATCTGGCACGGGTCACCTCCGCCGATGGTGCTGTTGTGCACACCCAGCGCGTGGTGAAGGAGTAGGGGTGCGATCCTCCAAGACATTTTGGACCCTTTGTGATCAAAAATTCAAACACACGACCAATAATGAAACAGTTCTTGCTCTCCTTGTTCCTGCTCGGCACTACAACCACGGTTTGCGAGGCACAGACCTGGTACCGGGCCAACGACCCGTTCGGTGGCAACGTGATCGAGATGGATCGGACCAACGACGGATCGCTGCTCTGTGCCACCGGCCGCGGCCTGTTCCGTTCCACCGACAACGGGGAGAATTGGCAGAACATCTCCGGTGCGTATTCCGACTTGCCCGTGGGCGATGTCAAGGCCACGCCGTCAGGGACCTACTTCAGCTACGTTGCCCCGTACCTCAGGCGTTCCTATGATGAAGGCCAGAGCTGGGAAACCCTGCCGGCCATGGACTGGACCTCCATGAACAAGATCGTCGTGAACGATGCCGGATGGATCTTCCTGAACACCAACAACTCGGTGTGGCGTTCCACGGATGAGGGTGATACCTGGACCCAACTGACCATCAACGGGGTCGGCAACAGCTACGGCACCTTGGAGATCAGCCCGGATGGCGAACTCTACGCTGCGAGCCACAACGCCAAGATCCATCGATCCAGTGACAACGGCGATACTTGGGTGGAACTCTTCGTCGCCGCCGGCAACGTGCGCTCCTTCGCGTTCCAAGGGGATGATGACATCTACGCCGGAACGATCTTTACCGGCCTGTACCGGTCCACGGACAACGGAGCCAACTGGACCCTGCTACCTGCCTTGCCGGGAACCAACGGCAGCTTGGACCTGGTGGTGAACGCCGCCGGTACCGTGTTCGCAACGCCCTTGGACGAAGGCGTGCTGCGATCCACCGATGGCGGTATGAGCTGGACCGATATCACCACCGACCTGATCGACCCGCGGGTGCGGAAACTGTTCGTGGATGCCGACGACGAACTCTTCGTGGGCACCCAGGCCGCCGGGGTACAAAAGCATGACGGTAGCACGTGGACCACGAAGAACCAAGGGCTCAATGCCATCTATATCGAACGCTTCGTGGCCATTGATGGCGTGCTCTACGCCTGCACCAGCGGCGGTGTGTTCATCAGCGTGGATGGTGGGATCACTTGGCAACAATCGCTGCGAGGCATGGATGACCCGGACATCCTCGCGCTGGCCAAAGCACCCAACGGCGACCTCTATGCCGGAGGCGAAATGCTATACCGCTCCGTGGATGGAGTACACTGGACCCTCATTTCCCAGGGCTTCCCGGACAACGAGATGTACGTCACCGACATCCTGGTCGGATCGGACGGACGGGTGATCGTGGCCACGGACGAGTTCGGTATTCGCTACTCGGACAACCAGGGCCAGAACTGGAACGCTGCCAACAGCGGCCTGGAGGATGTCACCATGGCCTTCATCCGCAGCAACGCCCAAGGTGACCTTTTTACCGCAGATGGATACAACCTTTACCGCAGTGCCGACCTTGGTGGGACCTGGGCCATCATCAATACCGGCCTGGCGGATACCGACATCACCGAATTCACCGCGGGCGATGCTGCGCTCTTCGCCATCACCTATTCCGACGGCCTGTTCAAGTCCACCGACAACGGCGACAACTGGTCCTTGGCCACCGAGGATGACTTCAATAACATCGCTGTCAATGGCAACGAGGTGTACGCGTCGTCCAGCTCTGTGTTGGAAGGTGGGGTCTACTTCTCCGATGACAACGGCAGCACTTGGACGAACATCGTTGCCGGCCTCCCCGGGGTGCAGGTGGAAGAAGTGACCTACGTGCAAGGCCAAGGACTCTTTGCCAACCTGCGGACATACGGGCTGTATACCTTGGACTTCAGCGTGACCGGGCTTTGGGAACAGGTGGCCGAACGCCAAGGTCGGCTCTACCCCAATCCCAGCACCGGCCCCCTCTTCCTGGCCGATCCCCCCGCCAACGGCAGGCTGCAACTCTACGCTGCGGATGGCAGCTTGGCGCTGGAACGATCGCTGCGCGACATGGACATCAGCGCGCTGCCTACAGGTCTGTACCTGGCGCGGGTAGCAGCCACCGATGGAAGCGTGGTGCACGTGCAGCCACTAGTGAAGGAATAGGGGAGTAGGGTCTCCGAGGCGGATAGCCTGCAAAGGGCTAAAAGCTGGGAATCCCTTGCAGGAGTGAAGCTTACAATTTGAGCAAGTGTTTGCTTCGAATACGACCCGAACGATCCCTGATGATGCTCTGATACTCTCCTACCGGAACGGTAAAGTGGAACTGCGTTTCCGTAGCGTAAGGCGCGCTTGGGGTACCGAAGTGTCCATCTGCGGTGGAGACCCCAAAGTAGAGGCCGACTGGAGCCTGTACACTTCCACCGGCAAGAACACCCTGAGCATCACCGGGCTGGACAGTGGGAAGGAGTACTTCTTCCGGGTGGTCGCTTTGGGTGCAGCTGGTGCCAGCCCAGCAAGCGACGTTACCAGCGCGAAAGCCGCCTAAGCGCACCGCGCGTTCCCACGAGCGGGGAACAGGAAGTCCTTCAACGCAATGTGAAAGTGGGCTGTCTCCAGATGAGACGGCCCACTTTCCGTTTCTGGTGGTAGAGGGCCAAGGTCCGCACCGGTCTGGATCACGAACGACGAACCCGTGCATGCTATCTTGCTGAACTCCGGACCATGGGTACACGCACTGTTCTACTTGTTGCATTCCTTGCGCCGTTGTGTGCAGCAGCCCAGCAGACCGTGAGCACCACGGGGCATGAAGCTGTCGGGGGCGGAGGCTCGGTTTCGGTCACCATCGGGCAGGTCGGGTATACCGAAGCGGTGTCCGGCACAGGCACCGTTCGGGCCGGTGTGCAGCAGCCCTTGCTGGTGGTGGTCACCGATGTGGAAGAGGAGGATGGCGGTGCATCGGTGAACGTGTTCCCGAACCCGGCGCAGGATCTACTGACCGTGCAGCTGCACCGTTCGGAGGGGGAGATGCACACGTACCGCTTGTTCGATGCCAGCGGTCGGGCCGTCCGCGAAGAACGCATCAGCGGTACCCGGGCGGAGGTGGACCTTCGGTCGTTTGCGCAAGGCACTTACACCTTATCCGTATGGGCCGATGGCGCGCCGATCGGGACCTTTACCGTGATCAAACAGTGAACCATGCGCAGTCTCTTACTCCTTCTTTTCACGTTCAGCCTCGCTTCCATCTACGCGCAGGCGCCGGAGCTCCTGAGCTTCCAAGCGGTGGTGCGCGATGATGCGGATGCCTTGGTGGCGAACAGTGCGGTAGGCATGCGGCTCAGCGTGTTGCAGGGTTCGCCGAGCGGCACGGCGGCCTATGTGGAAACGCATGCGCCGGTGACGAATGCGAACGGCCTGGCCACGGTGGCCATCGGCAACGGCACGGTGCAATCCGGTTCCTTGGCCGCTATCGATTGGACGAACGGTCCGTATTTCCTAAAGACCGAAACGGATCCGAACGGAGGTACGGCATACAGCATCACCGGCACCAGCCAGTTGATGAGCGTGCCCTATGCGCTGTACGCGACTGCATCGGGTAGTTCCATTCCCGGTCCACAAGGTGCAACCGGCGCGCAAGGTCCCCCGGGGCCGGGCGCATGCGAAATGCTGCGCACGGGCGATGGCCGCGCCGTTGTGATCACGCCGACCACCGTGCATGGCTATGGACTGAGTTCCACGGGTGGATCCATCTGGTCCACCACGGCCCTGAGCGGAACGTACGCTGGCGCCATGGCCTCGGACACCAACGTGGTGGTGTACACCAACACCAGCGGCTATGGCTACGGGCCGAGCAGCACCGGCGGAAGCATCTGGATCACCACGAACTTCTCGGACCCACCTCTCGGTGCCGTGGCATCCAGCGGCCGTGTGGTGGTGTACACAGCAACCGCGGCCTATGGCTTCGGGCGCAGTTCCACCGGCGGTTCCATCTGGTCCACGGTGAACACCAACGGCACGCCGCTCGGTGCGTTCGCTGCGGGCAATCGCATCGTGGTGTACACGAGTTCCGAGGCATACGGCTATGGAGATAGCAGTACGGGCGGAAGCATCTGGGGCAACACGGGTTTGGACGGCACACCCATTGACTCGCGCGGTACGCGTTGAGTGCAAAGTGCCCGGCGGAAGTACCACGAAGGTGGTTGGCGATTGACCGGGAATACCCGATCCGAGCACGGTGTACGCCGAACGCTCACACCTCCATATCCGAAGGTCCCAACAGATCGCGGAGCTTTTCCAGATCGGCGCAACGCTCCGGATCGTCCACCGGGGTGTACATCCTGCACACTCTGGATGGCCAGAGTACGCCGCTCCGCGCGGGGAAGGTGGTGTTGGAGTGAGGGGGACTTTACAGTTTCGGTGCTGATCGTTTCGGCGAATAGATCCGAATGCAGCATGCAGCGAAATCGGGGTGAACGCTGTCTTACCTTCAACTTACGAAAACCACCTTGCCATGAAGCTTCAGCGATCCCTTGCAACATGTTCGATCATCTGCTTTTCCGTGTTCGCTGCGTGTGCGCAATTCCAAGTGGTACACGATACACCATTGGCCAATGCACTCATCGCTCCGACCCCATTGATCTTAACGGATGGATCCACGGTGACCTATCATTTGTCCGATGGCCATCCGATATTCCGCAAGTATGATGGTGATGGCGGGTTGTTGTGGACCAAGTTCTTGGAGGCGGGTCCGCAGACCACTTGGGGCTATGGAGATGGGTGGTCCTCCAGGATGGTAAGTGATGGTGCGGAGGGGTTCTATTTCGCGTGCCACGCGTATTCCACGAATACACCCACCGGAGACCCCATGATGTACGACCATGATCGGTACTATCACATCGTTCATGTGGATGGGGACGGGGAAGTGCTGAGTTCTCGACGATTGAAGAAATCCTACATGATCTGGGATCAAATAGGTGAAAGTCAGCATGGCATTGATCTGGAGCGAACACCCGACGATGGATTGGTCCTGTCCAGCACGATCCATGGCATTTTCAAATGGACCGATGTGGTGAAGATCGATGCGAATGGGGCCGTTGGTTGGAGCCGATGTGTTGGGCATGCCTCAGCCGACCCGACCGGTCCGAGTCCGGCCTTTGTACACGACGTTCAGGGTAGGGGGCGATTGGCAGTTTCGAATTCTGGAACGGTCTTTTACATGGAAGCTGGTGATGGCCCGTTGGAACACCTCAGACTTTTCGCGTTGGATGCGAACGGTGATCTGCTCTGGGCGAAGCATCACGTGTACGACGGGACCATTTCGTACATCGCATACCGTGATATCGCCGTGGATGCCGGTGGAAAGGTGCATGCGTTGGGTGTAATGTCCACCTCGGTCGGGAACTATCAGATCGTGTTGCGCAGTGCGGAGGACGGGACCTTGGACCGTGGTGATCTCTACCGTACTCCGACCACATACGTGAATGCTGACTTCTTTCGCGTTGATGCGCAGGGTCGGCGATGGAACGGTGGAGAGGGAGTCATCGTGTCGGATACCTTGGGCAACCCTGCGCAGCACCTTGAACGGGCCGATCAAGTGATCCTACCGAACAATGTGTTCGTGGAGACCCTAGGTCTTGATGTGTCGGGTGGCCGATTAGCGTTGAGTGGGCGGCTGAACCACGAACATGTGGACCTGGCCTATACCACCCGGCACGAAACACTCGCGTCCATCGATACGGATGAGCTCTCGGCATGCTTGATGAACGATACCGTCCTGACCCACGTCGCCATTCCCTTGGAGATCGTCGCACAGGAGGACCTTCTGAATGCTGGCGCCATCGACGTTTCCGCCTATTACAGCATTGCACCGAGCACGTTGACCATGACCGACCTGGATCCAGAGCCAATGGACGGGATCTGCGCCTTCGCGTCGGAGATCCTCGGTGTGAACATCGGGATGGAAGAACGCGACAACACGGAACGAACACCCATGGTGCTGAACTCATTCGTGGCACAAGGCAGCCCCATTCACCTGAACGACCCAGCTGCGTATGCGGTGACCGTGTACGACGTTCACGGTGCACTGGTGCAACGTTCTGCTTTGAACGCAAGCCGCACGGTCCCTACTTCGGGATGGTCCACCGGGGTGTACATCCTGCACGCTCTGGATGGCCAGGGTACGCCGCTCCGCGCGGGGAAGGTGGTGTTGGAGTGAGGGGTGAACGAAGGAATGAAGCAAAAGTCCCGGCCATGTGCTGGGGCTTTTCACATTCTGTTCACACCTCCATATCCGAAGGTCCCAGCAGATCGCGGAGCTTTTCCAGATCGGCGCAACGCTCCGGATCGTCCAGCTTCTTGTAGCTGTTGGCCAGGTTGTTCAACTGGCGGCGAATGATGTCCATGTTGGTACACGGGGTGTAGAACGAGGGCTTGTGCTCCACCTTCAGCTTGTCCAGGAATTCGTTGATCTCGTTTCGACCGAGGATGTCGCCTTGGCTGAATGCGTTCACGTAGAAGAGCACATTCTCTTCGCCTTCCTGTCCACTGTCCGCGCCGCCGATGCTGTCCTCATCCAAGTACGCGAGCACGAAATGGTTGGGCAGATTGACACCGCGCAAGGGGAGGTGGAGGTCCTCGGCGAGCACTTGGTAGATGATGGCCAGCGATAGGGGATTCCCCTTGCGGCTATCCAGCACTTCGTTGATGTAGGAGTTCTGCGGCGCGTGGTAGTTGCGCTTGTTCCCCTTGAAACCGTGGATCTGGAAGAAGATGTGGTTGAACACGCGCACCTTCTCGAAGGCCGTGAGGTGGTCGTTCAATTCCAACCAGATGTCCTGTCGGATGGAAGCGAGCCGGGCCTTCACCTTCTGCTCATCCATATCCGGATAGCGGTACCTGCTGATGATGAGGGCACCTTCCAGCAGGTCCTCACCACCGGTCGCTTTCCACGCTTTGAGGCGATCGTTCACGGCGGCCAAGTGGATGGTATGCAGGATGTCCTCGATGCGGTCCCGGAAAAGGTCCCCGAGGTCATCGAATTCCCACGCGCGTTCCAATACGGGTACAACGTGATCGCCCAATTCAACGATGCGACCGCGCACTTCGGCATACACGCCTTCGTCTGGGTCGTCGATCAAGGTGATCAGGGCACGGATCTCAGTTTCACTCATGGGCGTTACCATCCTTCTTCACGGCGGTTCGGCGAATCTATCCGAGGCCTACCCCTGGTCGCGGGGTGGGGCACACCATGTTTCAACCGGAGCGGGTTGATGGTTCGCGGTCGCTGTCTTTGAACAGCGCCCTGTGTAAACCTTGCGCAGGGTATTACGCCGTTGCCCGCTCCAGCACTTCTTCGATCATGCGATCGATCGCCGCATGGTGGTCCTTGCTGTATTCCTTGCGCAAGCGATTAGCGACCACGGTACACACGGTGCAGACGCGGTGGCCGAGCATGCCACCCAGGCCGAATAGCGCGCTGGTCTCCATTTCGAAGTTGGTGGCGCGCAGTCCTTCGTGTGCGAAGGCGGTGAAGCGTTCGTTGAGTCCGTCCACGGAAGGCACTCCGCGCAATTGCCGACCCTGCGGCGCATAGAAGCCACCGGAAGTAAGGGTGATGCCCACCACGTTCTCATGCCCCAATCGGGCGACGAGCTCGGCATCACCGGCCGCTACGTACGGCACGGGCAGGTTGTCCGGCCATTCGGTCTGGGCCAGGAATTCATTCAAGAGTCGATCCTCGGCATCGGTGTTCTCGTAGGCGTAGTAGTGCAACACGTTGTCCAAGCCAACGCCAAAGGCACTTACGATACGGGAATCCACGGGGATGTCCTCTTGCAAAGCGCCACAGGTTCCCAGTCGGATGATCCGCAACGAGGTGGACTTGGTTTTCGGCGTGCGTGCTTCCAGATCGATGTTGACCAACGCATCCAACTCGTTCACCACGATGTCGATGTTGTCCGTACCGATGCCGGTGCTCAGAACGGTGATGTGCGTGCCGCTGTACTCACCGGTATGCGCGACGAATTCCCGGTTCTGCACCTTGTGTTCGATCTTGGAGAAGTGACGGCTGATCAATTCAACTCGGTTCTGATCGCCCACCACCAACACGAGGTCGCCCAACTGTTCAGGCCGCAAGGCGATGTGGTACACGGAACCGTCCGGATTCAGGATCAGCTCGCTGGGTGCGATGATGGTGCCGGGCGGTGTGAGTGTGATGGCGTGCATGGTTGCAAAGGAATGATAGAATGCGAATGTGGCCACGAGCTGCGGGCTTCTGGTCCCTAGCTCCCGACCCATTCGTCGGTGATGTTATTGTTGGGCAAAGACCTTTTGAAGCAGGGCCGTGGCGCGTGCCGCAGGGTCCTGTCGGATCTTCTTCTCCTCGTCTGCGAGCAAGAGGAAGAGCCCGTCCATGGCTTTGGTGGTCACATACGCGTTCAGGTCGGGATCCACGGCGCGGCCTCCGGTCAGCATGCTGGCGGTGTTGTACGCGTTGGCCACGGGCTGCCAGTAACTGGTGAGCGCCACTTGGGCGGTGGCCTTTTCCACCACCGGGGCGAACTTCATGCGCAGGGCCTCGCTGGTCTTGTTCCGCAGGAAGTTCGTTGCGGCATTGTCACCACCCTTCAGCAGCTCGAATCCATCTTGGATGGTCATGCTGGTAATGGCATCCACGAAGACCGGAACGGCTTCCTTGGCCGCTTGTTCTGCCGCCTTGTTCAAGGTGTGTTCGAAGTCCTCCACGGGCTTGTTCAGTCCGATGTCGGTCAAGGTGTTCTTCACTTTGATGGCTTCAGCAGGGAAGGGGATCTTGATCCGTGCATCATTCCAAAAGCCATCCGCAACACTGGCTGTTTGTACGCTTCGTTCGGCACTCAGACGCAAGGCCTCCTTCAATCCGGAGATCACTTCATCGTTGCTCAGCGCGGTGGTGGAGGGCAAGGATCCGAGTACGCTCTGGATCTCTTGTGGCGAGCAGGAGAACAGTGTGGCGAGGACCAAAGCGAGTGCGACGTTCTTCATTCGTTGATGAGTTGTTCCAAGGCCAGCCGCCACGGACCGGGCAAAGGGACGGATCTGTTCTGGATGTAGTTGAAGCATACCAATACGCTGCGGCCCTCGGCACAGATGCCAGGCACATCACCGCCCATGCGATGGATGGAATAGAGGATGTCGAAGCTTTTGTTGCCGATCGTTCCGCAACGGGCGTGGACCTCGATGCGGTCGTTCAAACGGATGGGCATGCGGTAATCCACTTCGTTCCGTGCAAGGATCAACCCTTGTTCACGCCAGTCGTGCTCCGCTGGTATGAATCGTTCCTGCAGCGCCATGCGTGCGGTCTCGAACCAATGCAGATGCACAGCGTTATGCACATGGCCGGCCATGTCCACATCGGCAAAGCGGATCTGGATGGGGACGTTGATGGTGGTCATTGATCGTGTCGATCAAGTGATCGGATTCAACATCACACTGAACACGATGATGCTGTTCGGGTCGCGGTCGTAGAACAACTTGTCCAAGGCTTCCATCACGTTCTTCGCGCGGAAGTAGGAGGTCTCCAGATCGCTATCACCCCGCGCGCTCCATTGGATGGTGTAGCTGCTCGTGCGCTCCTTGTATGTCCGCACGTAGTCCAGCATGTGGTTCAGTGCATCCAGCTTATCGCTCCCAGAGGTCTGGTGGAAAAGGAAGCTCTGGTTGTGACGCTCGTTCAACGTGATCACGAAGAGCTTGATGCCGCCGTTCGGCACCTCTTCGTAATTGAACACGAGGTTATCAGCGCCCATGCCGATGTAGTCGCTGACCTCCTTCTGCAAGCGAGCGATCTCCAGGTTCTTATCCCTTGTCATGTCCTTGGTCCTTGGCCACCGTTATCAATTACCGGAGCGGCGATCTTCGTCAACGGGGCATCGAAATTACTGTACACCGAATTGTGGCTGCGGTACTCCGGTACCAACTGCTTCATAAGGCGCACTTGTTCTTCTACATCGCTGCTTTCGGTCAACACGGTCACTTCGCGAAGGACCGTCGCCGGATCATCGCTGCGGACCTGTCCGATGAGGATGCGCGGGTGGTGTGTAGCCAACGTATTCTCTGCCGTGGCCAAGAGTTCTTCGTACAATTTCTCACCCGGCCGCAAGCCCGTGTAAACAATGGCGATATCCACTTCAGGTTCCAGTCCGCTCAAGCGGATCATCTTCTCCGCGAGGTCGGCGATGCGCACGGGCTCGCCCATATCGAACACGAAGATCTCTCCACCCTTGCCCATGGTGGCGGCTTCCAGTACCAAGCGACACGCCTCCGGGATCGTCATGAAGAAGCGTGTTACCTCCGGGTCGGTCACGGTCACTGGACCACCCGCGGCGATCTGTTTGCGGAACAGGGGTATGACGGATCCGCTGGAGCCGAGCACGTTCCCGAATCGTGTGGTGATGAATTGTGGAGGATCGGGTGCGATGCGCGAAAGGCTGTTCACCACCATTTCAGCGATGCGCTTGGAAGCACCCATCACGCTGGTCGGATTCACCGCTTTGTCCGTGCTGATGAGGATGAACCGCTCCACACCATGTGCACAGGCTACTTCGGCGACCGTGCGCGTCCCCGCGATGTTGGTGTGGATCGCTTCGTCGGGTTGCGCTTCCATCAAGGGTACGTGCTTGTACGCTGCTGCATGGAACACTACCTGTGGCCGGTAGGCGGCGAACACGGCTTCCATGGAACTCCGATCCCGCACGTCGGCGACCCGCGTCACGAGTGGTACATGCATGCGGGTCAATTCCGTCTCGATGTCGTAAAGGCCGGATTCAGCGATATCCACCAGCACCAAACGCGCTATGCCCAACTGGGCCAACTGCCGAGCCAACTCACTGCCAATGGATCCTGCGGCACCCGTCACCAGAACACAACGTCCGCTGAAACTGCTGTGCAATTGGGCATCGTCCAATTGGATCACCGGGCGACCAAGGAGGTCTTCGATCCGTACGTCCTTGATCTGCCCAGCACTCAGTTGGCCATTGATCCAGTCGCTTACAGGAGGGATCGTGAGCACCTGCACCTTCGCTGCCATGCAGGCATCCACTACACGGCGTCGGTTCTCGGGATCCGGGCGTTGGATGGCGATGATCACTTGGTCGATCGCTCCGGTCTTCAGCAATTCCGGCAATTTGGCTGTGGGTTGTACCAACGATCCTTCCAGCCGTTTTCCGGTCTTGCCGACCGCATCATCGATGAATCCTTCCACACTGTACCGCACGGATCCCTCTCGCTCCAAAGTTCGCTTGGTGATCAGTCCGGCCTCTCCAGCGCCATGTATCAGCACCCGGACGGTATCCTTGCCGGCACCGCGGGACCGAAGATGCAGCAGCTTGAAGGCGATGCGGGAGGTGATCAACAGCATGGTCGTTCCCATGAAGTCGATGATGATCACGGAAATGGGTAGGAAGTAGTACCCATCGAAGAGCAGGTAGCGCAGCACGCTGATGAGTCCGAATGCCAAGGTGCCGCCCAGCACGGTGAGGAAAATGCGTCGGGCATCGTCCGTGTTGGTGTGGCGCACCATCATGCGCGGGAGTCCAGCGATCAAGAATGAACCGACCCGAATGGCCAAGTACAAGGGGAGCACGGGTAGCAACAGGTCCACCTCCACCGGTGGGATCTGGAAATTGAAGCGTAGCTGGTAGGCCCCGGCCAAAGCGACCAAGGAAAGCAACAGGTCCACCACCACGATCCCCCAGCGGGGGAATAGCTGTGTTTGCTTCATCCGAGGTGCGAAAGATAGCCGCCTGTGCGTCGTTGATCCCTGCCACCTTTCTTTGTAGCGCATGCCTCGTATCCTTTTCGTAGCAGCCCATCGGCCGGATCGGTCTCCCAGCCAGCGGTACCGGTTCGAGCAATTCGCGCCGTATTGGGAGCAGCACGGCTTCACCCACCACTACGCCTGGCTGATCGATGCGGAGGACGACAAGAAGTTCTATTCACCGGGCAACCTCATGGCCAAGGCACGGATCTTCCTGAAGAGTTGGCGGCGAAGAAGGGAGCACGTGCGCATGGCCAAGGACTTCGATCTGATCATCGTGCAGCGCGAGGCGTTCATGACCGGGAGTACACGTTTCGAGCGTGCGTTGAAGGCATCCGGGGTTCCATTCATCTTCGATTTCGACGATGCCATCTGGAACATGGATGTGAGCGATGGCAACAAGCGCTTGCGGTGGTTGAAGGATCCGGCTAAGACGACCCGGATCATCGCGATGGCCGATCTGATCATCGGTGGGAACGAATACTTGGCGGACCATGCACGCCGGTACAACACGTGGGTGGAGGTGATCCCCACCGTGATCGATACCGAGCGGTATGTACCGGTGAAGAGCGAAAAGGCCGGACCGATCATCATTGGTTGGACGGGATCACACACCAGCATGACGCATTTGGTGCAGGTACTGCCCATGCTGCGGGCCGTACAGGCCCAATGGGGCGATCGGGTCCGGTTCCGGATCATCAGCGATCGGCAATTGGTGGATCCGGGCCTCGACATCGAGAACATTCCGTGGAACAGCGCGACCGAGGCAGAGGACCTCGCGGCCATCGATATCGGCATCATGCCCATGCCGGACGACAAATGGAGCCGGGGCAAATGCGGCTTCAAGGGCCTACAGTGCATGGCCCTGGGCAAGGCCGTGGTCCTGAGCCGAGTAGGGGTGAACAGAACGATCGTTCAGGATGGAGTGAACGGTTTATTGGCCGATGGACAGGAAGAATGGATCATGAAGCTGGGCCAACTCATCGGCGATGCCGACCTTCGCGAACGATCAGGGAAGGCTGCACGCACCACGGTGGAACAACACTACTCCGTGCATGCTTGGCGAGACCGCTACCTCGACCTCTTCCATACCTTGATCGCACGAAAACGCAACTGACCTCGATCACTAAGCCGAACATGGAGACCACTACCGACCTCAAACGCACCGCCCTCAGCCATTTGCATGAAGCACTCGGAGCCAAAATGGTACCCTTCGCGGGCTACCTCATGCCGGTACAATACACCGGTGTGAACGATGAACACCATGCGGTCCGGAACGGTGTTGGTGTGTTCGATGTGAGCCACATGGGCGAGTTCATTGTGCGCGGTCCACAGGCATTGGAGTTGATCCAGTACATCGCAAGCAACGATGCAAGCAAATTGGAGCCGGGCAAGGTGCAATACAGTTGCATGCCCAACGGGAAAGGCGGTATCGTGGACGACCTGCTCGTGTACCGCATGGAGCATGGGGAAGACAAGCACTATGTGTTGGTGGTGAATGCCAGCAACATGGCCAAGGACTGGGCGTGGATCCAGAAGAACAACACCTTCGATGCGCAATTGGAGGACATCAGCGACCACATGAGCCTGCTCGCTGTACAAGGGCCCAAGGCAACCGATACGCTCAAAGGACTATTCACGGTGGATATCGGTGCCATGCCGTACTACTCGGCCCAGTATGCAGAAATGAAGGGCGTTGGACTGGTGCTGATCTCCGCTACGGGATACACCGGTGCCGGTGGGTACGAGATCTACGTGCCGAACAAGTTCGCGGTAGCTGCATGGAACAGCGTGTTCGCGGCCGGTGCCGCCTACGGGATCAAGCCTGCGGGTTTGGCAGCTCGGGATACCTTGCGCTTGGAGATGGGCTTCTGCCTATACGGCAATGATATCGACGATACCACCTCGCCGATCGAAGCAGGCCTGGGTTGGATCACGAAATTCACCAAGGACTTCATTGATGGGCCGGTACTGAAAGCCCAGAAGGAAGCAGGCGTTGCACGCAAGCTCGTCGGGTTCGAATTGTTGGATCGCGGGATCGCACGTCACGATCATCCGGTGCTGGATGCAACCGGCAAGGTGGTCGGTAAGGTCACCAGCGGTACCATGAGTCCGACGCTTCAGAAACCGATCGGCATGGCCTACGTGCCCACGGAAATGTCCAAACCGGGCAGTGAACTGTGGGTCGATATCCGAGGCAAAGCGCTGAAGGGTGTCGTCGTGAAAACGCCCTTCCTCACCAAGGCCTGATGGAGCCTTCGGAACGTGTGGATTACAAGTACCGCGTGGAGGTCTGCTTCATGCCGGGGCAGTACCCCCTGTATGCCCCGGATATGGGGATCGTTGTGGTGATCGATATCCTGCGTGCGACCAGTGCGATGGTGGCTGCCTTCGAGCATGGGATCGATCGCATCATCCCCGTGGCCACGGTGGAAGAAGCGCGTCCATATATCGGTCGTGAAGGATACATCGCTGCGGCAGAGCGCAATGGAGAGGTGGTGGAAGGCTTCAGCTACGGCAACTCTCCGTTGGCGTATTTGGGTCAGGATCTGAAAGGAAAGACCATCGTGATGACGACCACGAACGGCACACGGGCCATCAATTTGGCAAAGGATGCAAGGATGCTCGTGATCGGGTCGTTCCTGAACTTCACCGCGTTGAGCGATTGGCTGGTGAAGCAGAATGACAACATCCTGTTGCTCTGTTCCGGTTGGAAGGACAAATTCAATTTGGAGGACTCCATGTTCGCCGGCGCGGTGATGGAACGCTTGATGGCGAGCGGCAAGTTCGGTGTGGAAGAGGACAGCAGCATCGCAGCGAAGTACATGTTCATGAGCGGTCGCGATCATTACCTGGGCCTCCTCAAGGCCGCACCGCGACGCAAGCGGATCGAGCAGCTAAAGCTCTTGCACGATGTGAAGTATTGTCTAACCCCGGATCAAAGCCGAGTCATCCCGGTCTTGCGGAATGATGAATTGGTCCTACTGGACACCAGTACATGATCCGCCGCACCCTCATCGTTCTCGCATGCCTTTTCGGTCTGTTGCTCCTGCTTCCAGTGCATGTGGTAGAGCCTGCGCATGCCTGGGGCTTCTATGGACACAAGCGCATCAACCGGATGGCCTGCTTCACACTACCGCCAGAGATGTTCGGGTTCTACAAGCGACACGTCGATTTCATCAGCGACCATGCCGTGGATCCGGACCGTCGTCGCTACGCCGTGGAGGGAGAGGCTCAGCGGCACTACATCGATATCGATCACTACGCGAAAGGAGGAGAAGATCCCTTTGCCGTGATGCCGCACAAGTGGGACGATGCCGTGTCGAAATACACCGAGGATACGCTTCAAGCGTACGGGATCGTCCCCTGGCATATCCAAGTGATGTACGCTCGGTTGGTGAAGGCGTTCGCGCGTGGTGATGTGGATCGCATCCTCACGAACAGCGCGGATCTTGGGCATTATGTGGCCGATGCGCATGTGCCATTGCACACCACGGAGAATTACAACGGACAATTGACGAACCAATACGGGATCCACGCGTTCTGGGAAAGTCGGATCCCGGAATTGAGTGCCGACAATTACGATCACTTGGTCGGTCGCGCGCAATACATGGGCCGTCCACTGGAGGTCGCTTGGGAGGCGGTGCATGCCAGCCACATGGAGTTGGATAGTGTGCTCGCCATCGAGAAACGGTTGAGCATGACCTTCCCCGAGGATCAGAAGTACGTGTTCGAGGATCGCGGTCGCAACGGCATGCGTACCTATTCCCGCGAATTCGCCAATGCATACGAGGTGGCCATGGGCGGCATGGTGGAGCGGCGGATGAATGCCTCCATCATGACCCTTGGTTCGTTCTGGTACAGCGCCTGGGTGGATGCCGGGTCACCGGATCTGGAGCGATTCGAGGACAAGGATGTGAGCGATAGCTTGAAGCAAGTGCTCAAAGCCGAGCAGGAATTGTTCGACGAAAGCCGCAAGGGTTTTGGTCGGGATCACGAATAGACCTACTTGAATTGCACCGGCTGATTGATCACCGCGCATTCGGTGTTCCGATCCGCTGTAGCGGACAATGGCGAAATGTCCCCTGAAGCATGCAAGGTGATATCGCCGTAGGCCGAGTCCGGGCGGATGCGACAGGCGCGGAAAAAGATCGCTTCCTCCTCGTGCATCACCAGATCATACCGACCGACTTCAACGAACGTATCGCCAGTGACCGTATTCACGCTGCCTGCAAGAGTGTCTCGAAGACCGCGGTCAGAGCCGGCCGCATACTGCACGATACAATCGTAGCAGCTTGCTTCAAGTGTGGCTTTGTACTCCTTCACTTCCTTCCTACACGATGCAAGCAGGGCGGCGATGACCAGCAGGTAGAACAGCGAACGTGGCATGGGAGCGCAATATATCGCCTTGCTCACGAATGGATGGGTCGTATGGAGGGCTATCGCCTCTTGATTCTGCGACCCCGCTGGGGTCGTTCTCCCAAAGGGGAGCGATCTCTATTCTCTGTGACCCTTCCGGGGTCAGAATGCAGCACCGATCGTTATCCTTGTCGGCTGACCCCAGAGGGGTCACAGAGAATAGAATTCAAGTCTGACGGACGGGCTCGACGTCAGCGGAGTCGCAGAAATAGCAGACCTGGTGCGGAAGGTATTATGCGGCGATAGCCCTGGCTTGCACCAAGGTGAAGGCTCCGACAAGCCGAAACCACAGATGATGCCTAGGACCTCAGCTAGTGTAGAGCGCATCTCAAAATTATCCTTCGGGCTGCGCGGGAGCCTCGTGCGCCCATATTTCGTTGCAAAAGGCCTCACGTAGCTCATGCTATGCTCGGTTTTTGCGCCTCATCTGGTCGCATGATCCAACCCGCTCGCTTCCAAAAACAATTTTGAGATGCGCTCTAGTAACCTTGCAATGAAGCCGAACCATTCCATTCGGGGCAAAGAACCACTTCGGATCAGCGCAATTGACCAACTTCGTGACATACTCATCCACGAAAGCACCGACCTCATGGAAAAGCGCACCAAGGACAAACCCTGGAAATTGAAGACCCCACCGAACACGTCCGAGTACACGATGCATGTGGATGAAAAGGATGGAACGGAAGTACTGGTATGCACCGTTGGGAAAACCGTGTTGCTCTACGATATCCAATGCATCACAGACCTCCATGCCATGTTGAAGAAGCACGGCGATTGGATGGATCTGGGCGGTGCCGACGAACAGAAACCCGTGAAAGCGGGCACCGTTGAAGCGTGGGGCAGGAGCGAGAAGAACCCTGTGAAAGGATGGTACGGGTTGAAGAAGGGACTGCGCGGACGCTTCGGCGTTTACCTGCCGCCGTTGATGGAAGCTCTCGGCCTAGCGGAACTCACGCACGAACCGAGGAACAACCGGATGCGGGCGAAGTGATACTGGTCATTCCCGCACGACCCGTTGGCTCTTGATCATGTGGCCATCCATGCGCAAGTGAACGAGATAGGTGCCCGATGCCACTGGACCGCCATAACCTCCGCTGCGGCCATCCCACTGCACGGTGTATCTGCCTTGCGGTTTGGTGGCATTGATCAACGTCACGATCTCGCGTCCGTCGGTATCGGTGATCACCAACTCCACGCGCGCTTCGCGGAACACATTGAAATGGATGCTGGCCAGGTCGCGCATGGGATTCGGATGGATCGGCATGACATCGCCATCCAGACCATATCGATTGGGCTTGATCGAGGTGAAGCCATCGAGGACGATATCGAACTGTCCTTCCACCGCTTCTTCGCCGATGCTTGTGAGTGGTATGATGCGAAGCACTGCATCCGCTTGTGATGCCCATGGGTCCGCTGGGATGAACGGATCGCCTTCGAAGTAAAGTTGTGTAACGAGATCCGGGAATCCGGGCTTGGTCACCTTGTAATGGATGTGCTTCGGACGGTACTGGCTCCCGTTCAAGTAGGCACCCGGTACAATGGACTCGAAAGCATAGAGCCCATTCTCATCGGAGTACATGGTGCCACGCAGGTTGAAGTCCTGGGAGGTGTCGTAGACTGCTGCGTCATTCGCCTGCCACACTTCGATCTTGGCTCCGACCACTGGGGTCAAGCAATCGTTGCTGAGCACGGTACCACTCAGGAATAGGCGTGTACCGACTTCCGCAGTTTGCGCGACCATTGAGGTGTTCGGTGAACCCGCCAAGTAGTAAGGTCCAAGGATGTCATCCGTGGTGGGTGCGCAATCACCAACTACATCGGCGGCAGCACGACCAGCGAACAACCTGTTCGGCAACAACATGGAGCCTAATCCAAGTAGGGATCCGGCTTGAAGGAAACGGCGGCGGTCCAGCTGGCCGCTCTTCGCGGTGGATGTTCCTTTGGTTTTCATGGAGCTCATTGTAGAATGATGGATCGCGTAAAGAACATGCCGTTCGGTTGAATGATGCGCACCACATGGAGTCCGGAGGCAAGGTCGCTCATGTTGATCTCGGTGCGATCGCTCTGTGCTTGCAAGCTTCGGGCCATGCGCCCATCGGCAGAATAGATCTGGATACTACCTAGCGATAAGCCTTCGGTATCGTTCACGTGAAGGACGGATCCATCCATACGGAACACAACTTCGGAGTGTACCGGCTCGTCGATAGAATTCCCTGGATCCACGCATGCTGCGAACCATGAGAACGAAAGGTCCCAAGAAGATTGGCCTTCATCCGTATGGGTATTGATGCCAGTGCTCTGCTGATAACTTGGCGTGACCCCAATGATCCAGCTATCGTCGATCGGCGAGAACGGACTGAACCCAAGTTCGTAGTTGCCCGGAACGAGGCAGGTCGTTTCGAAGTGCGTGTGGTTGATGTCATCCACTTCGAAGGTGCCTTGGTCCACCCACGTGCCGTTCTCGTCCAATACCCACCAGTAGGCAGTAAAGGCCACCAGATCTCCGGTATTCGTGAGGTAGATCTCCACCTGCTGGCATTCCGCCGATGGGCATAGCATCACGTCGGTCAGATCCCAACTACACGCCAAGGAATCCCCAGGATCCGTGTACAGTTCGAGTCGGGCATCGAAGGCACCGGTCGGGATCTGTACGCCGGGCCGGATCGTCATCGGATGGGTTTGCGACGAGCCGTTACCAACGCAGAAGAAATTGGTCGTTTCGATCGCCAGTGTATCACCGTTCTGATCGAAGAGCATGAAGGAGGGATATGAAATGCATTCGGCCCCGTCATAATAGGCCTTCACATCAATACTGCCTGCGAATAGTGGGTCGTATTGCACACTTTCGATGACCACGTTCCCGCAGTCCGCTTGGGACAGCAAGGGGGCTGCTGGAACGGTAAGGAAAAGGAGCGCTGCGATCGAAGGAAGGAAGTGTCTCATGGCCATGGGGATCTGTTCGGCACAAAGCTCTCCTCCGGTGGGTGTCCAACCAATGGACGAAACCGGTCAATGCTTGTACTTATCCCGTATCGCCTCGCGGTAAGCACCTGGTGTCACACCTGCTGCCTTGTGGAACCAACGCGTGAAATAGGCCGGGTCCTTCATGTTCAAGGCATAGCCCACTTCCTTGATGCTCAACTCGGCGTGAAGGAGCAATCGCTTCGCTTCCAACAAAAGCCTGTCCTGAATCACGGAGCTGGCCGTGCGACCTGATCGCCTCTTCACCTGCTCGTTCAAGTGGTCGGCGCTCATGGACAAGAGATCCGCGTAGTGGGACACCTGCCTTTCTGCCAAGTAGCCCGTCTCCAATAGATCAAGGAAACGCTTGTATGGGTCAGTGCCACCGATTACGCCATCGCTCTCCAGCTCCGAGGTCCAATGTGCGCATTTGATCAGAAGCACGCCCAAGAACCCCTCCACCACTTCGGTGATCGGGCCTTGCGTACGCTCCAATTCCTGTTCCATCAACTTCACCAAAGCGGTGCATTCGCCCAACTGGACATTGCTCAACGGGAATGAACATGCACCATCCGTCCGAGCGAAAAGTGCTCTGCGGGCCGCGTGGCCATGACCAAGCTGTGCATCCGGCGCGAACATCACAACGGAACCTTTCATATCGGCCGATCGATCCAAGCGGTGTACCTGGCCTGGTGCAACGAGGTGCATGCACGGTGTTGCAATGTTCCATTGTTGCAGATCGATCATGTGTTCTCCCGACCCTTCCGCGAAGAAGAACAACTCATGGAAATCATGCCGATGGACACCGTTCACGACCGGGCCAGGTGCAGGCAGGATGTGTTCCACACGCGTGGGGAAACCGGGTCGGTTCTCCAGGGAATGAGTGGGTATCGCTTCGTGGTCCATGGTTCCAAGATGCGTTGAGATCCCGGTTCGTTGCCTCCACCTACGAATGAGGGTCATGTGCAACACAAGAACACGTCACGATCGAAGGGCTAGACCACCGCACCATGGCGTCGATCCTGATCATGTTCGGTGAATATCCATTTGCGGGAATGGGATGCTGATGCCTTCCGCATCGAAGCGCTTCTTCACTTGTTCGATGGTGTTGAAATGCACTCCCCAATAATCTCCGCTCTCCACCCACAAGCGCACCACGAAATTCACGGAACTGTCCGCCAACTCGCCGACGGCGGTGAAGGGTGCGGGGTCGTTCAGCACACGCTTATCCGCAGCGATGATCGCTTCAAGGACTCCACGGGCCTTATCGATATCATCCCCATAACCGATACCGAACGTGAGGTCCACACGACGTTTGGCCTCGGTGCTATAGTTCACCATCGCCCCGGAACTTACCGGCGCGTTCGGGAGGACCACCGTCTTGTTGTCCGGCGTCTTCAGGATGGTGTTGAAGATGTGGATGCTGCGCACCGTGCCGCTATGGCCTTGCGCTTCGATGAAGTCACCCACCTTGAATGGTTTGAACAGGAGGATCATCACACCGCCTGCGAAATTCTGTAGGGTACCGCTCAATGCCAAGCCCACTGCCAGGCCGGCGGCACCAAGTACGGCGATGAAGGAAGTGGTTTCCACGCCGACCATCCCGACCACGCTCAATACGAGCATCACCTTCAAAAGCGCGGTGACCAGACCTTGCAAGAATGGGATCAAGGAGGGATCCACCTCGCGCTTCTTCATCAAGCGGCCCATGCCACGACCAAAGAGCCCGATCACCCATAACCCGAGCAGGAGTACGGCAAGTGCCAAAAGGACACGCGGTCCATAGGTGAGGAGAAGATGCCATGCTTGTTCCGCGATCCGAGTTGTACTATCCATTGAGGTGTTGTTCATGTTCCGTGTTCATCAATGATCCACACGCCACGCGCTGGAACCGCACGTGCATCGGGTTGGATCGAAAGGAGATGTGCTGAGATCAGCACGTGAACCGACCACAAGCCAGTTCAGATGGAAGATTTCCGTAATTCGGATATCCGCTCGCGAAGATAGGTCGACGTGAAGGAACGGTCACGGAGCTTTCTGCATCTCGGCCGCTGGATCGAAGAGCGCAACGGTGATGTTGCTGATCTCCTGCATGGCACCAGAGGTATTGGATAGCACGACGACCGTGGTGCCTTGTTGAGGCAATAACATCAAGAAGGTGGAGGCTCCGGTTTGCGAGCCATTGTGGCCGATCACTGGTCCGTACTTTGAATTCTCCCCATAGAGATACCATCCTAGGCCGTACCCGTTACCTCCTTGTTTCAGCCCTGGGTCGAGTTGCATTTCAACGAGGCTTTCAGCGTTCACCAAAGTGCCATTCAGTACCGCTTCGCCGAACTTCAACAGGTCGTTCACCGTGCTGTAGATCCCTCCGCCGGGTACGCGATCGCTCAGGCTGTTGCGTTGGCGTTCACTGATCCGACCTTTCTCGGTGATGTGGTACAGCGCGGCATATCCGGTATCATCGGTCCGTTCCACACCAGTGTTCGTCATGCCTGCGGGATCCCAGATGTGTTCTTGCATGTACGTGGCATAGCTCGAGCCGGAGACCACCTCGATAACGCGCCCCAGTATCACGTATCCATAGGAGGTGTAATTGAATTGTTCACCCGGCTTGCTCACCAATTCGCTGTCCTGGAAGATCGCCAGGGCATCCGCAAGGGTGGGATAGAGGGTCGTGTTCTCGCGTTCCGCGTTGCTTTTATAGGCCCGAATGCCTGCAGTGTGGCGAAGCAATTGACGTACCGTGACCACGCCTTCTGGTTTCACCGGAAAGTTCGTGATGTGATCTTGCACCGGTGCATCCAGATCGATCTTCCCTTGCTCAACCAATTGCATGATGGCGACGGCCGTCATCGGTTTGGCAATGGATGCGATACGCGTTCGTGTATCCGCAGTGAAGTGCAGGTCCGCATTTCGATCCGCAAAGCCGATCCCATGCGTCCACGTAATGCCGTGCGACGAGAAACCGGCCGCGATGCCGACCACTTTCTTAGCGGTCACCGCAGCATCGACGATACCTTGCGCGTCCGTTTCGTAATTGCGAATGGTCGGATCAACCTGTGCTTGATCCGATAAGGCGAGAACAAAGCAGATGGAAATGAGGCCGTGTCTCAGCATGGTGGTCCAAAGATCATACAGGACGATGCGCAACAAGCGGACCATGATGTTCGCGGAACGCCAAATGGGAATGACTAACTTGCGCTCCGTTCATTGTGTTGCTCTTGGGGCCATTCGGTCCGGCCATTCTTGGTCAGCGGCGCATCCGTGTCAACCTTAAACCCTCTGCACATGAATATTTTCGTGAGCCGGTTGAGTCATGCTGTTACCGAACTCCATCTCGAATTGCTCTTTGGGCACTTCGGCAATGTGGAACGCGTTACGGTGGTGCGTGATAAGGCCACTGGAATGTCCCGTCAATTCGGATTCGTTGAAATGGAAGATGATCGCGCAGCACGCGAAGCCATTTCCAAACTGAACGGTGCACCGCTCGAAGGCGAGCGCTTGATGGTGAAGCCCGCGCAGAACGATCGTCCGAACTGATCACACAAGGCTTGCGGAAAGTCATTTGATGATCGGATCCCGGATACAAGGTCCAAGGGTCACTGCCCGTTCTCGTCCGTGGTGAGCACGGCGCTCATGTGATCGAACCATGGTCGCGCACTACGTAACGTGGATACGAGTTGCTCCAAGAAGTCGGGCGCCAGTACTTGCTTGTCCGGGACCGGTCGACGCAACAGGAATTGGGTGTGGCGCAATAGGTCGATCCCTGGATGGTCCTTTGGGAATCCACGCGGAGCGGTGCGCAACTGCTTACCTTGAAGTGTGTTGAAATTCGCACGGACGTGTTTGGCTTGTAGCAGTTTCTTCCACGTGGGAAGATCATAGAGTACATCCATGCGGATGAGCCGGAGGTCGGCTGCGTTAGGCCCCATGGATCCACACGTGATGGTGGACCGACCACCGGGTTGGATGCGGAAGAAGTAGCCTCCGCGCAAGGCGGGTTTCACGCGTGCCAACCGTCCACCGAAACGTGGCGCGTACGGAGGTCGATCCTTGTGGAACCGTTGATCCGTGTAGATGCGCATCAGGCTCTTCGCACCGGACTCCGTAGCGATGTTGTCATGACGTTGCATGCGTTCCAGTAGTGCATCAGCGAACTGCTTCATGTTCTCCTGTGCAACCAAATAGCGCTGCTTGTTCGCTGCGAACCACTCCCGATCGTTGTTCGCCTCAAGATCGGATAGGAAGCTCAGCGTGCTGCGTTGGATGCGGATCGGTGGTTCCTTCTTCATGTTCGGTCACGAAGGTGAGAAACCTGTCGTAGGGCAAGCGAATGGTCGATCATCGCGCTTCATTCTTCAGATGTGGATCCTACTGTACGGTCCACGGGATAACCACTCGTTCTTGGTCCTTCGGGAAATAATCCCTACATTACGTGAGACAGCATTCTACGTGCTCATGTGGGCCTCTTGGTCCGGCCGATATCGGTCAGCGCGTCATCTTTTCTTACTCACTAACCTCTACTGCATGAATATTTTCGTCGGCCGACTCAATCATTCGATCACTCCACTTCATCTCGAACTCCTCTTTGGCCACTTCGGCGAAGTGGAGCGGGTCAACCTCATCAAGGACCGAGAGACCGGGGAGTTCCGCAAATTCGGATTCGTTCAAATGAAGGACGCGCACGATGCCCAGATAGCCATCAGTAAATTGGATGGTGCGAGGTTGGAAGGTGCGAGCATTCTGGTGAAGCCCGCCAACGAGCGCGCACGCGCCTGATGATGGTCCGGCAGGAGCTACCCGACCCAGACCACGCCAGCTTCTTCCAAACGTATCAAGCGTTCCTTGTACAGGAAACCAAGTGCTTTCTTGAAGGCCTTCTTGCTGATCCCGAATTCGTCGTAGACCGCATCTGCTGAACTCTTGTCGGTCAGCGGAAGAAAACCGCCTTGACTCTGGATCCTCTTGGCAACCAGAGCGACGTTCACGTCGATGAATTGTCGGTATCCGATGGGCTGAAGGACGATGTCCAATTTGTTGTCCTCCCGCACGGTCTTCACATAGCCCGTGATCCGGTCGCCGATGGAGACCTGTTTGAAGACCTCGCTGTTGTGTACGAGTCCTTGATGGATGTCGTTGACGATCACGGAAAGCCCAAGATCGCTGCGGCCGAATACCATGAGCGCAACTTCATCTCCACTCTTCACCGTGAGCAAGGAGTTGTCCAGGAATGTTTCGATCCGCGTACTGCCATAGGGTCGGTCGGTCTCCGGATCGAGCGCGACGCGTACCACATACCATCTGCCTTCTTCCATATCCCGCCTCTGTTCCTCATGTGGAACAAGCAGATCGGGCTCCATGCCCCATTCCATGGTCGCTCCTGCGCCTCGCGTCGCACGCATCCGCATCATGGCGAATTCACCGACCTGAGCCTTGGGCTTGCGGGTGGTGACCATGTGCTTGCCATCGCGATCACGGTACACGAAAACGTTCACCAAGCTGCCCTCCACCGCACCCTTCGGACATTCGCTGTTCGGGAGTACAAGTTCCACGGCATCGTCATCACCGAGAACAAGTCCTTCGCTGGTTCGGCGTAGTACGGTAAGATCTTGGATACGGCCGGTATTGATCATCGCGGTCGAAAGGTACAGGGTGGATGCGGGATGGAGCCTCGGACAACAGGGCTATCGCTTCATATTTTCTGCGACCCCGCTGGGGTCGTTCTCCCATCGGGGTGGCATTTTCTAATTTCTGTGATCCCTCTGGGGTCAGAACTCAGCACTGGTCATTCTCCTTGTGGGTTGACCCCAGAGGGTCACAGAAAGTAGAATTTGAGTCGGACGAACATGTTCGATCCCAGCGGGGTCGCAGAAACAACAGATCTGGTGCGGAATGTATTTCGAGGCGATAGCCCTGCCTCGGACAAGGTTACGTTCTGCATCAGCGCGTTGCTATTTCGTGGCAACCACGAAGAGGTAGTCGCCTCCCGTGAGGTCAACCTTCGCACGGATCGAATGCCATGTACCTGTTTCGATGTCCCTGGCCAATTCCTTCAGTCCGTTGGTCAATTCATCGTGGTTCGAAAGGGCGGAGAAAGAGGAGATGCCCTTGCGGAAGTCAGGATCAAGGTAGCGGGCCGGGTGGTTCTTGGCAGCGTATAGGAAACAGTCCTTCAGGTCGGGACGAATGTCATAGCGCTCTTGTTCGGAATGCCTGAAGCCTGCGCTGTACAATGCACTCGTCGTTGCTTCCAAGGTGGGCATCACCGCACAAGATCGGGCCATCATTCGAGGGAAATAGTGACACAGCCAATAGCGCTGCATCTGCTCTGGTGTGGAGGTGAAGATGACCACTCGAGCTCCCGAGCGGAGAACCCGATACACCTCCCGGAGACCTTGCTCCAGATCGACCCAATGGTGGGTGGTAAGAGTGGCCATGGCACCATCGAACGTGGCATCCGGGAACGGAAGTGCTTCTGCCGTACCGGGAACCCACGTGATCCGATCGGATTTCCGCCCTGCTTGTCCAAGCATCGCTTCCGAAGGATCCACACCGGTCATTCGAAGGCCATGCCCGGACATCGCAACGGAGTAGTTGCCGGTGCCGCAGCCAACATCCAGTACTTCCGCTCCGGATCCGACCTTCAGTAGATCGAACAGTCGTTCGCACAGGAACGGATCCGCGGTACGGGTGTGGTCGTACTCTTTTCCAATTGCGTTGTACGAGGTGTATGCCATACCCGACGGATCGATCGCACGTGGACCTCAGGTGCGTGGTGGATCGCTGCGAACAAGATAAGGCAATGGAAAAGCGCTTGGATCCATCCGGATGCGAAGGTCTGATGATCGTGTACAGGGTCATACAAGCGCATGATGGTCCATGGATGGGAGATACCCGGGATCGCACGACAGGAGGCCACTTGGAATCCGGTCCAAGGGATCGGATATCTTCACCGCTTCGACCGAATTCCATGAGCGATACCAAACCCTGCCCCGAGTGCCGATCCTCCATCACCTACCCCACAGGCACTTCTTGGATGTGCGGGGAATGTGGCCATGAGTGGAACCCGGAAGAGATCGCTGCTGAGGAAGCAGGCCCGGTGGTGAAGGATGCCAACGGTAACATCCTGCATGACGGCGACGATGTGGTGATGGCCAAGGACCTCGCCGTGAAAGGCGCGCCCAAAGCGCTGAAGGCCGGTACCAGAGTGAAGAACATCCGCCTCGTGGACGGTGACCACAACATCGATTGCAAGATCGACGGCTTCGGCGCGATGGCCTTGAAGAGCGAGTTCGTGAAGAAGGCCTGACCCGTTCCAGAGCCTAAACAAAGGGAACCGTGGAATCGTGGGGGCGAAGTGCAAGGATGGTACGGTCTCAAGAAAGGTCTTCGCGGAAGGTTCGGTGCGTTCCTACCTCCATTGATCGAAGCACTTGCCATGGCAGAGGTTACGCACGCGAGGGGAACAAGATGCGGCCACGCTAGTTTGGTCGTGGGAAGTTCATTTCCTGCTTTGATCAACGCAGCGATGCAGGGATGGGATCGGACGAAACGCGAGCACGTTCCATAGTGGAGTTTTCCTGACCAGTGTGATCGGATCCGGACCGGAGTTCTACATTGCCCGGCAAACATTCCGACCCATGGGTATCCTTCGGATTCTTGTAACCACCTTGTTCCTACTTCATTTGGCAACTGGTGCTATCCACGGCCAGGACTATTCCGTTCAGCTGCTTTCGCACACCACGATCTCCATGATCACCGGTGATCTGGATGGCGATGGGGATGTCGACATCATCAGCGGTGGGCAATACAACCTGGTGTGGAACGAGAACCTTGGTGACGGTACGTTCAATAGCCGCACGATCTCCTTGGATGCGCAGGAAGTTCAGGATATCGTCATGGTCGACCTGGACCAGGACGGGCACATGGACCTCGTGGTCGCGGACCTCACGGCCAACCGCATACTGTATTACCACAACAATGGCGACCGCACCTTCGATCGCCTCTTTCTGCATTCCGGATCCGCTGGGACCGCAGGTATCGTGGTAGCCGATCTGGACGGTGATGAAGATCTCGATGTGGCCTGTGCGGCGTTCACGGGGAACAAGGTGTACTGGCTGCGCAACGATGGTGGTTTCTCGTTCACATCCATCAACATCGCCACAGGCCTCACCGGTGCAACACGTATCGTGGGCGACGATTTCGATGACGATGGTGATGTGGACCTGATGGTGGCCATGCAGACCGCAGGCAGCATCCAACTGTTCAAGAACAACGGTGCCAACTTCACCAGCGTTCAGTCGTTCAGCATTTCAACCCCAAGAAGGATCATCATGGACGACATGGACCAGGACGGTGATATGGATGTGTTGTATGCCGGCACCGGGGGAAGCGGATTCCTGGTGAACGATCAAGGCGTATTCACACGGGTCATACGTTCCACGTCGTCAGCTTACCGTGGCATCGGTACGGCGGATATGAACGCGGATGGTCACAAAGACCTGTTGCTTGCCAATTATGATGAGGACAACGTCGGTTTTGTTGCTGCTGATGGGCTAGGTGGCTTCACCGGATACACGGGCCTTGATACCGACCTGGACTATGCCTCGTTGATCATGGCAGCGGACTTGAACAATGATGGGCACTTGGACGCGGTATGCGGATCGAGCTTCGATATCCGTGCGTACATCAACAATGCAGATGGAACATTCACCACACGACCACTGAACCGGTATCTGGGCGACGCACGCGGCATTTGCCATGGCGACTTCGACAATGACGGCGATGTGGACATCATGGCCATTGGTGGCTTCTATATGGACTGGTACGAAAATGATGGCACGGGCCACTTCGAAGCGAAGATCGTTCGCCAAGGGCCCTCACGCATTCAAGTGAACGGAGGCATCTATCTTGCCACAGCGGACATGGATGGAGATGGTGATGACGACGCCGTGTTCAGTGAACGCAGTGACGATAATTTGGGCTGGATCGAGAACCTCGGCGGTGGCGACTTCGCAGAACGCCCCCTCCATTTCTTGAACGATGCGTACGGGTGTGACCCTGTGGATTTCGATGGTGATGGGGACATGGACGTGGTCGCATCCGACCTCAATGGCGGGTTCGTGTACTGGTTCGAGAATGATGGTGATGAGGTATTCACCCAACACACGGTGAACACCACGTACCGAACACCGTACGAAGTTCGCCCGGTGGACTACGACAACGATGGCGATATGGACGTGCTCGCCGCGTGCTACTCCAGCTTGGACGTCATCGGGAAGGTGGTCTTGTTCCGCAACACGGGCGGTGGAAACTTCCAGTCGGTGGTGATCGATGCTTCTGCGCCCAACACGACTTCGGTGTTCTGGGTCGATCTGGACAGCGATGGCGATCTGGACATCCTTTCCACCATGGCCGATAGCGATCGTGTGAATTGGTATGAGAGCACCGGCGGGGCGAACCCTTCCTTCACCGAGCGCGTCCTGGCCTCGGGAGTTGGTTTCGCCACCTACGCGGTGGCCGCCGATCTGGACGGGGATGGTGACATCGACGTGGCCGCAACGGCCTTGGAGGATCGCTCCGCCGATTGGTTCGAGAACAATGGGAACGAGGTATTCACGCGGCACGAACTAGCACACAACGTGTCCAATCCACAGTTCATCGGGATAGGCGACATCGACGCGGACGGTACACCGGAGATCTTTGCGAGTTGCGCCGGAACCGAAGCGGTCCATCTGTACCGGCGTATTCCAGTGGAACCGGTGGTCGGCCCTGTACCTACGAGCTGCCACGATCTGTTCATCAGCGAACTGGTGCATGAACCCGGTGATGTAGCCCTGGCCTTGGAGATCTTCAACCCGCGTTCCGTGCCTGTGGATCTTTCCGGTTACGCCCTACGGTTCTACCCGAATGGCGATGCCACACATTACGCTTCCAGTTTGCTCACGGGCACCATCGCCCCGGGCGGTACACATGTGGTGGTCGCACCGAACTTCGCCACGGATATCGATGCGTACGCTGATCAGCTCACCAACATCTGGTTCGATGGGTCCGACGCTATCGTGCTGGTCCATGGCAACACACCCATCGACATCATCGGGAAAGTAGGCGAGTCCTTCGACGATGGTGACTACTGGTTCTCCAATGGCGTAGGCACGTTCTATACCGTGCTCGTGCGCAAACCAACTGTCGATCATGGCGATGCGGATGGCACCGATGCGTTCCTGCCCGATGTGGAGTGGATCGCTTACGATGCGGACGATTATAGCCACCTCGGTAGCCACGATGCGCCCTGCGTTGGCGTCTGTACGCCGGAGATCGCCATTGCCGCGACCGAACTTGTCATTTGTGCGGGTGATGATGTGCAGTTCACGAGTAACACGGCTTCCGCAGGAACGGCACCTTCCTATACATGGACCGTGAACGGCGCAGTTGTCGGGGGAAATTCAGGTGCGTTCAATGCAACGGACCTGCAATCCAATTCGGTCGTCATCTGCACGCTACAGAGCAATGCGCCATGCGCCACAGCTACCACCGTGGAAAGCAACAGCATCGCCATAACCGTCCGGACGGTCCAAGTGCCAGTCGCCAGTATTTCCGGGAATGTGCTTTCCGCGAGTCCTGTTCCGAACGCCACCTACCAGTGGTATTTGGGTGGAGGCCTGGTTCCGAACGGGGACGCGGGCAGTATCGTGGTAACACTTCCTGGCATATACACCGTGGTGGCCAGCGTGGATGGCTGCGGTTCGAGCCCTTCTAATGCGGTCGAATACGAGATCAGCACGGGGTTCCGGATTGCTGAGTTGCCCACGTTCGAGCTGGTACCGAACCCGACCGATGGACCTTTGACGATCCGTATCAGCGCAACAGTATTGGCAGTTGAAGTATGGAACAGCACGGGTCAAATGGTGCTGCAACAACAAGGCAGCAACGTTGATCTGAGCGCCATGGCAGCAGGCCTGTACCATGTGGTGGTGAACACCGCTGGGTCACGTTCGGTGTCACGGGTGGTGGTGCATTGATCCGGTCCACCACCCCGCTTCGCTCCATGAAGGCGGGGTAGGCAAGGGTGTCAGTGTCCGATCAAGGCTCTGTGGGCACCTGTTCCCACACATCGTTCGTGGTATTGCCGATATTCGGGTTCGTCAGCACATCGTCTGTACCGTAGTACTCCCCGTTCTGGTTCATCCAATACTGGTTGGAACCGCTCTCGATCTTGATCGGCTGCCCGGTGTAGGGATCCACTGCGTTCTGTTCGCCTCGTACGTAGTCGATGAAGCCGTCCTGGTTCCGGTCGCTGGCATCGCGCTGGTTGCGGTACACGCCCATGATGGCTTCGTTGGTGGCATTGGAATTCTCACGATAGATCTGCTGGCTCTTGTCGAAGGCCACCTGGTTGTTGCGCATGCGGGAATTGTGCTCGGACCAGCTCTGTTGCGAACGTTGTTGTTCGTTGGCGTTGTATGCGGCGAAGTATTGGGGGTTGTAACGCATACTGGCCAACGCATTCAACAGACCCGTTCTTGCGCTTGCGAAATTGTCCGCACGGGTATCCAAGACGGTCAGTTGGTAACCCCAATTCACCATTCCTTGGCCTTCGAAGGAGTAGATGTGCATGACCACCAACGTCTTTGTCCCATCATTCTTGTTCCATTCCGATGCGCTGGCGACACAGGTCTTCCGGGTGGGTGCCACCGACCACATCGGATCCATACCCCGCTGATCCGCGCTGGCGACTTCGGGGGCGTTCTCTTGGCCCACCAAAGTGAAGCCTTCCTTGCGCATGATCGGGAGCAGGTCCTGTTGGACGATCTGTTCCGCAGGCACCATGGGTCGGATCCGCTGGCCGTTGGTCTGGGCCATCTGGGCGTAGTTCGGATCCTGGCTATATACGAACATCACATTGCCCGAGTTCTCCACTTTCACCCCGGGACCCTGGACGCTCCAGTTCCCATTCTTTGGATCCTGGTCCAGTTGCCAATCAGCCGGAAGGTCCATTTGCGCCATCGGCAAATTGAATTGGATGCTGCGGAGGACATGCGTGCGTGTACCCCCTTGCCCTTGGGGCTGCACGGCGCCCTGTTCGTTGGGTGTGCCTTGGTCGGTATAGGCCACCGCCTCGTCGAAGCCATCGGCCATGGTACGCCCTTCGTTGTTGGCTTGACCGTTGCTGCATGCCAATATCAGCAAAGAGGAGAGGATCGTGATGGAAGGGAGGGGTCGCATGGCTCGTGGTGTTGGTTCACTAAGTTATCGAGAACGGTCAGGAAAAGTGAACGATCCGATCGCACGACCTGGATCGGGTAGCGTAGCCTGCCAATGCTGAACCACCATGACCGGAACGCCACCATGTCCACAGGGCCATCGCCTTTATCCACCGCGAAGCCGTAGGATCCCTTCCACAGATAACACAGATATTCCGATTAAAGGCGGAATGAAGACCAATACCTTGAAGTCTCATCAGCATGACTCGGGATCCGCCTGCACCTCACACCAACTGAGCCTTCTGTTCCGGCATCAGCTGTATTCATCTGCGTCATCTGCGGAAGGAATTAAGACCCGATAGCCCTGACCATGTCCACAAGGCCGTTCTGAGATGACCTATCCTACGGGCACTTCCCTGATGTACGCCGAGTGCGGCCCCGAACGGAACCCGGAAGAGGTCGCAGCGGAGAACGCATCCTCCGTGTTGATGGTAAAGGACCTGGCCGTGAAAGGCGCGCCCAAAGGTCCATTCACCAACCCGAAGCGATCACGGTGTTGGCAGTAGAAGTGTTGGGATCGCACATCCCGCATATCCGGGGCATGATCCCTCCAACACAGTGTGGTGACGATGGTCAGGAAACGCGTATGGATGCGGGCTACATTTGCTTACTGACCCTACCTCGAATGCCACAGAACCGTTCATACAGCGTCCTTCATCCTACCGATCTTTCCTCGATCAGCCTACCTGCCTTTGCGCACGGGTTGTTGTTGGCCACGAAGGCGAAGGGGAGGTTCACCGTGCTTCATGTTGACGGCGATGAGGAGATGCATTGGAACGAAATGCCGGGAGTGCGCACGATGTTGGCCAAGTGGGGAATGATCAATGGTGCTGATGACATGAGAGGCTTGGAAGCACTTGGATTAGGTGTGCGGAAGGTCATTACGAAAGGATCTAGCCCGGCGAAGTGTACCATTGAATACCTCGAGGGACATCCCATGGATCTGATCGTTCTAGGAACGCACCAGAACACCGGATGGCAACGCTGGGCGAGGGAGGAGGTTGCTGAACCCATCGCACGGGCCTCCCGAACGGCTGCGCTGTTCATTCCTTCCAATGCCCGTGGCATGGTCGACGTTAGAACAGGGAAAGCGCAATTGCAGAAGGTCCTGATTCCCGTTGCGAAAGTTCCGCACCCCTCCGCAGCGGTTGCCACTGTGCAAGCAATAGCAGGATCACTTGGGGCACATGGGTTGGAATGCACCCTGCTTCACGTGGGTGAAGAGCAAGATCGGTCAGCCTACGATGTTCCCGCTGAACATGGTTGGAAAGTGAACAAGGAATCATTTCAGGGAGATGTGGTGGAGCGGATCATCGAACGGGCGCAGGATCTTGATGTCGATCTGATCGCCATGACCACCAAGGGACATGACGGATTCTTGGATATGTTGCGTGGAAGTAGGACCGAGCAGGTGCTCAGAAGGGCTTCGGTCGCTTTGTTGGCGGTTCCGGAAGGGTGAGTTGCTGGGCAGAGGAGCGATCGGATCGAAAGCTTCGGAGAGGTGGCCTTGAAGCGCGACCTCATGAAGTAATGGATAGGAGTCCAGAGATCCAACCACCCTGAACAGAACAGGCCGGATTCAACCCGTCTTCTTCGGCATCAGCAACCAGATCATTGCCGATGAGGTCAGACCGGCGAAGAAGGTAGATGCCGCTCGTATGATATGGTCCCCACGTATCCCAAGGATCGCTGATGCTGTGCAACAGATCATGATCGCTGCGATGAAGACAATGAGCAGGATGCGCAGGCGGGTCGGTGTGAACATGGGATAAATGTATGATGCAACGATCTCCGTTCGGAGCCTTCGGGACGGCCAGACCAATTGGGATGGTGGCTTGTTCAACAGTTGATCGCTTTAAACCTGCGCCGGGGTCTCCTGAGGAACGAAGGGACCCTGCACCGTCAAGAGCGCAGGGTCTCGAAGACGGAGTACCTGCCGGCCATGAGCGCATCCATATACGTCCCCGAGTTCAAAGCACTGAAAGAGCGCATCAAGGACAGAACGAAGATCCCTATGAAAGCACAGGTGGCTATCCAGCGTAAGCTGCTGATCTTGATGTACACCCTCGGGAAGAGTGACTCGGAATACGAGAAGGACCACCACCAAAAAAGAATAGCCCGGACCGAAGCCCAGGCTACACAGGATAGTGCCCTAGAGCAACTTCCTTTGGAAGTCTAAAGGTAACCGAAAACAAATAGACGGAACACTTGCATGTTAACACAGTACTTGCGGAGGTTTAAAGAGTGCCCGAGCAGGACCTGGCAACTATTGCGCTGGGCACATACCCGCAGGCGCAGGATCGTACATTGCCCCACACGGACCACCACGCCGTACCAACTCCCGCCATGACCCGATCCGCATCCCTCCGTTCCGTCCTGTTCCTGAGCATTGGCCTCGTTACGAACGCCAACGCCCAATCTTTCGAGCAACGCGCACAGGTCTACATGGATTCCACCTACTATGCCGACACCACGATGGTCGGTCTGCTCGTGCATGTGGAAGCGCCGGACCGTAGCATCTCCTGGACCGGGGTCAGCGGACGATCCGAGAAAGGCGGTGCGGCATTGCAGCCGGAGGCACCGTTCCTGATCGCCAGCAACATCAAGACCTATGTCTCGGCCACGATCCTGCGCTTGGTGGAGGAGCACCAACTGAACCTGAACGATCCCGTCGGTCCACTGATCACCGAAAAGTCACGCGCCTTGTTCACCAGCGATGGCTATGACCTGCAGGCCATCACCCTTAGGCACTTGCTCTCGCACACCAGCGGCTTGGACAGCTACACGGGCTACGGCTACATCGATAGCATCGCAGCGCACCCCATACACCGCTATTTCGCGTAAAACTCATTCCAAGGCGTAAGGTAGTACCACAGGGCAGGTGTTGGAAGAAGCGTTGAAAGAGCCCGGTGGACCATCCACAGGGCTCTTTCGCCAATACGCTTTGATCTACAGCCGCTCATTGATCAGCTTCGTCCACTTGTCGGCGAACTCCAATTCATCTGTCAGGTAGGTGCCCGTGCCGGCGTAGTACAGTTCGAACCGCTTTTCCTTCGCGTTCGTGTCCTTCGGTGCGAAGCACAAGGCCAGTTGTTCGATGCTCGCATCACTGTGCTGGCCATGCCCGGAGCGCCCCACCTTGACGGTTCGGCAGGAGCGCATCTGGGTCAGGTCAACGTACTCTGCAATGTCCCGATCCGCACGCTGTGCGTAGCAGAAGAGGGCTTTCTTCCCTTCGTCCAATCCCAACGCTATGCGGCCACAAGTTCCGTGGATGTCCACTTTGCAATCGTGCTGATGGGCCGCTCCCTGCAGCATCCCCAGCAACTGTTTCTCCTTTCGTGACCGGCTGAAGCGATCCAGGATGAAGGGCAATGCGCAAAGCGCTAATGCGAAGATGCCGATAATGGCGGTTCCCCAATTCATTTCCATTTTCAATACGTTTTCCAGAAAGTGTGAAAGACCAATGGGTACATCACGGTACCTCAAAAGGCGGCGCATCATAGCGCGACCCTGAAGACCAGATCCTGATGCCGGTTACGGCAATGACCGGTCAGACCCGGATCACCAGAAGACGTGGAAGGGGAAAAGGATGGCTGCTCGCCAAAAAGTCAGGATAACGGCCCGTGATGCATCCACATGTTGGGTGAACGTCGTTCGAAGCGAGCGATCGTTCAACCGGATGGATGCTGCGAACCCTTTGGTCAAGTCCTTGGACGCCGAAGAAAAAGGAGCGTTCAGGGAATTGACCAGACTCTCCGAAGCGGAAGTGGGGCAGAGAGAGAAGTCGGAAGCATCGGAAAAGGAAATGCCCAGTGATGGGCGTTGTTCACCTTGGAACTGGGCATCCGTATTGGTGCTGGCGACGTGGCTTATCGCAAAGCAGTAAAGTACCGTCAGGAGCAGCATTCCGGTCCGTTCACCGGCTTTGCTTCGCATCAGGGTGCGAAGGGACCGATGTGGGAATGGAGCAGGGGTGGGGACCATACCTTCTTTCACGTGGATCAATGGCGACGGATTCGTATTCTGCTTACGACAGAACGGCATGAAATACCGATCGGCGGATGCGGGGCAAAGCTAGCGTAGCGTTTTCGAACGTTCCACTTTCTTCGTTGCGATTCAGATGGACGACGCATTCCCTAGCGGACTGTTCATGAAACAACCCTGCCAATTGGAATGGGGACCGGTTCAACCGGTGACGACGATGGACCACGATCGTCCACGAGTTGACCAAGTTGCTCTGTTCAAAGTACCTATGGAGGGGATAGGCACCTGCGGTTGATCCGCGAACACCAACTATGCGACCGCTTTCCCGGAGCACGACAGCGTCAACGCAGATATTTCGCCAACATGATATCACCAAGCCCTGAGGGAGTTCTATACCCAGGATCCGGTCACCGCTCCCGCTCCTTCGCGTGATCCGCCGGTCACTCCTTGATGAACCTAACGGTACGCTCTCCGCGCACGTGTTGGATGGAGACGGCGTATGCACCCGGCGGTAAGGATGACGCATCGACGACGATGGAGCCAATATTGCGCACGTACGGCAGCAGCACCACCCTCCCGTGGATGTCCCGGATGGTGATCGCGGATCCGGCGGGCAGGTTCACATCCGTCGTGAGCGTGAAGAAGCGATCCACGGGGTTGGGAGTAGGAACGAAGGGTTGATCATGGTCGCGTATGTCGGCGACGCCGACGTTCACGCCGCTCAGGAATTTCCACACGGCCAGTTGGATCGGTGGGCTGCTCGCCTCGGCGTAGCCGGCCACCGCGATACCACCATCAGCGAGGAAGAGTGTGCGCACCGCACTTTCGTCGTCGTTGCCGGGTGTGGCGTTGGACGTTCCAATGCCAGCGGTGCCGAAGCTGTTGTCCAAACTCCCATCCGCGTTCAAGCGGATCACCTTTACCCGGGGGGTGGTGGCATCGGTGTTGTCCACACCGATCACGATCTTGCCATCCGGTTGCAGTGCCAAGGAAGGCTGTGTCCAATCGCTTCCTCCAAAGGGGATGACAGCAACACCGGTCGTTCCGAACGTACCGTCGAAGCTGCCGTCGACGTTGAGCTGGATCGCCACGACATCATATCCCGAATCGTTGTCCGAGATACCTGCAACAATGATCTTCCCATCTGGTTTGATACGGACACTGTTCGCACGGTCGTCACCGAAGCCGCCCGGCGCAAGTAGCAGTTTGCCACCGGTACCGAAGCCCGCATCGAGCGTGCCATCGGTGTTGTACCGTGCAACCGCAATGCGCTGGTCGAACGCATCCAACGAAACACCGCACACCACGATCCTGCCATCGGGCTGCAAGGCGATGTCCTTCAGGTTGTCGCTGCTGTTCGGGCCCATGTCCAACTGTACTGTACCGAATCCACCGTCCCAGTTCCCATCGGGATTGAAGCGTGTAACGAACGATTCCCAGGCCGAACCCGCATAGCGCTCACCGCACACCACGATCTTGCCATCCGGTTGTAGGGCCAAGCCCGTTGCGTAGCTGTCGGAGTTGGGGAATACCAGTTCCGCGATGCCGTCGGAACTGAAGCTGTTGTCCAGGTCGCCATCCGCCGAGTACCGCATGACGATCAAGGTGCCATTCGCGAGCGCATCGAACTTGTTGCCGGCCACAACGATCTTGTTATCGGGCTGCACGGCGATGCTACCGATGTAGTCGTTGCTCGCGTCCACATCGGTGGTCACCAGTCCGTTGGTGCCGAAGCCCGTGTCGAGCGTGCCATCGGCGTTGAAGCGCACGAGCAGGGTGAGACCGGGTGTCTGGCCGCATACGAGGATCTTGCCATCGGCTTGTTGGGCCAGGGCTTGTCCGCTACAGTAGGTGCCTGGCACGTTGGCCACGGCCTTACCGCCGGTGCCGAATGTGGGATCGAGCGTACCGGCTTGCGCCACAGCAGCTGCAACGGGGAAAAGCAATGCGCTGAATAGTTGGAACGTTCTCATGCGAATGGTTGGTTCAGTGTTTCACGAATCGTCGAGTGATCGAATTGCCGGAAGTGTAGAGCGTGATCGAATATGCACCCGGTGTGAGGGCAGCGGCATCCACTTCGATGCTGTTCTGCTCCACGTGGAAGGGCACGTTCACATTTTGGCCAAGCGCATCGTGCACCACCACGCGGGTGCGTGCATCGAAAGGCACGGTGCTGGTGAGGATGAAGAAACGATCGACGGGGTTGGGGAAGAGCTGCAAGTTGCCGGACGATTGTTCTTCGCCAAGGCCATTGATCCCGCACACCTCCACTTCTTCGTAGGTGGCGCTGGTTGGCAGGGTGAATGTCTGCCAGCCGGTGATGTCGGTAAGCGTCACCGCGTATGGCTCGTCGGTCATGAGCAGGTCGGCATCGGTGAAAGGCACCGGCCCTTCGCATCCGGTACCCTCACCGGTCGCGTTCGTCTTCACCAAATAGGGCGAAACCGTGTTGCCGCCGCGCACCAGGCTGTCCAGCTCACCGAAACCGACCAGGAGGTGTCCACCATCGGCCGTGGCGGTCGCGGACAGGCCCTCTTCAATACCCGAGCTGCCGTAGTGCATGGCCCATTGCGCAGCACCACTGGCGGCGATGCTCAGCATCATGGCCTGCCTGCCCAGCCCCGTTCCGCTTGGCCATTGCACCCTTCCGGCGAGCAGGTGTCCGTTGGCGCTGGCGGTGGCCCGCGCGAAGCGCCGGTAGGTGGGGTCGAAGGTGTGGTAGCTTTTCGCGGACACCACGGATCCCAGCAGATCGACATTCACGCGGTAAACGGCGGAGGTGTCGCCGCCGAAGTAGCTGGGCTGGAAGTACACTGAGAAACCCGAGGCCGCAGGGATCACGCCGATGCTCGGCCAAGTAGGGAAGCCCGCGCTGATGCCATAGCGCTTGGCCCATACGAAGCCGCCCGCATCGTCCAGGCGCATCAGCCACGAACCGGCGTTGTTGGCAGTGGATCCCGCCAGCACGATGCCGCCTGTGGCCGGAAGAAGCATGGCGCTGATCCGATTGAACTGGCCGGGCGCCGCCGTGGTGACCCGCTTGGTCCAGAGGTGCGTTCCGCTGGAAGAAAAGCGCGCGATGAACGAATCGTCGTGAAAACCGCCGCCGCCGTCAAGCACTTGCAGCACGCCGCACAGCACCACGTCGCCATTGGTCGCCTCGGCCACCTTTACCGGCAATTGATGGAACACGCCCGCAGCGGAAGGAACGAGCCGCAGGGCCCACAGCACGGCGCCGTCGGCATCCAGCTTCGCCACATAGACGCTATCGCCGAAGGAGATGGACGAGTTGCCCGTCACCACCACACCGCCTGCCGTTGTGGTCGCCAGATCGAGGAGGTACGCATTGTTCAGGATCGCCGACGGCACGAGGAGCTTGGTGCTCCACTGCAACGCTCCCGCCACATCGTACTTCACCACTTGATTGACGGGCGTGCCTGCGCCATCGGTGGCCTTCACGCCCACGAACACATCACCCGTGGAATTGCTCACCACGGACCACCCCCAACCTTCACCGGGCAATACACGCTGAAAGGCGCTCTGCGCGAAGAGGGTGGAAGTGGCGAGAAGGGCCGTTGCGATCGTATAGGATCGTTTCATGGTGCTAGTGTTTGACGAGCCGTTGAGTAGATGTTCCTGTGGAAGTATGCAGCGTGAGGATATAGGCTCCCGGCGTGAGTGAAGCGGCATCCACGTCGATGCTATTCTGTGTCACGCTGAAGGGCGCGATCACTTCGCGGCCAAGCGCATCGTGCACCACCACGCGTGTGCGTGCATCGAAAGGCACGTTGCGGGTGATGGTGAAGAAGCGATCGACGGGGTTGGGTGCAATGCTGAACGCGCCTCGGGTCGCGCCCTCTTCGATCCCCACCGGCACGCTGGTGTACTGCACCAGCCAGATATCCTCCGCATCGATCACCGTGTTGGCGCCCCATCCTACGGTGACCAAGCGACCGTCCTGCCGTTCCATCACAGAGCGAACGCGGGGCACGTCGGTGATCGGCAAGGCCAATGAGCCATCGGTAGCAAAGTTGTTGTCCAACACGCCATCGACCGCGCGCACGAGCAACCCTTCGTTGCCACTACCAAGGATCGACTCACCGACGAGGAGGACCTTGCCAGTTGCATCCAGCTTCAGATCCCAGAGGTACCAATCCGGCGCGGCGGCGATGTTCACGCCGATGGATCCTCCGTAGGGGAGCAGCGTTCCATCGGTATCGATCAGGTAGAGATAGGTCTCTCCCACGATGTCGGAGCGGACCGTGCCCAGGAGGATCTTGCCATCGGGCCGCTGCACCATGTATTCGCCGGACTCGAAGATCGACGTGTTGATGATGAGCGCGCCATCGGTGGCGAAGCCGGTGTCCAAACTGCCATCGGTGTTGAGGCGGACCACGATCGCATCATCGAGGCCCACGATCCCGCTGACAACGAGCTTGCCATCAGGCTGCACCAAGCTGTGCAGTGGCCAATTGTCCTGGTAGGGCAGTTGCGCAGCGCCATTCGTTCCGAAGCTGGTATCGGTTGTGCCGTCGGCGTTCACGCAATACACCACACCGTAGTGCTGCGGCCAAGGGTTGGCCCACTTACCCGCGATCAGGATCTTGCCATCGGGGCGCAGGCTCATGGTGTAGGTCTCTTCCCGGAGTTGCAGGTTCGATCGCCATTCACCGCCCGTGCCAAAGGAGGCATCGAGCGTTCCGTTGGGCAGGAAGCGCCGCACCATCATGTGGTACTCGGTGCCGGAGACGAACACTTGCGCACCCACGAGGATCTTGCCGTCCGGCTGTAGTTCCACTTCAACACCCCTGCTGGAGCCACTGGGTTCGGTAGTGATCACCACGCCAGCGGTACCGAAGGCGGGATCAAGCTGACCATCCGGCAGGAAGCACGCCAGTAGCATCGCATTCGTGATGTCCGTGTCCTCGATCCCGACGACGTAGATCCTGCCGTCGGGCGCGAGTTGCGCGTCCAAGACCACCTCACGGGCGCCGAGGTCGTGTATGGCGATGCCGCCGGTGCCAAAAGTGGGATCAAGGATCTGGGCTTGCAGCGCACAGGAAAGTGCGATCAAAAGGAAAGTGGATACTGGTCTCATACTGAACGGATCTTAATGTTTCACGAATCGACGTGGGACTGTTTCTGCGGAAGTGTAGAGCGTGATCGTATATGCACCGGGCGTAAGCGCAGCGGCATCCACTTCGATGCTGTTCTGTGTCACGCTGAAGGGCGCGATCACTTCGCGGCCTAGCGCATCGTGCACCACCACGCGTGTGCGTGCATCGAAAGGCACGTTGCTGGTGATGGTGAAGAAGCGATCGACGGGGTTGGGTGCAAGCATCATCTCGGCCGCAAGTGAATTCTCCTCCACGATCTGCACCGTCCCATCGCATCCCAAGGGGTTGTAGGGTGGGGAAATATTCTCCACCGAACCGTATTTCACGATGAAGGCATCCGTGGAATTCGGCGCGAAGCGCACGGAGCAGGGATCACCCGGGTTGAATGCGAACGATCCGCCGGTCTGTTCGAAGGCGGTGAAGTAGAAGTCACCGAAGGAACCCACCACATCGGTACCTGTGGCGATATCCCAGAAGTCGGTACCGTAGTATTCGCCGTTCTGATCCATCCAGTATTGCGAGGCTCCGATTTCGATCATGATCAGTTGGCCGGTGTGAGGGTCTACCGCGTTCTGGTCACCCCGAATGTAGTTCAAGATCTGATCCAGGCTTCGGTCGTTAGCGGCGTTCAGGGATCGGCACGCGCCTATGATGGCTTTGTTGGTGGCATCGGCATTCGCCCGGGAGTTCGCTTGGTGGTTACGCATGCGGGTATTGTGCTCCGCCCAACGCTGTCGTATCCGCTGCTGCTTGTTCGCGCTGTAGGCGGAGAAGTCCTTCGGGTTGCAGCGGATGCCGACCAAGCCTTGCAGCAGGTCGGCCTTCGCCGGAGTGTAGTTCGCCGTACCGGTCACTGAACAGCTGATGAAGTAACCCAAGTTGAGCACACCGTCGCTCGAAAATGCGAACCGGTAGGGGACCGCAAGCACCTTGGTGCCATTCTGCTTCTTCCATTCGGACGCGTTCGCGAAGCACCCCTTGCGGGTCGGTGCAAAGGACCATAGCGGGTGTATGCCGCCTTGGTCCCCGGTCGCCATGGCAGGGACGTTCGCTTGGCGGACCGAACTGAAACCCTCATTGCGCATGAACGGAACGAGGTCCTGCTGCACGACCTGTTCCGCGCCGACCAATGGCCGCAATTTCTGACCGTTGTTCAGGGCCATCTGGATGTACGCAGGGTCCTACAGGTGAACATCACATTGCCCGAGCTCTCCACCTTCACACCGAGTCCGGTCGCCTTTGAGACCCCTGAGTTCGGGTCCTGTGCGAATCGCCATTCCGCTGGAAGGTCGATCTGGGCCATGGGTAAGCCGAACTGCTTGCTCTGAGGCACGTGTGTACGGATCCTTGACAACGGTTTGTGCCGATCCAGCATCTTGTCCGGTACCGGTCGCATTACCCGCGTCCGCGCCGAAATCGTTGTCATCGGCCAGGGTAATTCCATCCGGGTCCGCATGCCCGTAACCACAGGCCAAGATGAGTAGAATGGAAATGATCGGAAGGGAATGTCGGATCAGCATGGTCCTATGTATTGGTTCCACCGGGATCGGAAAGTTAGCAAGATCGAATGTTCATATTCGGGGTGAACATGGGTCGCAGTACCATCATGCTTCGCTGGTGGCCTCCCTTGCCTAGAGGTCGCCCGCGTTCGGATGTGCGCTTCGACGCGATGGTTGGAACGCGAAGGATCGACTTGATGGAGGTCACGGTACTACTGGCATCGACATCAAGCGGTGCTGTACATTGCCCACATTGCCCACATCGAACATGTCCAAGACACCTCGATCCGCCATGACGCACATTCGGCTCCTTCGTTCCGCACTGCCCTTGGTCATCACGTGCATGGCCGCAAGCACCAGTGCCCAATCGTTCAAGCAACGGGCGCAAGCGGTGCTGGATTCCATCTATCTCACGGATACCACGATGGTCGGTCTGCTCGTGCATTTGGAAGCGCCGGACCGCAGCATCTCCTGGACCGGTGTCAGCGGACGATCCGAGAAAGGCGGTGCGGCATTGCAGCCGAAGGCACCGTTCCTGATCGCGAGCAACATCAAGACCTATGTCTCAGCCACGATCCTGCGCTTGGTGGAGGAGCACCACCTGAACCTGAACGATCCCGTCGGTCCACTGATCACCGAAAAGTCACGCGCCTTGTTCACCAGCGATGGCTATGACCTGCAGGCCATCACCCTTACGCACTTGCTCTCGCACACCAGCGGCATGGACAGCTACACGGGCTACGGCTACATCGATAGCATCGCAGCGCACCCCTTGCACCGCTGGACCCGCGATGAACAACTCGAGCGAACCGTAGCGGTAGGCACCAAACTGGCCGAACCCGGCGCGCACTACGCCTATACCGATGCGAACTACCTATTGCTCACCGAAGTGATCGAGGGTCGCACCGGCAAGCCCTTCACCCAGGCGATGCGCGAACTGCTGTGCTACGATGCCATGGGCTACAGCCACACTTGGATGCCCACCTTGGAACCCATGCCTGCCGGAACGTTGCCGCTGGTACACCACTACTGGGATGACCGCGGTTGGGACAGCTACGGGATAGACATATCCGTGGACCTGTATGGCGGCGGAGGCATCGCCTGCACGGCCAGCGACCTGGCCCGCTTCAACCAGGACCTTTTCACAGGGAAGGTGGTCAAGGACAGCACGACGCTTGCAGCCATCCATACCACAGTGGTCACGCAGGACAGCCTGCCGAGCGATTATCATTTGGGCATCTCAACGGAAACCGTCCGCGGTCTATCGGCCGTCGGGCACGGCGGTTTCTGGGGCACCAAGGCGTTGTACCTGCCGGATCTGAACACGACAGTGAGCATCGCCGTGCTGGAACGCGGCCACCGTGCCACGCAGAAAGCGGTGATCGATCAGATGGTGGGTTTGTTGATGCGATGAGGGGACAGAAGATCGTGGCCCTTTCATGAAGTTGGCAGCGCAAAAGCTCGCATCGTTGTCCTACGATCCTTATACCCCATGCGTAAGCGTCCTCGTATTGCACGGAAGATGAACTTGCACTACGCCCAAATTGGTTGGCGTATAGCACCGATATTTGTAGAGCCGTAGCCTTCGCCAAAGATGGCTTCGACGACCGAAGGTGGGAACGCTCGCAGACATCCTCTCAGTCCTTCGCGGCGAACGCGCGCGACTCTTCGCCAAGTACGGGCTGAAGAGCATGGCCGTGTTCGGATCGGCCACGCGCGATGATTTCCGGCCGGATAGCGATGTGGACCTTCTGGTGGATTTCGAACGGCCCATCGGAATGGAGTTCATGGATCTGGCGGATGAATTGGAAGCCATCCTGCAGCGCAAGGTGGATCTGGCCACCGTTGGCGGTATCAAGCCGCACTACATGCCCTACATCACGCCGGACCTGAAGTATGTCTAAGCGCTTCGACAAGCCATTGCTCATCGACATGCTCCAGTCGACAGAGAAAGTGTTGCGATACACCGAAGGCATGGACGAAGCCGCGTTCAAAGCGAACCAGCAGACGCGTGATGCGGTGATCTACAACATCCAGATCCTCGGCGAGCTGCCTCACATATCAGCGAGCGCACGGTTCAAGCGAACACCGAGGTCGAGTGGGGCAAGATCATCTGCACGCGGCACCGCATCGTACACGACTATGACCAGATCCGCGACGACATCATCTGGCGTGTAGTGTCCGACTATCTACCGCCATTGTTAGAGCAGTTGAAGAAGATCCTGGCCAGCGGGGTGGAGTGATCGGCGTTTACGTCACCCTCATTCCTCCACGTAATACCACGTCGTGCGGCAGATCAGCCCGCAAGGCACCTCATGTGTAAGGACCAAAACCCGCCTGCCATCCGCCGTGCGGAAGGGAATACTCGTTTCGCTGTACACGCTGAAGCCTCGGTGCACGGGTGCCTTTATCAAGCTGCTATCGCCACGGCTCAATAGCGTCATGCCGCCGTGCTGGTTCTCGCGCCATAGCATGCGGTATTGGGTCGTGGTGTCAGTGGGCAAGGTGGCATCGGCCGCGAGCCCGTAACGGAACTGCATGAAGGCCGCGCTGTCCTGGGCGTTCTCGAAGTAGGCCGGGCCGTGGAACCAGTGATCGGTCTGGGGTGGCGCTACAGGGTCCTGCGCTTGAGCGAAGAATGGCAGGAGGAAGAGGAGGTGGAGGGCGGGGCGCGTGTTGTGCATGTACCTGCGGTACACGGGGCGGGGGTGGAGGTTCATGAGATGATCGATCCGTGATCCCGATATTCGTGATGATATGGCCGATCTGCCGAAACGCGACACGCATCGATGGCAGGGATACGATTACGCCAATGTTGGCGCGTATTACCTGACCATTTGCACCGATGACCGCCGTCATTGGTTCGGACACATTGTGGATGGTGTGATGCACCGTTCACCGATCGGCGAATTGGCGCAACGGTGTTGGGATGCGATACCGGAACACATGCCGCATGTGGATGTCGGGGAATTCGTGGTGATGCCGAACCATGTGCATGGGATCGTGGTGATACGGGAACGGTTGGTGGACGCGCGTGGCCGTTCGATGGACGGCGTGTCGGGTGGGAACGACGTAGGGGCCGATCATGATCGGCCCGATCCACCAACACGACCCGATACGATGGCGAACGATGGGACCGTCCCGCCCGATGCATCGCCGGACCATGGCACCGCAATGGACAACGAAACGAATGGCGGTGATTTGGCCGACGCCCCCGCCGCACAAATGCGGGCCGATCATGATCGGCCTCTACGCCCACCCGCCGACCCCGGCGCACCACCGAAACGCCCGATGCCCATCGTTCCCGTTGGTTCATTGGGCCGCATCGTACGGGCGTACAAACCTGCCTGCCGGCAGGCAGGTCCGCGGTTACGCGCATGGCGTACCGCGATGGGTTGTTGCCCCACGGCACGCCTGTATGGCAACGCAATTATTGGGACCGTGTGATCCGCGATGACGGCGAATACCAACGCATTGCCGATTACATCAGGGACAACCCCGCCAATTGGAAAGGGGACCGGTTCAACCGGTGACCCCGCGAACGTCAGGGTTGAACCACGATCGTCCACGATCCGACAACGATCCCCTGCCTATCCCAACCACGGACCAAATATGCACCTGTACTTAATCCACGAACATCCGCCTTGTGGCCTATCCCGTGAAGTACGGTCCTGCCATAGGTGTCAAGAACATCGAGCTTCGATATCCTATCGTCGAGGATCACATTGTCCGTGGCAGGGTTCGGATAGGGTGGTGCAAGTGGGCGGATGTACGATGATGGAACCCCAGTGATCAATTCACACCATGAATCTCCGAAGATCACCTGACCAGACTCCCTGACGCAGTCGAGCTGACCAAAGTGAGATAGTCCAAGTTGTTGCGAAAGCATCCCGAATGGGGCAGATGTTGCGCCAATGCCTTCGATCACCCGGATGGTGTCACCCTCGTTGGGGCCATCGCTCACGGTCTGTCGAATGCGGTAGGTGCCATTGACGAGGATCGAATCCACTTGCACGATGATCGCATGCCATCCGAATCCATTTTCGTAAGCATTGATCGGGTAGGGTATGGTATCGCCGACCACGGCGTCAAAGTCATAGATGAGCGATTCCGTCGACCAGTTCGAGCGTGCGAATACCGCATGGTCCACCTCTCTTACATAGGTGTCCTGGCCGGGGTATTCGGTCATGGATTGGCACCATTCGATAAGCGGCTCAACGTAGTGTCTTTCACGCGATCGGATCACCCTGTATCCGGTACCGTCGATAATGGTGTCGCCACCAATCCAATGTGTTGTCACCCAAGTATCAAGGCAATCGCCCTCGGCAGAGCCGGTAATGCTCGAAGTCCACATGCGCGTTGTATCGCCGAAGAGTGGGATGTAGGCCTGCGCTGTGATGTCGCTACAGGACACCAGAATCGCTAAGAGCCCAAGGAGCATTCCTTTCATGGTGAAACGAATGTAAGCGACCGAAGCCTCTGCATTTCGCGTTAGGGATAGCAGTGAAAAGCCCGGAGCCGTCTTCGGCGAGAACTTGCAACGAATGGCTCGACGGCGAGTCTTCGAGTCGGAACGCCAAAACCACTAGATCGGCAGAACCAAATTTGCCCTATCGCCCCATAGGTGATAGAGAGCCATACTCTGGCCGTCAGCTGAGATCATCACGTATCCGTAGGCATCATTCCAAATCTCATCCTCCACGGTCATCCATGGCGTCTTGAATTTGTACACAACGACAGTGCTATCGAACCAACGCGGGAAACAACCATGGGTATCCACTTCTTCAGTGTCAGAATGAAGGCCATCAAACCCAAGAGGGAAGACTGCCGAGCCACGGAAGAACCATGACCGCATGTCCTCCGGTGCGTAGCGGGTAGAATCGATGAAAGGCCAATCGTTCGCTTCGGCGAACGGGATCACCGTGGAAGCCGTGAAGGTTCCCGGAGAGGTGCTCGTCCAAAGGATGGCGCGATAGCCTGCATGTCCACCTTGATCACCTAGGTCCTTCGCGATGAGGTCTGGTTTGAATCCTTTCCAATATCCAGCAGGCATTGGAGAGGTGCAAGATGCACAGAGCATCAATCCACTAAGCACTGGGACGATAGCTTGGGTACGCATGGTCATGTCTGTAACACACCCATATTAAACGCCTTCGTCGCCGGGCTCTGCGCTGCCGCTTCGATCGGAAATATTGAAGAGACCATGTTATCAGCGCCTGCGCAGCTTCACTCGTACATGGACATGTTGGTACGTCGTTCCAGGCGGATCCGTATCGAGGACTAGCTTCTCGTAGGTCACCTTATCCACGCAATACAAGTCGTTACCGCAAGCTGAGTGCTCAGCGAACCACTGGGCTGTGGGCTCCATGGGTGTCTCCCCTTGAAGCGCATTGGGGTACCAAAGTGGTTCCATCCGCCGTGGCTTCACGCCATTGCCGTAATACTTGTAGCCCAGCGTGCGCATGGCCAGTGTTGTATCTACACCCAGCAGTTCCACCTCGAATGCGCACGGGCACGAGGTCGTTTGCGCGATAGCCCCGTAGTTCAACAGGAATGAGAGAAGGATAGGGCCGCGCATTAGAATTGATGATCAGGTTTGAAGTACCCCCATATTAAACACCTTCGTCGCCGGACTCTGCGCCGCCGCCTCGATCCCCAAACTCACCCAAGTCCGCGTCTCCAGCGGATCGATCACCGCATCCAGCCAAAGGCGGCTTGCCGCGTAATAGGGGCTGATAGTGTCCTCGTACTTCTTCTGGATGCGTTCGAGCAGTTCCTTCTCCTTCTCGGGGGTGATCACTTCGCCCTTGCCTTTCAGCGCGCTCACCTCGATCTGCAGCATCACCTTGCTGGCCTGTTCGCCACCCATCACGGCCACTTGGGCGCTGGGCCAGCCCACGATGAGGCGCGGGTCGTAGGCCTTGCCGCACATGGCGTAGTTGCCGGCGCCGTAGCTGTTGCCGATGATGATGGTGAACTTGGGCACCACGCTGTTGCTTACGGCGTTCACCAGTTTCGCGCCGTCCTTGATGATGCCGCCCTGCTCGCTGCGGCTGCCCACCATGAAGCCGGTAACGTCCTGCAGGAAGACCAGCGGGATGTTCTTCTGGTTGCAGTTGGCGATGAAGCGCGTGGCCTTGTCGGCGCTGTCGCTGTAAATGACGCCGCCGAACTGCATCTCGCCCTTCTTGCTCTTCACCACCTTGCGCTGGTTGGCCACGATGCCTACGGCCCAGCCGTCGATGCGGGCGTAGGCGGTGATGATGCTCTGGCCGTAGCCTTCCTTGTATTCGGTGAACTCGCTGTCGTCCACCAGGCGCGCGATGATGTCGCGCATGTCGTAGGGCTTGGCGCGGCTGCTGGGCAGTATGCCGTAGATCTCCTTCGGGTCGGCCTTCGGCTTGGCGGCTTTCTCGCGACTAAAGCCCGCGTCCTTGGGCTTGCCGAGCTTGTCCATCAGGCTGCGGATGGTCTTGAGGCATTCCGCATCGTCCTTGCACTGGTAGTCCGTTACGCCGCTGATCTGGCTGTGCGTGGTGGCACCGCCGAGGGTCTCGTTGTCGATGTCCTCACCGATGGCGGCCTTTACCAGGTAGCTACCCGCGAGGAAGATGCTGCCGGTGCCTTCCACGATCAGGGCCTCATCGCTCATGATGGGCAGGTAGGCGCCGCCCGCCACGCAGCTGCCCATAACGGCGCTGATCTGCGAGATGCCCATGCTGCTCATGACGGCGTTGTTGCGGAAGATCCGGCCGAAGTGCTCCTTGTCGGGAAAGATCTCGTCCTGCATTGGCAGGTAAACACCGGCGCTGTCCACGAGGTAGATGATGGGCAGGCGGTTCTCCATCGCGATCTCCTGTGCGCGCAAATTCTTCTTGCCCGTCATAGGAAACCAGGCCCCGGCCTTCACGGTAGCGTCGTTGGCCACCACGATGCACTGGCGCTTGCTCACGTAGCCGATCACCACCACCGTACCGGCGCAGGGCGCACCTCCGTGCTCCTTGTACATGCCGTCCGCAGCGAAGGCACCGATCTCGATACGCGGGCTCTTGGGGTCGAGCAAGGCATCGATGCGCTCACGGGCGGTCATCTTGCCTTGAGCGTGCTGCTTGGCGATGCGTTTCTCGCCGCCGCCTTGGTGGATCTTGTGAAGACGCCGGTTCAGCTCGCTTACCGCGAGCTTGTTGAAATCCTCGTTCTTCGACGCTTCCAGATCGATCTTCTCAGCCATGCTGCGAAAGTAGCGGGCAACTGTGTAAGATCCGTATGTCACCGAAACCCCACCTTGATCTCTTGACCCCTTGTATCTTGTTAATTGAGCCTTTCTCCCGCTTCGTTCTTGGAGACTTCGATGTCGATCTTCTGCGCCATGCTGCGAAAGTAGACCGCAGAGGGTTATCCACTGATCATCGATGCGGCTCGCTGGCTCGGCTTAAAGAGTTTTTCCGCAGATTATGCAGATAATGCACTGAGCGGCATTTGTATTTTATCGGTGACATCTGCGACATCGGTGGATCCTACTTCTTTTCCTCTGTGGATAGTGGCTCGCAGGCCTGTCTGCCGGAGGCAGGCTCGCAAAGGAACTTTTTCCGCAGATGACACAGATGACGCAGATAAATGCAGATAATGCACTGAGCGGCATTTGTATTTTATCGGTGACATCTGCGACATCGGTGGATCCTACTTCTTTTCCTCTGTGGATAGTGGCTCGCAGGCCTGTCTGCCGGAGGCAGGCTCGCAAAGGAACTTTTTCCGCAGATGACACAGATGACGCAGATAAATGCAGATAATGCACTGAGCGGCATTTGTATTTCATCGGTGACATCTGCGGATCATTCTCCTGCAGCATTGGCATTCATCTGCGAAATCTGTGTCATCTGTGGATAGTTCTTCCCTTTCTGTGGATATACTTGCTCAATGGAAGACCGGGACCAGCATACGCATGCCATTATTGGTGCTGCGATGGAGGTACACACGGAGCTTGGCGCCGGGTTCTTGGAGAGTGTCTACCAGGATGCCTTGGCCTGCGAATTCAAGAAGCGTGGGATTCCTTTCGCTATGGAGGTGGAGCTACCTATCCACTACAAGGGCGAGCGGCTCACGACCTTCTTTCGTGCGGACTTCATCTGCTACGCGGATGTGATCGTCGAGCTGAAAGCGCTGAAGACTTTGAGCGGCGTGGAAGAATCACAGCTCCTGAACTATTTGAAGGCGACAGGGATCCAGCGGGGATTGCTGCTCAACTTCGGCAGTCCGCGTTTGGCGGTGAAGCGGATGGTATTCACTCCGCGGTAGGGGCTGTCCACTGGTGAATGCGACTCGCAAGGGTTATTTCCGCAGATGACACCGATGAATGCGGATGATGGGCGGGCTGAGATGGAGGGGCCGCAGATGACACAGGACCTGTCCCGCCTTAGCGGGATGAATGCGGAAGATGGACGGGCTGGGATCGAGGGGAGGACTTAGTTGTCGCCGGTCTCACGGATAGTCCAAGGAGCGGCATTTGTACTTCATCTGTGACATCTGTGGATAGTCCTTCTGCGGCAGTTGGATCTCATCGGTGACGTCGGCGGATAATTTTCAGCGGCGTTTGTATTTCATCTGCATCATCTGCGTCATCTGTGGATAGTCCTTCTGCGGCAGTTGGATCTCATCGGTGACGTAGGCGGATAATTTTTCAGCGGCGTTTGTATTTCATCTGCGTCATCTGTGACATCTGTGGATAGTCCTTCTGCGGCAGTTGGATCTCATCGGTGACGTCGGCGGATAATTTTCAGCGGCGTTTGTATTTCATCTGCGTCGTCTGTGACATCTGTGGATAGTCCTTCTGCGGCAGTTGGACTCATCGGTGACGTCGGTGGATAATTTTTCAGCGGCGTTTGTATTTCATCTGCGTCGTCTGTGACATCTGTGGATAGTCCTTCTGCGGCAGTTGGATCTCATCGGTGACGTCGGTGGATAATTTTTCAGCGGCGTTTGTATTTCATCTGCGTCATCTGTGACATCTGTGGATAGTCCTTCTGCGGCAGTTGGATCTCATCGGTGACGTAGGCGGATAGTTCTTCTGCCGTATTCGGCTTTCATCGATAACATCTGCGGATGGTCTCCTTTTCTGTGGAGCAGGGCCAACGTGTGCCCAGCGGTATGGCATCCTTTCTGGTCCAAGAACCGTAGAAGCGCGAATGGATCAGACTTTGAAAGGATCGCTCGGCCTCAGCCTCTTGTTGGCGGCCGTATCCATCAGTGGGATGTGTGTGGGACAGTCCTTCGTGAACCCCGGGTTCGAGAGCGGTTCCACCGGCTGGAGCGGTTGCCCGCTGGAGATCAACTCCGCAAGCGTCTATGGCGGCACGGGCTCCAATCAGGTGGCTGAGGTGGATGGTCATATCAACGCGGCCTCCACGGCCGATGACCGCATGCTGTGCCAGACCCTGACCGGATTCACGGTAGGGGCCATCTATCTGTTGGAATTCGATGCCACACGTCGACAATCTGGCGGCACACCCGCTTCGGTATCAGTCACTGTGCAGGTCGACGATGTCTTGTACACCGAGGTCACTCGTACCGGTGGATGGAACATGGTGCGCGAACAGTTGACATTCACGGCCCAGTCCACGTCCCATACACTAAGCATCACGCCCAACTTCACCGTATCCTTGGGTATGCTGTTCGATGATTTCGACATTTCCGTAGCCAGCCCATTGCCGGTACAGATGCTGCATTTCGATGCCCGTACCGAGGACGATCACGTACGGTTGGATTGGGCGACGGGCTCCGAGCAGAACAACGCCGGATTCTCGGTGGAGCGCAGCACGGACCTCGATCAATGGGAGCAGATCGCTTTCGTCCAAGGTGCCGGGAACAGCCAGCACACGATCAACTACCAAGCCGTGGACGACCGACCGATCCAAGGGTCTTCCTACTACCGATTGCAGCAGATCGATGAGGACGGTAGCGCGGAGATCACGGCGGTCCAAGCCATCCACTTGGGTCTGTATGGAACGGCACTTTCCATTTGGCCCAACCCGACCACCTCACTACTCCACGTGCGTACCAATGACCCCGGCAGTGTGCAAGTCCTGAATGCCCTTGGGCAGCGCATGACGGCGAAACAACGACAGGAACAAGGAGGAGTGGAGCTGCGCGTAGCTCACCTTCCTCCGGGGCAATACGTCGTGCGGTCCAGCGCAGCGGCTGAGCGATCAGTGCATTTCATCAAGGAGTAGTAGGACGAGAACTGGACCATGTGCGCTCAGGTTCCGACCCGACCATGATCGGGTATGGAGAGATCGACCATCCATTTGTCCTTCGGTCCGGGGTATGCCTATTTTGGTCGTACGAACTATTGAATGATGGAACGAGTCGCCCTGTTCATTGCGCTGACGATGTTGATCGGATGCGGAGGTTGCAACGAGACCAAGAGAAGTGAACTCGCCTACCTATGGGGCGAACAAGGGAAGTATCCCAAGCGAGATAGCATACTGGCCAGCCAACCGCTGCAACAACGGCTGCAAGCGGTATTGGGTGGGCGTTATGAGACCTATATGACGAACTGGGATGCGGAAGGACCGTTGACTCCGAAGGAGCAAACACTCTTCGCCGAGGGCTGTGTTTCGCATTTCTGCGATGAATACGGCAGCGCCTTCTACGTGGACCTTGCGAAGGACGAGTTGATGGCGTTGATGCGCATCAAGTACAAAGTGGAGGTGTTCCGGGAAGGTGAGGGCTCCATCGACGCATTGCCCGAGGACGTGCGCGAATGGGTACGTGACAATGAAGTGATGCAAGGTGATACGGATCCGGAGCCACCAGCCGAGGAAAGCACCGGAGCGTTCGATTGGAAGGTCTGGGAAGATGCGCCGGACGATTGGAAGAACGGTCTGAAGAAGATCAAGGCGAATAAGAAGATGACCGTGTACGATCAGGCCGAACAGGCAGCGAACATGCCATGCAATGTCCGCTTGGCAAGGTGCGACTTGAACGGCGATGGCCAGCTGGGCACCATCGTCACGTACTCGTGCGGATTCTGGTGCGGCCAGCTGGGTTGTGCCTTCAACGTCTATGAAGGTGGAAGACGGATCTCCTTGGTGGATGTGATCGACGAAGTGCGACCCGGCAAAGGCGGTGTGATCTCGAGCAAAGGGGTATTGCTGAAACTGAAGAAATACTAGGAAGCGCCGACATTCACCATGGCATCGATGCTTGCCTTATTGGATCGGCATTTGCTCAGGTAGGCGATCACGGTGCTTTGTGTGCTGGCGATGAAGGGAAAGCAGGGGAGGTTCACCAAGGAGGGACACGCGAATTTGCCATAACTACGCTCTGGTGCATGTGGAGTGGAAAGCAGCCCCGATAGCGGTCGGCACTACGCCTAGCCGATCTGTCACGCGGCCCCCAGTCCAACGATCAGCAACAAGCCGATACGTAAACCGAGCAGTGAGCCTGAACCGATCACGGACACGGTTCGACCTACTCCCGGACATCGCGTTGCAAATAGCCTAGCCATGGTGATCATACCGAGCAGTATCCCAACGAGGTAGATGCTCATGACGAGCGCTTTGCCGGCGATCAACAGGCCTTCCAACGAATCGCATCCTTCATCGATGAAGTAGAGGAGGGTGAGCAGGAGCGAGGTTCCCACCGATCAAGGCATAGCCAATGTTGCCCGGGTGAGTGAACGCATCATGGGCACACAATGGCTACTCTAGTGGCGTATTGTGCTATCGGGGTGCTGGCCTTGGCTACCGAAATCCCATCACCTTGGATCCGTTCGCGAGGTATACGGCATTGTCGAATCCGTCCACTTCGTAGATCGGTGTTTTGTCGGAACCGAGCGGAATGGTCTTCGCGGTGGAGCCGTCGGCCTTGTTCATGCCTTGTAGCGCGTAGGTCCCTTTGCCGACTTCGCTGAGCATGAAGTGGATCGCGTTGGTGCTGGTGGTCGCCTTGAAGCGGGCGTTCGCCTCTTGCATGAACTTATCCGTTGCGGCCATGGCCGACTTGGAACCCTCGCCATACATATCGCTCACCGCACCGGTGATGTCACGTGCCATGGCGCTGTTGGCATCCTGCACCTGGATGCTCTGGCTGGCGGCACCGAAGGCCGCGCTGGTGTATCCGAACGCTGCCGCGTAGTATGCCGCGCGGATCGCACTCGCGTACTTGAGCGCACGCACCAAGCCACTTTCACGAGGCGCGGGGAAATACTTCTGGTACTTCAAACCACCATCGGTGCCGATCAATGCCATGTTCTGGTCGGATGTGATCACCAATCCGTTCTCGGTGTATTCCATGGTGGTGGGATCCTCCTTGCCCTCGAATTTCAAGGGGACTGAACTGACGGCCTTGGCCGCTCCACCGTCCTTCGAGACGGCATGCAGAAGTCCATCCTTCGTGTTGAAGATGTAGGTGAGTCCTCCACCCGTGGCGACCAGACCGGCACCGCCTTGTATGGTCTTGTCCAAACGGCTCGAACCGGTCGTCATGTCCACGACCTCCACTTCCTGTTCGCTCGCGAGCAATACATCGCCACTCAGCAGGGTCACGCTCTTCACCACGCCATCCAGTTTCACGGGCTTCTTCCATACTTCCATGCCCATGGCATCGATCAGCATCACCACACCATCGCTGCCGCCGCTGGTCAATAGCATTCGATCGCCTACGGCCACCGCGCCACTGAGGATCCCTTTCACATTGATCCCTTTTCCCTTCTTGCCCCAGATGCCATCGCCGGTCTTGTAGTCCAGCAGGTCCACGGACCGCTTGTCCCCTGCGCCGATCAACAGCCCGCGTTCCATCGGTACGATGGCACCGAGTTGCTGTTGCATCTCCAAAGGGGTTGCCCAGGCATAGGATCCATCGCTGATGTGGAACGCATTGATGAAGGTCTTGTAGGTCACCGTCACCGTCTTCTTCCCCTGGCTGTCCGTCTTTTCGCTCTTCTGGCTGGATTGCATGCCCATGAAACAGAGTCCGGGCGCAAAAGGCGTGGTGACGAACACACCACCGATCCCTTCGGCCAAGCCGCCGAGGTTGGCACCGCCCTTGTCCAGCAAGGCCATCAGACCGGATGCCTTTTCAAAACCGGGGTCGGGGCATTTCTTCCAGACCTCATCACCCGTTGTCGTATTGATCTTGTAGGCGAAGAACAGCGTGCTCAGCACCAGCTCGTCCGGCCCAACGCTGTTACAGGCCAGCAGGCGACTGAACTTGTCATCCTTGGTCCAGCGGACCTTACCCGTTCCCATGTCCACACATGCCATGGCGGCGGACTTGTCGGCCTTTTGCCCGACGACCACGATCGCGTTGTTCGGGTACAAGAAGTACCTATTGACGATCTTGGAAATGCCGGCTTCCTTACTGTTGAAGACGACATTGCCCGAGAACGGTTCCACGATCACCAGATCGTCCGGTGCACCTGTTGGGGCAAGGCTGATGAAGGGCGTACCGTTGATCTCTTGGTAGCCGGCCTCCGGAGCGTTGGCCAATTCCTTTACGGTCCAGGAGATCGCGCCGCTCTCCGGGTCCAATCCCTTCAAGCCTTCGGACGTACATACCAACAAATTGCCCGTACTGGTGGTCCGCATCCATGAGATGCCGCCTCCCGGACTCGTTTCCCAGACAGGAGCGGTCTGTGCGATCGTGATGGATGCCACAGCGGACAAGACAATGGACAAGAAAGAAATAGCGATGGTGTAGGGTCGGAGCATGATGCAAGAATTCGTTTTCAAGGTAGAACGAGGTGTCTCGATCGGACCGTGAGACCCTACAATGTAAGGTCACGGATGAAGGACTCTGTTCGTCAAGAGTCGTGCCGATCCGAGGAATGCCCGCTACAGTAGAGCTGGATCGACTTTCGATGCGCCGACCAGTGAGTTGGGTCCGAGAACAGGAGGGAGGACGACCATCTCGTGAACGGATGCGGATAACGACGTAGGTTGTAGGCCGAATGGCCAAGTCCCTCACCGCACCGCGCTTCACATCCATTGATCTACTGCGCGGTATCGTGATGGTGATCATGGCGCTGGATCATGTGCGCGACTACTTCCACGCGGATGCGTTCCTCTTCAGTCCGATCGACTTGAGCGCAACGAATGTTCCGCTGTTCTTCACGCGGTGGATCACGCATTATTGCGCGCCGGTCTTCGTGTTCTTGGCGGGCACCTCAGCGTGGATGATCCACCAGCGAAAGGGTACGAAGGAGGCCTCCATGTTCCTGCTGAAACGCGGATTGTGGCTGATCGCGGTGGAATTCTTCATCGTCAGCTTCGGCTGGATGTTCAACCCCACGTATCCCATTTTCGGCCTGCAAGTGATCTGGTCGATCGGCATCGGCATGGTGGTGTTGGCGGCTTTGGTGCATTTGCCGTTGCGGTGGATCACACTGATCGGTGCGATCCTGGTCTTCGGCCACAATGCGTTGGATGGCTTGACGTTCGACGGTGCTTGGTGGTGGAGTGTGTTGCATGCGCATGGAGCGCTGGAGGTCGGTGACCACACGATCTTCTTCGCCTATCCCTTGATCCCCTGGATCGGCACCATGGCCTTGGGTTACGCCTTCGGGCAGTTCTACGCCAAGGGCTACACGATGGAAGTGCGTCGTCGGATACTCACGCGTCTGGGCTTGGCTGCGATCATGCTCTTCTTCATCTTTCGCCTGACCAACGAGTACGGCGATCCCAACCCGTGGTCTGCGCAAACAACGGATGCCTTTTCGGTGCTCTCGTTCCTCAACGTTGAGAAATATCCACCGAGCATGCTCTACTTGCTAATGACGCTCGGACCGGCCATACTATTCTTGGCCTGGGCGGAGAAGTTGAACGGTTGGTTCGTTTCGGCGTTGGTCGTGATCGGTCGGGTGCCGTTCTTCTTCTACATCCTGCATATTTACCTGATCCACCTCTTGGCGATGGGAGCTGCCGAACGAACGGGCTTTGGCTGGCACAGCATGGTGCTGGATGAACCGGTGTGGTTCGCAGAGTCGCTCAAAGGCTACGGTTTCTCCTTACCTGTCGTGTACCTGGTCTGGATCGGTGTGGTGTTGGTGCTCTATCCGGCGTGCGTGTGGTTCAACAAGCGGAAGAGCAATAACCGCCAGTGGTGGTGGTTGAGCTACTTGTAAGCGAGGTAACTGAACCGTGAAGATCGGGTCAAAGAATAGCCACTAACCCGTCCGTGACAATTCCTTCATCTGGGCACTCAGCCATCCACGCGCTTCGGCTTCGTCCGGTGTCACTTTGATACGACTGAGTTGCGGATAGTAGGAGAAGTAGAGTTTCAGCACCATCTCCATCATGTTCGCATGGACCACCACAGCGATGGCCAACAATGCACCTTCCTTGCGGTCCACAGCCAAGTGATCGACATTCATCGCGGACAATTCATAGTCCACGTCCTCAGGTATGATGCTGAGCATGCAGTATGGTGCGTTCCCCATCAAGTCGCGGCGCGCCTGTTGCACCTCCTTCAAAGCTCCTGTACTCAACACACAACCCGGATCATAGGTCACTTCGACGTGATCGGGACGCAACCGTTTGAGTACAGCTACACTGGTTCGGATCTCGCGAGGTTCAACTGTCATGGTGGATGTATGAATTCGCAATATACACCCGGGTCAATTTTTCAAGGACGACACGCGTAGAGGGGCGTACACGTATTCCCCCAACAGAATGGTGCCTGGACCAATGGCATTGCCATGATCGTGGATGCACACGGACAGGTGGTGTGCGCAACACGCTATGTCCTAGTGAACGCTATTATCGACCGCAAGCCTCTACCTCGCGGCATTCATGTTCTGCGGATGCAGAAGGAGAGGAGGTATCGAAACAGCGCATCATGCGCACCTGAGCAACTACGCTCGGATCATCGCAAGCGCCTCCGGGCCGGCATTCATCACCAGGTCGATCACGCTGAGTCTTGGCACAAAGCCATGGCGGTCTTCGAAGATCTGTGGGTAAGGGGGCGCTGCGGTCAGTGCAGGCGGAAGTGGCTTCTTCGGGTGGAGGGTGGTGCGGAGATCCAAGATCTGCTTGTTGTCCGATGTCTGATGTCCTATGCGGCCCGCGTCGGTGCTTGGGGCGCATAGGGCATCGGACAACGCGCCTTGGACAACGTACTCCTCAGCAACCACCAACTCCGTCTTCAACCCGAGCCATTTCATCCCCAGCCGCATCGTTGCCAGATCCAGATCCACCAGCCTTTCGTACCGCTTCAGCACCACCGCTTCGATCTCGTCGATGTAGTGGATGTACCACGGCGTGTTCCCGTAGGCACTACGAATGGCATGCACGTGTTGTTGCGGCCAGGTCTCCACGTAACTGAGGCCAACGGTATGCATCGGCATCTTCACACCCTTGGGCCGCTGTAGCCCTGCGAAAACGTCAGAGCGCCGTGCGATCTGCACCACCAGATCCTGCTTGCCGTTGGGACCGACGATGCTGGTGCGCGTACGGTAGCTCTGCCGCTCGTAATGCTCGCCGATATCGATGATCACCTTCGGATGTTGAGCGAACAAGCGGTAGTGTTCGACACTGCCGAAGAAGAAAGCGGAGAGGACCGGGGTCATACAGGGCAAAGGTCGCATGCTACATTCGATACCTGGATCATGCGAACAAGAACACTCCCTCTTCTACTTTGCGGTGCTTTGCTGGCATCGTGCGGCAGTGACACGCCTTCGGTCGAAAGTGCTGATGTTCCAACGACGGACAGTACAACCTCACCAGCGATACAGGCGGAATGGTCCGGTTATTACGATGGCACGTTGCCCTCTATCGGCCGCCCCGATATCGCCATGCAGCTCTGGGTGCGCAACGATAGCACCTTCGTCCTTCGCCAACGCTACAACGATATGGACAGCATGGCCTTCGGTACGATCGGCAAATGGCATGTGGTGAACGGGCTGATGACGATCGACACCGGAACCGACAAGTCGGACTTCTGGAAGTATACCGGCAACGGCATCGAGGAGGTGGATGAGATGGGCGAAGCATCCAAGACCTCGCTCAACAACAGGTTGGAGAAACACGCCGGCGAGTTGCACGATGAGATCCCGCGCATGCGCCTTACGGGCACTTTCACCTATCTGGCCGATGCCATGAGCTTCCAGCCATGCGGCACATCCATCAATTGGCCCTGTGCTGGCGGAGAGCAATGGACCGATGAAGGTGAGAAAGGCGGCAGCCTGAACACCTTGGAATTGGAGCGGCACTATGCGCGCAGCGTGAAGCAAGGGGGCGAACCATGGACCATCAGCGTTGAGTGCTCCATGGCCATGGGGCCTGCCATGGAGGGCGACGGCGTGGACGAGTACCTCTTCATTCACCGTGTGGTGAGCGACACGGTGACTTGCCCAAAATGAACGGGCCGCACCTTTCGATGCGGCCCGCATTGTTCCGGAAGCAGGGAGAGTGAACTACCGGGTACCCACCTTGGTGACGTTCTTCTTCTCATACACATAGACGAAATCGCCGTCCGTGCTTAAGCTAGTAACGGCACCCTTGCGCGCTTTGAATTCCTTGTATTTGCAGGTGTTCAGATCGAAACAGGCGATATCCGCACCGGCCGTTTTCAAGATCATCCGATCACCTTCGAAGTCCTCCATGTCGCTCTTCTTGTACTTGCCCATGGCGACTGGTTCACCGGTCGTGGAGTTGAACGTGCTCACGCCCTTATCGCCGATCACCACCACCATGTCCTTGTAGGTCATGATCTGGTCCGCATTTCCTACACCGCCTTTGGCCACAGGGACCACGTATTTCTCAGCACCGGTCGCGATGTCCATGCTGTACAATTCCTTTCCGCTGCACACGATGAACTTGTCATCTACCACCACGGCATTGGTGATGCCTTTGCGGAAGCGTTCGCTGTCCCACGCCATGCTACCGTCGCTGGTGTTGAAGGCTTGTATGCCATTGGGTTTCACGTTGGGGTGCCAGACACGCCATTCCTCGGTGATGTTCCAACCGCCTTGGCCATCCGATTCACGTTTGTAGATGTAGGCCTGTGCCTCCACGTTGCCTCCGATCTGGAGCAGCACCTTGTCGCCCTCTACGTACATGTTCGGAATGGCGCGTGCCTCCTTGATCTCCGCGCTGCTCCACAGCAACTTGCCACTGTTGCGATCGTACTTCTTGATGTACTGGCTCTTCTTGCTGGTCATGTCCAGCACATAGAGGTCATCGCCTACGATCACAGGGTCGGCAACAGCATGATACACGCCGAATTTCTTGGCCCCGGAAGGTGCGCCGACCATCTTGTCCGGAGTGAAGTCGAAGGCCGCAGAATACACGTTCGCACCGGTATTCAGGTCGTACACCTGCATGCCGTTCATGCGCAGGAAGACCTTATCATCCTTCACATCAAGATCGTAGAGGAACTCCTTGGTGATGACCTTTCGTTCGGCACGGCCCACGTAGGTATTCTCCCACAGGATGTTCCCGTTGGCGAGGTCGATCTTCACGATCTGGTTCTTGTAACCGGTGAAAAGCGCACCAAGGTTGGTCGGCATGAAATTCACCATCACCAACTCGCTGTTCTTGGTGACCACGTATTGGCCGACCACGCCTTTGAATTTATCCGTGGCCCAGCGCTCCTCACCGGTGCGGGCGAGCACCCAGATCAAACGATCCTTCAGCGAGATCGCGAAGCCTTCCAACTCGGGGATGTAGACGATGTTCTCATCGGTCACGTTCTGGTATTTGTCCGTGCTCCATAGCAAATGGCCGTCACTGAGGTCCAAGCAAGCGATCTGGTCCTTTCCGGTCTTGCGATCGAATAAGAAGAGTACGTTGCTTTCCCAGAACGGGGTCAACTCATCCACCTTGTTCAACTTTGGTGTGAGGTCCTTGAATCTCCCGGTCCATTGCACGGCACCGGTCTTGTTGTTGAATACGGTGATCTCCTTTTCGCTGGCTGCGTAACTGTACCCTCGACCTTCGGTACCGGTTCCGGTATGGTCGATCCTGTGGTCCAGCTTGGTCTCGAAGATCACGGGCATATCATCCTGTGCGTGAAGGCCGATGGCCAATAGGACGCAAGCAGGGACAAGTAATCGTTTCATGTTTGAGGATGGTTGGTTCTTAGCGAGAAATGGAGTTCAAGTCGAAGGTGTGTTCCGATCGATATTGTCGGCCTTTGGGCATTTTGAAGGGCATCCGGCATTGATGTACCAGATCCTTGAATCGGTTTTGGGAGCGGATATCGTGATCCGTGGCATCCACCACGAACACGCTGCTGATATCGCCCTTGTCCCGAAAGCTCACTTGCAATACGTACCGGCCGATCAAGTTCTCGGCGATCACTGCTTCGTACACCTCGGAACCCGGTCGTAGTGAAGCATCGAAGACTTCCGCAGCGCGCGCCAGAATGGCCTCCTTGTCCTGGATCAACTCCTTCTTCTGCGCGAATGAGAAGGAGGAAATGGAGGCGAGGAGCAGGAGCAGCGCGTATTTCATTTTCCGTAGGTCCATTCGATCAACCGGTTTCCACTGGTGAGCAACATACGCTTGTTGTCCGGCAAGAAGGTGAAGCTCAAGCGACCGTCACCACTGGCGAATTCGCCCTTGTCCAGGTTCTCCCACAGCCGCCAACTCACCACGAATCGATCCACCATGCGTCCGGAATTGCGATCGTACAAATGTATTTCTTGGAACTTTCCACCGGTGCTACCAATGGCGAAGAGTGAACCGTCCGGGCTTGTTCGGAAGTCGGGTTCGAACGTAGCGAGGGAAGGGAAGGAGGTGCGCTTCATTTCTCCACTTCGGGCATCGGCCACCTCCACATAACTCTGGCCCGGATTCGGATTGCCCCCTTTGCGACTGTGCGGCTTCGCGTGGATCCACAGGTCCGTACCATCTGCGCTGTACTCCAATCGGAACACCTTATCGAAGAGCTCCGGTAGAGTATGAACGGGCTTCGATGTGGCCATGTCGTAGACCACCACGATCTGTCCGTATTTCACTCCGTTCTTGATCGCGTCCTTGTCGTTGCGAACGGTTGGTAGCGCCTCCACTTCGCTCTTCGTGGGTCGATGTGCAACGGCGAAGCGCTGGCCATCACGGCTCACCGAAATGGCATTGCCCGTACGCTCGATGCGCTTTGCATCGTTCCGTTTTCCGGTAGCGAGATCAACGAAATGAACACCCTCCTTATCCAGAGTGAGTACTGTGGTTTCATCGGGCGTCAGGTCGGCTGCGAAGAGGTCCTCGAAGGATCGAACGGCCTTCCCAGCGGCGATATCGATCACCTCGTATTTGATAGGTTTGTCCTTGTTCGGCGCGAAGTCCAAGTAGAACAACTGCTGCAGGAGCATGTACTTCCCGGAGGCACTGTACCGTGCGCGGCTACCGGCATACCAATTGCCCACATCGATCCCGGTAACCTCCTCCGGGCGGTCCATGGGGAAGAAGCGCAGGGGGAAACCTTGGGTAGAGGAGGCCGAGACCGCGCTACCATCGGGAGCAACATCCAGCCAGGAGATCAGGTGACCGGAAAGGGTTTGCTGGCCGCCTACGCGGATCGTGTGGTACACTTGACCATCGTCCTGTGCCACAGTGGCCAAGGTCAACAGACAAGCGATCGCTGTGGTGAGCAATGCGACCGTGGGAAGACGGTCAATACGTGGTTGTAAGGAGAGACGCGGCACGATGCGTAGACTTTTTCGTGCCCCTGTTACGTGCTACGACCAAGAGTTGTTTCCCGTGTTCCACTACGGTGAATGCCGTATTTGGTCAAAGGACTCAACGATCGAACCTACCTCCATCAAGACGGCCAATGCCTCCTCACGCGCCTGTATCGAGGTGCATCACCACCATACGATACGTGAAGACCTGCACATGGATCGGTATTCGGTTGAATCGAGAAAAGAGCTTTGCCAGCATCACTTCCCGATACAGAAACGCCCGAAGATGCTTCCCAGCAGATCATCTGTCGTGATCCTTCCGGTGATCTCTCCCAAATGGTGTTGCGCCCTTCGTAGGTCGATGGCAAGCAACTCGCCACTTATTCCCGTATCGATCGCATGCTTGGCATCTAGGAGTGCGGTACGTGCTTTCGTCAGTGCATCCACATGGCGTGCGTTGGTCACTACAATATCGCCAATTCCTTCTTGGAATGAACCAACGTGGTCGACCAGAGCCTGTTTCAACATCTCAATTCCTTGCCCATCCCGTGCCGAAATGCCCATGCTGCCCTCGCGGAGCACCACACCCGGAACATCGACCTTGTTGAGGACGGGAAGAACGGTGGTGGCATTCCCGATTCGTTCGCGTAAGGAACGTGCGGCGGTGAGCAAGGCTCCTTCGGCCATGGTGCTCGCATCGCCGAGAAGGATGACCAAACTTGCTTCGGCTGCCTTCTTATAGCTACGGTCAATGCCGAGTTGCTCCACCGTGTCCGTAGTGGATCGAAGACCGGCCGTATCAATGAAGCGGAACAGGATCCCCTCGATAGTGATGGTCTCCTCCACAGTATCGCGCGTAGTACCGGGAACATCGCTCACGATGGCGCGATCCTCCATCAATAGTGCATTCAAAAGCGTGCTCTTACCGCTATTCGGCGCACCCAGTATGGCGATCGGCACACCTTGCCGGATCGCGTTGCCATAGCGGAAGCTATCGATCAGTTCCGTACACAGATCCACCAACCGATCCAACAAGGCAAGCAACTCGACGCGTTTTGCGAATTCCACATCCTCTTCACCGAAATCCAATTCCAATTCGATCAACGCGGCGAAGTCGATCAACTCCTGCCGAAGCTCCTCGATCCGTGATCCGAATCCACCGCGCAATTGGTCCATGGCCAATCGATGTTGCGCAGCGCTCTGGCTGGCGATCAGGTCGGCAACGGCCTCGGCTTGGCTCAGGTCCATCTTCTTATTCAGGAAGGCCCGTTGGGTGAATTCCCCTGGGAGAGCGGATCGGGCACCGGCATTCAGCATGGCTTGCAAGAGCCGTTGTTGGATGTACATGGATCCGTGTACGGAGATCTCCACGATGTCCTCTCCCGTATAGGAAGCAGGCCCTTGGAAGTAGGTCACCACGGCCTTGTCCACTAGGCCATCCTCGTCCATCACCGCAACGTAGTAGGCACGGCGGGGAAGGGGTTCCAACGGCAATTCCGGGGCGATGCGTTCGGCGACACCGAACGCCTTGGGGCCACTGAGGCGCAGCACGGCAATGGCACCTGCACCGGCCGGGGTGGAGATGGCCGCGATGGTATCCGGTTCGTAGTGGGCCATGGCTTATTGGGGCGAAGGTCGCAAAGCTGATCCAAGATCCGACCTTTGTTCCCGAATTGTCGACACATGAAGAGCAGAGCGAAGATCGCGTACGATGAGTTGCCCTATCCGACCGTGATCGTGGTCGGTGGTGGATTCGCAGGACTGGAGGTCGTGCGTGGATTGGCGGGTCAGCCGTACAAGGTGGTGTTATTGGATCGACAGAACCACCACTGCTTCCAACCGCTGTTGTACCAAGTGGCCACGGCCAGTTTGAGTGCGGATAGCATCGCCCATCCCTTTCGCCGCACCATCGGACCCATGCACAACGTGGCCTATCGAATGGCCGATGTGCAACGTGTGGATCCAGAACGGAAGGTGGTAGAAACCAACATCGGCGATCTCTCCTATGACTATTTGATCCTCGCACTCGGCAGCACCACGAACTTCTTCGGGAACCGACAAATGGAACGCACGGCGATGCAACTCAAGAGCATCAGTCAAGCGCTGGATATCCGCAGTGATGTGTTGCAGGATCTCGAAGCCGCCATTTCCGCGTCCACGAGGGACGAACGACTGCGGGCCCTCAATTTCGTGATCGTGGGTGCCGGACCAACGGGAGTGGAACTGGCGGGTGCCTTGGCAGAGATCCGGCGCACCGTTGTAGCACGCGAGTACCGCGAAATGGAAAGCGATATGATGCAGATCGTCCTGATCGACAGCAACGACCGGGTGTTGAAGAATTTCAGCGAGAAGTCCAGCACCAATGCGCAACACTACTTGGAGGATTTGGGCGTGGACGTGCGCTTGGGTGATCGTGTCGTAGGTGGAGATGACGAGCGGATCCAGCTGAGTGATGGCGGAATGCTGGAGACCAACACCGTGATCTGGGCTGCGGGCGTGAAGGGTGCGATCATACCGGGACTCGAAGCGGACCACAATGAACAGGCGAGCCGCTATGAAGTGGACCGGACCAATGCATTGAAGCACCATCCGGAGATCTTCGTGCTTGGCGATTGCGCGTTGATGACCGATGTGGAGGAGTGGCCGCGCGGACATCCGCAAGTGGCGACCGTCGCCATCCAACAAGGACAGTTGTTGGTGAAGAACTTCGTCGCCAAGGCGAGTGGTCGACCCATGGAGTCCTTCACCTACCGGGATAAGGGCAGCATGGCGGTGATCGGTCGGCGGAAAGCCGTGGTGGATATCGGGAAATACAGCTTTGGCGGCACGTTCGCATGGCTGCTGTGGATGTTCGTCCATGTGATCCAACTCGTGAGCTTCCGCAATCGCATGATGGTCCTCTTCAATTGGGGGTGGAAATACTTGAGTTGGAAGAATACGATCCGCCTCATCATTCGCCCATACATCCGGCGGAATACGTTGGTATCAAGGCCGTTCGCCGCACAAGAGTGATGCCGTTCCCGTGCTCCATCCTCCTCGGTAGGTAGCGGTTACATTCGCGCCACCACAGCCTCTTGCATCGTGCGTTCACGCCTTTCGATCCTCTTTCTTACGGTCTTCATGGACTTGCTGGGCTTCGGCTTGGTGATCCCCATTTTGCCCACGTATGCCACGCAATTGGGTGCTAGTTCCTTCGAAGTGGGATTGGTGATGGCCGTTTATGCGCTGATGAACTTCGTGTTCTCGCCGTTCTGGGGCACCATGAGCGATCGCCTCGGCAGGCGTCCGGTGATCGCTTTCACCGTGCTCATCACCGCATTGGGCTTCTTGCTTTTGGCGAATGCCCACAGCTTGGCCTTGCTTTTCGCAGCACGCATGCTCGCTGGTATCGGCTCGGCCAACATCGCGGCATCGCAGGCCTACATCACCGATGTCACCCCACCAGAAGGGCGAGCCAAGGCCTTGGGAATGATCGGTGCCGCGTTCGGTCTGGGCTTCATCTTCGGCCCACCCGTTGGTGGTTTCATCAAGGAACAATACGGCATGGACGCTGTCGGGTACACCGCCATGAGCCTGAGCTTGATCAACTTGATGCTCATTCTGATCCTGTTGCCCGAATCGTTGAAGGAGAAGGATCCGAACAACAAATTGGAACTCAAACCGGTCACCGGCGCGATCAAGGCGTTGAGGAACGACCGCTTCCGTGATCTCTTCATCACCACCTTCATATACATCATGGCGTTCAGCATGATGCAGATCACCGTAGCGCTGCTGTGGGAGCAGCACTATGGCTTGAACGAGGCGCACATCGGGTACATGTTCGCGTTCATCGGCCTCTCTTCAGCGATCGTGCAAGGCGGGCTGGTGGGTTGGCTTTCGCGCACTTTCGGCGAACCCAAATTGATGGTGATCGGATCGGTACTCTGCGGAACGGGTTTGTTGCTGACCCCCTTCGTGCCTTATGCCTACTTCGTTCCACTGGCTTTCATACCCATGCTGCTGTTGGCCTTTGCCAACGGTTGCATGATGCCGAGCATCTCCTCATTGCTCAGCCGCAACGCCACCAACAAGGAACAAGGGCAGGTCTTGGGAATGAACCAGAGCTTCGGTTCCTTGGCACGTATCGCGGGTCCGACCGCCGGTGGATTCCTGTACGGACTGCACTTCACCGGACCGTACATCGCCGGAGCGTTGCTCATGGTCGGAGCATTGCTTTTCGTGCTGGCCTATCAACGTGCAGGTAGAGGCCGCGTTGTGCAGTAACAACGCAATACCGCGTATTCAAACAGGGCTATCGCCTCTAAATACCTTCCGCACCAGGGTCTGTTGTTTCTGCGACCCCGCTGGCTCGAACACGTTCGTCCGACTTGAATTCTATGCTCTGTGACCCCTCTGGGGTCAACCCATAAGGAGAATGACCAGTGCTGCGTTCTGACCCCAGAGCGGTCACAGAAATTAGAAAATGCCCCCCGATGGGAGAACGACCCCAGCGGGGTCGCAGAAAATAAGAGGCGATAGCCGTGTGCGTTCAAACCTACGTTCCCGCAGTTCGGCTAATTTCGCCGCCGTTCCCCAAGGACCACATCGAACCATGAGCGTACTCGTCAATAAGAACAGCAAGGTCATCGTGCAAGGATTCACCGGTAGCGAAGGCACCTTCCATGCCACGCAAATGATCGAATACGGCACCAACGTCGTCGGCGGAGTAACGCCAGGCAAGGGTGGTCAAAAGCACTTGGACAAGCCCGTGTTCGAGACCATGAGCGATGCGGTGAAGAACACCGGTGCCGATGTCAGCATCATCTTCGTTCCGCCTGCATTCGCTGCGGATGCGATCATGGAGGCCGCAGAAGCGGGCATCAAGGTGATCGTCTGCATCACCGAAGGGATCCCCGTAAAGGATATGGTCGCTGCGCGAGAGTACCTCCGGGGAAAGGATTGCACCCTCATTGGCCCCAACTGCCCCGGAGTCATCACGGCAGATGAATGTAAGGTCGGCATCATGCCCGGATTCGTGTTCAAGAAGGGAACGGTCGGTATCGTCTCCAAGTCCGGCACCCTCACTTACGAAGCAGCGGATCAGGTCGTAAAGGCTGGATTAGGCATCACCACCGCCATCGGGATCGGTGGCGACCCCATCATTGGCACCACGACCCTAGAAGCCGTGCAGCTCTTCTCCAACGACCCGGAGACCAAAGCCATCGTGATGATCGGCGAGATCGGGGGCGACCTCGAGATCCAAGCCGCCAAGTGGATCAAGGCCAACTGCAAGAAACCCGTCATCGGCTTCATCGCCGGGGTTACGGCTCCTGTTGGTCGTACAATGGGCCATGCCGGTGCCATTGTCAGCGGTGCCGACGAAAGCGCTGAAGCCAAGAAGAAGGTGATGCGCGAATGCGGTATCCACGTGGTGGATAGCCCTGCCACGATCGGCGCGAAAGTGAAAGAGGTGCTGGGCTGAGGAGTTGATGATCCCTGGTCCTCAGTTGAACGGCTTGGCCAACGAAGGTTGGTCACGCTGACACACGGATCGAAGGCGACATCGGCCTGATCGCGATCGAGCCTGATGGATCCGTTGCGAAGCGCTTCACGCTCATTCCGCACCGAAATGATCTTGGACCTCAGGGGTCGCGCAAGGAAGAGGACCAGAAGCTGGTTCGATGTCGAAATAGCCTCCTATCGGGCTATGGAGTAGCATCTGGTCTTTCGACGAATGGGTTGGATGCCAGCTTTGGCGATGCGATCTTTGATAAGCATCGATGAACGAAAGGATCGAACCTGTACTTCTTGCACAACGTTCCGCGCTGCTGTTGATCATGGGGGCCGTTGGCTTATCCGGGTGGTCGCAGCCGATCTGTTCCATCGATCTGGGGCCGGACATCACCTTGGGTACGGATCCAGTACAGATCAACGGTCCTGCAGGGTTCAGCAACTACCAGTGGAGCACGGGCAGCAATTCGGCAAGCATCACCACCAGCACCCCGGGGACGTACTGGTGCCAGGTCTCGTACACCACAGGCAACCTTGTCACGAACGGTGATTTCAGCGGAGGCAACACGGGGTTCAGCAGCGAGTTCAACTACAACACCGCGCTTACCACGGAAGGCAACTACTGGATCGGCACCAATGCCGCATCGCACCACCCTCAGTTCTTCGGTACGGGCAACGGGGCATTCCTGATGGGGAATGCAGGATGGATGCATGCTGGCTACGAGGTTTGGTGCCAAACGCACACGGTATGCCCCGGACAGACGTATGCGCTGTCCTTCCGGGCGACAAGCCTCGCCACCCAAGGAGCTCCCACCTTGCAATGGTATGTGGACGGCGAACCCACTTGGGTGAACCACCAGACCTCACAAACACAGGGCAGCTGGCAATCCTTCACCACACTATGGACCGCCCCAGCGAATAGCACACAAGCCAGCTTCTGCATCGAGATCACCTCTGGACACGGCATAGGGAATGATTTCGGTGTCGATGATATTTCCATCAGCAGCACCGTGGTCCTGACCGATCAGATAGAAGTATTGGAAAGCACATTACCCATCGAGTTGATCTCCTTCACCGGGGAAGCCATCAAGGGGGAAAGCCACTTGGACTGGAGCACGGGATCGGAGCGGGACAACGACCATTTCCTAGTCCTGCGTTCGGCAGACCTGATCGAATGGGAGGAGATCGCCCGGATCCTGGGTGCCGGGTATAGCCAAACGGTTCAGGACTACCATGCGGTGGATCGAACGCCCTTGGCAGGGATCAACTACTACACCTTGATGCAGGTGGATCACGATGGCACCGAAACAAGATCGCCAGTAGTGGCCATTGACCACGTCGGAGATCATCCGTTCTTGATCGGCCCGAATCCAGCCCTTGTTGGTGTACCGATCCAGTTCCAGGACGCGATCACCAATGTGCGCGTGACCGATCAACAGGGTCGGAGCATCCCGTATCTGGTGAGCGGAAATTCACTGTCGATCCTGGCCGGTGCAGGGATCTATGTGGTCACCATGAAGCGCGGAGCCAGCATCACGTCCGTGCGTGTGATCCTACAGTAGGCTTTCCAGCTCCGCCCAGTGCGCGAAGTGGACATGGTGGTGCCACTGTATCCGTTGCCGATGAAAGCGCTGCCTCAAAAAAGGACGTGATGCGTGAAATCGGTAACCGTGCGATGGACGACCCAGCCAGCCTAAGTATCAAGCTGAAGGATGTGCTGGGTAGATACCCCGGACAGGATCCGAGTTCATCGATCGGTCGTGGTGGATTACTTTCGGGTTCATGAACAAGCCCATATCCGTAGTGGTGGCTTTGATCGCGACTACGACCTTCGCACCGGCGCAGTCCTTGCTGGAAGTCGGTTACTTCCCATTCAATGGGTTGTTCGCCTGTTCTGGGTATGAGCAATACATGATCACCGGTGCGGGCCATATGGTCGACATCACGGATCCTGCGATGCCACAGCTTACCGGCAACGCGAGCATAGGATTCGGAACCGCTGTGATGGTAGCCGGCGATCGGGCCTACTTCGGGACCGGCATGCAACCCGTAGTGAAGGTCGTGGACCTAACAGTACCCAGCGCACCGCTCACATTAGGTAGTGTTCCGCTCCCAGCATCTGCCGGCGTCTTCGATCTCGCCATCCAAGGGAACGTGTTGTACGCGGCCAACGCACAAGGCGGTCTGGTGAGCATCGATGTGACCGATCCGCAGGTGCCTTTCATATTGCAAGCATTCGCAATCCCGGGTGGTCAGCAAGCACGGGGCGTAGCGGTGAATGGCAACTACGCCTACGTTGCGGATGGCAATGGATTGAAGGTCGTTGACATCAGTGACCCAGAGGACATGCAAGTGATCTCAAGCACGGGAAGCAATTTCGTTTCAGTGTCCATGGAAAGCGATGGCACCACCTTGGCCGTGGGGCAGAACGGGGGCGGTGCGCTCCTTTTCAGTCTGGCCGATCCTGCATCGCCACAGATCCTCTACGGCGTGCCCGAGAGCGACGGTCCGGCATACCGCGTACAACTCCACGACGATCGGCTGTTGGTGACCTCGGAGCAGTTCGGGGTTCGCATTTACACGCTTGGACCGAATTCGGCAGCCCTGTTGGGTAGCTTCGATAATTCTGCGAACGGCCAGACCTTCAGCGCTTTTGCGCACGACGACCTTGTGTACGTTACCGGATTGGTCAATGGCGCTGCGATCCTGAGTTGGGGTACTGTGGGTATCGGGTCCGATCTTCCATCGCCGGTCCAAGGACGCTTGTATCCCGTGCCCACGAAAGACGTGTTGAATTGGACCAATGACTTCCAGGAGCAAAGTGGGGCATATACCGTTACCGATGTTACTGGAAGAACTATCCTGATCGGTCGGATCTCCGGCACTTTCATCGATGTCTCTGGGCTTACCCCAGGGGTCTATCGTTTGGCCATGGTGGAGCAGGGCAAGGTTATGCGTTCAGCACCATTCCTCCGGGAGTAGCGTCGATCGGTCATTGTTCAGTCGGGCTATCTTCGCCCAATGGCACTATTACAGGACAAGGTCGCCCTCATCACGGGCGGATCACGCGGTATCGGCAAAGGCATTGTTGAACGCTTCTTGGAAGAAGGGGCACACGTGGCCTTCACCTACGTGAGCAGCCCGGAGAAGGCGAACGCGCTCGCGGAGGAACTTGCAACGAAAAGTGGCCGCAAGGTGTTGGCGATCCAAAGCGATGCCGGTGACTTCAATGCCGCGCAAGCTGCAGTTGATCAGGTCGTCGCTGCATGGGAAAGGCTGGATATTCTGGTGAATAACGCCGGGATCACCAAGGACCAATTGCTCATGCGCATGAGCGAAGCCGACTTCGATGCGGTGATGAACACCAACATGAAGAGCGTGTTCAACATGACGAAGGCCGTTCTACGCACCATGCTCAAGCAACGCAGTGGCAGCATCATCAACATGAGCAGCGTGGTGGGCGTTCAAGGCAATGCGGGCCAAGCAAACTATGCCGCTAGCAAAGCTGCGATCCTCGGCTTCACCAAAAGCGTGGCCAAGGAATTGGGCAGCCGCAACATACGCAGCAATGCCATCGCACCGGGTTTCATCGAAACCGAAATGACCGCTGCCCTCGATCAGAAAGTAGTGGAAGGCTGGCGCGAAGGCATCCCGTTGAAGCGTGGTGGCACCCCGACCGACGTGGCCAACGCGTGTGTCTTTCTCGGCAGCGACCTCAGCAGCTACATCACCGGACAGACATTGAGCGTTTGCGGGGGTATGTTGGCCTAAGCGTGAACCAACGGCATCGTTCGCATTGGCCATACCCACATGCCCACATGCTCTCATGCCCACATGCTTGCCCTAGCCCCGACCTTTGCACCCCATGTCCCTGACCACCGCCCATAGCCTTTGGCTGGCACCGCTTTGCTTATTGCTCGGTCTTGCACTAGCATGGGTGTTGTATCGCAGAACGGGCGGAAAGGATGGATTCTCGCGCAATGTGTCGGTGCTGTTGGCCGTACTGCGGGCGATGGTCGTTGCGTTGATCGCCTTCTTCCTGTTGGAACCGATGGTCCGGATACTCGTTCGCGAAGTGCGGAAGCCCATCGTGGTCATCGCGCACGACGGATCGTCTTCGTTGTTGGCCGTCGGCGATACCGCCGCTATCCGATCCACATACCCTGAAGAGATCAACGACTTGGTCGCCACCTTGGATGATCGTTTCGAGGTACGCTCCTTCACGTACGGGGAAGGTGTTACGGATGGACTTTCATTCACACAAACCGAAGGGCTCACGGACATTGACCAAGCATTGCGCGAGGTCTACGATCGGTTCAGCGGTCCGGACCTGGGTGCGGTCATCATCGATGGTGACGGCATCTATACGCGAGGCCGCGATCCACGTTCCAGCGCTGATCGATTGGGTGTTCCGGTATTCGCCATCGCGTTGGGCGATACCACTGTGCGTTCGGACCTGGTACTGCGTGGCGTGGAGCACAACCGCATCGGTTACTTGGGCAACGAATTGCCATTGCTGGTTCGTGTCGAAGCGAAGCACATGGGTGGTACGCGTACGCGGGTCTCCGTACTGCACGCGGGAAAGGAAGTGGTGGGCAAGGACATCGTGATCGCTGGCCATCCGAGTTTCGTGGAGATCCCCTTCACGGTGAAAGCAGAACGCGCCGGGATGCAGCGCTTCACCGCCGTGGTGCGGCCGGTGGAAGGAGAGGCGAGCGTGGTGAACAACCGTGCGGACATCCTGATCGAGGTCTTGGACGATCGGCAGAAGGTGTTGTTGTTGGCCGCCGCACCACATCCGGATCTCGGTGCATTGCGTGCAGCCTTGGGAGGGTTGGAAGGGTACGGCACCGAGTTGGCCTATGCTGCGGACTTCACGGGCAAGCTGAGTGCCTTCGACCTCGTGATCCTCCACGGTCTTCCAACAGCGAAGCGACCCATTCAACCGATTCTCCAAGAAGCATCCACAGCGGGCGTTCCGCTCTGTTTCATTCTGGGAAGTGGGGTGGACCTCAACGCCTTCAATGCGCAAAGTGCCGGGGTGCGGGTCACTACGGCACGGGGATCCATCACGGATGCGCAAGCGGTGATCAACAAGGACTTCACCTTCTTCACACTGGATGTGGACCAGCAACGCGCGATCGAGCGATTCCCGCCACTCCAAGTGCCCTTCGGTCAGTTCGAATTGGGCCGTTCCGCAACTGCACTTTGTTTCCAACGCATCGGTGTGGTGAACACGAATTATCCACTCATCGCATTCACCCAACAACAGGAGCGACGCGTAGGCGTTGTGGCCGGCGAAGGGCTGTGGCGTTGGCGACTGGCCGACCTTGCGCAGAACGGTGATCATTCGCGGTTCGATCGTTTGGTGCATAAGCTGGTGCAGTTCCTGGCATTGAAAGCGAGCAAGGAGCGATTCCGTGTAACGCATGCACCTCACTTCGCAGAGAACGAACCGGTGCTATTCAGTGCAGAGTTGTACAACGCCTCCTTCGAACCGGTGAACGAAGCGGAGGTGAGCATCGTGCTGAAGGATGAAGAGGGGCGGGATTTCCCGTACGTCTTCAGTCCATCCGGAACCGGTTATCGGTTGGATGCCGGCCGACTGCCGGAAGGCACGTACACTTGGACCGCGCACACCGCCATGGATGGTAAGCGCTACAACGCGGCTGGAGAGATCCACATCCAAGCGCTGATGGCCGAACAACGGACCACTGTTGCGGACCACGGGCTTTGGGCCGATCTGGCGGCAAGGACCCAAGGGGAAACGGTGCGGCCCGGTGGCACGGCCGCGATCGTGAAGGCCATGGAAGCTCGAAAGGACCTGATCGCCCGATCGTACGCGCATCCGAGTTTCAGTGACCTCATCGGTCTACGTTGGTTGTTCTTCCTGATCCTTGGCCTACTCACCGTGGAATGGGTGGTGCGGCGCAGGAATGGATCGTACTGAAGCCATGGGCACCCCGACCCCCCGTTATCGCCACGTCATGGCACGCTGGATGCGGAGACTGCTTTGGTTCGCGGCGATCCTCATGGTCGCTTGGTTCGCCCGCTTCGCCATCCTTCGGGCCATCGGCGGGTTCTTGATCGATGCGGATGCCACTTGCAAAGCGGATGCGATGTATGTACTCGGCGGATCACCCTTCGATCGCGGTACGGAGGCCAGCAAGGTGTTGGAGCAAGGCTGTGTGCCCATTGCCTATTGCACGGGATCCAGTGTGATGGCTGCCAACAAGGCAGAAGGGCGGGACCTTACAGAGGCGGATCTTACCCGCACCGCCGCGATCCGGAAAGGCGCTTCACCGAGCGCGATACTGCCGTTGCGGTATGGCACCAGTACCTTCGAGGAGGCCAGCGGTATCATCCACCACGCGCGTAGCTTGGGAATGGATACCATCCTCGTGGTCTCCACGGATTTCCATACCCGCCGGGTTGCGAAGGTGTTCCGGATGCGCGCCAAGGGCAGTGGGGTCACCGTGTTGGTCCATGCCGCACCGAGTACGGAATACGATGCACAAGTGTGGTGGACCAGCGAGCAAGGACTGCTCATGGTGAACAACGAATACGTGAAGACCCTGTACTATTTCCTTCGGTACTAGTGTAGTAGCCACGAAGTTGGTGAACCAAAGAACTACCGTCATTTCTTCTTCATGCAAGCGTCTTCGCCCCGGCTCGACGGGGGCGGAATACGCACGGCGTAGCAGGCGCTACGACGAAGTGTTCCAACGCGGCAGGAAGAAGAAAAGGCGGTGGAGATAGTTCATGAACCTAGTGGTTACTACACTAGTGCTCCACAACGATCCGCTGCATGGCACGACCTCCTGCGTGATCGAGGAGGACCAGGTACGTGCCTGCCGATCCACTTTGCAGATCCAGCTTGGTATTCGCCATTCCACCGGGAACCACGAAACGACGCACCGAACGACCCACCGCATCCAGAACCGTTACCTGCACTCGCCCAGTGAACGGGGATAGGTCCAGTGTGAAAAGACCACCGGAAGGATTGGGTTGGATCCGGATCGCAGTCGTGGGATCGAGTTCGTTCACCGCCACGTCCACCAAGCAGAGGTCGGTACTGAAGCCATCCCCATACTGCCCATCGCTTTCCACGAACACGAAGCCGAATTCATCGCGGATCACCAACTCGCCATCCCCTTCGGTACAGCAGATCCCATCGCCATAGACATCGTTGATGGTGAAGGTGTAGCAACCGTTCGAAAGGCAGAACGCGACACTGTCCACCACGCCGTTCTCCATATCGGAATAGGGACCGCCGGAATAAAGCTCAACCCCGGTTTCGGTCTGTAGGTCCCAAGTGACATCGGAGCCGTAATTATCCAACGTCAGGATCAAGCTCACCAGCGCGGCGGGTGTACTTGCCGTGAACGTGAAGGACCATGTATCGTTCAAAGGCACTTGATCCGCACCACCATTCGGTGCCGAGCAATTCACGGTAAGGATATTCTCGCCAGAAAGCAGCGGAATAGCGGGAAGCCCCACCGTGCCGGTCTGTCCGGGCAGCAAGTTGCCGCTCCACTCGAACACGTAAGGATCCCCTCCGACCATGCCATAGGTGATCGTCGCATCGGTCAGTGGTACCGTTCCATTGTTCTTCAACGTGAAGACGGGAGTGATCGTATCCTCACCGCACTGGAGTTCGGCGATCTGGGTGATCGAAGTAACGGCGGCATCGAAGACGATGGGCACCACTTCATTCGGTTCCCATCCACCCAGCGTATCTCCGCAGGTATTTCCCAGCCATTGCTCGATCAACGGCCAGCTCACATCCAGACGACCGTAATAATCGTCCACACTGTTCGCGCAATTCGCAGCACCGCCGTAGAGTTGACCGACCAATTGCTTGTTCTGGTTCCACAGGCCACTGCCGGAAGAACCCGGCTCCGTGGTCCCATCGTTCCAAACGGATACGCGCCAACAATCGGCACCAAGGAAGGTCCCTAGGACCGCAGACCCATCGGAGTGGGAGATCTTCTTGATATCGCCACGCGGATGGTGGATCCCGGTCATGTTCTGGGCCGGGGTGGTGGAGTGGTCCCAACCGCTGTAGTACACATCGTATTCTTCCGGAGGTACGGTATTCAATTCCAACAGCGCGACATCCGTACCGCCGCTATTGGCCAATAAGGTGCAACCGGATACGGTCTGGTCCATGGGGCCATTCTCGGTCGGGTCGCAGACGGGACTGTCCCAATTGAAGCGAAAGACCCAATTCTCCACATCCTCATCCAAGCAATGGTTGGCCGTGAGGAAGTAGGGGGTACCGTCCTCGGCGCAATTGTTCACCAGTGATCCGGTGCAGAAGCCACTTCCTCCGGTGGTGAGGATCGCTACGGAACGGATCTGGTCGCGCCAGTCATCACCCTCGGGGCAGATCACATTGATGTTGCACGCGCCACTTTCGCCCAGATCGCGGGCCATGGCGAAGATGTCGCGGTAGCCATGCGTCACCTGGTCGATGTGTAGCTCGCCTTGTCCTGCAACTGCGGCCGGTTCTTGGTATTCGATGGTGATCCGCTCGCCGGGCAACTGGGTCACGCCCATGGAAGATCGCCCTCCGTTGCTACTCTGGTCGAATGCTCCCAGTTGGACTTGTTCCGGGGTGTACACGTAGACCTTGGCACCCTCGGGGATCACGAACCGATCGAATACGAAATTGATGCTCAAGGCTCCCGGACAATGAATGCTCAACTGCCAAACGCGATCCCCATTCCGTAGCGTGGTCCATGTGCCGTGGGTCCGCATTCCAAGGTCCGTGGCATGGTTGTATCCAAAACGATACGGACCTTTCACACCGGTGGCCATGGCGGCCTCATCAGCTTGAATAAGGGACGCATGGTCCACCGTAGGCAGGGTCACCGCATGCGTTGGGGTCAGCAAACTTGCTCCGCGGGACAGCCCGATGGGCCTTCCTCCGTATCCGATCTGTGCCTGCCCTGAACTACAAAGCAGGATAAGTGAACACGAGATCCAGAACTTGGTCTTGAGGTCCTTCATGATCTTCGGGGTCGAACCGTTCTAGTGTTGAATACGAGTTGATCAGCGTGTAATTACCAAACGCTCCACTATGCGCGACCCATTCGTCGTCACTTCCACCGCATAGGCTCCGGCACCCTGGCCGGTCAGGTCCAAGCTGAGGCGTTCGGTACCCTGGCCGATGGTGTGTTGAACAACCGTGCGACCGACGGCATCGATCACGCGAAGGTCGGACTGAACAAGACCCTGTGGAAGAAGAATGGTGACCAGCCCAGCGGTCGGGTTCGGAAGGATCTGCACACGGTCCGCAACCACCTCATCTTGGATGCCCACACCGGAAGCCGGATAGCCCTGCAGCTGTGTTCCACAGGACCCCAGCCATTCACTCAACAAGGGGAAACTCACGGAGAACTTCCCGTAGTGATCGTTGAAGTTGTACTCGCAACTCGCATCACCTCCATAGAGTTGCCCAACGAGCGATCCATCCTGGTTCCAGAGGCCGCTGCCGGACGACCCCGCTTCGGTGGTACCATCATCCCACCCAGGAACGCGCCATGTCTGAGCCGATCCATACGTGCTGGAAACGACTGCCTGCTCTTCCAAACTGATCTTTTTGACATCCCCACTGGGGTGGTGGATCCCGGTCGCGCTGCTTGCGGGTGAAGTACTGCGGTCCCAACCGCTGTAGAACACGTTGTAATTCACCGGTGGGGTGGTATTCAATTCCAGCAAGGCCACATCGCTTCCCCCGCTGTTCTCCAACAAGGTGTAGCCGGAAAGGCTCTGGTAAGGTGCGTTGAGGTTGTTCGGGCAACTCGGACTGTTCCAATTGAACCGGAACACCCAGTTGGTACTGTTGTCCAAGCAATGGTTGGCTGTCAGGAAGTAGGGAGTACCGTCGTTGTTGCAATTGTTCAAGAGTTGTCCTGTACATAGACCTCCTTGCGTAAGGACGATGGCGACTGAGCGGATCTGGTCGCGCCACGGGTCACCGATGGGGCAGATCACATTGTTGTTGCAGGAGCCACTGTCTCCGAGCCCGCGGGTGGTGCCCAGCACATCCTTGTAGCCGTGCGTTACTTGCCCGATTTGCAAACGGCCTTGGCCAGCCACACGGGCCGGTTCCACATATTCCACCGTCACTCGGTCTCCGGCCAGCAGATCCACGCCCAATTCGGTATGGCCCGGATTGCTATTCGCTTCGAATCCGCCCAGTACATCTTCGTTGTTGTATACGAATACCTGTGCCCCATCCGGAATGATGTAATCGAGGAACTGAAGGTTGATGCTGTACGCTCCTGGGCATTCGATCGCCAAGCGCCATACCCGGTCCCCGTTGCTCATGGTATGCCACACACCACTGTTCTCCAGGCTCAGGTCCGTGGTATGGTTGTACCCGTACCAGAACGGTCCCTTGGCTCCGGATGCGCGAGTTGCGGCATCGCGGGCATCGATGGCCGCTTGATCGATAGGCGGCATCACGGCAACAGGGGCCTCCGGCAGTGCCAAGGAGCGGTCCATCCCCAGTGGATGACCACCGAAGGAAAGCTGTGCGTGCGCGGAAGCGCTCAATAACAGAAAAGTGGCAAGGAATGCAACAGCGCGTATGCTCATCAATGCTTGACCTAAGTATTTCCGAGAGCGAATTTACGGGCCACCGTCGGAGGTGAAGTCCATAGAACCTGCAGGATCGACCGATAACCGCTCGTGAACGTCGAAGGTACCGGACAACACCGAGCAAGCGTTCGACCGATGCTTACACTTCCTTGGAAGCCTTTTCGCGCTCCTCGATCAACTTCCGCATGGCGAAGAGCTCGTCACGGAGCTGGGCCGCCGCGATGAAATCCAATTCCTTGGCTGATCTGCGCATTTGGGTCTCCAGCGTATCGGCGTTCCGCTCGAGTTGGTCCACGGTCATGTACTGCATCACCGGATCCGCAGCGATACTCAGCGTTTCAGGTTCCACGTACGCCTTGCCTCGCTCATTTCCGTGCAGGTCGATCACTGCGGTTTGGCGCAACACGTCGCTGCGATCCCGCTTGATCTGGGTCGGTGTGATGTTGTTCGCCGTGTTGTAGGCTTCCTGTTTGGCACGCCGCCGGTCCGTTTCATCGATGGTACGTTGCATGCTGTCGGTGATCTTATCGGCATAGAAGATCACCATGCCGTTGATGTTCCTTGCCGCTCGTCCGGCCGTTTGCGTCAACGACCGATTGCTCCGCAGGAAACCTTCCTTGTCCGCATCCAGCACGGCCACCAAGCTTACTTCGGGAAGGTCCAATCCTTCGCGCAGCAGGTTCACACCCACCAACACATCGAACATGCCCAGTCGCAATTGGCGCAGGATCTCGATCCGTTCCAGTGTCTCCACATCGCTGTGGATGTATTTGCAGCGCACGCCGTTACGACCTAGGAATTCGTTCAACTCCTCGGCCATGCGTTTGGTAAGGGTGGTCACCAGAACGCGTTCCTCCTTGGCCGCTCGCTCGCGGATCTCGTACAGCAGATCGTCTATCTGATCCTTGCTAGAGCGCACATGGATCGGCGGATCCAACAATCCGGTGGGCCGTACCACCTGTTCCACGATCACCCCTTCGCTTCGCTGCAATTCATAATCCGCAGGGGTGGCACTCACGAATAGGGTCTGGCCCATAAGGCCCTCGAACTCCTCGAATTTGAGCGGACGATTGTCCATCGCGCTGGGCAACCGGAAACCGTATTCCACCAAGTTCTTCTTTCGGCTTCGATCGCCACCATACATGGCCCGCACTTGGCTCACCGTCACGTGGCTCTCATCGATCACCATCAGGAAATCCTCCGGGAAGTAATCCAGCAGACAGAAGGGGCGCTGTCCCGTTTGCCGTTGATCGAAGTAACGGCTGTAGTTCTCGATGCCGGAGCAATAGCCCAATTCACGCATCATTTCCAGATCATACAGCACCCGTTCCTCCAGGCGTTTGGCTTCAAGGTGTTTGCCGATCTCCTTGAAGAAGTCGACTTGTTTCACCATGTCCGTTTGGATGGACAGGATGGCCGCATTCATGGTATCCCGACTCGTCACGAAGATGTTCGCGGGGTAGATCGTCAATCGATCCGGGGTTTCAACGGTTCGTCCGTTCAGGGCATCGAACCGTTCCAACCGTTCGATCACATCGCCCCAGAAATGGATGCGCACCCCTTCGTCCGCATTCGCCAGGTACACCTCCACCACGTCCCCACGGACCCGAAAGTTGCCGTGGCCGGGTTCCCCGTCCTTCCTGCTGTACAGCGCTTCCACCAAGAGCAGGAGCAGCTTGTTGCGGCTCACTTTCTGGCCTTTGTCCAAGTGGACGATGGTCTTATGGAATTCGGCCGGATTGCCGATGCCGTATATGCAGCTTACACTGGCCACCACGATCACATTCCGCCGGCCGCTCAACAAAGCACCGGTGGTACTCAACCGCAATTTCTCGATCTCCTCGTTCACGGAAAGATCCTTCTCGATGTAGGTGTTCGACGTAGGTAGGTATGCTTCGGGCTGGTAGTAATCGTAGTAGCTCACGAAGTACTCCACCTTGTCGTTCGGGAAGAAGTGCTTGAATTCGCCGTACAACTGGGCGGCCAAGGTCTTGTTGTGGCTCAGGATCAACGTGGGCCGGTCCACTTGAGCGATCACATTCGCTACGGTGAAGGTCTTCCCGGATCCGGTGACACCGAGCAAGGTCTGGGCAGGTACCCCCTCGTTCAGTCCTTCTACCAACTGGTGGATCGCCTCGGGCTGATCACCCGTTGGCGTAAATTCGGAAATGAGTTGGAATGGCACCGGCTTTGGTCTGTGTACGGCACGAATTTACGGCAGGGCTATCGCCTCTAATTACATTCCACACCAGGTCTGTTGTTTCTGCGACCCCGCTGGGGTCGAACACGTTCGTCCGACTCAAATTCGAATTTCTGTGACCCCTCCGGGGTCAACCCACAAGGAGAATGACCAAGTGCTGCGTTCTGACCCCACATGGGTCACAGAAATTAGAAAATGCCCCCCGATGGGAGAACGACCCCAGCGGGGTCGCAGAAACAAGAGGCGTAGCCTTGGAATTTACCGGTTCTGATCGCGACTTGTTTCGCACCTTCGCGCCATAATAACCGAACACATGCGCCTAGTATCCCTTTCAACGATCGCCTTCACCTGTCTATGGATCGGTTGTGCAACACCGAACATGGAGACAGGGTCCGCAGAACCAGACACTTCAAATGACATGGTCGGAGATCCCGAATTGGTGCTGTTGCGCGGAGTTGGCGGGAACTTGGTCTCTTGCGAATTGGGGCGAGAAGGGAAGGATCATGCGTCGCTCTTTTGTAACCGTCCGGATGCGGGCGAGTGGGAACGCTTTCAACTCTACCACATGAAAGGCGGAAAGGTGGCGCTGAAAGCAGCGAACGGCTTGTTCGTTAGCAGCGACTTCGAGAATGGCAAGGTCCTGGTGGCCAACAGGGGCGAGGTCGGAGAATGGGAGCTATTCACCCTGGAGGATCAGGGTAGCGACCATGTCGCCATCAAAGCATGGGATGGCTACTATGTCTCGGCGGACCTCAGTAAAGAAGGTGCGCAGAAGGGTATACTGGTCGGCGATCGCGTGAAACCTGAGGAATGGGAACTCTTCCGGATCGAAAAGATCGAACCCGCAGCGGAATAGTAGGGACCAACGAACGCATCGGGAGCGTGAGCTAACTTGGCGGTCATGTTCCTGCAGCGGTTGCTCTATTACCTGGATCCCCGGACCTTGTTCCGGAAATCGGACCCGAACTTGAACCTGCGCTTCATGCACGGCATCAATCGGATCACCGTCTTCGTGTTCCTCTTCTGCTTGGTCGTGATGGTGGTGCGCGCCTGCAATCGGTGAACAACGGATCGGGCTCTACGTCCCTTGATCCAACTGGCCATTCCAGATCGCCCAACTGGCTTCGGCTTGGGCCTCCAGCATGGCGATGCCGTTGGCCACCTGTGCACCGCGCTCCTTCGCCTTTTGAAGCAGAAGCGTGTGCTCCGGATTGTAGATCAGGTCGATCACCACATGACGTGGTCCGATGGCTTCAAAGGGTAATGGCGGTGCCGCCTCAACATCCGGGAACATGCCCACCGGTGTGGTATTCACGATCAAGGTGCAGACCCCGACGATGGCCGGATCCAACAGGTCCCACGTGAGGTCTCCACGCTCCCGACTTCGACTTACGACGCGAAATTTGATACCCAGTTCCCGAAGTACGAATGCAACGGCCAAGCTGGCACCTCCAGAGCCCAGCACGAGGGCACGGGGTCGCGTACCATTCAACAGGGGCAACAGCATCGTTCGGAAGCCGATCACGTCGGTATTGTGCCCGGTGCTGCGTCCGTTGGAGAAGGAGACGGTATTGACCGCACCCACAGCGGCCGCATCGGGGGCCAACAGGTGCAGCAGCGGCATCACGGATCGTTTGAACGGGATGGTCACATTCAATCCACAAAGTCCCGGCGTTTCTTTGACCAAGGCGGGAAAGGCATCCAGCGTAGGGAGTTCGAACAGATCGTACCGGTGATCGGCGAGGCCTTCTCGTGCGAACTTCTCGGCGAACCAGCGTTGGCTGAAGGAATGGGAGAGGGAAGTGCCGATCAGTCCGAAGCGCTTCATTCCCGTTCTGGTGCGTATCGCTCCAAGAGAAGCAACAAGGCTGCTCCGATGAGGGCACAGACCACCGCCCCGATCATTTGCGGGTCTTTGGTGGTGATGCCCAACAGGCGATCCATTTCGGTGATGGTAGCGTGATCGAAGGGTAGGATATTGCGTTGCAGAAAAGCTTCCAGGTGCTCATCGGGCTTTCCCGCATGCACGGTACGTACGCTCAAGACCTCTTTCCACGGCCACAGGATGGTAAGCGAACCCAGCAGGAACCCGGTCAAACTGGCCACGGTAAGATCATGGTGCCGGGTGAACATCCAATTGAGCAAACGCGAAAAGGCCATCAGTCCGAAGACACAGCCCACAGCGAACACCGCGATGATCGGCAGGTCCAGGGTCTTCAATGCGGTCACCACAGGCAGATAGGCGCCAAGCAGCAGCAGGATGAACGAACCGCTGATGCCCGGCAGGATCATGGCGCAGATCGCCAAGGCACCGGCGAAGAAGAAGAAGACCAAACTGGTGGAACCCGACCCGGCATTCATCATCCCGATGGCCACGGCGATGGCCGTACCAGCCAGCAGACCGATCAGCGGACCTATTCCCCAACGCTTCACCAACTTCCCACAAAGCCATACACTAGCGGCCACCAAGCCGAAGAAGAAGCTCCAGATCAGGATCGGATGGTGATCCAAGGCCCACGTGATGGGGCGTACAAGGAGCAGCACACTTGTAACGATCCCGGCCAGCAAGGTGGCGAGGAAATCTCCGTTCACCTGCTTCCACGTTGCTGCCAGACCTTCTTTCCTGAGGGTCACCAACGTTTGTGGCCCCACGGACTTGATGGAGCGGAGCAGCTCTTCATAGATCCCCGTGATGAACGCGATGGTACCTCCCGATACACCCGGCACCACATCCGCAGCGCCCATGGCCATGCCCTTCAGGAAGAGCACAGTACGCTTCCGCACGTCCATCATTCGCAGACAATTGTAGGATCCACGTCGCGTCCGTACGCGAGTATGCCGCCACTGAGATTCACCAGGTTCTCGTAACCATACCGTCTGGAGAGTGCGTTGATCACCGCTCCGGAGCGCCCGCCACTCCGGCAATGGATCACTACGGTAACGTCCTTTCGGATCTCCGCCAGCCGCTCCAGGATCTCGCCCATGGGGATCAAGAGGCCTCCAAGGTTGCAGGCTTCGGCTTCGTACGGCTCACGTACGTCGATCAATTGGAATTCCTTGCCGGAACGCTTCCACTGGTCCAGTTCTTTAGGCGTGATCTCGTTCATCGGGTCGGCGAAGGTCGGGAATGCAGTAGGAAGGCGAAGGTCTGGAACGAACTCACTCGGCCTTCACTTGCCGAAGTTTCTCGGCTAGTGCGTCGGGAAGGTATTGGAAGAAGGTATCCCCACGAAGTCCAAGTCGGAGGGTCTCCAAAGGGATCACTTCATCGGGTGCGATGTTCCCCAAATTCACATTGGCACCGACTTGTTTGATGAACCAGACCTGTTGTGATTTCTGCGGGGCCTCCCACAGGATCTGCTCTGCCGGGATCTTCGCGAGGATCTTGTTCACCAAGGCCGTATGGGCATGCCCACTGGGTCGGTAAATGCCAACGGTGCCACTTTCACGGGCTTCGGCGATCACCTTCCAACTTCCCGCGTCCAGTTCGGTGCGCATCATGCTTACCCATTTGGCCGGACTGATCAGGATCCCCGATTCCTTGGATCCCACTTCACTCATCACGGTAAAATGCTTGGCCAGATCAGAAATGTACTTGCACTTCTCCTTCGTCGGAATGTTGATGGAACCATCGCTCACCTCCACGGTATCCAACCCGAGCGAATCCACCAATTTGCGGTAGTCCTTGAACTTCCCTCGCGCCACGAAAGCTTCGAAGAGCGTACCACCGAGGTAGACTTTCATGCCTGCCTTTTGGTACAGTGCTATTTTCTCCTTCAGGTTGGGTGTAAGGAAGGAAGTTCCGAAACCGAGCTTCAGGATATCGATCAATTGACCGGCGGAACCGATCAGGTCTTCGGCCTGCCGTATGGACAGACCTTTGTCCATGACCATGGTGACTCCGTCCTCACGCGGCTTGGTGGTGCGTGAAGGAATGTGGGACAACGAATAGTTCATGAACGGCGATAAAGTTCCAACAGGTGGACCACTTGCGGCAACTGCGCTGCTGCGGGGTAATGTTCAAGCAATTGTGGGTGCGCGGCGTGGTCGGCCATCAGGGCATCCTCCAACTGGATCAGGGCTTGCTGCAGTTCGCCCATCTGTAGCAGGTAGCTCACCATGCGGTAACGGTATCGACTGGTCAAACGGTGTACCTGGTCGCCTTCGCGCAACTTCCGTGCAGCGGCATCCGGGCCTTTCATCTGTAGCAACAGATCGGCATGATCCAACCAGCCATCGATGTTCTCGGGTTCCAACACGTTCAGCTTGGCATAGGCACCGAAAGCCTCTTCGTACCGACCGTTGCGCGCCAAGGAATTCCCCAAGTAGAACCAACCGTCGCCATGCTCTGGACTCAACTTCACAGCCTGTTCCAGATCCTTGATGGCTTCCGGTAATCGACCTTGAACATCCTTTACCACGCCACGACCGATCCACGCATCCACCCAGTTGGGGTCCAGCGCCAAGGCTTGGTCATAATGGATCAACGCTTGTTCGTAGCGCTCCATCTTCTCGTAGCACTCACCCACGTAGCTGAAGGTGATCGCTTGGGCACCGTCGAAAGCGATGGTCTCTTGGTAACAATCGATGGCCTCTTGGAATTTGCCCTGCACCAAGAGGTTACGCGCTTTGCTGAAGTAGGCGGAAGTGAACCGTTCTTCGATCGCCAAACAATAGTCCAGCGCTTCGATGCTGTCATCCAACCGCTCCATATGGGACAATGCATTGCCCAAGTTGTACCACGCCACGAAGGCATACGGGTGTTCGTTGGTGAATTGGCGGAAGTAGGAAATGGCCGCCTGATGCGCATCGGCCAGGTCGAAGCAATAGGCCAATTCGTACAGCACGGCCTCGTTCTCCGGGTTGATCTCCAAGGCCCGCTTCAAGCTGTCGATGGCCAGATCGAAGGCCTCCAAGTTCTCGTATTCGAAGGCCAGATCCAGGTGGATGTCGTCCAAGCCCTCCTCAGCCAGTTCCAGCGCACGCTTGTAATGTTCCACGGCACGGCGGTAGTTGCGTAGCTGGCTATAGATGCTGGCCTTGTGCAATTGGACATCTTCATTGAAGGGTTCCACTTTACCAATGGCATCCAGCACGGCGAGCGCACGGTTCAACTTGCCCAAGTTCATCAGGACATGGGCTTCGCAGAACATCAGGTCCATGGAACCCGGATGCTGCAGCTGCGCATGCACCAGCACCTCCTGGGCAGCGCGGGTATCGCTCTGTTCCAAGTAGTGCTCGATGATGATCTCGAATTCCTCCACGTCGAAGAAGAGCGTGGTATTCTGGTCGCGCATCGCTTCGTAGCGTCCCACGCAGTCGTGGAACTCGTTGCGCTCGGGTTGGGGGAGTGGTCCTTCGTTCATAGGGGTTTCCCGGATGATCGGGGGGCGGTACATACGCCGAAGTCGCACAAAAATAGGGAACCGGGATCCGGCGTGGGGCAGGTCAAGTTCCGTTATGAACAGGCCAAGGTGAACGTGCATCCGCCAAGCGATCGATCCGCCTACGCCCATGGGGTAGTTTTGCCCGGCACAGCGAACGAAACCTGTGCATGCTTCAACCCCATGACCCTGATCCGCTCCATCTCAGGCATCCGCGGCACCATCGGTGGTGTGCCCGGCGAAGGACTCACCCCCTTGGATACCGTCCGCTATGTGGCCGCCTTCGGTGTCTTATTGAAAAAGAGGTCAGGCAAGAGCGCTCCGCGAGTGGTGTTGGGACGCGATGCACGGATCAGCGGTCCCATGGTGCGCGATCTAGTGGTGGGAACTTTGCTCGGTTCAGGCTTCGAAGTGATCGATCTGGGGCTCGCGACCACGCCAACAGTGGAGTTGGCGGTTCCGGGTGAACGGGCCGATGGAGGTATCATCCTCACGGCGAGCCACAACCCCAAGCAATGGAACGCCCTGAAATTGCTGAACGAGAGCGGGGAGTTCATTTCGGCCGAGGATGGTGCAGAAGTGTTGGCCACTGCAGAAGCTGATCGCTTCGAATTCGCTCTTGTGGACGACCTGAGAAGTGTAAAGGAGGTGAGCGGTTGGACGCGGAAGCACATCGATGCCATCTTGGCCTTGGACCTAGTCGATCCTGTCGCGATCAAGAATGCCCGCTTCCGCGTGGTGGTCGATGCCGTGAATTCGGTTGGTGGCAAGGTGATTCCGGCCTTGCTCACGGCACTTGGCGTCGGGGAAGTGGTGGAGATCCATTGCACCCCGAACGGCGAATTCCCACACAACCCGGAGCCGCTTCCTGAACACTTGGCCGATCTAAGCGCTGCCGTGGTCAGGCACAAAGCACACGTGGGCATTGCTGTGGATCCCGATGTGGACCGCTTGGCCTTGGTGAACGAGGACGGCACTTTCTTCGGCGAAGAATACACCTTGGTGGCCTGTGCCGATCACGTGCTTGCCCACCGCCCGGGCGATACCGTGAGCAATTTGAGCAGCACCCGTGCCCTCAACGACATCGCCGAGCGCCATGGCCGCAAGCGCCACGCCAGTGCAGTGGGCGAAGTGAACGTGGTAAATTTGATGAAGGAGGTGAATGCCCCCATCGGTGGCGAAGGCAACGGCGGTGTGATCCTGAGTGAACTGCACTACGGCCGCGATGCCTTGGTGGGCATCGCCATCTTCCTCACCCTGCTCGCCAAGAGCGGCAAATCGTGCTTGGAGTTGCGCAAGAGCTACCCGGACTACTTCATCAGCAAGAACAAGATCGAACTGAAGGCGGGTATGGATGTGCAAGCCATCGTGGACGAGATGCAGGGGAAGTACAAAGCCCAGCCGCACAGCACGGTGGATGGTCTGCGCATCGAATTCGACAATACGTGGGTACACCTGCGCAAGAGCAATACGGAACCCATCATCCGGGTCTATGCCGAAGCACCGACCATGGACCAAGCGGACCAATTGGCCCACAGGATCCTGAGCGAGCTGGCGCAAGTGGCGGGTT